>Ga0209668_10001316_pt1 | contig 10603 bp, 19 predicted proteins | sample FrelakmetPLP11PL_FD_187150 | JGI IMG/M metagenome (GOLD analysis project Ga0209668, IMG submission 187150) | Freshwater lake sediment microbial communities from the University of Notre Dame, USA, for methane emissions studies - PLP11 PL (SPAdes)... | ecosystem: Environmental > Aquatic >... | reverse complement strand
GATAATTGGTATTATGATTCAATAACTCAAAAAGATGATATACAGAAAGAATTATACAATATGAATTACGTTACCGATGATACAGAAGATGGTAAATACGATGTATCAGAATTAGGGAAAGATTTTATTAAATCAGTAAACGCAAGAGTAGAAACATTAAAATCAGTAAAACAAGGAATTGATTTGTTCCCAGAAGAAGCTAATATAACAGAAAATAAATCAGATAAAGTTTACGATGATATTAAATCTTGTTTAATAGTAGAGGGAGATGATGAAAATTCTTATATTTTTGAGGGTAAAGAATTTATAAATAAAGAAAGTGGAAGAAATGAAAGATGGAAAATAATTAGCTTTTTCAAATATGGAGTTAACGTATCACATTTAGTTAATTTCAAACTAACTAATAAGAGTGAAAATGCAAAATTAACATTTGAAGAAATAAGAGCAGCTTATAAAGATGGATTAATTGAAATTGATGGAATTGAAAATGAAACTATATTAAATAATTGCTTAAAATTACTAACTAAATGTATTGATGTTATTGATGCGAATGAAGCTACTAAGAGTGAGGTAGAAAAACATAATTTAAGTAAACAAGAAATTGAAAAACTTAAAAGTAAAATTTTAGAAATTGAAGAGAAAAGCAAAAAAGAAGTTGAAAAGTTAATTGAACCTATTGAAATTATTGAACCTGAAACAATTATTGAAGTAGAACAATCAAGTGAACAAAAAGAGTTCAAAGAAGCTATTAATACGTTTGAGGAGTTAATAAAATTAGGTGGAACGGATGCTGAAATAAAAGAATTTCAAGAAGCTGTCGAAACATTAAAAATGCTTTTATGATAAATAATTAATAAATTTACAAATTAAATACAATAAAAATGGAAAATAAAAAATTAATAGGTGGTTCTTTATTTGTTGGTGGTTTAGCTTTAGCTTATATCAATAGAAATGAACCTAAAATAAGTGAAAAAGAAAAATTAGAAATAGGTGGTCAATTAAGTTATAAAGCTATTGGATTAGTTTTAGCTGGTATTGGTGCTATTGTTTACTTAACAAAATAATTAGCTTATGAAAGAAACTAAAAAACAAAAAGAGAAAATTGCTAAAGTAATGCACGAATTTAAAGAGGGTGAATTACATATTGGAAAAAGTGATAAGGTAGTTAAAAATCCTAAACAGGCAATGGCAATAGCATTAAATGAAGCTCATGCAAGTAAAATGGAAACTGGTGGAGGAATTGGTGATTTAAAATATGGTGTTAAGTTTAAAAAAAGAAAAAATGTAGGTGGTAACGATAGAGAAGTAATAATAGAAGAATCTAACAAAACACTTAAACAAATAGAAAAAACACTATACAAAACAGAATACGGAACAAATGGCTGGTATATTCATGGTACTATAATAATTAAAGACACAAATGGAACTTCAGTTAGATTAAATGAATATACGACAAATGTAGATTTGCAAAAATTATTTAATGAAGAATATAAATCTAAAATGGAAAAAGGTGGTAAAGTTGATAGAACTATAACTGTTGAAGTTTATGGAGGTAAAAAGATTAACTATACAAATTCAGAAATTCAAGAAATGATTGATGAAATTGATATGTATATGTCATCTGATAATTTACCTAAATGGATTATACAATCAAGAAAAAATGGAAATATTAATTTCCCTAAAGATAAAAAAGGAGTTTTGGAGTTTTTAAATAAAATTAAAGATTCTAAAAGTGATGTTTATATTAACGTAAATTCAAATATACCTATTTATAAACACTACGTTAAAATGGCTAAAGGTGGAGGAGTTGATAATAATATTGTTTATTTTACAGTAGATAACGATGCGGCCGATACATTATTACATGAAAACTTTGAAAGTTATATTGACTATGAAAATCTTGAAAACGGAGACGTACTATATAAAATGGACAGAAGGAATTTTGAAAGATTTGAAGATTTAGCGTATAGTACATCTCAAAAGTATGAAGATGTTATAGAAGAAGTTAATAGTGATGGAAGTTATATGATGGCAAAAGGCGGTAAAGTTGAAAAGCAAGAAACCAAAAAGAATGATAAATATTTTATCCGTGAAGAATATGATTCAAATGGTAATAAATATAATGCCGTTAATTTAAGTTATGAAACAGGTCTTAAAGACATCGAGTATTACAAAAAAGACAAATCGTATGTTTATGAAAATGGAGCATTTTATAAAAAAAGCACTGGTAATCTGTCTATGATATTTAGAGAATCTAAATTATATTCTGAAGGTGGTAATATTGGAGAATGTTATTACACTATCGGTGGTTTATAATAATTAAAAAATAATAAAATGACACAAACTGAAATAAAAGATAAAATAGCTGATTGGAAAAACAGATTAAAAAATCCAAGCGTTGCAAGTGTTCCAAGTGCAGTTACTAAAATTAATTCTGAAATAGCTAAATTAGAAGCTATGTTGGAAAAAGAGGAAAAACCTAAAGCTGAAAAGAAAGAAAAGGTTGCTAAAGAACCTAAAAAGGAAAAACACGAAGCTAAAGAAACAAAAGCCGAAGAAAAAGCAGAGCATAAAAAAGACGCTTATGATTGTGATGATTTAGTTAAGGAAGCCAAAGAACGCCATGCAAAAGCTAAAAAAGCCGCACAAGCAAGAGCAGAAGCACCTAAAAAATCAGAAGCTACTAAGGATAAAGAAAAGATTGAGAAAGTACACGAAGCAGTTGAAAAACATATAGAGAAAGGTAAATTTACAAGACCTCAACTAGAAAAACTAATTGCTGAAACTAAAGATTTACTTAAATTATTAGAGAAAGCATTTAAAAATTTATAAATTTGTAAAATATTAAAAAATAAAAAATGGAAAATAATTATAAAAATTTTAATATAGGAGATGACGTAACCTATTTAAGAAAATATACTGGCATTAAATATAAAGGTAAGGTTATAGAAATTGATAAGGACGGCAAATACTTAAGGGTTAGAAATACTATCGGTAATATAGATTATTTACCTATTATAGAAGTTAAAAAAATGGCAAAAGGTGGTGATATTGGCGAACGCTATTATTCAATAGGTGGTTTATAATAATTAAAATAAAAAAGTAAAAGTATGGAATACGCTTATGTAAAATTAATGCAAGAACACAATCTTACATTAAATGATTTAAACGAAGATGCAATTAATGGCATTAACACTATCAAAGACATAGAGAAATCAATCAATATGTTAGCAAAAAGAGGTAAAAATGTTAGTGCTAAAGTTATTAGTAAAATAAAAACAAATGATAAATGGGTTTGTGGTGAAATTTTAGAAATATTAGATGGTAAACAACGTAATAATACGGATGAAGTGCCATTTGATGAAGAAGAAATTATTGAGCAAATAGATGAAGAAAATAATATAGAAGAAGAAGAAGAAAACGATTATAATGAGGATGAAGATAATACTGAATCATTTGACCCAATAGGCATTAGAATTGATAATGAGCTAGATGTGGCATATATTAATGGTAATACTAGAATATCTTTAGATGAACTAAAAAACCTTTCTCGTACAGCTTATGATGTTGTTTTTGACAACTATGAGCAAAATGCTAAGAATGGAATACAAACAACTTATTTTGATTTGTTAGAAACTGAAAAATATATATTTACATTAACAAAAAAATAAAATGGCAAAGAAATTAGAAGTAAAAAAAGCAGTAAAAATTAAATAATTAAAAATATGGCAAAAGCAAAACTTACAAAAGCTAAATGCACTATAGCGGGAACTAATTTAGCATCTAACGGATTAAGAAAAGAAAATTACACTAAAGCAGGTTCAACATTAGGTAAATGTTCAGCTAAAGCTAAAAGATTAGGTAAAACAAAAAAGAAATAATTAAAAAATAATTAGTATGAGAGGAAAAACAGTTTGTATTTATTTTAAAGCCGACAAAAAATGTCGCCAAGTAATTAAATTATCAGAATTATTTGATAGTTCAATTAAAGATTTAGTTCAGAGTGTAACGAATGGTGATTATCATTCATTTGAAGTATTGTAATCATGGGAATAGTAAAATTTAACACGACAACAGCTAATTTACCAACTCCACAAACTAAAAGTGGTAGTGGATTTGGTACAATCGTTTTATTAGGATTAGTAGCAGTAGCAGGGTATTTTGGGTATAAAGAATACAAAAAATATAAAGAAACAAAAAATTAAAATGGAATTAAAAAAAGAACATTTAATGGTTTTATTAGGTGCTTTAGCAGCACTAGGAGGTTTAGCAACTTTCTTTACTTACATGGAATCTCGTAAAAATAGAAAAACACAAAACGAAATTGCCGATTTAGATAAGCAAATAAAATCATTACAATTGAAGCAACTTTCTGCTTAATTAGTTTTTTTAAATCAAAAAAGCCCATTGGAAAATCCTTTGGGCTATTTTTGTTTGTGTTTAGTTTTTAATTTTTAAAAAATACAAAAACTTTGCAAATATATTGATTATTTCCAATTTAAGCCATAAATATCCCAATCCTCATTATTATGCTCACAGATAATATTTGTATCAGCAAATATCTTAATGTTTTTACGGAAACAATCCTCTGCAAAGTAGCTATCAGGGTGCATATCAACACCATCTATATACCTAAATGGCATATCTTTTAATACATCAACACTAATTAAAACACATCCTAATCCTAAATGTGCAACAGTTTTTAAAGTTCCATCTACAAAAAAAGCATCTTCATTTGGTAAAAAGTTTTCTGTTATAATGTTTTTTGAACTTCTACTAATTCGCCTTTGCGCCATTAATCTACGACTTTTACCACTATCTCTATAATACAAAGCACCTACTACTTTTTTATTATGAATGTATAGATTTTGTAGTGCATCATTAGGACAAATAACATCACTTTCTAAATGTAATAAATGTGAATAACCACCATTAATAGTTAGCTCTCTACATAAATTATGCGATATACACATTCTTTCAATTATAGTACTATGTGTTTTATCTGAATAGTGTATAGCTTTAAAATTTAAAAGTCCATTCTCAATAGCTATTTTATTAAGCCATTCAGCGTTTTTACCATTATCATCATCATTGTTAAATACAACAACATCGTAATTAGGATATGTAAACTTTTGTGTATTTAAAATCCATTGTAAAGCAATGTAATTCTTTGCACTTGCCGTTGGACATGAAACTAATATTTTAGGTAATTTATTCATAATATACAAAAATACAATTTAAAAATTAATTATTAAAATTAAAGTAAACACAAGTAACATGCTTGTATTTGTTTTAAATAATAAGAAGTAGTTTAAAGTAAACATTATTATATACTTATAAATTTTCATAAGCAATGATTTGTTATATATTTTTGATGACAATTATTACTAACAAATAAAACTAATTAAAATGTTCACAGCAGAAAGTTTGAAAAAAGGTGCAATGACTTTAGCTATCGTTATGGTTGCTTTAGCAGTTCACCAAAAATTTGTAGCTCCAATGATTGCTAAAAAAGCAACTCCAGCTACTAAGTAATTTAAAAGGGCAAACATTGTTTCGCCCTTTCATTTTATTTTCATTTAACTATATGTTAAAAACGGAATAAAGGAATGTAAAATCGGGGTTGCCGATAGGAAACAATAAAAAACCAAAAAAATTAAATAAATAACTAACTAATTAAAAAACAATTAAAATGAACTTTAAAGAAAAAGAACTAAGAAATTATATTTCTGGTACAGAAAGTTTCTCTGGATTCGATTCATACGATTCAGCAGAAGGAGATATGTCATATTTTGACGATTTTAACAACGCTGATGGCGATGATTTTAACAATGCTGATGCTTTTGACTACGCAAGTGGTGCGCCAGTTCGTGTTGAATCTGACCCTTACGTTATTCAATACACAAACACTAGTACAACTGACGTAACGGCTGTTATGTTTGGATTCAATGCTAATGCTTTCTCGGGTGTTGGTAACTTTGGTAACCCTGCTGCGGTAGTTATTACTAACTTACAAGGTGCTACTTATGCACAATTGTTCGCACAGTCACAAAATAAAGTTTTCAAGATTTCTCGTCAACGTTTTGCTTCTAGCACTCCTGCACAGTTACAACAAACTATTACTATCTCTCACACAGATGCGAATGGTAACGTTAAATCAACTCCGTTAAACTTATCAGTAATGTTGGATTCTTACCAGTTCCAGTCAACTGTAATTGATACGACCAAATCTGTGGTTATAGATGGCAACACTCAATTATCTTTCACATTGAAAGCTAGTGCTACTTTTGTTATCTCTTTATATCCTACTTCTATTATCTCTGGTAAAGCTGTATTGAACGGTGGAACTGCTTTAAACAAAGCAATCGCTCCACGTTTAAGCGGTAAAAATGTTGCACCTGTTATCATTAACACTGCACAACCAGTTAAAGGTATCACTAAAGGATAATCTTTAGATAGGTTAAATATAAAAACCACTACCGTATGGTGGTGGTTTTTTTTTAAATTAAAAAAACAATGGAAGCTAAAAAAAAGAAAATAGATGGTTTGTTATCGTTATTAGCTAACGAAGCAACGGCTGATTCTCGTAGATTGTTAAGTCAATATGGTATGCCCGATGCTAAAAACCATAAAGATTTAGAATTGAAATTAGCTGAATTATATAAAAATGCGACTGATAGAGTTCAAGTAGATAAAGATTTTTGTTCTATTCACCCACATAGAGATTTTATTGTTCGTTATACTGAAATTAAAAAACCCGAAACAACTGTTGAAGCTCCTAACGGTGCAATTTTAACGGAAGATAAGGTTAAAAATTTAATGAAAGAATATATAAACGCAGGTGGATATTCAAATTGTTCGGGTAATCCAAATTGTAATTGTGGTAAATCTAATTTTGGTGGCAACTACAATGAATCTTTTGGGCAACCTGTTCAAACAAACAACAATACAGTTACCATTGCTTTAAGTGTTATAGGTATAGTAGCTGTATTGGGTATTATTATGCACCATAAACATTAATTATGACAGTAGTTACGATTGAAGATGCAACGGTTTTAACACCAAATGTTGAACATAAAAACTTTACTCAAACGGATATTATTATTCCTAAAGGTACTGAATTACAAGGTGAAGTGAAACTAATAAATGGTTTAAGAAAGGGAGAGCCTTTTCAATATAGACTTTTTTATACAAAAGACAATCAAATAATATATACAAACAAAATAAAACCAAACAAAATGGAAACAACTGAAATAAAATTAGGAATTGATGGAGATAAACCATTGGTAATTGATTTACCAAAAATCACAAAAGACCGTAATGCTTTATATGGTGCTGTATTAGGTGCTGTTGCAGGATTTGCTTATACTAATTACAAAGGAAAAGATGCAAAAACTAAATTAGTTTATACTTTAGGTGGTGCTGTATTAGGATTAGTAGCTGGTCGTTTAGTTACAAAAAGAAAAGATATTACAATTAAAAAATAATTACTATGAAACCGACAATTATAACATTAGCACCTGATGTTCAAGTTGAGGGCGTTTCTTTTGAAGATGCTTTTGGCGAATATTCAGAAGCTAGAGGTAAAAAAAGAACCGAAAGAGTTAAGGCTCGTCAAGCGGCTAAACGTGAACGTATTGCGGCTAGAGCTGAAACTAAAAAAGCTAAACAAGAAGCTCGTAAAGAGAAAAGAGTAGGTCGCCAAGAAGTAAGACAAGCTACTAAAGAAGCTAGAGTTGCAAAACGTCAAGCGGCACAACAAGCTCGTATGGGTAAACGTCAAGCGGCTGTGGAAGCACGTCAAACTAGACGTACTACTCGTAAGCAAATGCGTACTGATAGAAGAGCTATCGGAGAAGAGCAAGAGCCTGTAAATGAAAATGGTATGGTAATGGGCGAAGAGCCACAAATGCCAACACCTCAAATGGAAATGCCACAACAAGAGCCACAAGGGTTTAACGAAGAACCTATGCCTGAAACTAGTGAACCACAAGCAGGTGAGGGTGGATATGCACCACAACCAACTTATATGAATCCTCCACAAAGAGGTACTGAATATCAAGAAGAGGTTGGAATGTATGGCGAATCTGATGAGGAAACAGGCGAAGAACCATTAGGCGACAACGATGAATATTCTGATGAAGAAAGTTCTTTTGATGCTGAAACAACAGGCGATGTAAGTTCTTTTGATGCTGAAAATTCTGAACTATTAGGTAAACAAAATAATTTAGATAATCGTATTTCTATTTTACAAGATAAAATTAGATTACACGAAAACCAAGCTAATAACTTAAAAAATGCTTTAAGAGCTGGTAAATTACCATCTAATAGATTAGCTATAAAGGCAAAAGAATTAAAAGCTAGAGCTTTACATTTAGAATCTTTAAAAGCAAAATTAGCACAAGCGCAAGAAGCTAAAAGAAAGCAAGGTATCGTTCCTGTTAAAGCATCTTTAGACGCTAAAATTGAGCCTAATAAAATAGTTATTCCTGCTTCATCTGCGGATGGCGAAGAGAGTTATATGTTTGAGGGTGAAAGTTCTTTTGATGGAAAATCTTTTTGGGATAAAAACAAAGGAATCATTATTGGTTTAGGAATTGCAGGTGTTGCAATTTATGCTTTAAATAAATACAAAGTTTTTAAATAAAAAACAATGGAAAGTACGGAATATTATAAAGAATTAGCCGCATACATAAAAGAACACGATTTGGAAAAAGCAAATCGTGTTATTATGCAAGAATTAGCAAATATATTTGTTAAGAAACGTGAGGATTTTATTTATATGCTTACAAACGCAGGTTTGGATGCAAATAAAGATATGACTGATGGACAGTTAATTGATTTATTTTTAGACAACGTACATAGTAATAAGAAACTATTATTAGGAACTGCTTTTTTAATTGCTCACAACAATAAAGTAGTTTCTTTTGATGGTGATGAAGAGATTAGCGAAAGTGGATTAAAAGCTACTCATAAGGTGCTTTATAATTATTTTGATGCACACGAATACGATAATTTTGATAGCGAAAATTACTCAAATGCTGTTGCGGCTATTGCAGGTGCTTTAGGTGCAGGTGCTAAATTAGGTAGTGCTATTGTTGAGAAAAAAGGATTAAATCAAAAACAACAAATCGCATCAACTGAATTAATGGGTAAAAAAGCAGAAGCTAAACAACAATTAGTTCAATCAATATTAGCACAAAGACAAGCTGAACAAGCAGGTAAGTTAGCTAAACAAGAAAGTATTGCTAAAAATAAAAAAATAGCTTTAATTATTGGTGGTAGTTTATTAGGTTTAGCTGTGGTTGGCTTTATTATTTACAAAGTAAAAAAAGGCAAATAATGGAAATTATAACAGATAGAGAAATTGAATATTCACATTTAGACGATGGTGGTAAAGCGGCTTTAGCTACGGCAGGTATTGGAGCTGTTGCGGCTTTAGGAAGTGGTTTGTTGTCAAGACAAAAAACATTAAGTGAAGTTGAGCAAAAATGCGGTAAAAGACCATTGCTGAAAGGCAAAAAAAGAAATGAATGGCAAAAATGTGCTGACAAAGCAAATCAGCCAGTTCAAGTTGTAATTCCAAAAGATAATTCAAAAAAACCTATGAATAAAAACTTAAAATTAGGTTTGATTATAGGAGGTTCTTTATTAGGATTAACACTAATAGGTCTTTTAATTTACAAAATGAAAAAGAAATAACATGGAATTAAGAAAAATAATAGGTGCTTTAGCGATTATTGGATTAGGTATTTTGGCTTATAGTCAATATAAAAAATTTAGGTCAGAAAAAAGCAAAGTAACAATTAGCGGAAAATAGATATGTCAAAATTTTTAGTAGTAAAAGACTTTAAAACACCTGTTGTATATAGTGGTGGCGCACATCCTAAAATGCAATCGGAGGTTAAATATATAGGTTTTAGGAAAGGCTCTATCATTGACGGTAAAGTAAAATTAAAACAAAATGGTGAAACTGATTATATCATTCACAAAGGCTCTATTGTTATTCCTATTGCGGCTGTTAAAGAATTAACTTTAAAAGACGTTGTTAGTAATGCTAGTGGAGATGAAGCACCATTGCCTATTGAAAAAAGAATTATACCTGAAAGCAAAAGCAAAGTAAAATATATTGATTCTGCTATTATAGGTGGCGTTATTGGATTAGGCGTTGTTTGGATAGCTGAAAAGAAAGGTTGGCTAGTTGAACAAGAGGAATCTAAAATACCACATCAAAATAAATTAATTGGTATTGCTATTGGTGCTTTATTAGGATTCTATTATACACATAGGAAAAACGTTCAAACAGGTATTAAAATAGTTAAGGACAATAAAAACAAATAAAAATGGAAGTAATAACAAAAAGAAAAATCATTTATAATACTGATTATTCAAACGCTTGTGGTTGTAGTGGAATGGATGGCTATTCAAATGGTAATGGTGATGCTGAAAAAAAGAAATTTGGTGAAAAACTAAAAGGAGCTTATGGTAAATCAGCCGAATGGCTAAAAGCTAATCCAGAATCTGCGGCTCAATTAAAACAATTAGGCGGTGCTTTAGCGCAAAGAGTAATTAAAGGTAAGACAGATACGTCAACATCAACTGC
>Ga0209668_10001315_pt1 | contig 10611 bp, 16 predicted proteins | sample FrelakmetPLP11PL_FD_187150 | JGI IMG/M metagenome (GOLD analysis project Ga0209668, IMG submission 187150) | Freshwater lake sediment microbial communities from the University of Notre Dame, USA, for methane emissions studies - PLP11 PL (SPAdes)... | ecosystem: Environmental > Aquatic >... | reverse complement strand
TTGGAGAATGATAGTTTTTATGATATAGATATACTTCATAAACATAATAAACCAATTTTAGAAAAAATTAAATATTGGCAAGATGAATTTAAACCATCAGGCAACATGGGAAAATGGTGGGCATCAGTTCAAATAGAAAAATTAAGGAAACAACTAAAACATTATAAATGAAAATTTTTCATGAATTACCCCTCAGCTTAATGCATTATGCTTATGAATGGACAGATGGAGATTATTGTCTTCCTCACTTAATAGATGAATCAATGCAGTATAGATTATTCTTTCAAAAATCAAGAATAGATAAAAGATTCATTATAATGGATAATGGATTATTTGAAGGAGTAGATCATACAATAGAAGATTTACTTGAAAAAATTAGTCTTATTCATCCTAATGTATTCATTGTTCCTGACGCTTGGAATGATTCAACCTCAACTATTAGAAGTGCAAAACATTGGATGATAAATTATGGTGATAAACTAAAGGAAATTGACGTTAATTTAATGGCTGTATGTCAAGGCAAAACAATAGGTGAATTAATAACTACATATCAAACATTAGTTGATTTAGGCTACAAACATATAGCATTCAATCATTCTAGTATAGCATATCAGGATTTAGGATATGATTATCCATTAAAGAATCAAATGTATGGCAGAATGGAATTTATTAGAAGATTAGTTGAAAATAAAACTATTAGAGAAACATTCTACCATCATTTACTTGGTTGTTCTTTACCTCAAGAATTTATGGCTTATAAAGATTGGAAATTTATCAAATCAGTAGATACATCTAATCCTATCCTAGTAGGAGCAGAAGGTAAACATTACACAGATAGTGGTATAAATTGGAAACCAAAAGAAAAATTAGCTTATTATTTTGAAAAAGATTTATCTGACCGAATTGATGATATTAGCTTTAATGTAAATAAATTTAAAGAATATGTTAAATAATACACAATCACTTTATGATTATTTAGGTAGAGCAGCTGGTCCAACATTAGGTTTAGAAGTAGCTAAATATGCTAGACAACAAAATTCACCAGTACAAACTAGAGAAATATCAAATCCTAAATATTCAGGTCTTGTAAATTTATATACTGAAAATTTATTAATGGCTTTTTTTAATAATCCAAATTATAGAGATATTATCAACACTGATAAAATCCAATACGAATTAAAATCAAAAAAATCGCTTGAACGGAAGATAAGCGAATCACAAGATAATACTCTTCCATTTTAATTTAAAATAAAAATGAAAAAATCAGTTTTAAGTCTTTCAGGTGGAATGGATTCTAGTTCATTATTACTTCATCTATTAGCTAAAGGTTATCAAGTAACAGCTTTAGGTTTTGATTATGGTCAAAAACATAAAGTAGAATTAGACCGTGCTAAATCATTAGTAGAATATTTAAAATCTAAAGGACAAAAAGTAACACATCAGATTATTAAGTTGGATGGTTTATCTCAATTACTTAATTCAGCTTTAGTCACAGGTGGTAAAGATGTACCTGAAGGACACTATGAACAAGACAATATGAAAGATACTGTTGTTCCTAATCGTAATAAGATATTTGCTTCACTTATTCAAGCGGTAGCATTATCAGAAGCGACTAAAGATAAAAAACAAGAATGTATTATAGCAATGGGTATTCACGCTGGTGATCACGCTATTTATCCTGATTGTAGACAAGAGTTTAGAGATGCTGATTTTGAAGCATTTAAAGTTGGTAATTGGGATTCAGAATTAGTATCACATTATACTCCATATTTGAATACTGATAAATTTGGTATTTTAGAAGATGGTTTAAAATGTTGTGAAATACTAGATTTAGAATTTGATAAAGTTTATAGGCGTACAAATACTTCTTATAAACCAATATGGTTTGAAGGAGAATGGTATTCAGATTATAAATCAGCAGCATCTGTAGAGCGTATTGAAGCATTTATTAAACTAGGTCGTCCTGATCCTGTGGCTTATGCTGATGAAACAGGACCTGTACGTTGGGAAGTAGCTAAAACAGCAGTAGAAAAAGTATTAAATGAATATAATAAATAATGCATGAATTTCAACATATATTAGGATTATGTGCTGACTCAAAAACACATTTAAACATATTGGGGTTTCTTTTGGAACCCCAACTTTTACAACATATATTTAATTATCTAAAAACATGGAGGATTTAACCAATGAAGTGTCTTAAAAATGTCAAAACAGGAACAATTATTCGCTTAGATGACTTTAAAGCGGACAACATGGTAGGAAGGGAATGGATTTTTGTTTCCAAAACAGAATGGAAATCATTAACTCGTAAACCAGAACCAGTAGTTGAATCTACAAAAACTATCTCAGACAGTATTATTAGAGGTCTTGAAGGAGAAACAATTTCAGAAAAACAATTAAAACGTAAGAAAAAATGAGTAAAATAGATCCTAAAAAACTATTAATAAGCTCTGATTTCTACTCTGTCCAAGGTGAGGGTATTTCATCAGGAGTACCTTCATACTTTGTTCGTTTAGGTATTTGTAATCTGACTTGTGGTATGAGTAGAGCATTTACAAATAATCTTTTAAAAGAAGCATCATTAGAAGATGGTGAAATTTTTAAAGGTGATTTAGAGTTAGAAGGTAAAGCGTCTTGGACTTGTGATTCAACAAGTCAATGGTTATGGAGAGGCGAAGATAAAGAATTTGATTATTTAATTAAACGTTGGAAAGATGAAGGTGTTTATGATGATATATTAAATGGTATTATTCATATTATTTGGACAGGTGGAGAACCAACAATTAAAGGACATCAACAATCAATCGTTAATTTTACTAATTATTGGTTACAAAAACATCTTGATAACACTGTTAATCCATTCTATGAAATAGAAACAAATGGTACAGTAGTAATTGATGAACCATTATTTAAAATGATTGATCAAATTAACTGCTCACCTAAACTATCAAATTCAGGTATGGATGTTAAACAGCGTATTAATGAAGCTGCTATTAAACGTGTAATGGAACATAAAAATTATCAATTTAAATTTGTTATATCCAATGAAGAAGATGTTCAAGAATTATTTCGTGATTTTGTTATACCATTTAGCATACCTCTTACCAACTTGGTTTGTATGCCAGGATTAGATGATGTATCTAATTTTGAAGAACGTACTCAATTTTGTTTGGAAATGGCTAAAAAATATAGATTTAGAGGTTTGACTCGTCTTCATATTGCAGCCTGGAATAAAACACTCAATGTATAAAATAATTAATTTAATATTAGGTTTAGTAGCTACATTTAGTATTCCTTTAGGTTTACTATGGTTAGCTACTACCTATTCAAACAAAAAAGATAAAAATGAATATAACAATAACTCCTGATAATGTCTATACAGGTATAGCTTTATTACTTATGAGTTTACAGATTTACCAATATAGACAATTAGAAAAATCTAGAAAAGAAATACAACGACTGTGGGATCAAATAGCTACATTTAATACTATGGTTGCTTTAAAACTTTTGGAAACTCAACAAGATATTAATAAATTAAATGAAAATAAGAATGATGGAAAATAAAAGGAGAACAATAGCAGATATCAACGCATTAGAAACAGCTAAAGCTGGTTTTGCAAATGGTATTTCACTTCAACTAAAAGCACGTATTGAAGATGGATATCATCGTTCACTTACAGATGATGAAAAATGGCTTATTGTAGGTGAAGCTGAAACAGCATATGGTAAATTTTTAGATGCGTTAGGTGTTGATTGGAGAAATGATCCAAATAGTATGGAAACACCACGTCGTGTAGCTAAAGCATATGTATTTGATTTATGGAAAGGTAGATATGAGTTACCAACTGATATTACTTCATTTCCAAGTGATGGTTATGAAGGTATTGTACTAGAAAGAGACATTCCAATTGTTAGTATGTGCTCACATCATCATCAGGCAATTTTAGGTAAAGCACACGTTGCTTATATACCAGGTAAAGAAGGTAAAGTAGTTGGTTTAAGTAAATTGAATCGTATTGTAGAACATTTTGCTCGTAGAGGAGCCATTCAAGAACAACTTACAGTTGCTATTCATAACGCTGTGAATACAGTTTGTGAAGATAACGCAGGTGTGATGGTAATAGTACATGCTGGACACCAATGTGTTAGTTGTAGAGGGGTTAAACATCAAGGAGCATCAATGGTTACAAGTGAAGTAAGTGGAGTATTTGCTGATCATAGTCGTACTGCTAAAGCTGAAGTATTAGAAATGATTAAATTAAATCTTCAATCTTATTGTTGAAATTTAAAATAAAATAGATAATGAGAAAAATATACATAAAGTGGAAAGATATTGATAAAGCTACTGATAATTTAGCTAAACAGATTATTAAGAGTAAACTCGAGATAAGTGCTATATATGGATGTCCTAGAGGAGGATTAATACCTGCTGTTATTTTATCACATAAATTAGGAGTACCTTTTTTAAAAGAAGATGATGGAGAGACTTCAGTAGGTGAAAATACTCTAATAATAGATGATATATGTGACACAGGAGAAACATTATCTCAATACACTGAATTTCCAGCATTATTAACAGCTACTCTCCACTATAAACCAACAGCTGCTTTCAAACCAGATTTTTATTGGAATACAGTAACAGAAGATGAATGGATAGTTTATCCATGGGAACAAAAAGATTCACAAACAATACCCGATTATGCAACAGAAAGAAAGTAAAACAAATTGGCATTTTAAAATTAGTCTATTTAAATCATGTCTTCGAATAGTAGCAGGTGTTACATTAATTAGAGGTGAACTGTCTATAGCAGGATCTTTATTTATACTAGCAGAATTACTTGGAATTGTAGAAGAATTTTAATACATTTAATATATGTTAAACGCAAAACAAATTATTGATGAAGGTTTACTCCTTCTAGAACACACACAAGGCAAACCATCACAGGTTGGTTATGATTTATCACTTAAAGCAGTACAAAAGATAGGTAATAGAATATCTAATAGTCCTTATAATGTATCTAGGGATGGTAAAATCGGTAAAATATTAAAAGATAAAACTGAATTAACTACTTACACTCCAATTGAACCTATTAACTTAGATGGTAGTAGAGGATGGTTATTACACGAGGGTGTATATGATATTACATTTAATGAAGGTTGTAATATACCTGATAATAGAGTAGCATTTATTAAGCAACGCTCATCATTATATCGTAATGGTGCAATAATTAATAGTCCAGTATTTGATCCAGGATTTAAAACAGAATTTATGGGTACATTACTTTATGTACACGAAACAATATTCATTGAACAGGATGCTAGAGTAGCACAAATATATTTTCATGAGTGTGTTTCTGCTGAAATGTATGATGGGCAGTGGCAGGGTGATAAGCAAAGAGCATCACTTTAATATTTATAGACAATGCCAATAACATTATCAAATACAAGTGGGACCGGTAATTTTAGATTAACTAATAATAATAATAGTGGAAATTTCTCACTATCAACACCAAATCTTCTACTTGACACCTACTCAGGAGCTAGTATGGCATTGTCATTAAGAAAATTAAGAGATGCTTATACAGGAGCTTGCATTAGGGTAGAAAGATCAAGTGATAGTACTCAACAAGATATTGGATTTTCAGGTAATTTTTTAGATACTGATGCTTTAGCTACTTTTGTTGGTGCTGGAACAGGTACTGTAGTTACTTGGTATGATCAAACTACCAATGGATATAATGTCTCTAAAGGCTCACTTGCTGCTCCTAGAATCACAGTGACTGGAACTAACCAAACCTTAAATAGCAAGATTGCAATTAATTTTAACGGAACTCAGACATTACTTGGTGGAGTATGTCCTAATATAATGGCAAGTAATTCTGGTAGAACTTTTATAGCTTTTGGTGTAGGGAATGTTACAGATACAAACACAAGGTTAATGGTGTTTATAAGTGGAGCTACAGGACACTCTCAAGCAATTAGAAGAAATAGCACCGCTATAGAAGCTATTGCTTATAATTCTGGTACTTACACTGACGCTGCAGGAATTAACCCAGGTACTTCTCAGTTTATAGCTTGTACACAAAGAAGATCATCCAATATTGAAATATCAGTTAATAACTCTACTAATGGAGCAACAAATACAACAGGTACAGCTGCTTATAATAATCCTATACCTGTCATTGGATCTTTTAATCCTAACTCAGGTCCATCATTCGCATGGTCAGGAAATATGCAAGAAGTTATAATGTTTGCGGTAGACCCCGTGACAAATACAAATTATAGAAATGATATTACAACCGCTATGAATTTATATTATACAACTTATTAATAAAATGGAAAATATATTAAATCTAAAGAAAAACATTGTAATGATATTTGTAACTTGCATTATGTTGTATATATTAATGTGGGGTATGTTTTATAGACCGTCTATCTCTCCCACTATATTGAAAACAACTGAAGATAGTTTATGTTTGACTCCTGAAGGTTGGCATATACCTTGCCCTCAACCTTAATAAGATATTTTATTTGGCTTTATAAAAAACTTAACTTATATTTAATTCGTATATATTTATATAAAACATAGATAATATGGAAGGATTTGATCCGAAACAAGAATCTAAAGGTGTAGGAGATACAATAGCTAAAATAACTAATTTTTTTGGTATTGATAAAGTAGCAGATGCTATAGCTAAAATAGCAGGAGCTGAAGGATGTGGATGTGGTGAACGTAGACAATTATTAAATGAGTTATTTCCTTATGAAGGAAAAATAAGAAAATTTAAAGTTTTAAAACAATTCACTTGGGCTGGAGAAACTTATTTTGAAGGACAAATATTAGATATAAATAGTAAACACCATATATTCACAGGTGTTATAAATTTGACTCAAGATAAAACATTAGAAGAATTATGAAGATAGATAAATACTTTAGACTTAAAAATGACTTAGAAACATTTAATTTTGAGAAAAGTTTTAATCCATTAAGTAGGACACTCTATTATTTCTCATTTTTAGGAAATATATTCTTAATATTGTTTAGTTATTTTTTTATTAAAGATGTGACTAATAATATTCCTGCATTATTTATAGGACAAAATATTTTTTTCTCTGTATTCATTATTTTGTTTATGACAGGATATGAATTATTTAAACGATTTGCTTTTGAACAACTTACCTCTACTATATTACGTGTACGTAAATTTACTATTAATATAGCATCAGGAGTAATAATTTGTTTAGCATTAGTATCTGGATCATTTTATCTATCACTTAATGGTGCTCATAGATTAATTGATACTAGTGAAATAACAGCATCAAAATTAGATACTATAACAACCAACGTATCTGATTCTATATCGGCTATATACTCACAAAGAATCGCTTTAAAGGAACAACAAATACAAGCCATCAATACTAATGATGAAGATGGAGTGCTAAGTAAACGCCAGTTAAACACTGTTAAGTCACTAGAAAATGATGTTAAAGTATATGAGACTGAGAGAGATAATCGTATAGCTCAGTTTGAGGAAAAAACAGGTAAAAAATTAGGTAAACAAGAAGACAAAGTAAAACAAAATAGTATTGCTTTTGCTGTCATGGTATTCTTTTTAGAATTTATTATATTGATAGGAGTAGCATTTAGTGCTTATTATACTTGGACTTCATATAGTGAAATGAAAAGTCTATTAACAACACCTACATTTAAACAGTTAGAGTTAAATCTTAGATTATTGAAATTATATTTTCAAAATGGAAGAAAAAAAGAACAAGACTCATCTATACCACGTGCTAAATTAATAGCATTAGCTAATTCATCTAAAATACAATGTAATCAAAAAGATATTGATAGTTTTATAGCTTTATGCTCTGAACTTGAAATTGTCACAGGTGAAAGAAGAAGAAAAGTTTATAATATGAGTTATGAAAAAGCTAAATATTTGATTGAAACCCAAGAAATTTAAGTTATATTTAAAATAAGTTATGGAAACAATTTTTATATCAATCGCGAGTTATCGCGACCCGGAGTTATTACCAACATTAAGAGATTGTATAGCAAATGCTAAACAATCAGATAGACTAGTATTTGGAATCTGTAGACAATTTCACCCAGATGATAAATTCGATGTTTTAGATGAATTTAAAAATGATCAAAGATTTAAAGTTGTTAATGTACCTTATGAACATTCTAAAGGTACATGTTGGGCTAGAAATATGATCCAAGATTTATATGATGGGGAAACTTATTATATGCAATTAGATTCACACCATCGTTTTACTAAGAACTGGGATTTGACTTTAATTAAAATGTTAAAGCAACTTAAAAAATTAGGACACAAGAAACCATTATTAACAGCTTATTTACCTGGATTTTTTCCAGATAATGATCCAGTAGGTCGAGTCCAAGATTGTTGGAATTTAGAATTTGATAGATATATGCCTGAGGGTCCTATTTTTATTAAGCCTCATTCTATTGATGGGTGGCAAAATTTAGAATCACCTTATCCAGCTAGATTTTTATCAGCACATTTTATCTTTACTTTAGGCAAATGGGCTAAAGAAGTAAGATATGATCCTAATTTTTATTTTCACGGTGAAGAACCATCATTAGCTGCTAGATCATATACTCATGGATATGATTTATTTCAACCACATATACCTGTTATATGGCATGAGTATACTAGAAATGGTAAAACTAAACAATGGGATGATGATAAAGAATGGGCTGAGAAAAATAAAGTATCATATTCTAGATATAGAGCATTACATGGAATGGGTAGTGTAATTGAAGGTACAACTAAAGATTTATTTGAAAAATACGGATGGGGTAAAGAACGCTCATTACATGAATATGAAAGATATATTGGTGTAAGATTTTCCACAAGACAAGTACATAAACATACATCTGAATATCTTCCACTTCCAGTTCCACAAGAAGATTTTGAAGAAAATTTAGTTAACAGAATTAAAGTTTGTATTGATTATTGGAAGGGAGCTTTAGTTGAACCCGATTATGATCTATTAGTTGTTGCTATATTAGATAAAAATGGAGAAGATATCTTTAGACAAGATGTAGATAAAAATGAATTAAATTCCTTAATAAACTCTGATCCACAAGATCAATTTATCCATATTTGGAGAGAATATGATGATAATAAACAACCATCTAAATGGAGAGTTTGGCCACATAGTGAATCAAAAGGTTACTTAGAAAGAACAGATCAAGACATACCATATGAATAAAAAAGAAACAATACTGGTACATCTACCAGCGTATCGCGACCCAGAGTTAGTTCCTACTATTAAAGATGCTTTGGATAAAGCTAAATATCCTAAACGTATTCATTTTGGAATATGTAGGCAATATCATCCTGAAGATAGTTTTGACAATCTAGACGAGTTTAGAAAAGATAAACGTTTTCATATCATGGATGTGTTATATACTGAATCACAAGGTTTACCTTGGGCTAGAGCACAGATAAATGAGAAATTACTAACTAATCAAGATTATATCTGCCAGTTAGATTCACATCATCGTTTTGCTCAAGATTGGGATGTAACATTAATTGAAATGCATAACAATCTAGAAAAGAAAGGTCACAAACCAATTTTAGCGGCTTATCTACCATTATACGATCCATTTAATGACCCAGCAGGTAGAGCTGATGTACCATGGCAACAACAGTTTGTCTGTTTTTATCCACATGGAACAATATTTATTAGACCAGCTTTATTAACAGGATGGGAAAATATGACTGAACCTCCATTTAGTAGATTTTTATCAGGACATTTTTGTTTTGCTAGAAACGAATGGGCTAAAGAAATAAGACATGATCCAGATATTTACTTTAGTGGTGAAGAAATTAATTTAACAGTTAGATCTTATACTCATGGATATGATTTATTCCATCCTCATAAAATGGTAATATGGCATTCAACAATGAGAGAAGAACGAGCGGGTAAATTAAAGTGGGATGATGATGCTAAACTAGGAGTTGATTGGTGGACTAAACAAGAATATGCTCGTAAAAAAATAAGAACATTATTTAGAGTAGAAGACAATCCAGAAATTAATTTAACAGGATATGATTTAGGAACTGCTAGAACAATAGCTGATTATGAGGCATATGCTGGAGTTAATTTTAAAACAAGATCAGTACAAAAATATACTGTAGAAAATGGATATCCACCAACACCAATTAATAGTCCATGGTCTAAATCATTCTATCATTTAGTTACAATTTATAGACAATCACTTCCTGAAAATGATTATTCATCTATATTAATAGCATTTGATGATAAAGATGGTATAGGTATTTATTCTAAAACTATAGAAGGATATGAATTACAAAATTTCTTAAATAATAATGGACCTATTCATTATGAAGAATATTTTGAATACTTTGATAAAGAACCATCTAGAATGGTGGCATGGGCATATAGTAAAGAAAGAGGTTGGGCTGAACGTTTTGAAACTAGTTTAAATGATTAATTTATGATGAAAATTTACTTTTTAGAGACCCAATATCATTACATGGGATGGAATGATGTATTTTTAGAATTAGTTAATAATCTAAAAGAAAAATATAACGCTGAAGTAATACA
>Ga0209668_10001314_pt1 | contig 10616 bp, 10 predicted proteins | sample FrelakmetPLP11PL_FD_187150 | JGI IMG/M metagenome (GOLD analysis project Ga0209668, IMG submission 187150) | Freshwater lake sediment microbial communities from the University of Notre Dame, USA, for methane emissions studies - PLP11 PL (SPAdes)... | ecosystem: Environmental > Aquatic >... | reverse complement strand
ATCTGTCAAGCTCGCGGCAGCAGTCCGTACCGGTATCCATGACTCCACTATGAGCATGACAGATCATTTCCTCGGTCTGTACCTGAAAGGGAGGATGTCCTTGCGCAACATCGAGGGAATCCTGAGTACATTACCCATGGGTCTCACTGAGCTGATGGTGCACCCCGGCAGGGCACCCGCCGGGCTCACAGAAGGCCCTTTTTCCTCTTTCTCGCACGGGGATAGAGAAACGGAGCTGAAGGTTCTTATGGACGGCAACTTCCGTGTGATGCTTGCAAAACATAATATTCTGCTCACACCTTTTCCGGAGGTCCGTCATTGAATTCTGCACTGCGTGTGATGATTTTAACCCCGACAGCCCTTCCCCATGTGACGGGAAACGCCATCACGGCCGAGCGTTGGCGCCGGGCTCTTTCACAACAGGGGGTTGTGGTCAAAGTAATAGAGACACAACATCTGGATGCAGGGAGTCTTGTTGACATCCTCGACCGTTTCCGTCCCCATATCGTGCACGCGCACCATGTCAGCCGGGCGGGTGCATTTCTGCTCGATCCGCTCGTATCGGAGAAATACGGCGATTTACCTTTTGTCGTTTCTCCCGCGGGGACAGACATCGATCTCTATACGATGTACGATTCGGAAAGAGCAAAAGTTGGCAAAGTTTGCCGTAAGGCCGTCTCTATCATTGTCCAAAGCCGCGAAACCATAAGGTCGCTGCAGGAACTTATGCCTGAACTGCAAGATCGGACAGTCTATGTGCCTAAAGCGTTTCTGTGGCTGGGAGACGAATTGTATGATCTTCGGACAGTCGCAGGCTGCCGGGAAGGAGATATTCTCTTTTTTATGCCAGCCGGCATTCGGCCTGTAAAGGGTAACCTCGAATGCCTTTCCGCAATGGAAAAGGTGCACGAAGCCAGTTCGAACATCCGGGTATTATTTGCCGGGCCGGCTCTTGACGCTGAGTATGCCGCCCGGTATGAGGAGGAGATAAATCGCCTGCAGTCTTTCGCCAAATGGATTTTGCAGATCCCTCCGAAGGCAATGCGTGCTGCCTATGAGGGCGCTGATGTGGTACTGAACTATTCGCGTTCGGAGGGGCTTTCCAATGCGCTCCTCGAGGCCATGGCGACAGGGCGGCCAATTCTTGCTTCTGACATTCCGGGGAACCGATGGCTGATCCACGATGAGAAGGGGATCGGTCCCTGCGGCTGTCTTTTCAGTTTTCACAATGACACGGATTTCGTCCGGAAAGCCCTGCAACTCGTCAACGATGCAGCGCTCCGGAAATCCCTTGCCGCGAATGGTCGCCTGAGGGCGGCGACTTGGCCGCATCCCGCAGACGAAGCTCAGGCTCTTCTCGAAATATATCAGACAGCAATCAGCCAGAAGGGGTGATTTGGAGAGGCTCGCGGTCAGCTGTGAGGGAATAGGTATGAGCAAATACGGTGTACGTTGTGAGAGAAAAAACAAGGTCGGGCGGTGGGCCGGTAGTTAAAAACTACGTCCTTGGTCCACCTTGCCGGGCCTGAGCAGCGTGAACGTGCCCGTTGCTGCATCGAGATCGTAGATACTAAAGTTTGTATCAATATCGAAACCAGGGTACCTGACGGCGAAGTTCAGGGAGACTGATCCCTGCTCTCCAGAGATTATCCGGTGGAAGACCTTGGTCGGCCAAACGAGCATGCATGGCCCCTCATAGATAACCTCGCTATTGTGAGTCACTGTCTCCGGCGTTACCACAAAGGTTTCAACACGCTTATGTTCAAGACTATAGATCTCAGCGGTGCGTTGTCCGCGGAGGACGAGGAGATTATCCTCCTGGAAGGGATGATAGTACCAGGTCCGCGCCACCTCGCCGACCGGCCCGGGCGATACGGCGCTGTGCTCATGGACGACTCGGTCAATGCCGTCTATGCGCGGAAGGAATTCCATGGGAACGATGTCGAAATACACGCCCGGCGTTCGACGGAACGGGGCAAGCTTGATGACCCTCCAGAATCTTTCCTCCTCTGCGACGATGAAATTCATAGACGCCTCCTCTGTCTTCAGCTCTCACTTTGATAGGCACTTCCTTGTTCGTGAGAACAGTATAAGACAAGCAGCCCTGTGTGTCAATACTCAATAGGATTGAGATTGTCTTGACATACTTTGCCTCAGAACACTATAATATATTGAGAAACCTATGCAAACACCGTCTATTGTTGTTTACATCATCGTCGCCCTCTGTGTCGGTATCACCTTCAGCGGTGAAAGCAGAGAAGGTATCAGGTTAGGCCAGCACGAGAAGACGCTGAAACCATGTCCTTCCAGTCCAAATTGTGTTTCATCACAGACGAACTCCATGAAGCACCGGATGGAGCCGATCCCGTTTACCGGGCCGATTGAATTGGCTCAGGCCGGGCTTCGTGAGGTCATCCAGGCCATACCACGTTCGAAGATAACAGAGGAAGAGCCAGGCTACTTGGCTGTGTCCTTCCGCTCAAGAATATTCGGCTTTATAGATGAGGCGGAATTCTCATTGCATGAAAATACCGGCCTTGTACACTTTCGTTCGGGGGCGTGTTCGGGTTACTACGACTTCGGCGTCAACCGTTCCCGAATGCTGCGTATTGCCGAGGCATTCAGGGAATCGAGATGATCGGGATGATTTCCTCCACAATATTCTCAGCGCTCAGCATCTGATCCGGAATTAGATTAAGAAAAGGGCGTGTCACGCATGTGGTTCTCTCCAATATTTTTCACTGTAAAATTATTCTACTCGTAAAAATCTTTCACTCTTGAAAAATATTTTAACTTGGTAAAAAATACCTCCCAAAGGGTGGACACTTATTTCTTTACACAGGGCATTTACCATCACAGAAACACCATTCAGGATGAAAACATATGTTACGCTCAACAAAGATCCTGATTCATGATGAAAGGTCGGACACACCAGAGTTTTTGCTTAAACTCTTAGCACATCGCGGTTACAAGGCAGGCTTTGCAAAAAACCCTGCCGAGATTACTGCCATGCTCTTGAATGGCCAGTATAACGTGGTTCTCACGAATGGTAAATATCACACACTCAACACCGATCATCATGCATGGTTAAAATCTTCTTCTGTTTTCATTATCGGCATTACGGATTCACATACCCAAGCTCAGGACCTACGCGCGGATGTATATTTGCAAAGGCCTTTTTTAATTTCTGAATTTTGGCGGGCACTGGAAACGCAGCACCAATTATGTGAGGAGTGAGAGGTATGGTCTACACATTCGCATGTCCTGCCCCTTGCAGTAGAGTAATAATGGTTGATGCGCACAATGATGACGATGCGATCACTAAAATCATAGGGGCGGGAGCTATCAACTGCCGCAATATGAAAAATTCACCCTGTCGCGAGAAAGTTCCTCATCTGCCGCCGTTGCCGGAAAAGAAGTTAAGAGAAATAGTGCACCTGTGCATGAATGTTGAGCACTGTTATGGCTCTTAATATTTGCGCAAGGTAAGTATTGAAGAGGATTTTACAGGAATTGCAGGAGCATGAAATGGCGTAAGGGGTAAACTAATATTTCACTTTCAGCGGAAAGGCAGGGAAGTCGACCCTGCCTTTTTCTATGGCCTGATTTTATTGATTAACAATAGGAATCTCCTCCTAATCGATAGAATTGTCGAAATCACAAAAAGTCTTTCATTCCATGTAGGCGGGACTCAGTGAATAGATAAGCACTTAAAAACACTGGATTCCCGTTTTCACGGGAATGACAAATTTCAGAAGGCTGATCAACGATAAAAATGCTCCCTTCTATCGAGAAAAATATGATTATAAGGGTTCAAATTCTTGTCCCTTGACAAACTCACCTCTATCTCAGCGATACCGATTTCTTCAGTTTCAGCACCCGCGCGGTACAGAATTTTTGCATTTGGGCCTGTTATCTGGCTTCTGCCCGTATAACGAAAGCTTTTTCCGTTTCTCTTCTCCTCGCCTGTCCTGTTCGCCGTTATGGCATAAACGCGGTTTTCGAGACACCGGGTAATCATCGCATCCTGGCAAAAAGGGAGAACCAGATTTGCACAATGGCAGATCACATCCGCCCCTTTGAGAGCGAGGGTGCGCATGGATTCGGGGAAAAACCAATCAAAGCACACCATAACCCCTATCTTGCATGTCCCAAGATCAAATACATGAAACCCCAGGTCACCCGGCTGAAACCAGAGTTTTTCTTCATTAAAAAGATGAATCTTCCTGTACTTCCCCAAATACCCCGAAGGGGATATCACTACCGCCGAATTGAAAAGATCCTCAGCATGCCTTTCAATCAGGCCGGCAACAATGTGCACGTTTTTCTTGCGGGCTATCGCGCTCAATGCTTCTGTGGTCTTCCCGCCAGGCAAAGGCTCTGAGAGGTCAAAGGCCTCCTCCTTCGAGGTTATGAGATAACCTGTATTAAATAACTCCGGGAGAACAATGATCTCAGCATCTGTCCTCTGAATAAGCGTTACCGCTTTTTCAATATTGCCTTCTGTCTCACCAAATACAGGATTGAGTTGAATAAAGGCTACTCTCATATTTATCACCTCGATCTCATAATCTTTTTATCGCTCTAAAAAATATTCATGATTGCTTCCGCCATGAGTCTGTAGCCTTCCTCCGTGGGGTGCACCCCGTCAAACTGCACCAGGGTTCCGAATAGTATCCCTTCCCGGATCTTCTTTTTCCAGTACTCATGCGTCAGCACAACGGGGATACGGTAATCTCTTCCCAGTATTTCCAGCTGATGATAATACCCTTCGACGAGCCTGTTATCATCATTATCCCCAATATACACTGAGGTGATGAGGACAATCTCGGCATCACCATTATCCCTGATATTATCGATAATGCCCTTGATGCTTCTTTTGAACTGCTGCTCTGTAAAACCGGAAAAGGCGTCATTTAACGCGTATTGAATGAAGACGCAATCGGGATTGTAGCGCAGAACATCCCACTTCATGCGGTACAGGCCGGAATCTGCCGTATCACCCGGTATGCCGCTGTTTATGAGGTTCAATCTGTTCTGGGAGAATTTTACATGTAACATTTCCTTCAGATAATCGATGTATCCTTTCGAGACCATCCATCCCTGCGTTAAGGAATCACCGAGCGCCACAATGGTGATGGGGGTACCGGTGCTCAAGTTATCTATCGTTCGCGTGGGTTTCATCTCTCACTTTCTCAGCCGATGTGAGTGCTTTCCTGGTTTGTTTCACACACCGACTAATCTGCATTTTTCCGGGAAATTTATCAAGTACAGAATTCCTTTCATTGCAAGGGTGCTTATTGAATATCCGGCAGGAACGCCACGGCCCATGTGCCAGGCCCCATATGTGCGCCTGAGGTCAGAGACAGAGGATGTACGATGATTCGTGCTTCTTCATAACGTTGCGCGAGTTCACTCTTGACCTCCTCCACCCAGGATTTGTTGTCTGAATATTCGAGCATGATGAAGGCCTTCTCTCCCTGTTGCAAGGATCGTTCAAGGGCCGCCAACGCGAAACGCACTTGTTCATCACGGTTCCTCACGACGCCGACTTTGTTGGCCCCTTCAGCCATGGGACTCACGATGGGCTTCATGCGGAGCATATCACCGAAGAACGCTCCCGTTTTCGACAGGCGGCCCCCGGCGGCCAGGTATTCGAGACGGTCAAGAAACACATACTCTTCGCATCGGTCAATGGCCTTGCGGGCAAACGCTATGATGTGACCGGACTCCCCCGCCTCAAAGGCATAGGCGGCTGTGGCCAGCGCGAGCACCCCGAGACGTCCCGAAGCCGCACCGGTATCGATGACAGCAAAGCGGTCTTCCGGATCGTGCTCCCGTTTCCAGTCCATAGCTACACCAAAGTTTCCCGTGAACGCCGACCCGACACACATATAGAGAACCTGTCTGTAGCGGCTCATAACGCTCGCATAGATCTGATGCCGCTCGAATACGGAGGCCTGGGAAGTTGTCACCCTCTCTCCCGCGCGCATAGCGCAATAAAGTTCGTCGGGACTGAAATAGGTTTCCGGAAGGCAATGATCACCGACGGTGATGTAACTGTCCAGAAGACTGATCCCGAGGGACTTTGCTTCCTGACGTGTCACCGATCCTGCCGCATCGGTCATGATATGGATGACCGGTTCCCGGCCCGAAGCGCCGAACGCCGATGTCTGCGCATAGAGATCATCTTCTGCCCAGTCGACTACCCGGCCAAGATGCAAGAGCTTTTGGCGGGCATCTTCCCGATTTCGAGTGTGAAAATGGACCTTAAGGTAGGCATCCTTGCGGGTTATCACGATGGAATTACCGAGGGACGCGAGCATCTGCGCGGTCTCTTTCGTATCCGCATCGCTTTGGAGTACCGTGTCCACACAGTAACCCTCCTCCAGATCCTCACGATAGGATGGCGAGACGTGCAGTCTGTCATGAAATGTATCCGCCACCTCACAAACGGGCATCTGCCCATCCGTGAGGACATGAAAAAAACCCTCAAAGTAGAGGAAAAGACCAAGCGCCCCGGCATCCACCACGCCGGCCTTTGACAGCTTGGGCTGTTGTTCCGTCGTAGCCCGGACAACGGCCTCCAGATGAGCCAGAATCCCTATCATTCGATCAATGCCGGAGAGGGTATGAGGATCGGAAAGAACTGTCGCGAGGGCATCGAAGAAGCTCAACATCGTACCCGGCCGGGGATCAGGCACCGCCTGCCAGGCGCGATCGCGCCCCAAACGGACAGCTTCGGGCAGATTTTCCAGGGAAGTAGCCTGAACAAAATATTGGAAGAACCAGGAGGCGATGTTTCCCGAATTCCCGCGGGCGGAAAGGAGAAGGTCTCGGGAAAGGAGCTGTATGTCACGGTCCCGTTTGCGCAGGGGCGCAAGGCTGATGACAAGGTTGCGCCCCGTATCTCCGTCAGCGATAGGAAAGACATTGATGCGGTCCAGGATATCCGCCCAGGCGGTAAGGCGCTCGACACCAGCAACAAGGGCCTGCCGGAAATTTTCCATCATGGCTTACTACCAGTGGCCTGCGTGCTCCAGCGCCATTTCGACTTACGAGGCATCATACTATTTCCCGCACAGGTTTGATCCGGCGATGGCCCGTGCAAGCCGTTCGATGTCTGTGTCCATCTCGCGATCTTCCACGAGTGATTTTGAGAGGGCGCGAATCCGTGCGATGAGGGCGAGAAGCTGCGGCCTTACTTCGAGGTTTCCACGAATCTCGCACCCCTGGGAAGCGGCGAGGAGGTGAATGGCCAGAACACGCTCCGTCAGGGTACAGATCCGCTCCGCATCCCGTGCAGCGATTGTTCCCATGCTGACCTTGTCCTGATTATGGGACTCCGTGGAACGCGAGAAGGAGGCCGCGGGCATGGTCAGCTTCAAGGCTTCCGCCGTCAGGGCCGACGTGGAAAGCGACATGGCCTTGAAGCCATGGTGAAATACCGCATCCTCTCCCGTAATCCCTACCAGGTCTGCCGGGAGCCCCCGGTTGAGAAGAGGATCCACCAGGAGCGCCATTTGCCGGTCCGACATGTCTGCGACAGAGGCCAAGGCCGCTTTGAGGGCATCCATGGCAAACGCCATATGGCCTCCGTAGAAATTCCCGCTCATGAGCGGCTGGCCCGTTTCCGGATCGAATATGGGGTTGTCATTTGCACTGTTCACTTCCGTCTCAACCCACTGCCTGATCCATACGAGGGCATCGTGAAGGACCCCGATGATCTGCGGTGCACAACGAACAGAATAAGGATCCTGCAGGGTTTCCCGCGTGTGCGATTCGAGATCGCCGTTCACCTCCTTCGTATGGAGCAGCTCCGAAATCCGCCGGGCGACACTCACCTGCCCCGGAAATGGTTTTGCCTCACCGATGGTCGGGTGGAAGTGGAGAACCTTTCCCTTCAGGGCGTGAACGGTGAGTGATGTGGCGCAGATGGCTGCATCGAGGATGCGCTCCGCTCTCTCGACGGCGAGAACAGCAACTCCCGTCATAGTAGAAGTGCCGTTCATCATGGAAATAGCCTCCTTCGGGGCAAAGGCATAAGGGACGAGGCCCGCAGACGCCAAAGCCTCGGCGGCGGGCATACGCTCTCCCCGATAGATAACCTCCCGTTCACCCGTCAAGGCTGCCGTGACATAGGACATGGGCGTCAGGTCACCGGAAGCGCCCACAGATCCCTCACAGGGGACGACGGGTGTGATCCCACGATTGAGAAATGCCGCCAGCCGCTCCAATAGCCCCAGAGATACTCCGGAATACCCTCGGGAAAGACAGATCAGACGGCAGAGCATTGCCGCCCGTGTGGCCTCGATGCTGAAAGGCTCACCGGTGCCGCAGCCGTGAAACCGGATGGGATTGGCTCCCCGGTGTTTCCGGATCTGATCCCGCTTCAGTCGTTTTCCGCAGGACTTTCCAAAGCCCGTGGAAACAGCATATACAGGAACTCCATCCTGAATGGCTTTGTGAAGCATAGCCTCACTGCGGCGGACACGCTCCTGGAAACTTTTTTCCCTGCTGAGCTTCACCCGGGCATTTCCCCGTGCCACTGCAACGACCTCCCGGAGCGTCACCAGCCCCTCGCCGATGATCACTTCTTTTGTTGCACGTCCCTTCATACCTGACCTCCAGACATCTCTTCTTTTTTGCCGAACCTGCGGGCCATCAGTTCCCTCTTGCGGCCCCTGTATGTCCCATCAGCCTTCTCTTTTTCCATTACCTTCTGCATAAGCTTGAACATTTTGTATGGCTGAGGTTCATCACGGTAGAATGTCTCCCATGCATGGACATAAAGCTCCTGGAGTTTCTCCGGAGCCACATGTCTTGGCTGGAACACCACCTTGTCTGCCGTATAATCGTTCCAGTCATATGAGAGGATGCGCCCGGCCCGGTGCAGGTCGTCGAAGGCCCGGGTGTGGGGAAAGGGCGTGAGGATGGTAAATTCAGCGAGGTCAAGGTTGATTTCCAGGAGGAAATCCACGAGCCGCCGTATATCATCTTCTGTATGGTCATCAAGGCCCAGGAGGATTGTACCCTCCACGGCGATACCGTGATCATGATAGCGCCGGATACGATCCCGTATATAGTCTGATGTATCGAATATGGCCTGATAGACATACCACGCGCCCGCCCGCGCCGCCAGATCAAGAATTTCATCATCGTCCTCGATGGGATGACAGCACCATTTCTTCTTCAAGGGAATCATGGCGGTAAACAGCTCCCGTTCCCACTCTTTATCCTGGGCAAGGGAATTGTCCACTATGAAAAGACGGTTGTTGTCGATTGCCGCCAGTTCCTCCACAACCCGGTCAATAGGACGGGGACGAAATTTCCTTCCTCCCAGGAAAGACACGCAGCAGGGATAGCAATCGAAACGGCACCCCCGCGACGCATGTACGAGGTCCACCATCTGCACGCCCTTATAATAGTAAAATTCCCTCTTCAATATGTCTCTTCTCGCTGTTCCGATGGATGCCGCGGGGGGAAAATCCAGCAGGTAATCATATCGCTTCTGCAACCGTCCGTCTCTGAAATCACGGAAGACTTCCTCCATCCGGCCTTCCGCCTCACCGAGAAAGACCGCATCAGCGTGCAGCATTGTTTCCTCGGCATGGAGCATCGTCGCAATACCGCCGAAAATGACGTTGATACCCTTCTGCCTGAACCTGTCAGCAATCTCCCAGCCCCGAGTGATCTGGCTGGTCAGCATCACCGATATTCCCACAAAATCGGGAGCATCATCAAAGTTTACGGATTCCACATTTTCATCGATAAATTCGACATCTACATCATCGGGCAGCGTCGCGGCAAAGACAACGGGGCCATGGGGTGGAAGGTGAAATTCCGTTTGCCCGTCCAGTTTTTTCCATCTTGGATAAATGAGTTTGAATTTCAAATCTGCTTCCTGACTTTCTCTATTAATAGATTCTACTTCCCCCTTTGGAAAAGAAGCAGGAGATATTTGTTCCGCTATGTAAAATCCCTCTTAATCTCCCTTTATAAAGGGAGACTTATTATGCTATTCCTCATCCTCTGGAATATCTCCGGGAGGTGCCTGATTCACGCGGGGAGAAACAGCCTCCGCACTTATCAGCTTAAGGCGCAGGGTGTACTCGCGAAAGCCGAACCCGTGCAACTCGACCATATTAGGAATCCAGTTTCGTACTTCAACGGCCCTTATCTTCCGCAGCAGTTCATTACTGTTGCTGTATGTTTCGATATTCCAGGAATCATCCTTATGGACGACCACATCTACAGTAGTGCCCTTATTACCATGGTACCTGCAGGCAGTCGATCCATCTGCGAGCACACCGGCATCCGCAAGTTTTCCCTCGGGAGCAAGAAACATGAGACGGACATCATCCATCATGTATCCGGCAAACTGTTCCGCATCAAATGGAGGCAAAGCCCGGTTCACCCGCATCTCTTTTTCATAGCGTGCGTCAAACAGGACGAATCCTTCGATAGTCATGATCACACTGTGGACAGTTTTATCTGACGGATCGACAAGGGTAATGCCCATGACCGTTCCCCTCCTGCCGCCGGGAAACGATACCTCTATTGCATGGATGAAACGGTAGGAGCTGTCGTGAAACGGCCGGTGACACCGCTCCCTC
>Ga0209668_10001313_pt1 | contig 10616 bp, 11 predicted proteins | sample FrelakmetPLP11PL_FD_187150 | JGI IMG/M metagenome (GOLD analysis project Ga0209668, IMG submission 187150) | Freshwater lake sediment microbial communities from the University of Notre Dame, USA, for methane emissions studies - PLP11 PL (SPAdes)... | ecosystem: Environmental > Aquatic >... | reverse complement strand
TAGCGTTAACCAATTTAAGCTCACTCACAAAACTCTTGGGAAAGCTGATTGGCAGTGTGGATATTTCATTAAATTGCGTGATTTTATCTTCAAATAATTTATTTAGAGAAGCCGAAGTGTTAAGAATTTTTACTCCCAATTTATTTGCCTCAAATTCAAACTGCGGGGATATTTTAAAGGTTTGAAAAAAATTCTCGCTGCTACTAAAATGCTCAAAATACTGTTTGAAATCCTCTGATTTTACTAGTTTTCCAGAGCTTCGATAAAGCCCCCTAGCTTTATAATTCTCTAAGCAGAAATATTTATACCCGTTCCCTTTAAAGTACTCCTCGTATTGAGATTTGTCTATGAATACAATGTGATAATTATTTAATAGACCCTCTAAGCCCAAAGCTCTTTCTGGATCATTGCTCAAATAAAATAGCGGTGAACTACTTAACCTTAAATTTATTTTATCTACACCCGAATTAAGTCTATCCATATATTAATTCTAATCAATCACATAATAATATATCTTGCCATCGACTTTAATAGGTTCGTGCATTTTTAATTTAAATGTATTACTAATAACGGTTTTACCTTTATTCTGATCACAAAATATCACTTTATCCAGCTTTTCCATTGAATGGGGGAATAGATAACCCACATAACAATCATATTTTGTTAAATCTTCATTAAAAAAATTCTTGTTTTTTATAGTTACATTCTTATCCCTTAAAAAGACCTTTTTTAGTCGCATGATAATTGATAGAAATGGATTATATTCTATTGCCACGACTTTATAGCCAGCTTTTGCGATTGCAAATGCAAGCCTTCCATCTCCCGCACCTAGTTCAACTATTTTTGTAGACTTATTGGTAGGTAAAAATTTTATTATGGATTTTATAGCTTCTTTGCTAGATGGATAAAACGGTACACCCCAAATCATTGACCAGATAAAATAAAAGGCCGCTATAACGTACAGAGCCAAGAAAACAGTTAGAAAATATAATTGCATCATAGTCCAGATGCTAACACTACTGGATATTTAAAGTTTTTTAATTTCGTAATCGCCTTTAAAAGCCCTGCCAGACCCAAAAGGGAATTATACGAATAATACAAATTGCACTTTACTGCATAGTCATTAGCCTGATACAGCAGGGCATCATTTACAACAAAACCTCCTCCATCGGTACCCTTTACTGCACTTACTACTTCCTTCTTTCTTGATGCTACTCTGTCTGTAATGGCGTCAGCATAACTGGTGCTGGCCTTTACAAAATCTTTGTCAAATGCTGACGCCATCTGCGAAACCTTAGCAGTCTGACAAATGTAAACCTTAATCTTCTTTTTTAAACGCTTAAAACCATTTATTATTCCCAATGCACTCGTACCGCTACTGCATGGTAAAAAAAGGGAGTCTATTTGTGGGTACTGATCAATAATTTCATATGCAATTGTCTCAAATCCCAGGATCGCAGAATCGTCTTTAGATCCTCTTATATCGGTTGCTCCACTTTCGGCAATAAATTTTATTAAGTCCGATCTAGGTTTCAAACTTTTATGTAAAATTACATCTTTACTACAAAGGCTTTCCAATTTTGATAACTTTTCCGGCTTAATATTATTGGATACGAAAATATCCAACTTTACACGGGCTAGTGAACAGTACGAAGCGGCACTTATTGCAGCATTTCCCGATGAGGAAATTGCGAATTCTCTTTTACCTTTAAATATATGGTACGAGACTTGATATGCCAGACTCCTATCCTTAAACGATCCATTTGGATTCTGATTTTCATCTTTAATACCCACTTTTAAGCCATCAATATCAATAAATCTAAAAGGTGTTTGCCCCTCTCCCAAAGTCAGTCTATACTCTAAGGGTATTTTTTTAAATCTACTATATGACCAAAATTCCTTCATGCGTTATAATAAGGTATAATTATTTTATATTAAATAATACAGTATGGATAACAAAATAAAAACTCAAAATGGGAAATTTATATGTATGGAGTGTAAAAATGAGGTTGTTTGTGACCCAAATCAACAGGTGGATGATGTAATTGAATGTCCTTTCTGCGGAATGGAATATGAAGTCACGGAAAAAGATGGGGAAGAATTAGTGCTACAGGTAATTGAGGAGGAAAAGTAGGTACTCATCGCACCCACTATAGGCTCTCACGTGGTATAATACAGAAAGTTAATAAAACATATAATGCCAGATGAGTTTGGATTTGCTTTGGACCTTTTTAAGAGCGATAAAAGGAAAATTGAAAGTGCCAGAAATGTGTTTAGACAGGAACCAAAAATAGCGACATTGCTTGCTAACGGTATTGATACAGCAGCACAGGTTACCATGGACGCGAAGAGGCCTTTTTATTCCATAGAAGCAAGACCTCGATATGCTCACATAGGTTTATCATACTTCCCTAGTACTGAAGGTGAAATTCATACCCTTGCAGCATATGATCAATGGATTATGGTTAATGCGGCTAAAACCCCCAGTGGTCTTGATTTATTACCCCCTCGAGTTGCCCGCAGAAGAGCCCTGTTGTTATCTTGCTTTATATTCGCAGGCTGGTCAACATCTATGGGTTATTCCCCAGAAGAAGTACAAAGCTTAGCTCTCAGGTCTATTGCAATTTTCTCAGGCAAGTAATGATCAATAATTATCGACTTTACTTTTAGGGACATGTTAAGTATCATTTGTGTATCATCTGGGCGATGGTAATTCAATGGTAGAATGTCTGCTTCCCAAGTAGAATGTTGAGGGTTCGATTCCCTTCCATCGCTTCGTCCAATTCTTGTAACAAGTTTGGGCGGCCGCACTAAATAAAAATGATTTTTTATTTAGTGTGGCCGACTTAGCTCAGTTGGTAGAGCGGTTGTATCGTAAACAATAGGTCGAGAGTTCGACTCTCTCAGTCGGCTTAGTATGTTACAATAAAATGTTATGATTTTAAATTACTATGATTAGTTCAAGTTATCAGCTAAACGAAAGGATTCTTAACGATTTAATTCGTTTAGAGATTTTAAAAACCGAGATCCGTTGTATGGATATAGACAATAAGGGAAGGGTAAATATGGCAAATAAAGTAAAATCTACAAATATGTTTCATTTGGCAAGAATGATAGGTGTAGAACTTACGCTTAAGGATGCAGAAAAAGCTATAGAGGGAAAAAGGGTGGTCACAGAAGACGCGAGAGGAGTGATACTAAATAATTTTAAAAACGCAATGGACTTTAATAGGGCAAACACCCAGGACTCCTCAAACGATTTGGACATCAATATAATCTTGCATATAAATAAAATGCTGTTAAGCGAATGGCGTGAGGAATGGGATTCCAAACTTAGAATTACTGGCGAAGATAACGAAACGCTTTTAGATAATTGGCAGGATTTAAAAGATAAAGAAATTCAGCCATCTCACGTTCAAGATGAGCTTATGTCATTAATTGATTGGTATAAATCTAGCAGCAAAATTCACCCTATAATTAGAACTGCAGTTGTAATATACGGTCTAGTCAGATTAGCTCCATTTGTTGTACTCAACAAACTTACAGCAATTACATTTGCTGATTACATCTTAAACAAAAACGGATATTCAGATGAAAGCTTTCTACCCAGTATCCGAAACTTCGACATGAACGATAATGAGTACACAGAAGCATGGAATTTTGCTGCAAATAATGGTAACGATATTACTCTTTGGTTGGAACGCTTTATTTCCAGTCTAGCAAACGACTATGAGTTTATGAAGGAAGATATCGAAAAGCTTACCAAACAAGACTTTAAATCATCAAAGCAGCCTTTCCTAGAACTTAACAAACGCCAGTTAAAAATACTGCGATATTTCCAAACAATACCAACCGTCAAACGTGAAGATTATGTGCAAATGATGGATGTTTCTACTATGACGGCATTTAGAGATCTTGACGATTTGCTACATAAAAAACTAATCAAAGTAGAAGGCAAGGGCAGAGGGACAAAATACATGCTGACAAATAGATAGTCTTATAGCATATCCTTAATTTTCTTAACCGTTGCTTTATTTTTAACAATTTGCTGAAGCTCTGAATCTGTGGCCTTCATGATATTATCGACATTTCCAAAAGCCTTTATTAGTTTAAACTTTATTATTCTCCCAATACCAGGAATGTCATCTAATACAGATAATTTGCTTTCGATCTCCCTCAGTTTTTTGTGGTAAGTAATGGCAAACCTATGCGATTCATCTCTGATTCGCTGTACTAAATACTTCGCCTGCGAATTTCTTATAAATCGTTTATTAATAAATTCATTTGTTTTTCCATTCTGTTCTTTTACAAAAAATATTTCTTCGTTTCTTTTTGCTAGCCCAATTACCGGTACAGTTACTCCGGTTTCTTTTTGAGCCCTTAGAGCAGATGTGAGTTGCCCCTTGCCACCATCAATAATTATTAGATCTGGCAATACCCCAAAACTATCATCCTCAGATTTGCTTAAATATTTTTTAAACCTTCTGACTTGCACTTCATTGTGCATTAAAAAATCGTCAGGAGTTGAAGTGTTTTTAATTCTAAACTTACGATACTTTGATTTATCTGGCTGTCCATTCACAAAAACCACCATCGATCCAACAGAATAAGCCCCCTGGATGTTTGATATATCGTAGCACTCAATTTTAAAACCATCGCGGTTTTTTAGATTTAGCTCTTTTATAGTATCGAGGAAATCCTCCAACGCCCTGTTGTGCAGATTTATCTTTGCTTTTCTAAATTTAAACTCATCCGTAGACTCTTCTATATCGACTCTCGTTTTTAAATATGTTAAATCAGCGATCTTATCACGAATTTTTGCTGCCTTTTCAAAATCACCCCTACCCGATAACTCAAACATTTCCTCCTTTAGGGCACCCACCATGTCTTTTCTGTTCTCGGAGAAAAAACTTTTTATTCTCCAAATATTCTTTTTGTATTCCTTACCGCTGACCTTCCCCGTACAAGGAGCATCACACAAGCCCAAATGCCAATACAGACAAGGTTCGGTGTCGGAAGAGTGAACTTTTTTATCCCTATATTCAATTACACGAGCACAACTTCGATACGGGAAAAGTTTTCGTAAGGATTCTAAAGTATTTCTAATAGGGAACTGTTTTGCATAGGGTCCCTGATAAAACGCCTTTTTATTTTTACGATCACGAACAATAGTGATGCGTGGGAAATCACTTTTTTCGTCAATCATAACCCACGAATAGTTCTTGTCATCCTTTTTATCGACATTATATTTAGGTTTGTACTTCCTAATCAGGTTTGTCTCGAGGACAAAAGCCTCGGTAGCATTATCGGCCACAATATACTCCATCGAATTGATTTGCTTTACCATTTGTTTTTTACGGAGCTCCAAATCATCAAATCTCTGGAAATAACTTTTAACTCGTTTAAGTAAATTGATTGCAGTACCTACATAAAGAACAATGCCTGAACTGTTTCGGTAAATATAACAACCGGGAGAAGAAGGAATCTTGGCAATCTGCTCTTCGAGAGCTTTAGAAGGCTTGAACATTCTATCGGACTTTAGTCAAATCATCATCGACGGCACGCCTATAAACATCCAAATCTTTATCGTGAACAAATATTCGAGTACATTCACATTGTACAATATCAACATCGATCCTGTTATCGAGCACTTTTGCTTTATCTAAAGACCTAGTGCATGCAACACAAAGCTTCTTTTGAAGTAGAACTTTTTGTAATGGCGAAATAAGTGTTTTTAGCATAGTTGATTAAATCCTTTAAAACTTTTACATTATGCCACAATAAACGTTTGTAGGAAATAGGATATTTATTAGAGATTAAAATATGAATTATGCTGGCTGAGGTAGTAAGGGCATTCTTAGAATTTTGATACCTTCTCTTGTTTTTGTCATTCTTGTTCTGCAACCCCTACAAACTTTACAGTACTCCTTTAATGTATCACAAGCGAGTGGTATTAATGCACCCCTCATTCCCCACATAATTTTCTCTCTACCTTCACCTCCTGTTACATGAGCCGTAGTAGGATTTAACAAAGCGTTCGAACCCACACATGCAGTAACAGGATTTCTTTTATCTGCAGAAGCTAAAACTAAACATGGAGGGTTGGAAATTTATTAGCAAGCCTTTCCGCCAAAGCGAGGTAAGCCGGGGAATTGTCGGCCCTAATATTTACTTCTGCCAAATCATAAACTTCTATCACCTTTTTTAATACTAATAATTACACTATGAATTTTATCATATTTGGTGTATTCGTGCTATGGAGAACTATTTCTGCTTACACAACTAGTATTTATGGTGTTTCAACAATAACCCCACCTGCTGGCATTACTTCTAAACATAGCTCGTTTAATACAGGAAAATTTTCGGGATTATATGAATTATCAAGTGCATAAGTGATATCATTTACGGAAAAAGTGCCACCTAATACATTTTCAGTAGCTGTATGGCAAGCATCCTCAACAGTCATACCACTTTCTGTCATATAGTATGATGCAAAACCTACCGTCTCCCCAATCATATTGCACCCATAGTCCATTGTTATTGGATCTATTCCAAGTTCTCCTGCATGCGTAGCATTACAAACTTCTGTAACTGTTGTAGCTTGCACATCAACTTGTGCTAAAAATAAATCCTGGCCCTCTAACCCATTTTCATTTTCTGACCGTACATATACAATTGGCAGCGTCTTCTCTCCCGTTTCTGAATTCTCGCCTATAGTTGTAACACCGCTAGAACTACTTAAGATATCTACGACGCCAGGTTTTCAAAATAACGTTGGATTCTCAGAGAGTGGTATTTTTTCATCCAAAACATGCATGATCACTTTCTCTACGCCACTACAATTAAGAGCAAATTCGTGTTGTTTTACAGCTGTACCTTCAGTTGACAATAAATGTAAATGGCCTTTGTTCTTACATATTTTTCCAGCAATATCTTCCAATACACCTGCTAACGGATTATACTGAGTCTCAGGGTCACGTATCACCTCAATATTTATCCCTGGTGCTGATTCGCCCCCAGCACATGAAGATAATAAAAAGGCTATAGCCATTATACTCGCCAGCAAAAAAGACCTTGCTTTTAAGATACCCATCCGATAATTTAATGTGTTAAAGTTTCTCACGGCGCAAAATCAAATATATGCATTATATCATTCCACCTTTACTATTGTTAAACTTTGTTTCGGTTTATATTTCACTTTTAGCATTTGTTCTCATCCCATCCTTTTGCTACGATAAACAAGTATTCCAAATCTGGGTTAGTATTTTATTTGTTTATTTTTTCGCATGAAGAAAAATAGAACTAAGTATATTTTTGTGACTGGCGGAGTTATGTCGAGTGTCGGGAAAGGCGTAGCAACTGCATCATTGGGATTTCTTCTAAAAAAAAGAGGCTATAAAGTAACGGCAGTAAAATATGAGGGATATTTAAATATTGATGCAGGTACAATAAATCCAATACAGCATGGTGACCCATTTTTGTGTGCTGATGGGACCGAGGCGGATATGGATCTTGGGACGTACGAAAGATACTTAAACCAAGAAATGTATGACCATAACTTTTATACGTTTGGGAAAGTTCTCAAAACAGTTTTGGAAAAAGAACGGTCAATGTTTTATGGTGGAGAAGATGTCGAACCAATTCCACATGTGAGAGATGAGATCATTCAGGAAATTGTAAAGGCGGGTGAAAAAGATAAAGCAGAGATCGTTTTTACCGAGCTTGGCGGAACAGTTGGCGAGCCAACAAACTCTATGAACTCAATTTACTACGAAGCAATACGAAAGATGAAAATGATGTTTCCAGGAGACGTTATTCATATGCACGTCGGATATATTTTGTTCCCAGAGCATTTAGGCGAGCCAAAAACAAAGCCTATTCAAATCTCGATACGCCTTTTAATGGCGCATGGCATTATGCCAGATTTTTTAATAGTGCGTGGCAAGATTGGAATTGATAAACGCAGACGCGAGTTGATCGGATGGTTTAGTGACCTCGACTTTGCACACACAATAAGCGCACCAGATATAGACAATATCTATAAGATCCCTTTGGTCTTTCACGACCAAAAATTTGATGACACAATTATTAAGGATTTAAAGCTCCCCAAAAAAGCACTTAACGTTGTAAAACTAAAAAAGGAGTTGGCATTTTTAAATGCAAAACCGTTAAAAGAAGTCACTATTACAATTGCTGGAAAATACTTTACCACAGGTGAGCATCAACTCGTGGATTCATACTTTGCCTTAATTGAAGCCATAAGACACGCATCTTGGCACACAAGAATAAAGGTTAACTTTAAGTATATTAACACAGAAGATATTGAGAAGCAGGGAAGTGTGCTTCTTGCAGGTTCAGATGGAATAATAGTGCCAATTGGCTGGGGGAAAAGAGGAGTGGAAGGTAAAATTATGGCGGTACAGTATGCTAGAGAAAACAAGATTCCATATTTAGGGCTTTGTTATGGTATGCAGTTGGCCGCTGTTGAATTTGCAAGAAATGTCGCAAAGATTAAAGGCGCGGAAACGGAAGAATCAGTCCCAGATGCAAAAAACAAAATCATATACAGCATACCTTTTAATAAAAAGTATCAAAGAATAAAAGGCAACGGCGTTAGTATGCGACTAGGTTCGTATGATTGTAAGATCAAGAAGAATAGTATTATTTGGGATATTTACGATAAGCATAAACAATGGAAAAATAACGAAAAAGGTTTGGTTAGTGAAAGGCACAGACATAGATTCGAATTCAATAATAAATTTAGAGAAGCATTAGAAGACAAAGGCCTAGTTATTAGCGGAACATCTCCAGATAATTTCTTTGTTGAAAATATTGAGCTCCCAAAATCTACCCATCCATTTTTTGTTGCTACACAGGCACACCCCGAGTATAAATCAACTCCTTGGAAGCCACATTGTTTTTTTCTAGAATTTATAAATGCAGCTAGTACATACAAGACCAAAAATACGGTAAAATGAAATATAACATTTTTTCGGATGAAATTTTTTAAGAACATTTTTAAAAGCGATTTATTCCCAATCTTTATTGCTTTGGGGCTTCTATTGTTATTCTCCCAAACGGTATACCCAGCATACTATGCTAAACGCAATATGATCTTTGTTAAATCAGATTATTTAACAGTTTCCAGAGACTTTTCCACACTAACCCTAAAATTACAGACTTTGTCAGAATCTCCACATATAGCAGAGATTCAATCTTTAATCGATATGCTTACTGGCATAAATAACAAGGTCCTGTCTAACACTGAGTTTGTTAAAAAGGTTAATTTCGATGACCTAGAAGAAAAGAGCCGCCTAATTAATTTGTACTCATCAATAGAGAATTTTTCAAATACATTAATTAAGAAATTCAAATATACATACTTTATTTCCGAGGTAAAAGACGCAAATGCAGTTTTAGTGGAAATCTATTCCAAGTCAGACAATTATGATTTTATAGCAGAGTCAACTCTTTTATACTCAAGTAAAATTAATACGCTAAAATCAGATATTATACAAAAGCCACTTTTCAAAGACGATAGAGAATTTTCCACTTTCGCTAATGCTTACGTAGAAACTTTACAAAAGTATTTCACCGAATTGTATGCTATAACAAAATCAATACCTTCATATATTGATCAAAACGATAGAGATAAAACCCGAGAGCTATTAAGTAGTATTAATGAGCTTTCGGCTAAATATGAATCAGAAGAAAAGAACTACCAAGATGTTTTAGCACTTATGTCCTATGATGAAGATCGAAGTCTACAGGATAAACTTATTGATATTCAAGAAAAAATAAATGCGATTTCTATTGATACCCTTTAGCTTGAAGTAAAAAAAGCTTTGAATATTCACCCTTTAGGCCCAATAGATATTCATGCGTTCCACTTTCTATAAGCTTACCGTTTTCAATCACTATTATTTTGTTGGCATTTCTCACAGTAGAAAATCTATGCGATACAAGTATTAGTGTTTTATTAATGTATTTTTGTGCTAAGTTCTGGAATATCTCATATTCTGCTTCAGCGTCTATTGAGCTAGTTGGCTCATCAAGAATCAGTATTGGTGGATATTCATAAAAGGCTCGTGCAATAGCAATTTTCTGCCATTGACCGCCAGAAAGCTCTTCTCCATCTTCAAATTCCTTCCCAAGAACTTGTTCGTATTTTAGCGGTAGTTTATTAATAAATTCATCCGCACCGGAACTTCTTGCGGCTTCTATCATCGCCTTGTCGTCGTTCCTGTTAGGGTTTCCGATGCAAATATTTTCCCTAACTGTAAAATGATATTTAACAAACTCCTGGAACAATGTGCCAAGATGCTTGTACCAGCTCGTTAAGTCTATATTCTTTATGTTATTTCCGTCAATTAATATCTCACCTTCTGTTGCATCATAGAATCTACAGATCAACTTTACTATTGTTGATTTTCCTGCCCCGTTATGGCCCACAAATGCAACGTTTTCACCTGCCTCTATACTAAAGGAAACATTATCAAGTACTTTTGGCCCCGAAGGATAATTAAACGAAACGTTTTTGAACTCAATTTTTACAGGTCGTATATCGCCAAGAACAATTGGTTTCTTAGGTGGTTTAACCAATCTCGGTAAACCTA
>Ga0209668_10001312_pt1 | contig 10618 bp, 8 predicted proteins | sample FrelakmetPLP11PL_FD_187150 | JGI IMG/M metagenome (GOLD analysis project Ga0209668, IMG submission 187150) | Freshwater lake sediment microbial communities from the University of Notre Dame, USA, for methane emissions studies - PLP11 PL (SPAdes)... | ecosystem: Environmental > Aquatic >... | reverse complement strand
GGCAGCGAGCCACTGCCGATCTGGCTGCGGCAGGGCAGCACCTGCACCTGCACGCCTTCGCCCAGCGCGAGCGCCAGCGCCGGGGCCATGCGCTCGGCCACCCGTTGCAGCTCGGATTCGCTGCGGGTCAGCAGGCGCAACGTGGGCAGGCGCTGCGCCAGGCGGTCGGGGTCGCGATACAGCTTGAGCGTGGCCTCGAGCGCCGCGATCGTCATCTTGTCCAGCCGCAGCGAGCGCTTGAGCGGGTGGCGCTTGATCTTCTGGATCAAGGCCTTGTCGCCGACGATGAGCCCGGCCTGGGGTCCGCCCAACAGCTTGTCGCCGCTGAAGGTGACGACGTTGGCGCCGGCGGCCAGCGATTGCATCGGCGTCGGCTCGGCTGGCAGGCCCCAGCGTGTCAGATCGATCAGCGTGCCGCTGCCCAGGTCCTCGACGAAGGGCAGGCCGCGCGACTTGCATAGCGCGGCCAGTTCGGCCACGGGCACGCTGGCGGTGAAGCCCTGGACGGCGTAGTTGCTGGTGTGCACCTTCATCACCAGCGCGCTGCGCGGGCCGAGCGCAGCCTCGAAGTCAGCCAGGTGCGTGCGGTTGGTGGTGCCCACCTCGACCAGCCGCGCGCCGGCGCGCCGCATGATGTCGGGGATGCGGAAGGCGCCGCCGATCTCGATCAGTTCGCCGCGCGACACCGGCACTTCCTTGCGGTCGGCCAGCGCGGCCAGCACCAGCAGCACGGCGGCGGCGTTGTTGTTGACGGCGGTGGCGGCCTCGGCGCCGGTGAGTTCCTTCAGCAGGCCTTCGATGTGCGCGTCGCGGTCGCCGCGTCCGCCGGTGGCCAGGTCGTACTCCAGGTTGGCCGGGCCGCGCATCACCGCCACCACCGCATCGATGGCCTCGCTCGCCATCACCGCGCGGCCCAGGTTGGTGTGCAGCACGGTGCCGCTGAGGTTGAACACCGGCCGCAGCGCCAGGGCGGCCTGCTGCTGCAGCGCCGTCTGACAAGCGGCCTCGAAGGCGGCGGCATCGAAGGCAGGCCGTTCTGCCGTCGTGCGCCAGTCCTGCAGCGCGGCGCGCGCGACCGCGAGCGTCGACGCGCGGCCATGCAGCGCGACGAGGGCGCGCATCGCGTGCGAGTCGAGCAGCTTGTCCAGCGAAGGCGGGCGTCTGGCGGCGGCGGTCATGGCGGATGGGTTTGGCGGAGGGGGGTGGGAGTCGAACCCACCTGGGACTGCCAGGCAGCCCCACCCGGTTTTGCAGACCGGACGCCCCACCGGGGGACGATCCTCCTCCAAGGAATGCTTGGTGATCAGCCCTCGAACAGCTTGCGCGGGTCGCTGCGGAAGTGGCGTCCCACCGCATCGCGCTTGGTCAGGCCGATCTGGTCGAAGTACTCTACCAGCGGCACCGACAGGTGGCGGCTGATGCCGCTGGCCTCGCGCAGCTCCTTCAGGTTCAGACGCTTGTGCTCGTCGGCCTCGGCCAGCGCGTGGGCCTGCACGGCCAGCGCGAGCATGTGCTGCGTCTGGATGAAGTATTCGGCACCCACCGCATGCACCTTGCCCATGCGTTGCAGCCGCTGCAGCACGCGCAGCACTTGGTCCTTGCGCAGGCTGCGGTCGCGCAGCAGCATGTCGCTGAGCATCGGCGGGTGGATCCCGCCTTCGTCGAGCCAGGGCTTCAGGCGTTCCCACAACTGCTTGTCGGCGCCCTGCAGCGAGGCGTCGTGCCCGGCCAGCGCCAGGTGCGGCCCGCTGCGCTTGAGCGTGCCGTCCTTGACCAGCCTTTGCAGCAACAGCGCGAACACCGCGGCGGCGGGCTTGTCGCGCACGGCACGCTGCAACTGCTCCTGCGTCAGGCCGGGGCTGTCGGGTGACTTGCGATGGTGGGTACCGAGGTGCTCGGTGACGCGGCCGCTGTAGCGTTCGATCTGGCCGGGGGCGAACAGCAGGCCCTGCCCGGTGTCGGCCAGCGCGCGGTGCGGCACAGCCTCGAGCAGCGCATGCTGCTCGTCCTCGGACAGGTTCCATTGCACGGCGAACTGCCCGGCGTCGACGCCATACGGCGACTCGAGCGCCAGCGTCGCGGCCAGCGCGTCGGTCGGTGTGCTCAGCTCCATCGCCGCCAGCGCCGCCCGGCGCTGCTCGCGGCGCCGGCGGCTGGCGGGCGGAAAGGCGTCGATCACCACGCCGCCGCCGAGCGTGCGCAGGGCCGACTGGTCGCGCAGGATGAAACGGTCGCCGTGCAACGCGCCAATCGGCCGCTCGAGGCTCAGCTGGATCAGTGCGCTGCGCCCGGGGGACACGGCGGTGCCTTCCAGCAGCATCACGCGCGCGCCGACATCCTCGGCGCCCAGGTGCAGGTGCACGGGCGTCCAGTGCGCCAGCGGCCGGCTCTCGCCAGCCAGCAACTGCACGCGGGCGTCGAAGCGCTGCGTCGGGGCGTGCAGCGAATCGGCCAAGACCCAGTCGCCGCGCCGCACCTCGGCCTTGTCCACGCCGGCCAGGTTGAGGGCCAGCCGCTGCCCGGCGCGGCCTTCGCCGGCCTGGCGGTTCTGCGCATGGATGCCGCGCACACGCACATCCTTGCCGCTGGGCGACAGCTTCAGCCGGTCCCCGACGGTCACCCGGCCGGCGACCGCCGTGCCGGTGACCACGGTGCCGATGCCCGCCAGCGTGAAGCTGCGGTCCACCGCCAGGCGGAATCGCCCCTGCTGCCGCCTCGGCGCCAGCGTCGAACGTGCCTGTTGCAGGTGCGCGAGCAGCGTGTCGATGCCCACCCCGGTGACCGACGACAGTGGCAGGATCGGTGCGTTGGCCAAGGCGCTATGGGCCAGCAAGGCGCGCACTTCGGCCTGGGCCTCGGCCAGCCGCTCGGGCGTGACCAGGTCGCACTTGGTCAGCGCCACCACACCCTGCGTCAGGCCGAGCAGGTCGACGATCGCCAGGTGTTCGCGCGTCTGCGGCATCGGGCCGTCGTCGGCTGCGACCACCAGCATCACATGGTCGATGCCGGTGGCACCCGCTAGCATGTTGCGCACCAGCTTCTCGTGGCCGGGCACGTCGACGAAGCCCAGCACCTCGCCATCCGGCAGCGGCATATAGGCGAAGCCCAGGTCGACGGTGATGCCGCGTTCCTTTTCCTCCTTCAGGCGGTCGGTGTCGACGCCGGTCAGCGCCTTGACCAGCGAGGTCTTGCCGTGGTCGATGTGACCTGCGGTTCCGATGATCAAGGAAACACCATGGTGCAACAGCAGTGGTTGGGAGGGTACGACGTCGACGTCGCGCCGACACCGGTTATCGCACAAGCCCGGTGTCGCGGCGGGCGCCGCATGTCGGGAAAACGCTAGGCGCCGGCGATGTGCATACCCCGCGGCGAACGGTAGTATCGGAGTGGCGGTCCGCTCCCTTGTGGGCGTTTCCCGTCGATTGCCGGAGAGTGCCCATGCCCGAAGTCAAGCAACCCCTCGCTCGCCGCACCTGGCTGGGAGGCGCGGCCGCGGCCGGCGCCGCCGCGGTCGCGGTGACCCTGCTGCCATCGGCGCCCAAGCCGACGGTCCAGGCCGCAGCAGCCTCGGCCGAGCCCCAGGCCGAGACCGACGGTTACCGGCTCACCGAGCACATCAAGCAGTACTACGCCAGCGCGCGCATCTGACCCGTGCGGCTCAGCGATCCTTCCACCGATCTCGTGGTCCAACAGGAGACATCATGTTGCTGACACGCAAGTCGACGGGCGACGGGGCGACATCGTCGTCCCGCGGGCTCGTCGACAGCTTGGCGCGAGGCTTGTCGCGCGCGACACCGACGATGGACCGGCGCAAGTTCCTGCGCCGCTCCGGCCTGGGCGTGGGCGTGGGCCTCGCCGCCTCACAGCTGACGCTGGTGCGCAAGGTGGAGGCGGCCGACGCGGCTGGCGCGGACAAGACCGGCGGCCCCAAGATCGAGGTCAAGCGCACCGTGTGCACGCACTGCTCGGTGGGCTGTGCCATCGACGCGGTGGTCGAGAACGGCGTGTGGGTGCGCCAGGAGCCGGTCTTCGACTCGCCGATCAACCTGGGCGCGCATTGCGCCAAGGGCGCGGCGGTGCGCGACCATGCGCATGGCGAGTTCCGGCTGAAGTACCCGATGAAGCTGGTGAACGGCAAGTACGAGCGCATCAGCTGGGACGTGGCGCTGACCGAGATCAGCGCCCGGATGCTCGAGCTGCGCAAGGAAAGCGGCCCGGACAGCATCTTCATCGTCGGTTCGTGCAAGAGCAACAACGAGCAGGGGTACCTGCTCAGAAAGTGGATGTCCCTCTGGGGCAGTAACAACTGCGACCACCAGGCACGAATATGCCACTCCACGACTGTCGCCGGTGTGGCGAATACGTGGGGCTACGGTGCGATGACCAACTCGTACAACGACATGCAGAACGCCAAGGCGGCGATGTACATCGGCAGCAATGCGGCCGAAGCACATCCGGTGTCCTTGCTGCACATGCTGCATGCCAAGGAGAACGGCTGCAAGATGATCGTGGTGGACCCTCGGTTCACCCGCACGGCGGCCAGGGCGGACCAGTACGTGCGCATGCGCTCGGGAGCGGACATTCCGTTCCTCTACGGCGTGCTGTATCACGTCTTCAACAATGGGTGGGAGGACAAGAAGTACATCGACGACCGTGTCTGGGCCATGGACAAGGTGCGCGACGAGGTCATGGCCAAGTGGACGCCGGACAAGGTGTTCGAAGCCTCCGGCGTCGACGAAGCCACCTGCTACCAGGTGGCCAAGACGATGGCCGAGAACCGCCCGAGCACGCTGGTCTGGTGCGTGGGCCACACGCAGCACACGATCGGCAACGCGATGGTGCGTGCGTCGTGCCTGCTGCAGTTGGCGCTGGGCAACATCGGCAAGAGCGGCGGAGGGGCCAACATCTTCCGCGGCCACGACAACGTGCAGGGCATCACCGACGTCGGCCCGAACCCGGATTCGCTGCCGGGCTACTACGGCATCGCGGAGGGCGCCTTCAAGCACTACGCGGCCGTGTGGGGCGTGGACTTCGAATGGATCAAGAAGCAGTACGCGCCTGGAATGATGTCCAAGCCCGGGCTGACCATCTCGCGCTGGTTCGACGCGGTCCTCGAGAACAACGATGTCATCGACCAGCCGAGCAACCTGCGCGGCATGTTCTATTGGGGTCACGCGCCGAATTCGCAGACCCGCGGCCTGGACCTGAAGAAGGCGATGGACAAGCTCGACCTGCTGGTCGTGGTCGATCCGTTCCCGTCGGCGACGGCGGCGATGGCGGCCATGCCTGGCAAGGCCGAGGACCTGAATCCGAAGCGCGCGGTCTACCTGCTGCCGGCGTGTACGCAGTTCGAGACCAGCGGCTCGGTGACGGCGTCCAACCGCTCGCTGCAGTGGCGCGAGAAGGTCATGGACCCGCTGTACGAATCGCGCAGCGACCACATGATCATGTACCAGCTGGCGCAGAAGCTCGGCTTCGACGAGCAGCTGGTCAAGAACTATAAGATGCAGAAGATCAAGGGACTGGACGAACCGGCGCCCGAGGACATCCTGCGCGAGATCAACCGATCGGTCTGGACCATCGGCTACACCGGCCAGAGCCCGGAGCGGCTGAAGGCGCACATGCGCAACATGCATGTCTTCGATGCGAAGACGTTGCGCGCCAGGGGCGGCATCGACAAGGAAACCGGCTACAAGCTGGACGGCGAGTACTTCGGGCTGCCGTGGCCGTGCTTCGGCACCCCGGAGCTCAAGCACCCGGGCACGCACATCCTGTACGACACCTCCAAGCATGTCATGGAAGGCGGCGGCAACTTCCGCGCCAACTTCGGTGTCGAACGTGATGGCAAGTCACTTCTGGCAGCCGATGGCTCGCATTCCAAGGGCGCCGATCTGACCACCGGCTATCCGGAGTTCGACCACCTGCTGTTGAAGAAGCTGGGCTGGTGGGGTGACCTGACCGAAGCCGAACAGAAAGCGGCCGAAGGCAAGAACTGGAAGACCGATCCATCGGGCGGCATCATCCGGGTGGCGATGCAGGTGCACGGCGTCCATCCCTTTGGTAACGCCAGGGCGCGTGCAGTGGTCTGGAACTTCCCGGACCCGATTCCCCAACACCGCGAGCCGCTGTATTCGACGCGGCCGGAACTGGTGGCCAAGTACCCGACGCACGACGATCGCAAGACCTTCTGGCGCCTGCCCACGCTGTTCAAGTCGGTGCAGGAGAAAAACAAGGACGTGGGCCAGAAGTTCCCGCTCATCCTGACCAGCGGGCGGCTGGTCGAGTACGAGGGCGGCGGTGACGAAACACGGTCCAACCGTTTTCTCGCCGAACTGCAGCAGCACATGTTCATCGAGATCAACCCGGTGGCCGCCAACGACCGGGGCATCCGCCACGGCGAGGACGTCTGGGTGACCACGCCCACTGGCGCGCGCATCAAGGTCAAGGCGCAGGTGACAGAGCGGGTGGACAAGGGCACGACCTTCATGCCCTACCACTTCGCCGGACACTGGCAGGGGGCGGACCTGAGAGCCATGTACCCGGCGGGGGCGGCGCCGATCATCCTCGGCGAGGCCGTCAACACGGCCACGACCTACGGCTACGACAGCGTGACGATGATGCAAGAGACCAAGACCACCGTGTGTCAGGTCGAGCGGGCAGCCTGAGGGGAACGCGATGGCACGAATGAAGTTCATCTGTGACGCCGAGCGCTGCATCGAGTGCAATGGCTGCGTCACCGCCTGCAAGGCCGAAAACGACGTGCCCTGGGGCGTGAACCGGCGCCGCGTGGTCACGCTCAACGATGGCGTGCCTGGCGAGAAGAGCATCTCGGTGGCCTGCATGCACTGCTCCGACGCGCCGTGCATGGCGGTGTGTCCGGTGGACTGCTTCTACCGCACCGACGACGGGGTGGTGCTGCACGACAAGGACGTGTGCATCGGCTGCGGTTACTGCAGCTATGCCTGCCCCTTCGGCGCACCGCAGTTCCCGAGCAACGGCACCTTCGGCCTGCGGGGCAAGATGGACAAGTGCACCTTCTGCGCCGGTGGTCCCGAGGCCAATGGCAGCCAGGCCGAGTTCGAGAAGTACGGCCGCAACCGTTTGTCGGAAGGCAAGCTGCCGCTGTGCGCCGAGGTCTGCTCGACCAAGGCGCTGCTCGGCGGCGATGGCGACGTGGTCGCCGACATCTTCCGCAGCCGCGTCGTCGTGCGCAACAAGGGCAGCGAGGTCTGGGGCTGGGGCACTGCCTATGGAAAGCCGGCGGGCGGCGCCACGGCCAAGCCGGCCAAGCCGGAGGGCACCAAATGAGCCGTTTCGTTTTGGCGTTGACGCTGTCCGCACTGACCTTGGGACTGGCGGCGTGCGGCGAAAAGCCGCAGACGCTGGCTGGTCATCAGATCAGCGGCAGCGCGCCGGCTTGGCAAGGCCCGACCACGGCGTTCACCGTGTCGGGCTGGAAAGTCGGGGACGAGCGCAGTTGGGCGGCGCACATGCAGGCACGGGCCCAGGGCCAGAACGAGTACGTGCGCCTGGGCACGAACCATTGAGCTACCCATGCGCGGAGGAACAGCCATGCGAAGTGCCCTGCGACGCCTGATGCATGCCACGGCGCTGGCATTGACGCTGGTCCTGTCCCCCGCGGTGATGGCCCAGGCCGCCAGCGCGGCTGTGCCGAGCGGTTTGGTCGCGCCGGCCGAACCGAAGGCCGACGAGAGCAATGCCGTGCGTGCCAAGACCCAGCCCGGCAACAACGCGCCGTTTTGGCGGGCGGTGCGCGATTCGGGTGGGCAGGCCGGCACCACCAACCTGCCTGGCCCGGAGATGGGCACGTTGGTGCAGTCGTTCACCCAATACCCTGGCTCACGCTACACCACGGCGGGCGAGGCCTGGCGTCAGGTACGCAACCAGTGGATCCTGCCCTACGGCGGCGCGCTGCTGCTGATTGCTGCTCTGGCGGTCGGCCTGTACCACTGGCGCACTGGCGGTATCGGCGGACATGAAGGCAACACCGGGCGCCTGATCGAGCGCTTCACCTACTTCGAGCGGGCCGCCCACTGGGCGGTGGCGATCAGCTTCGTGGTTCTCGCTGTCTCCGGCCTGGTATTGGCGCTGGGCAAGTTCGTGCTGCTGCCCGTGCTGGGGGCGACATTGTTTGGCTGGCTGAGCTACGCGCTGAAGACCCTGCACAACTTTGCCGGGCCGGTGTTCGCAGTGGCATTGCTGGTGTTCATCGTCGGCTACCTGCGCGACAACCTGCCGCGCGCCGGCGACTTCGCCTGGCTGTCGCGGGCTGGCGGCATGCTAGGGGGTGACCTGTTGCCTTCCGGCCGGTTCAATGCCGGCGAGAAGGTGGTCTTTTGGGGCGGCGTGATCGTGCTCGGCCTGACCGTCGTGGCCTCTGGCCTGGTGCTCGACAAGCTGGTGCCGGGCATGGCATACACCCGCGCCGAGATGCAGATCGCGCACATGATTCATGCCGTGGCATCGTTCCTGATGATGGCCATGTTCGTCGGCCACATCTACATGGGTACGATCGGGGTCAAGGGCTCGTTTCAGGCGATGCGCACCGGATACGTCGACGAGGCCTGGGCCAAGGAGCACCACGAATACTGGTACGACGACATCAAGGCCGGCCGCGTGCCCGCGATCCGCTCGGGGGTGAACGCGCCCGCGGTGGGGGCCGCGCCGCGGGCGCAGACCTGATCCCTCCAGACAGCGGAGTCCGTGCATGAAGTCCTTCCTGAGCGCAAGCGTGTTGCTGGCAACGATGCTGGGTGCGGCGCAAGTGTCGGCCAAGCTGCCGCCTCCCAGCGACGAGGCCAAGGCCAAGGCCGCCGAGGCTGCCGCCAAGACCGCGCACAACGGCAAGGTGGACGCCTACCAGTTGTGCAAGAGCATGGACAAGGTGGCGGCCGAGTACTTCGCCGCGGCCAAGAAGGCCGGAACCGAGACCAAGCCGCCGGTGGCCACGCCGCCTTGTGTCGATCCTGGCCCCTTTGTCTACCCGCCGCCGGCCCCTGCGTCCGCGGCGGCAGCCGCCCCTCCCGTGGCCGCTCCTGCGACCACGGCCGCCGCAGCGGCGCCGAAGAAGTAGCCCTGGCCATGTCGGCGATCGGCGACACCCAGCCGTTGGCGGCGCCGTCGTTGCCGCCGGTGCCTGGTGCGCCGCGGTTGACGCAGGCTCGCGGCGAGTTGCTGCGCGAGATCCGGATCCTCGACGAGTACGGCCAGCAGCGCTGCATCCATATCCCGTCGGAGCGTCCATTGACCGTGTTCGTCGACAAGCGAGAACTGGTGACGCTGATGACCCTCGGCGCGATGCCTGAGTTGCTGGTGCTGGGCTACCTGCGCAACCAGCGGCTGATCGAACGCGTCGAGCAGGTGGCGTCGGTCACCGTCGACTGGGAGGTGGCCGCCGCCGCCGTGCACACGCACGGCGGGCTGGCCGACCTGGAATCGCGCACCGCGCGCCGCGTGGTCACCACCGGCTGCGGCCAGGGCACGGTGTACGGCGACATGATGGCGCAGATCGACGCGCTGACGCTGCCGGACGCGTCGGTGGCGCGCATCCGCCAGAGCACGCTGCACCGCATGCTCGAGACCATGCGCCAGCAGGACAGCATCCACCGCAAGGCCGGCTCGGTGCATGGCTGTGCGCTGTTCCGTGGCGCCGAACTGTTGATGTTCGTCGAGGACGTGGGCCGCCACAATGCCATCGACACCATCAGCGGTTGGATGGCGCTGCACGGCATCGAAGGCGGCGACAAGGCCTTCTACACCACCGGCCGGCTGACCAGCGAGATGGTCATGAAGTCCGCGCAGATCGGCGTGCCGATCATCGTCTCGCGCAACGGGGTCACGGCCATGGGACACGAGATGGCGCACAAGCTCGGCATGACGTTGTTCGGGCGCGCCGCCAACCGTCACTTCCTTTGTTATACGGGGTTCGAGCGCTTCGATTCCGAGCCCGAACCGCAGCGCACACCGGTACGCCTGGTGGTCGGCTGAAGCGCTAGGCCGCGACGCCGAGCGCGCGGCGCAGTGCCTCGCCGCCTTGCGGTCGGGCCTCGGGGCGATGGCGGCCGACCAACTCGACCATGCGTGCATTGCGAGGCGTCGCGCGGCCATGTTGCTCGCCCAGCCGGCAGACCTCGCCGCACAGCGCATCGATCTCGGTCACCCGGCCCAGGCGTAAGTCGTCGGCCATGCTCGATCGCGCCTGCGCATCGATGCGCAGCATGCGCGAGGCCAGCACACGGAACACGGGCGTGGGCATGCGCAACAGAGTCGGTAGAAACCGAGGGGCCACCGGCGTGATGCGGCGCGGCTCGATACCCGCTGCCTTCAGCACGGCCAATGTCTCTTCGATCAGCGCCGCCGTGCAGCAACGGAAATCACGGTCCAGCAGCTGTGCCCGCAGCGGCAGACCGGACAGCGCATTGACCGGGTTGTTCAGGTTCAGCAGCAGCTTGCCCCATTGCACCGCACGCAGGTCGGCGTGCAGGCGCAGCGGCAGCCCGGCCGCCTGGAAGCGCGGCGCCCAAGGTCGAAGCAACGGGTCGTCCTGTGCGGCGAGCTCGCCGTCGGTGCCGCGATGGAAGCGACCCTCCGGCAATTC
>Ga0209668_10001311_pt1 | contig 10627 bp, 5 predicted proteins | sample FrelakmetPLP11PL_FD_187150 | JGI IMG/M metagenome (GOLD analysis project Ga0209668, IMG submission 187150) | Freshwater lake sediment microbial communities from the University of Notre Dame, USA, for methane emissions studies - PLP11 PL (SPAdes)... | ecosystem: Environmental > Aquatic >... | reverse complement strand
ATGGATCGTCCGTGGACGTTTGCAGAGATTGAGACTGCATGGCGCAAAGATGCGTATGCGTATGTAAAGCTGCCTGATCTGGTAGCGACACTCAAAAATCAAGGTTTGTATAAAGAGTGAGACCGAATGCGTGTGATCTTTTTGTATCTTCCCGCAGTGTATTTGTTGAATTTGAGTGCAGCGTTTTGTTGTAAAATGACGTTTCCCAAGATCAATGCATTCTGGCGCTCATTCTGTACATTTGTTTGTAAAAGGTCAATTTCATCCAAAAAATGCGCTTTTTCTTCTTCGAGTTTTCGCTTTTCGCCAGAAAGCAGGTTCCATTCGCACACCTTCTTCGACAATTCTTCCGTGAGATGGCGTGACTTCAGGAAAAAAAGAACCATGGGGAGACTGAGGAGCAAGAAAGCACTGACCAACACGCAGGTCAGAGCTTCACACGAGAAATTCATCATCATTATGATCCGAAACTTGCGAAAATTGTTGTCTGGCGTAACTTTACAAGTGAAGTTTTTTACAAAACAGGCACTTTTCTGTTCTTCTGCGGTCGCAAACAAAATGAACACCCCAAAGCGCAAAAACGAGGAAAACAATCAAGAGGAAAAGGCGCCGAAAAAGGCGAAACACGAAGACGAGAAGGATGAAGCGCCTCCTGTTCTGCTTCCTCCTGCACCCAGTGAGCACGATTGGGTTGCCAATACCTGGCTAGACCCCGAGCTCGAGACCAAGTCGCCCACCGATAACGTACGTATGTTTTTCTATCATTGTTTTCTGTTTTGGTTGTGTGTAGTTGTGTGTAGTTGTGTGTAGTTGTGTGTAGTTGTGTGTAGTTGTGTTTATCTGTGTTTCTTTAAACTGTGCTGAACACAGACACACACATAGGCACACAGACACACACTTTTGTATGCAGGTCTGTTTCGTGCGCTGGGGTCAGTGGCTGCTCAAGTACTGGGGCACCTCTCTTCACGAGAAGAAGCCCATCCATTTGCCAGACACGTTTGTGCGCGCCCTTCTGGATGCCCGCTCTCGAATGGTCAGTTACCAGGAGAACCGTGAGCAGTTTGCGACCGCTCTTTCCAAGACTGTGATCAAGCCTGGTCAAAAACCGGTGCATTGCTCTCCAGCACATTTGGTGCGTTCTCTGGTGGCCGCATCAAATTGCGAGCCGGTTGCTGCCGGAGCCACTATTGATCAGGTGTCACTGTGTTTCCAAGTGCTTGCGAACGAAGATCAAGAGCGCAAACTCCCCACCTTTGTGCCCAACCTGGTGCAGCAACTCATTCATCAGGAAACCCTTTCTTGTCTTGGCGTGCGGTACAGTCATACAGACGCAAAGGCCGACCAAGATTCGAGAGAAAGCGGCATGCGCGATTTAACTGCGCTCGACTGGAAAACATACTCGGAAGAAGATGACTGCTCCTTCTCCGGTTTCGAACAGTATCTTGTGACAGTCTTGGCGTTCTTAGATGCTACCAACTGGCTGCCTCTTCCGAAATATCGTGATCTTTCCGATGTTTTTTCTGTTGTATCCTATTCCATGGGAGAAGAACCCTGCTCTTGTCAGTTTTGCCAGCCTATTGATAAGACCGTTCTTGCTTCCCCATTAGCCGAACTGGCTCGCATTACCAGTAGCTTGATTGAGCATTCCGAACACTAGTCCCATGATTAAATCGTTGGTTCCTTTCTTTTCGACTCTCGGTGGCTGCGTTAACTCAGTGGCAGAGTGTGGGACTTTTAATCTCAAGGTCATCGGTTCGATCCCGATACGTGGCACTAACCCTTTTGTTTTTTTTTTCGTGCACTGAACGGGGTAAAAAGTAAGCGTGCTTTTCGCAGATGAGTGCGCAGCAAGGTACGGTGTTTGCACCGACGGAAAACTACCGTCATGTGCGTTATACTCGTTTGGGCGCGTCGCAGTTGGTCAGCATGAAGCTGGTACCAGGGCAAGAAATTGGCTGGGAAACGCATCCCGACACCGATCAGCATTTGATTATTGTGCGGGGAATCGCGGGTATTTGGATGGGAGAGAAAGGGGAGGAGGACAAACAGCTTGCCGAAGCAGGTGATGCGGTGGTGGTGCCCATGGGAACTCGACACAATGTGACCAACGAGTCCAAGACGGACCCGTTGCAACTGTGGAGTGTGTACGTTCCGCCAGAACATCCGCCGACCCGAAAGGAAAAAGAGAAACAGGATGAAAAACAACCAGAGATAAAAATCAAAGCGGGCGGCGGCTCAGGCGCAGTTGACGTCGACGCGATCTACATGAAGACTCTGCAGGTGAGCTCGCGAAAGAACAAAAAGTACCAAATCACAGTGGGAAACAAAACGATTCATTTTGGCGATAGTCGGTACCAGCAGTATCATGACCAGACACCGTTGCGTGCCTTCTCGCACCTGGATCACAATGATCAGGAGCGCAAGCGACGGTATTATCTGCGACATGGGGTGTCAAAGGACCGCTCGAGTGCTAAATACTGGGCCAACAAACTTTTGTGGTGAATTAAAAAAATTCTTGTTTTTTTATTTGTCTAAACGTACACATTCACTGAATTAAGAACGGGCATCGGGTTTGTGAGGAAAAGCGGATGGGTAGTGCGCACAAGTCAATGCCCATATATTGCAGCATGGAAAGGAATTCATAGACATTCAATTGTATACTTTCCGACGCCATCAGCTGCCGGTGAGCGACGGGAACATTTTGCGCTTCCGAAATTTGTGTGCGGATCGACTTGGCTACTCGCTTACCGACCAGCTGCAACCATCCGGCAAAGCAGTACACTTCGCGCTGCAAAGGCTTGACATAAACATGGGTTTTGTCTGCCAACTGGTTTGAAAATAAGATGAATTGCGTTTCTTTGTCGATGAGTTCCACCTGCCATGCACGACTCATCCACCAGCAACGTCCTCCACCCTGCTTCAAGCCTTTTGCTGCATCCTGATAGTCAATGACGAACGCATTCTTCAACAGTTGTTCCACTTTTTCAAGGTACTCGTTGACGACCCCGGTGAGCAATTCGACGGGGCGATGCCATCGCAAGGGCAATTTATCGTCGAAGCTCGAAGCTTTTCGCACCATGTGTTTTGCGTAAAAGTCGTTCCCAACGCGTAAGTTGCTACAACGCACAAATAGAAGCGTATTGTCGTAGACGGGAACCAGGTAGGTTTGATTTCTTACAACAATGAACTGCAGCTGAGGTCCTGTTCTTTTTTCTTCTTTCGATTCGGTAATTTTAAAGTGGCAATAGTCTCCAAATGGACTTAGATGCACCACTTGCCCACGCACCAGCATCGGTTCCCGGTCATTGTCATCCATGACATTGTACGCATCACCAAGTTGCAACGTGAACGGGTTTTGCATCGCACCCAACTTTTGGTTGTCTTGCAACCAGCTGCGAATCATGCTTGCGTCCGCTTGAATCCGGTAGGGCTCGATGCATGGTCGAGACGAGCCACCAAAGAGTTTACAGAAGTAAGCCCAGAGTACCGAGTGACCCTTCTCGATCGGATCTTTTTCAAAGTTCGTGGCCAGGAAATGACAGAACTCATGGACAAAAACTATGCACAGCTCGCGAAACGTGTGCAAGAACACCGTGCTAATGGTTTTGTGCTGTCGAGTCAGCACGGTCGTACGCAATATCATTCCAAGATTGAGTACGATTTGGGACATGCCTTTGGCGTAACCCAAAACGTCTGTTTTTTTGTACGATTGACCCATAGAAATGCGCAAATCATTCACGGTCTTCCTGTGTTTGAATGCTTCTTTGAACTGGCGGCTGAAGTTTTCATTGAAGAACTTCGTCACCGCTTCAGTGAACAGGTTCTTGTCTTGTTTCGGAAAACGCTCGGGAAATGCCAGCGCGTATGCATGAAACAGCAATGTTTCACCTTGCTGCTGATAGAACTTGCTTAGGAACGTGCTAACTGTGGTTGCCCACCGTTCAGCGTTGAGTATATTGTGGAAATTGACACGCAAGCGTCCCGATTGGTTCTGTATTTCCTTGAAAAATTGCGTTTCCGTTGCGTTTCCGGGTTCCGACTCGGTCATTCGCTTATTGGATGTAAGAGTGGAAACAGCCTTTTGCTCCTCTTGTATGAGCGCGAGCATTAGTTTGCTGTTTCTTGCAGCTCTCTCGATAAACGAGATGGAACTTGGCGACGAGGACGACGACGACGACGAAGAAGAGGACGACGACGACGACGAGGACGAGGACGAAGAAGAGGACGAGGACGAGGACGAAAAAGACGAAGACGAGAACGAGACTGCATCAAACTCTTTTTGTGCAATTTTGGGCAGAATGGGGAAAAAGGAGTGCAATGTTGGTTCTTGCATGTAAATTTGTCCAAGTACACTAAATTCGGTTTTTTCTATTTCTTGCTCCTTTAGGTTTGGGTCGAAGGATGTACTGTCGTCTAAAATATCGATGTTCTTGTTATCAAAGTTCTCATTAGGCGGATCGTCTTGAACGCAGCCGTTTGCGTGTGTCAGGTGAGGAATATGCAAGCATGCGTCCACAGCCATCGTTCTAAATTTCTGCATAGTGCTCGTGCGCTCTTGCTTTTGTTGATTTTTCTTTCGATCGTTGACTTGGTCCGGAGTCAGATAGTCTTTGAGCAAAAAATCATTTTCCTCGTTGTGCTGCGAAGTGTACAAGTGTTTTAGGATGGGAGTGTTTGTATTGGCGTGACTCTTGTAACGAAGCGCGCGTGCAATGGCTTGCTCCTCATCTGCTGCAGATTCGCCAGTCGCAACCAGATGTATGTCTGTTGTTTCTGCCAACGAAATACTTTCGGTGTAGGCTTGTCCGGCCAGAATGACTTGAATGAAATCTCCGCGACTATTTTCAGGTTTGTTGCTCACATCGATCATCGCCCGCGACCGCAAATGGTGTTCATTCAATCCTATTTCCGCACTCCGACTCTCGTTTTTGGAGATGTCCTTTTTCTCGTCTGTCGTTTCGTCCTTGTCCACTTTTTGCTTCTTGTTTTTCCTGTTGTCCTTTTCGTTCGGAGAAGATACTTTCTCGTCGGTAGCGGAACGCGGTGTATACAGCATTTTTTCGACGCCTTTTTTGTTCTGTACCGCACTCGGGCTGAGATTGTGCAGCCAGATTAGACGAAGTTTGCCAGCTGTAAGCTTGTACTGCGTGTAAAATTGTTGAATCGAGTTTTTGTCCGCTTTTTGCAGCAACGCTTGCTTTTGATCGGACGAGTACATTTCGTTTTCCAGATCGTTAAACTCATGATTCTCAATTAAAAGGAAGCGAATCATACGCAGCATGTCTGGGTCAGTCGAATACACCCAGTGCTTTTTCGGACTGTATTCTCCCGTTTTTTCATTTTTCATTCTCGTCATAATAGTGTCGACCACTGCTTGTGCCTTGTTCTTGTTATATAAACGGGTCAGCGAGCGCCAAGTTCGCGTTTGCTCCAACGGATTGTTGTTTTTTTTCGCCCACTCATCGAATTCGTTTCCAAACAGTTCGATACTAGCTAAGGACGAAAGATCGATTTTACCTTTCACAAACTCTTTCCATGGCTCGCGCTTCTCGGTATACTTAGACTCTTTCAAGTATTTGGCCCAGAGCAGAAAATCGTTCGCCAGTCGATTCGAAGAAAAAACGAGCGATTTGGTGTACTTCGTTCCCGGCCGCGCGCTGAGCGACAAGACTGATAATTCCGAAGGTTGTATTTCTTCGATTCCTGTCAAATTCAGCTCGTAGGCAGAAGAAGAAACCTGAACTTCTTCCTTCTTGTCCGTGCTGATGCGTTTTCTTTTTTTCTGCGCTGCATCTTTTGTTTTGTAGCTCAGCACCGACCACAGATAAGAGTTTGCAAGCGGTATTTCTTTCATTGCATCCGTGATGAAGCCCAGCTCATATGTGTTCCATTGTTTTTGTGTGGTGAACAAACCCACTCCGAGCACATAGTGCTCCAGATATTGCGGGTGGAAGCCGCATATATTCACCGGATCGTTTCCGCGATCTTGAGGATATCGATCTTGAATGAAACGACTCATTTTGCCTTGCACTTTTTTTTGCTCCGCTTCTTCGTCCTCATCATCCTCGTCGTCCTCGTTTTCTTCCGCTTCTTCTTCTTCTCCCTCCTCATCCTCATCATCCTCCTCATCGTTCTTGGCCTCTTTTGCATCTTGGACTCCAAGAACCTTGGCAATCCTTTTGTTTGGTTTTCCGTTCTTGGTTCGTCGGTTGCGGACCATTTTGTCGTGTTCTTTTTGCAAAAAACGTTTTCCCATCACAAAATTGGATCTACTGGCTTTTTTGCCCTCAGGAATCAGGACATCCAACACGCTTGGGTCTGTTTCGATCTTTTGTAGAAATTTTTCTTTTTGTTCGTGCATGTTTGAAAAAAACGTAAACGCCTTCTCCCATTCGCTGTCTTTTCGTTCGTCGAACGGACGAAGCCAGTAGTTTACAAATAAGTATGCAATGGCTCGCTTGGCGGGGCTGACTTTTTCGTCGCTGAGATTGACAAGTGTGCATTTCATCGCCGTTTTTGCAATACCATCGACTGAAGTCGTTCTCTGTTTTTGATCGTTCTTCTTCTGTGCTGGTTTCATGTCTTCTTCGTCAGTGTCCGATGATATCAACATGACATCTGTCTCTTTCTTTGCATCCATACTGGCGCTGCTGCTGCTGCTGCTGCTGCTGCTGCTGCTGCTCAGTGCCAGCGGGTTGGACCATCGATCCGAAAAAAAAAAGACGGACCATTTTCTTTTCAGTTTGTTCGTAAACGTTTTATACACACGCACCGCGACTTCAAACGCGGGGTTTTTCTTCAGCGTGGTTTCGAGATCATGTAGAACTTCTTCCGCCAGCAAACGAATCAAAAAAGGGTACAGCTTGTTTTTTGTTTTCATCAGTGACCAAAAGTCGGTGGCGCTGAGTTCCATGACTTTGTTGCGGAGCCACACCCTTTTTGCATCCACGAGTATCAAGTTGTTTTTGGTTCTTGTTTTTTGCTCTTGTGGCTTGAGTTTTTCTTTGAATTTCTCGGTCAGGTCTAACGACCCGGGTTGTGCTTTCTTGTCAAGAACATCTTTCCATTCCTTCAGTTTATCATGTGTAATCAACTGCAGTATGTCTGCAGGATACACAGCGATTGTTTTTTGCGCTCCCACTTTCGCCACGGGCGTGATCTTCTTGTCGCCGGCAACTTTTTGCTCTTTTTTGCTCTCAACTTTTTGCTTGTTTTCGCCGGCAAATTTTTGCTTGTTTTCGCGTTTGACTTTTTCATTGAATTCATTGATAGCTTCCACTGCCGTTTTTGATACCCAGTCGATTTCCATCATACCCTTTTCTTCTTTGCCAACCAATTGCGCTTTGCCTTCGATGGCTTGTTCCAAATAACGCAGCGGTCCAGGCTCAAAGAAATGAATGGAAATGTTTTTTGTTTCAGTCGATACATTCTGTGGATAGTCCGTTTTCACCTTCGAAATGTCGGTGTGGAGAATGAGTCCGCGCAAAATCCAAGGCTTATTGGACCACATGTACAGTTGAAACAGTCGATCACAGGCCGTCAGCGTATCAGGCACGATTTGGTGGTCTGCGTCGTACAAATTGTTCACCAAAGCGTCGAGCTCCAAAAACAATGTGTGGGTTGTTGGCATGACCAGTCCCAACAAGAAGAGCACCAGCGACTGCACCGAACGAATTGGCGTGCCTGACAACAACACAAACTGTGCCCGAGGATTCTCTTTTTTCCACGCCCACAGCTGTTTGAAAAACGAATAGTAATTGCGCAACTGCAGAGCATGGGCCAACGATCCCACCGAATCGCACAACAAGTGGGCCTCGTCAATCAAAATACAGTCCGTCTCCTTCACCTCTCTGATGTTCTTGGAAAATTCGGTGTGCGAAACGAACACCAGCGCTCGATTGATGAAAATGTTGCTGCGATAAGTCAAGGCTTCTTCCGTCTTGCCACCCGTGCTGCTACTACTGCTGCTACTGCTACTGCTGCTGCTGCTGCTACTACTACTGCTACTACTGCTACTGCTGCTACTGCTCTTGCTTTTACTCATTCGTCTCCACGTTGCCTCTTTCTGGTTTTGTTGCCAAATCAAGCTGGCTTTTTCGTTTTTCATTTCTTTGAAGAATGTCTTTTGATGCTCGGGCTTGAGTGTGACGATCCAGATTCGCCTTTCCGGCTCGATGAATTCCGAGGTTTCTTCCTCCTTGAAGTCGGATTTCTTGAGCGACTTCTTCGTTTCTTCAAAGGATCGGTCCACGATGCAGCGGTCGCGTTCTTTTCCGTATGCAAGCACACCGTGATAATGGTAATACAAACGAGACCAATACATGCGGACAAATGTTTCGGCGATTGCCAGCGCAGACATGGTTTTGCCCGATCCCATGATGTCCCAAATGAGCGCAGAGCGACCCACAGTCGCGCTACAATAGTACTGGCGAATTCTCTGGTAGCTTAGTATTCCAAATTTATCCCGATTCTTTTCGTTGTCCTCTTTGGCTTGCAGGTCTTGCGATTGGTAGATGCAGCCAGGATCCGAGGGTAGTAAAGGCTCACCTTTGAATGCTCGTCTCCAGATGTAATAAAAATGCGGCGACTCGGGCTCTAAACTCACCTCGAGGGGAAAAGTCGGCACGTCTGTCCATTGAAGTTGAATTGGGGGCTTGTCGTTGCCGCCAATTTGAATCTGCATGCGATTAACGTAATCCGGCTTATTCTTGCGGACAAGTCGACTTGGGATTGAACTTTTCATTTCTGCCAAATGGCTCCATTTGGTGCGTGCCGATAAGTACACCCGATGTGACTTTGTATCCGAACTCACACACTCAACCCACCAGTCCCTTGGATTTCCCTCTTGCCCGGCAAACACGTACGCTCCTAGTTGCAAATCCTTGGTCTGCAATGGTACTGTTGTCTTCTTGCCCGACTCCAACAACAAATTGATGTTGACCTTTTTGGCCTGTTCCACAAGGCTCGGTATTCGCACCACCACAGCGCTTTCATTATCGTTGGCAAATGCATTTATCGGAGGGTTCCATAAACTGTCCAAGACCGCAATGGCCCGCGCCAGTTGCTGCTTTGGCGAGCACTCTTCAACCGGTTCCAGCACTTCGAGGAACGAGGGAAGCGCGGCACTCTCTGTTGATTTCCGTTTACCTCGTCTGCGGTTTGTCTCTTTCTCAATCGGTCGAGCGACCATAGACACCTCGTCATCAATCACTGTCCAAACGGTGCAACTGTTCACTTTCTTGCTCGTATCGGTGTCAAAGACAATTTCCGGGAGAAACGATTTCGTCTCGCCGAGTCCAAATCGGTGTTGCAGAATGAGTTTTTGCACGTCTTCGCCAGTCATGTCCAAGGGTAAATTGTCCAATCGCACATCGCCAGGCAAGATGAGGCTGAAGGCGACCGCGTTTGCTTTCTTGATACTGCGCAGCGTATTTTTGAAATCTAGCATCTCTCCTTTACACTTAATCGCGTCATAGCGGTACCAAGCCTGAGGTGGTTCTTGAGTTGGAGATTTTGCAGTGAAAGATTCTGGAAACGCTTCTTTCACCGTCGAGGAGGAAAACACATTTCTAATCATTTTGGCATCGTTCCAATTCTTTGTCTCGCCATACGCATGCACAACATCCTTTGTTGAATCAATGATCTCGTCCGCATTTTTGATGCGCGAACTTGGACCAAAATGTACACGCACCTCTTTTTCTTCTTCTTCCTCCTCCTCCTCGCTCGAGGAATCCGTTTTCTTATCGGACGCATCCACCATCATAGCATTATTGGTGGAAGAGGACATGTATTGTCAAGCGTTATTTTATTTTTCTTCAGCACGAGTACAATGCTTATTCGTTTAAAAAAAACTCTCGCTCACATGGAAACAATTTACTGGATGGTATGAAACGAGAATTTCTCGGCTTCGCTCGAAATACGTTCGATGTTACCATCGAGCCCGATAAATACATGGTCTGTTATCGAAGAGGAGGAGGAGGAGGAGGATGAACTGCTTTGTTTCATCCTAACGGCCATTTCTGCGTTCCGAAAGGTCACGAGGCACTGGTGTTGAGTAAATTTTGTGTACAGCGTCTGCACGTACCGTACGGACGAAAACTTTGGTAATTGTATCATGAATCCATGTTCAAAGGATGAACAAGATACGAGTTCTCGAAGTTTGTGATATGTGGCGTCGGCTAACAATTCTGCAGAGTACTCGGCGAGATCCTTGGCAATTGCCAGTTTGTGGTCAGTGGTGCCTGCGCTGATCGCCACACCCTTACTACTACCCTGCTTTTTTCCTTCTGATGTAAGCGGTACCCGTGTTGCCCTCGCGTACACACGCGCCAAATGTTCCAATGCGGGGACCCTGGTCGGAGATACGTTTACCGAAAGACTAAAGCGGCAGAACGGACAGGCCACCCTATTGTCTTTGGCGTCCGCTTTCATCTTTTCCCAGCATGAGCCGCACAAAAAATGCGAGCATTTGAGCATCAATGGCGTATCGATTCCGTAGCACACACCGCAATTGACAATCTGATCGACCTGCTCGACCAACGACTTGCTGGACTTGGGAGTCAGAAACCCCTGACTCGGACTCGTGGCTGAAGGGAGGGACACTTTGCAATCTTCCATCATCAATCAC
>Ga0209668_10001310_pt1 | contig 10628 bp, 3 predicted proteins | sample FrelakmetPLP11PL_FD_187150 | JGI IMG/M metagenome (GOLD analysis project Ga0209668, IMG submission 187150) | Freshwater lake sediment microbial communities from the University of Notre Dame, USA, for methane emissions studies - PLP11 PL (SPAdes)... | ecosystem: Environmental > Aquatic >... | reverse complement strand
AGGTTCCGCTCGAATCGAGCAGCCCCACGAACTGCACCGAACCGATCGGGCGATCGCCGAACAGGTAGCGATCGGTTCCCACCGCCGAGACACTGAAGGTCGCATCCTCGGAGAGGAACACCGTGTCGTACCAGCGATCGGTGTCGGCCGGCACGGGACCGGTATTCTTGACCGTCCATTCGACCCGCATGTTTCCGCCGGCGATCCACTCTTCGAAGGGCAGCGTGCGCAGCGACAGCGTCTCGAGGTTCGCGGCATCGGCAGCGCTTACGGTCATGCTGGCCGAGCCGAGGACGTTGTTCGTGCCCAGCGACTCGGGGAGCTCGTCGTAGAAGTCGGTCGTGACCAGCACGTGATACGCCCCGGCGATGCCGCGCGGCAACGTGACGACCTCGTCGCGGGCGTAGAGCTCGGCGGGCGCCAGGTGGGTCAGGTTCACGAACTCGGCAAGCAGGACATCCGTGCCGTCGAGATCGAGCGCGAGGTCGGCCGAAAGATACAGACGATCCTTCCAGTTGGGGTTCGATGTCCCGCCGAAAGCCTGATTGCGCACCGCCCAGCGCACGCCTACAGACTGTCCGGCGATGACGGCATTCGTGCTGGCAGCCACCGAATCAACCACCAGGTCCGGCAGCGCCGGCACCGAGAGCGCCCCGACCGGGTCGGAGTACGCGCTCACGTTCCCCGCACAATCGACGGCCGAGGCCCGGTAGTAGTAAGTCAGCCCCGGGGTGCTCTGGAAGTCGAGCTGCCCCGCGGCCGCAAGCACCTGGTCGACGACCAGCGCGCCGAAGTTCGGCGCGGTCGATACCTGCAGCTGGAAGCCGGTCACCCCGACGCTGTCCGTGCCCGTGCACTGGAAGCGCAGCAGTGCCGCATCGAGCAGGCGAGCGGTCGGCGCGAAGACCAGCGGCGCGGACGGGTCGACTTTGAACGTGCGGCTGATCGTGCGGGTGTTGCCCGCCAGATCGGTCACGCGCACGGTCACCGTGTGCTGGCCGCCTGCCAGGGGACCGAACGTCGCCGTCGTGTCGGGACCAACCGGGACGAAGGCGCCGGCATCGACTCGTGTTTCGAAGCGCAGGTCGGGCTTTGCGGTGACGACATCCGCCGAGGTCCACTCGAGCGTCGGCGTGCGCGTGGCGATGCACGACGCGGGGCTCGGCGCGACGGTGAACGCGAGGCTGGGCGCCGTCGCGTCGACGACGATCGCGAGTTCGACCGGCGAGGCGTCGACGTTGCCCGCGAGGTCCACGGCATGGACGCGAATCGTGTGAGCGCCGTCGGTGAGGCCGGGCACGGAAAGTGTCGGTCCGTTTGCCGGCGCACTGTACGCGCCGCCGTCCACGGCGTATGCGAACTTGAGGCTCGACGACTGGGTGTCTGTGCCGGAGACCGCGAGCTGGACGGTCGGAGTCGTGAGCGTGTCGCCCGGATCGGGAGACGAAACGAACGTCTCGGGAGCGGTGAGGTCGACGCGGAGGATGCGGGTGATCTCGGGGCTCTGGTTGCCGGCGGCATCGATCCGCCGGACGTCGACACGCCGCGTGCCCTCGCTCAACCCCGTGATGGGAAACACGCTGGGCGGATCCTGACCGGGCGCCGCCGGGGACACCGGCTGGAGCACGTCGTCGACTTCGATGCGGGTGATCATCTGCGAGGGCGGCGACGCACTGTCCGTGCCAGTGACCCCGATTGCCGTCGAGTCCCTCGCGACCCACGCACTCTCGGGCGGGGTCGGTGCGGCGAACGCGACGGACGGCGGCGAAACGTCCACGCTGAAGAGTTGCACCAGCGAATCGCGCTGCGCGCCGGGCGCCCGGGCATCGATGCGCAGGTGGTGGACACCCTCGGCCAGCCCGGAATACGTGCCCTCCTTCGAAGGGCTGAAGTCCGACGTCGGAGGCGCATCCTGATCAGCGCTCCATCCCGGATACGATCCGTCAGCCGCGGCCAGGAAGGGCCCGCCCGCGTTGATTCTATGGATCACACGCGGAGCAGGGTTCACCGCTGCGATCTCGATCCCGGCAATCGTCGCATTGCCGCTGACGCTGCTCAGGTCGACGTCGATCACGCCATCCTGGATCGTCTTGCGGGTCTCCAGGGCGATCGCCTGACGCGCGGGCCGGCCGCCGGAAAGCATGTCGAAGTTGCTGTCGAGGGGTTGATTCTCGATGCTGACGAGCATGACGCGCTGGCCCGGCTGTGTCTGCGATGACATTTCCGCAAAGTAGAGTCGAACATCGTAGGTCCCGTTCGCCACGGGGACGCTGTAATGCAGCGTGTTGCCGCCCACACCGCGCGAATCCACGCGCTGCCTCTGGAACAGGGCCGCCGAAGCTGCGGGCGAGAACCCGGGCAGGATCGTGACGGGATCCGGCCACGACTCCGTGATCTCATCGGTGCCGACAAGATACGGCGATGTCAGGTCGAACCATGTCCGGTAGCTCACCCGCGACGAATCGACGCCGGCCGCCGAGGCGATCCATCCGATCGTAGGCGACGTCCCTGCGACGTAGCCGCTCTGCGTCATACCGGAGCGAACCGCGACCGCGAGCCGCGGCCCCGGCGCGGGAAGAGCTTTCGCGCTGCCAGCGAAGACCTCGAGCTCGGCGATGGAGATCACTCCGCCTGCACCGTCGCCGCGGATCCGCAGGCCGTCGATGCCGTCGATCGGATCGAAGGTGAACAGGTATCCGGCGTGCAGCGGGGACGATTGACTCACCACCAGTGCCGCCAGGGCGGAGACATCCGCCGAATAGCTCGACTTCGACAGGTTCTGCACCTCCTGCCACGTCGCGCCGCCATCGGCCGTCCACTCGACGACCAGGGGCCGCACGCTCTCGTCGAACCAGCCGCCGAGCGACGCGGGGAGGAAACGGAACACGACGCCGAGCGCCGTGACGCTGTCCTGCGGAGAGCTCCAGTGGACGCCTGCGATCCGCTCCGTGCCGGGCCCGGTCGAGGTCGCCGCCGTTCCCAGGTCGTTGTCGAGCATCGAGTCCGGCGCATCCGCGGTGAAACCGCGGGTGAGGAACGGCTCGACACCGACCTGCTCCGCCAGATCGACGGAGAAGTCGATCGTCTGCGGGAAGCCGGGCTCACCGACCGCCACCAGTTCCGAAATGCCGATATAGCCGTCGCCATCTACCGTCCCGGAGGCGTCGCCGATGAGGCGAACGCCGCGGACACCGACCGCCGGGGACGCAAACGTCACCGTGTAGCTGCGAACTTCCGTGCCGGGCGAGGGGTCGTAGGCGGGACTCCAGCTGACACCCAGGTTCTGCCAGGTGGACCCGTCGAAGACCTGCACATTGGGCGCAGACTGGAACATGCCGGCGCTGCCGGCGACCCGGTTGTCGAACCGCAAACCCCGCACGGTCGCAGGGCTCTTGAAGTTCCAGCCGAAGTAGTCGGGCGACGTCCCACCGAACGTGTTGATCGAGCTCGGGACTCCGTCGTTGAGGGCGAACCATCCATCCCCGTTGCCGGGCGCGCTCGAGAACTCGTGGACGCCTGCCGGGCCGGCGATGGAAGACGGCCTCGTTGCACCGTCAGGACGGCCGAGATTGATGAGATACCGGGCGGAAGGGGTCGAGATGGTCGTCAGATCGCCGCCGACGAGCGGGCGCTGCCACTGCAGGGACCAAGCGTCACCCAGGAGGAAGGATCCGGTGCTGCCACCGTAGACGATCATCCGATTTTCGCGGGGATCGTAGATTCCTCTGCCCGTGGTACGGGACAACGGACCTGCACCGCTGGGAACAAGCTGGGTCCATGCGGGGGTCCCCGACAGCGACAGGGCCCACGAGTCAGACAGGGCCCCCGACAAGCCATCTCCTCCGTGAACGATCAGCCGATCACCGATGGAGTCGTACACCGCGGTCGCATAGGCGCGTGCCACGGGCCCGTCGATCAGCGGGGTCAGGTTCTGCCAGGTCGGCGCGCCTTCCAGAGTGAGTGCGAAGACCTGCTTGGATCGATTCGGGTCCAAGCCCCCGAAGACGATCGCCCGCTTCCTCCGGGAATCGTAGACCATCGCGTGTCCATACCGGGCCGCGGGCGCAGATCCGGTCGCCGACACGCTCACCCATATGGGCGTTCCAGTCAGCGTGAGCGCCCAGGCGTCGGAGAGCAGCGACGAGCTCCCATTGAGCCCGCCGTAGACGATCATGCGATCACCGATCGGGTCATACAACGAAGCGGCATACTGTCGCTGGCCCGGACCGGTCGGGGTCGCGCTGATCTGACTCCACAGGGCCGTCGGGCCGCCCAATGGAGTCTCCCAGATGTCCTGCATCACGCCGTTCGCAGTCGACTGTCCGCCATAGATGATCATCCGATCCCGCAGTGGATCAATGATGGCGACGTGCCTGCGTCTGGGCAGAGGTTGCTGCGGACCACCTGCTGCCGGAGTTCGATTGGACCAGCGTTCCGGTGCAGCGAGGTCCAGGGCCCAGACGCTGTTGCCGACGACGTCGACCCCCATGTGGCCGCCGAACGCGACCGCTTCGTTGCGCCGCTGATCGAAAGCGAGCGTGCTCTCGTTGCGCCATCGAGGCTGGGGAACGTCCGTCGTCATCGGGGCCCAACCCGGGGATCCGTCAAGGCGAAGCTCCTGGACATCCTCGAACATCGCGGACGAATTCACTCCGCCGTGAATCAGGAAGCGACCCCGCCGCGTGTCGTAGGCGAACGCAAGGTAGGTGGCGCCGCGGGAGGCGTTGTCCGGGACAAGCTGCGTCCACACGGGAGATGCCCCCAGGGAGAGAGCCCATGTGGAACCGATGCCGTCGATCGTGGCGTTTCGCCCGCCGAACACGATCATGCGGTTCGCTGAGGGATCGAAGGTCGCAGCGTGCGATGTACGGGGACCGGACGGGGCAGAAGGAAGCGCCACCCAGGTCAGGGGGAGCGCGCCGTCCAGGCCGAGCGACCAGGTATCCGAGAGAAACGTGGTCGAGCTTGACGAACCGCCGTGGACGATCATTCGTCGCCCCACCGGATCGAAGGCAGGAGCGGCTCCGGCGCGCCGACCTGCCCCGGCGGTTCCGTCCGGAACGAGATTCGTCCACGTCCCCCCGGGTGCCAGCGACAGGGACCAGACGTCGCCGAGTCGGTTCGACACACCGTTGTCCCACGAACCTCCGTAGATGATCATCCGGTCACCGACGGGGTCATAGATGGCCGCGTGTTGGTCACGCGACCGCGGCCCTGAGCCGGCGGGAATGATCTGAGTCCACGAGCGGGGCTCGTCGAGGTTGAGGGCCCAGATTTCCGCGCTGCTCATTGAGGCGCCGTTCAATCCGCCATAGCGAATGACCCGGTTCCTCACTGGATCGAGGATGTAGCTGGCATAGAGGACGGCCGGCGGCACGGTCCCGGTGACGCCGAGTTCCAGCCAGCCGAGCCCGCCGCCTAGGTCGAGAGCCCGCACGGTCGAACTTGCCACTCCGCCTCGGCGCCCACCGAGAACGATGAGTCGGTCGCGAGCCGAGTCATAGACCGCGCCGTGATACCCCTGCCCTTCATAGAGAATGCGATTCCACTCGCCATCGAGAATCGAGGCAACTCGATCCGGCAGGCTCGCCTGGGATTGAAGTGCACTCGTCCAGGCAGAAGCGCCGGGGGCGTACCGCGGCTCGGTCCCGAAATAGGGAGTCGGCTCGACCTCGATGGCGTTCGCGGCTCGATGCTCGAGGGCGCCGGCCAGGAAGATGAAGACGAGGGAGAACTCTCGGAGGATGGCGAGCGCCCGCCTCGCGAGGGCGGCCGCGTTTGCAGAACTTGCCTTCATGCTGGAGTTCTCCCCGTGACGATGGATTCTACGAGTGCGCGTGGCGGGAGCTACGAGAGGAGCCTGCAGGCTCGACGGGAGTTGCAAGACAAGGCATCAATCCAATAGCTCGGGGGGAGCGCCAGATCGGAGCCCCAAGAATGGGCGAGCAAGAGTCTACTCCACCCCTGCCCCTGATGGAAGGCCGAGTCTGCGCACATTGAAACACTCGCCTCCCACCTGATTCGGGTCTTGCCTCCGGTCAGTCCAGGGGCCCGGGTGCGACCTCCGCCCACTTACACGTGCGCCTCCCCCTGGATGACGTGAAGGGCCGCGAAGTTGACATGCTCGCCAACGACCCTCGCGCAGCCGGCCGCTACACCGTCACACCCCGCCCCCTCGCGTGACCCATCCTCCAGACCCTGGCCCCCTGGAGGATCCGACCATGAACGCTCGTCGCCTCAACCTCGCCTGCACGATGTCGATGGTGCTCTCCCTGGCCAGCGCCGGCGCCGCCGGCGCTGCCCCCGCCGCCGGCCGGATCATGGCGGGCCTGGGGCACCCCCTCTACCTGGGCGACCTGCGCACTTCTTCGATCGTCACCCAGTCCGCCACGGATGGTCGGGTCACCGGCCAGCCGCAGCTCGATAGTCGCGGACTCCCTGGCGAACCGACGCTCCCCATCGGCTGCAGCGCTGCGCTCGCCGGGATCGACAGCGCCAAGGATGGCGGCGCGCTCGCCGACCGGGTGACTCCGCTGCTCGCGCGGCGGGGACGACCCTTCGGCTCCGTCGATGCGCAACCGATGCTGGACGCCGGAATCGAGTTCAGCGTGCGCCTGCACCAATTTAGGGGGCTCCTCATGTCGTCGGTTGTCGCCAACAGGACTTCCGCTCCACCCCGGGCAGGGACAAACTGCTCCGCCCTTCGCACCGCACGCCTCGCGCTGTTCCTCTTCGCTGCGCTCGCGTTCGGTCAGCGGCCCGTCGCGGCACAGGATGCGACCGGAGCGCTGCCGGCTGGGTCGCGGATCCTGATCCAATCATCGGACGGCGAGTTCATCGACGCGAAGCTGGGGGAGGCCCGGCCGGATTCGATCCTAGTGCGCAAGGGCAAGCGCACGATCGCGATCCCGGTCGGAGACGTGCAGGGCGCCTGGACCTGGAAGCACGACCCGATCGGCGGGCTCAAGGCCGGTGCCGCGTACGGCGCACTCGTCGGTGTGCTCAGCGGCGTGACCGTGCCGGGCGACTGCATCTACTGTGAGGAAGCGCGGGGCTCGAGCGACGTCGTCCTGCGCAGGACGCTGGCCTCGGCCGGGCTGTTCGGGTTTCTCGGCCTCATCAGCGGACAGTTCGATGGCGCCTGGCGCAATCATCCCGGTTTCGCCGGAACTCGCGCGACCCCGCCTAGGGGGCCGTTTCCGCTGTGGTCCCTGTCGGGGTCGATCGGCCGGACGTACAACCTCAATCGCTCGGAAACGCCCACGAGCACGGCGCTCGCGGGCTAACGGAATGTGAACCTGGCCGCCTCGGGCGGCTTCGAGTTCGGCGTCCTCGCGCTTCCGGAGCGCACCGGAGCGCACGTACGTCTACACGTACCAGTACGGGAATCCCTCCGGCGGCTTCGCGGACTCGACGCGAACGGTCACCGTGGATGTGACGTCCGAAACAGCCTGGACCTACGCGACGCTCTTCGTCTCCCGCGCGCGCGACACGAAAGGAGCCGTGAGGGCGTAGTTCCTCTTCGGCCCGGCAATCTACTCGCGGTGGCTGACCTCCAGCGACGCGGTCCGTGACTCCACCGGAGCCGTGACCGCCTCGGGATCGAGCAGCAGTGGAAGTTCGAGTTTCGGCCTGATGACGGGCTTCGGCGCCACGTTCGGGGAGAGCGCGCTGCGCCCGACCCTGCGCGCCCGCGGTCACTGGATCTTCAGCGGCAACGAACACTTCGCCGTCACGGTGGAGACGGGGATCGACTTCCTCTGACGAAGAGTGGGGGCGGGACCCGCGCGACGCGAGGGAGAGTCCCCTGGAGACTTCACACGTTCGTTGTAGTATCCTGACTCGCTCGATTGTCCCCGTCTCACGCTGAAAACGCCTTCCATCATAAGTGCCCGCGGGCTTCATTGTGAGTCGTCTCGGGCGGAGGATTCCATGCAGACACGAGCAAGCCGTTCCTCGAGGCTGGTCGCCCGTCCAGGTCACTCCATGTTGGCAGCCGTCCGTGGATTCGCAGCAATCCTGCTCCTGGCGACTGCTTTCGTCCGGCCCGCGACTGCCGTGGACGGCAGCTGGAACCCGATCGTCGAGCCCGACTACCTCGGATACGCCGGCGCCGTGGTGGATTCAGCCGGTGGAGCGATGTACTTGTTCGGGGGATCGAATCGATCCTGGGTGAGTCAGAACCGGCTGTGGCGGTACGACCTTCGCGGTGGCACGGGCTGGCTCTCCCTTCCGCCGGGCCCGACCCCTCCGGCGGGACGCTCCGGACCGGCGCTGTTTCATGATCCCGTGCGGGATCGTCTGGTGCTCGCCGGTTTCGCGAACAACGCGGACGTCTGGACCTATCCACTCGCGAATCCATCCGGCTGGCTCCAGGTCCCGGTTTCCGGCGCACCGCTGCCGGCCGGTCTGACCAAGAACATGGTGTACGACCCGGTCGAGGATCGCATGCTCGCCGTGATCTTCGTTTCGAATGGCGCCCCCATCCAGGTGTGGACTCTGCCTCTCGCTGCTCCGACCTGGTCCCTCCTCGGAACCGTCCCGGCGCTGCTCGGAGTCCCCGACAGAGTGACAATGCACTACGATGCCGGCGGCGATCAGGTCCTGCTGGACACGTCCTCTGGCCCCAGTAGCGTCTATCTCTACCGCCTGAGCATTCGCGGCCCCTTGAGCCTGACGCAGTTGGGAGACGGCGGAACGCCGAACTACGGTCATGGCGCTGCCATCGATTCGCGTCGGCATCGTTTCCTGACGTTCGCCGGGGGTGACGGATGGTTCGACCCCGAATCCAATCAAACCTTCAGCCTGGATCTCGGCGCTCCGGTGGCCTGGGTCAACCGCACCCCGCCCGCGCCCGCAATCAGTGGTCGTCAGTCCCCGGCCACCGTCTACGATCCGATCGGCGACCGATTGCTATGCTTCGGTGGCTTCCACCAGATTCTCAATCCCCCATTCGAAACCACGACCGTGTACTACGCCGAGTTCTGGCAGCAGTCGTTCAGCACGACCCCCTCACCGTGGTCACGGGTGACACTCACGCCCGGCACACGGCAGAACCCGCGCATGGTGTTCGCCACGGAGGAGTCTTGCGCCGTACTGTTCGGGGGCTACGACGGCCTGGTGCGTATGGATTTGTGGAAGTTCCGTGGCGCACCCGGCACGCGGTCCGAACTCGTTCCCGTCTCCGGTACGACGCCGATCGCGCGCGACCGCGGGGCCGTGGCCTACGACTCGCAGCGCAACCGACTGGTCATGTTTGGCGGCTGGAACTACCCGACGCGGCTCAATGACGTGATTGGGATCCAGCTCGGTGCGAACCCTGCGTGGCTCAACCTGACGCCGGCGGGACCTGCGCCACCGGCCCGGGTCAACAACCAGATGGTGTACGACTCGGTGGGGGATCGCTTCATCGTGTTCGGCGGATCCTCGGCGAGCGGCAGCCTCAACGATGCCTGGGCCCTCGACGCCTCGGGTGTCGGCGGCTGGCAGGACCTTGCGCCGACTGGAACACCGCCCTCCGCACGCGAGTACGCGACCTTGATCTTCGACGCCGTGCGAAACCGCGTGGTCCTGTTCGGCGGCAGCGATGGTGCCCCGCACAACGATCTCTGGGAGTTGACACTGACCGGATCACCGGAGCAGATCGTGACCGGGTCACCGGGGCTGACGCCGACGGGAACAGCGGAGTGGAAGCCGCTGGCTTCGATCGGCACACCCCCGCCGGCCCGTGCAGCCCACATGGCCGCCTATGACCTCAGCCGCGATCGGATGCTCATCCACGGCGGCTATGGTTCGAACTACCTTTCGGACGTCTGGTCCGTGGCGTTCGGAGACAGCCTGCGCTGGACACAGTTGTCCACGGACGGCGAGACGCCACCCGCCCGCGCGGACCACGCCCTGTGCTACGACCCGCTCGGCGATCGACTCATCATCAGCCAGGGCGTGCTCGGGAACTTCCTCGGCGATCACTGGAGCCTCACGTTCCCGCCGGCGCTGGTCGATGTGCCAGCCTCGCCGCCGCGCACGTCTGCGATGCGAGTGCGCACCTCACCCAACCCGGCGCGCAATGGGCTTTCGTTTGCATTCGAGAACTCGAGGGCGGGTGCGACCGAGATCGACTGGTTCGATCTCTCAGGCCGCCGGCTGCGGAGCGACCGGGTCACACTGGACGCGGGTTCATCGCGCTGGAGCGTGCCCGGACCAACCTGGGCGCGACTCCGTGCGTCGGGGCCCGGAATCGTCTTCTACCGTGTGCGCGCGAACGGCAACGTGATCACCGGAAAGGTCCTGATCGTCGAGTGATGGGGCGGGGCACGAGCCTTCGCCGATGAAGGTGGCATGCCCGCGGGAGTCCGCCCGGGTCGCAGCATCAGCCGGGTATGCGAACGCGGGAATCCACGCGCACCGCCGCGTGGGTCCCCGCGTCGTTTAAACTTCGTCGAACCCCGCTACCTCCCGAGGAAGATCAGCTTGCGGCTCGACACCTGGTCCCCGGCGCGCAGGCGATAGAAGTAGACGCCGGCCGGGAACTCCCGCCCGTCGACCATCGCCTGGTGGCGGCCGGCCGGGAAGCGCTTGCCGCCGAGCAGCGTGCTCACCCGACGACCGGCCACGTTGTAGATCTCGAG
>Ga0209668_10001309_pt1 | contig 10633 bp, 13 predicted proteins | sample FrelakmetPLP11PL_FD_187150 | JGI IMG/M metagenome (GOLD analysis project Ga0209668, IMG submission 187150) | Freshwater lake sediment microbial communities from the University of Notre Dame, USA, for methane emissions studies - PLP11 PL (SPAdes)... | ecosystem: Environmental > Aquatic >... | reverse complement strand
TGTGCAGAGACGGTCACTACTTTTGCTACTTCACTTTTCTTCAGCCAAGTTGGTGATGATTCTTGAGACTTAGCCACAGCAGGAGTTTGTGTAGATTTAGCGCAAGTGGCAGACACCGTTGCCCCACAACCCTTAGAACGTTCTGTTACCACCACAGAACTAGGTGGTTCATAGTTACTTTCGCCTACATTTTTATATTCATTCGTATCAATGTAAGCGTTGTTAGAATCCCGGGGTTTATTCTCTGTATCCTTAACAATGTCTTGAGAATTATTACTTTGCTGAGGGACTTCTGGCAGTTTTTTAATTACAGAATCAACTTCACTCACACTAGCAGTAGGTTGAGTCTCTTCACCCTTGGGTTTAGAAGTTCTCACACTAGCAGTAGGTTGAGTCTCTTCACTCTTAGCAACACCTTTGCTATTTAGCCTCTTTTTCAGATTAACTCGGCGGACAGAAAAATCTGGTTGTGGCTTCGCTGTTTCGGAAACACCAGCTTCTTTCTGAACTGGATTTGTGACTGCTGTTGGTTGAGAATTCTCAATAGTAGGAACAATATTGTCTATTGACGAAGTGTCCGATTGAGCAGTTACAAACCCGCCGCTAAGAAGACTGAAGCTACTTAATAAACAGATACCTTGTACTGGTAATCTAGAAGCAAGGCGTTTACTTGTACCGCCGTAGTAAAAATTTTTATGGGCAGATTTATGGTGCTGCGTCATTTTTTCTCTTTTGTTGTGTGTAATAAAGGGTGAACTACCCACACTGACTTGGAGTACCAAGTACAGTGTCGGCTTCTGTACTCATAGGGGAGTGCCGCAACTTAGACTTTCGACCGAGTTTTGGTCTTATCCCCCCTCCTACAGCAGAGACGGCTGTACCTTCCGCCTTGATGATTCTGATACCCTCTACTCTAATATTTATCGCTGCGTTTCCATCTCTATCATGATGACTACCACAATGAGGACAAGTCCATTCACGGACATCTAGTGGCATATCACTCACTTGATAAAAACAATTAGAACAGAGCTTAGAACTGGGAAACCATCTATCAATCTTTACTAATTTACCACCTTTACGTTCTAGCTTATAGGCTAAAAAATTAGTGAATGTTCCCCGTCCAACATCAGATATTGATTTTGCCAAATTGTGATTACGAACCATGCCTTTAACATGATAGCGAAGCGTGGCGATCGAAGGAAGCCATAGATTCTCTACTATAACAGCTTGGCTATCGCTGACTAACTTATAACTAAGTTTATGTAGAAAATCTTGCCGCGAATTGCTAACTCGTTCGTACACTTTGGCAAAAACTTTTCTATATCTATTTCTTGATTTACTTCCCTTTTGTTTACGTGCTAATTTTTTCTGTTTGCGTTTAAGGTTTTTTTCCTGCTTGGCAAGGTGTTTAGGGTTATCATATAAGACAACCTTGTCACCATCAGTGACAACAGCAAAATGTTTTAATCCTAAATCAATACCATAAATCTTCCCTTCGGAAATAGTTGAATTTTCCCTTGTGTTGAGCGGAGTCGAAACACCTTATACTTCAGTCAGGATAGATGCAAAATATTTACCTGATGGAGTTTTACTAATAGTGACCGTCTTAATTTTGCCATCAATAGGTCTATGTATTTTGGCTTTGACTATCCCTATATTGCCGGGAAGTTTGATATTACCATCTACAACCTTGACGTTTTGAGGATATTGGATAGACTGTTTACCGTGCTTAGATTTGAATTTAGGAAACCCCGCACGTTTATCAAAAAAGTTTTTATACGCTGTAGTTAAATTTAGTGTTGTAGCCTGTAAAACTTGGCTATAACAATCACCTAACCAAATAGTATCTTCTGCTTTTTTGAGAATAGGAAGTAATGCGTTGAGTGCAGCACGGCTAAGTCCTTTACTCGTCTCTTTATAAGTCTCAATTGACTTATTTAGAGCATAATTCCACCACCATCTAGCACATCCAAAAGATTGCGCTAGTTGTGTTTCCTGTTCTTTTGATGGATATATACGAACTTGAACAGCCTTGTGTATCACTCAAATCACCTCCTCATGAAACAGAAGTTTGACGATAACCCAAGCTAATTGTACCCGGTTGGACAGAAATTTCTGGTGTTAAAGCTGCTTTTGCATCATCAGTTGTTATTTTTAAACGCAGATTACCTTCTTGAGTCACGCCAACTACTTTACCTAAAAAATTATTGACATAAACCTGATCACCCATATTTGTAAGTACATCAAGGTAGTGAGACAAAAGTATGTTTATTCCTTCTGTCTGTAGACACTCTATACCGGACTTAATTCCTATTAAAACCTGTGAGGTGAGGATTTCCAGGTGATCAACTATCTGAAAATTCTGGGAATTTTGCCATAATTGCAGATTAATTCCCGTTTCTGGAACTTGATTTGCCCAATTAATCCCCACACCAATGATAGCTTGAGTGATTTGTCCTTGACTGACCTTGGTTTCAGTTAAAATTCCGCCTAACTTGCGACCATCTAATACTAAATCATTTGGCCATTTTATGCCCACAGGTATACCACATTTTCTTAATTGTGCTGTAATTCCCCAAGCACTAGCCAAGGTAAGTTGATAACTGCTGGTAGCTGCTAAATTAGGAGCTATTGCCATTGAAAGATATAAACCCCCTGTAGGAGACTGCCATTCTCGACCCCATTGCCCTCTACCGGCGGTTTGCTGGGTGGCAATAACTACAGTTCCAGGTTTTTCGCCTTGGTCAATTAGTTGCCACAGGGTTTGATTTGTGGAGGATAAGGTGTTAAAAATATGTAGAGAGAATGGTAAATCTTGGTGCTTATATTCTGCTTTTAAGCTATCTACCAAAAGTTGCTGATTAAATTTCACCACAGTTCACCATTAGTCAGTTGTCAGTTGTCAGTTGTCATTGGTCATTGAGAAAATTCTTCTTTCTTCCTCCTGACTCCGAACTCCGAACTCCGAACTCCGAACTCCGAACTCCGAACTCCTTGACTCCTTGACTCCTGCTATAGAATTGATTGAAGGTCATTAATTGTCTATTGAGGTTTGGTTAAAGATGCACACTTGGCAATGGCACAATTGGGAAGGTCTACCTTATCTAACTTGTAATCTTCTAGAACCCTGGTCTCATGGTTTCTTTACCCAACAGTTTTGGCCACGCTTACCTCATCAGCTAACTTCGGTTCTACAACCAGATGCTTTAGCTTATCGCTTGAAACAGGTACATGGCAATACGGTTTTAACTCCCCAGGAAGTTGATGATCATGTCAATACCAGTGATGATGATTTGGCGTTGGCAGATGGTTTAATTAGTCATCAACCTTTACAAGCTGTGTGGGTGGCTTCTGCTGATTGTACACCTGTGTTGATTGGCGATGTCAGAACCGGACAGGTGGCGGCTTTGCACGCTGGTTGGCGGGGTACAGCGGCGAAAATTGTGCCAGAAGCGATCGCCAGAATGCGATCGCATGGTAGTAATTTAATAGATTTGCGAGTAGCAATGGGTCCGGCTATTGCTGGGGAGGTTTACCAAGTCTCTGTGGAAGTGGCTGCGGAAATTGGCAGTACCATTGTACCAGCAGATGATCAACCAGAAGCAGTTGTTTCGGCTTTGCACAATTTACCTAATTCACCTTTGCTGAGAGATCCAGAACCGGGAAAGGTGCGTTTAGACGTGCGCCGGGTCAATGCTTTACAATTGGAACAATTAGGATTTAGTGTAGAACAAGTGGCGATCGCTCCCTATTGTACTTTCCAAACTCCAGAACATTTCTTCTCCTATCGGCGAGAAAAAGAAAAAAAGGTGCAATGGTCGGGAATCGTCAGTGCAGGTAAATAATCAACGGACGAGCCAGTATCTTAAAATCACAATTTCTCAGAGAATGCTTATAGGCGATCTTCCAAGTCTGTATTCAAAATGAAGATCATGCAAGTTATATGTATAACAGCTTATCATATTCATGGGATAATCCTCTAGATATATCTCGCTCAATCAGCAAAAAGCCTATTGGGGAGATACTACCCACCAGAATTATCGCCAAAAGTGGAAAACTAGTAATCTCAGAGACAGAAAACTAAAATTTTCAACCTTTTTCTATACTAGTATAAACAAAACATAAAGAGACAAAATCATGACTAATATCCAAGAAAAAGCCATTGACGCTATTCAAGAAAAAATCCAAGAAGAAGTTGAACAAGCTCGCACTGTATGTGATATCTCAGGTAGCACCTCCCCTGAATGTGCTGCGGCGTGGGATGCTGTAGAAGAATTGCAAGCTGAAGCTTCTCATAAACGTCAAATTAAACCCAAAAACTCTTTAGAGAAATACTGTGATGATAATCCAGAAGCAGATGAGTGCCGTCTGTATGAAGACTAAGACCAGGAGTTGTACCTGTTTTATCAAGTGATGATTTTTTGGTATATCAATGGGTTTAAGCACCATTAATCAACGGATTTGAACCAGACGGGGAATAAACTCCCCGTTTCTTACGCTGGAATCAAGTCCAGTTATTAAGAGACTGCAAATTTTTCTATTTTTTGATTGACTTTATGACACAAGTATGGTTTAGACCCTATGTTTGGATGGACTACCGACTGGCGTTATTATTTACGCTGATTATTCCATTAATTCTTCTGGTTTGGACATTTGTACAAAAAGCAGAAGGAATGCAGCACTTATTAATGATTTACTGGCGAGTAGCTAGTTTATTAGCTATTAGTATGTACTTGATGATTGGTGGTTTCGGAGTTAGTTTCATCTCCGCTTTAATGGCGCAAATTCTCATTCCTATATCGCTATGGTTTTGGGTAGACATCAATGATGAAATTGACTATTATCCCAATAGTCCATTAAAACTGATTTTTACTTCTTGGCGTTGGGCAACAACAGTTTATTGTAGTTTAGGAGCAATAGCGCTGATACCTTTTTTGGGGTGTGCTTTTTCAGGAACTGCTCTCAAAACTCCTTACTGTAGCGTTTGGTTAGAAGCACCATTACTATTTAAAGACTATTTTCACCATAATAGCAAACCTGCTTTCCTCGGATTTTTAGGCATAGTTACTTTAGGAATTTACATAATTTATTTAAGTTATTTTGTCGCGGTTAAACTTGGCAAATATGGACGTTCAGCTTCACATTAAGTAGGTTGGCGTTGAAAATTGTCGTTATGGCGAGGCAAAAGGCAAGAGGCAAGAGGCAAGAGGTAAGAGGTAAGAATGAAGAATGAAGAGGTTTTGGGCGATTTTACTTTTCTTTACATTCCGGTTTTAGCGGAATGCTTACCATCAAATTAATCACAAAAATCATAGTCCCGACTGCATGAATAACTCTATTAGTAAAAGACTGGAAAAATATACAATTAAAAAATCCCAAGAAGTTCTCATTATTAATGTAGAAATTGATAATGAACCAGATCAAATTGCCGTGTTTAAAGGCTTTTCTAGTTCTTTGATGCATCCAACTGCTTATGATCCCGATGTTCCAGTGTTACCAGATACAGCTACAATTATCACAATTGACCGCATAGCAAGTCCTTATAATCCTGACTCACCCCGTTATCTTCAACAAGATATTTCTTGGGAAGATATGCAAGTTTTATTATCTGAAGTTGGGGTTTAGAATTGGTAATTGGTAATTGGTAAGATTTTTTTGAGTTTTGAATTGTTAATTTTAAATTGTTAATATGTCCAGTTCTGGATACACTTTACCTGTTTTTGCTTGTGCTGCTGCGGTTGCGGCTTTGCATTGGTTACGTCATCATCAACCTTTGCAGATTACTACTGTAGACTTAATTGAACCTGCGGAAATTGCTGAAATACCCATTGAACAAGTAGCGGGAATATCGGAAAATCAGGCTTTGGCGATGACTTGTAGTAATCCGGGTGATAATCTAGATTTAACGAAGAATACACCAATTTGGGCTGTAGTGACATGGTATGAAGGAGATGGAGAAACGGTAATTATTCAGGGTGGTGAGGGAATTGGGAAGCAACTTAATGGTGAGGGGAAAGCGGCGATTTATGGTTATGCTCAGAGATTAATAACAGAAAATTTACAGCGATTATTAGCGCCGACGGAAAAAATCAAGGTAACAATTATTTTACCAGAAGGGCGATCGCTCGCAACCCGGACTTCTAACTCTGCTTTTGGGGTAGTGGAGGGACTGTCTTTATTAGGAACAACAGGGATTTCTCAACCTTTAAGTACACCAGATCAATTAGCAGCTTTCCGCGCTGATTTAGCAGCAAAAGCCAGTCAATTTTCCACTTTAGTCTTTTGTATTGGCGAAAATGGTTTAGATTTAGCTGAAAAACTCGGTATCAACCCCGCACAAATGGTAAAAACGGCTAACTGGTTGGGACCGATGTTAGTAGCGGCTGATGTTTTAGGTGTCAAAGAAATTTTATTATTTGGTTATCACGGTAAATTGATGAAACTCGCAGGGGGAATCTTTCACACTCATCATCATTTAGCTGATGGTCGGCGGGAAATTCTCACAGCCCATTGTGCCATGCTAGGATTACAATCTCCAGATATTCAAACTATTTTTCAGAGTCCTACAGCAGAAGCCGCATTAAAACATCTGAGAAGTCTAGATAGTAATACTGGGAGTAATTGGGTAAATCAGGTTTATAACTCCATCGCCGAAACAATTGATACCCGCACCCAAGCATACATAGATAGCCACAATGAACAAGGTAAAACCATCATAGCTTTTGGTTCAGTGCTTTTCGACCGCGATCGCCAAATCCTGGTGAAAAGCAAAACTGGTTGTATGTTACTGGAAAAATTGTGCTAACTTAATAAAAATTATCCTCATACCAATTTTATGTAAAGCAGCACAGAACTATGAAATCCATTAATTAATTCATCCGTCTTTATCTGCGTTTATTTGCGTTCATCTGCGGTCAATTATTCTTGAAATCTTATTGAATGCAGCTTGATCTTAATTTGGTATAAGTATCTCAAATAAATATTTTTCAAACCTAAACTATGATTTGCATGATTAATTTGATTGAGATAATTAATTAATCTGTGATCACCATTAATCACGAAAATCATCAAAATCATAGTTTATGACCTTCTTATCCTCAACGAAACACTTTCTCTACCATGAATACAGCGGTGACTCTACCAACAGTCGAAACATCCCAAACACAGGAAAATTTTGGGAAACTTAAAGGTCAAATAATTGTTATTTTAGACTTTGGCTCTCAATATTCTGAATTAATTGCTCGTCGTATCCGCGAAACACAAGTATATTCAGAAGTTATTTCCTATCGCACCACAGCAGAACAGTTAGAAAAAATCAACCCCAAAGGAATCATCCTTTCCGGTGGTCCAAATTCCGTATATAGTGACTACGCCCCCCATTGTGACCCAGAAATCTGGAAATTGGGAATACCCGTTCTTGGTGTTTGCTATGGAATGCAACTCATGGTTAATCAACTGGGTGGAGAAGTCATCAAAGCCGAACGGGGTGAATATGGAAAAGCATCTCTACAGATAGATGACCCCACAGACTTATTAACTAATGTCGAAGAAGGTGCAACCATGTGGATGAGTCATGGAGATTCAGTCACAACCATGCCTTCCGGCTTTGAACTACTGGCACATACTGATAATACTCCCTGTGCGGCGATCGCTCACCATGACAAAAAACTCTATGGAGTCCAATTTCACCCCGAAGTCGTTCACTCTCAGGGTGGTATAGCCTTAATTCGCAACTTTGTTTACCATATCTGTGACTGTGAACCAACTTGGACAACAGCCGCTTTCGTCGAAGAATCAATTCAGGAAATTCGCGCCAAAGTAGGAGACAAACGGGTATTATTAGCATTATCTGGCGGTGTAGACTCTTCTACTCTGGCTTTTCTCCTATATAAAGCCATTGGTGAACAACTAACCTGTGTATTTATTGATCAGGGTTTCATGCGGAAACTAGAACCAGAAAGGTTAGTTAAGTTATTTAAAGAACAATTTCATATTCCCGTAGAATATGTTAATGCCCGCGAACGATTTATCTCTGCTATTGCTGGAGTAACCGATCCTGAAGAAAAGCGTCGCCGCATTGGACATGAATTTATCAGTGTTTTTGAGGAGACATCGAAAAACCTTGGTCATTTTGATTACTTAGCTCAAGGCACACTTTATCCAGACGTAATTGAATCTGCTGATACCAATGTTGATCCAAAAAGTGGTGAACGGGTAGCAGTGAAAATTAAAAGTCATCACAATGTGGGTGGTTTACCAAAAGACTTGAGATTTAAACTCGTAGAACCACTGCGGAAACTATTTAAAGATGAAGTTCGTAAAGTTGGGCGTTCCATTGGTTTACCAGAAGAAATTGTCCAACGTCAACCATTTCCTGGACCTGGTTTAGCCATTCGCATTTTAGGTGAAGTCACCTCCGAGCGCTTGAATATTTTGCGAGATGCTGATTTAATTGTTCGGCAAGAAATTAACCAACGCGGTTTATATAATGAGGTTTGGCAAGCTTTCGCGGTTCTATTACCCATTCGCAGCGTTGGTGTTATGGGAGATAAACGCACTTATGCCTATCCCATTGTTTTACGGATTGTCACCAGCGAAGATGGTATGACGGCAGATTGGGCGCGGATTCCTTACGATGTGCTAGAAGCAATTTCTACCCGCATTGTGAATGAAGTTAAAGGTGTAAACCGTGTGGTTTATGACATTACCTCCAAACCACCTGGAACTATTGAGTGGGAATAGGTAATTGGTGATTGGTGATTGGTCAGTTGTCATTGTGAAGAAATATTCCCCCTATTCCCCCTATTCCCCCTACTTCCCCATTACCCATTAACCTCAGTCTAAAATTAAGAAGTATTACATTGTGTTGAGAATATTATGGCTGCAAGAGTAGAAATTTATACTTGGAAAACCTGCCCTTTTTGTATTCGTGCTAAAAAGCTACTCACACAAAAAGGAATTGATTTTACCGAATACAGTATTGACGGAGACGAAATAGCAAGAGATGAAATGTCCCGAAGAGCTAATGGTAGACGTTCTTTACCCCAAATTTTTATTAATGATCGACACATAGGTGGTTGTGATGATATACACGATTTAGATAATCAAGGTAAATTAGATGATCTACTAGAACGGTGATTGGTGATTGGTCGTTGGTGATTGGGAAGAATGTTTTACCCATTACCCAGTCCCCATTAACCTCGGTCTAAAATTAAGAAGTATTACATTTTGTTGAGAATATTATGGCTGCAAGAGTAGAAATTTACATTTGGACAACTTGCCCGTTTTGTATGCGTGCTAAAACTCTACTAAAAAGCAAAAGTATTGATTTTATCGAATACAACATTGATGGAGACGAAATAGCAAGAGATAAAATGTCTCAAAGAGCTAATGGAAAACGCTCTTTACCACAAATTTTTATTAATGATGTTCACATTGGTGGTTATGATGATATCTACGCTTTATACCGTCAAGGTAAGTTAGATAAGATGCTAGTTTCTTGAAATATTGTGGATCAGATCCCCGACTTCTAAAATTAATTTAATCATCTCCGAGAAAAATGTAGGAAAGAAGTCGGGGATCTTTAAAAGGACATTTAATATTAAAACTCGTAGATAAAAGAGGTATAAAGAGTGAAACTAGCTTTTATTATTGATCCCATCCATCGGCTTGATCCATGCCATGATACTAGTGTGGCTTTGATGGAAGCAGCGCAAATTCTAGGACACCAAATTTTGATAACTCAGGCAAATTTGCTGAGTGTGATTGATGGTAAAGCTTGGGCTGTTTTGCAGCAGGTAGAACTTGTTCCTGTGGAGTTAGTGGAAGGACGTTGGTTAGCAGTTAATCCTTGGTTTAAATTAAGCCCTAGTGCCTTTACTCCTTTAGAAACAATGGATGCCGTATTTATGCGGACAGATCCACCTGTTAATGATGCTTATCTTTATGCTACTTATATTCTGGATTATATTGACCAAAATAAAACCCTAGTGATCAATGATCCAGCGGGGATTCGTGATGCTAATGAGAAAATGTATGCTCTCCAGTTTAGGGAATGTATTCCCGAAACGATTGTCAGCGCTAACAAACAGGTAATTCGCCAGTTTGTGGAAGCTAAAGAAGCAACAATTCTCAAACCACTGGGGAATAAAGCTGGAGAGGGAATTTTATTTTTACAATCAGGCGATCGCAATTTTAATTCCATTATCGAACTTAGCACCCTCCAAGGTCAAGTTCCCGTGATGGTACAAAACTATTTACCCCAAGCCAAGGAAGGAGACAAACGGATTATCTTACTCAATGGTGAACCCATAGGTGCGCTCAATCGTCTTTCTAGTGGCAGTGATTTTCGCAATAACATGGCCACAGGTGGCACAGTCGCTCAAACCACCATTACCCCAAGAGAACAGGAAATTTGCCGCCATTTAGCCGCAAAACTCCAGCAAGATGGCTTAATTTTCGTGGGTATTGACGTAATTGGTGGCTACCTAACGGAAGTTAATGTCACAAGTCCCACAGGCATCCGGGAAATTGACCGTCTTGATGGTACTCACCTCGCCCATCAGGTTATTCAATGGGTAGAAGCTAATAAATAGGCAGGGAGCAGGGGGCAGGGAGCAGGGAGCAGGGAGCA
>Ga0209668_10001308_pt1 | contig 10634 bp, 11 predicted proteins | sample FrelakmetPLP11PL_FD_187150 | JGI IMG/M metagenome (GOLD analysis project Ga0209668, IMG submission 187150) | Freshwater lake sediment microbial communities from the University of Notre Dame, USA, for methane emissions studies - PLP11 PL (SPAdes)... | ecosystem: Environmental > Aquatic >... | reverse complement strand
ACGAAGGCCGTGGTCCTCGCGGAGAATCGCGAGGTGCTCGGCCGCGGCATCACGAACTCGCGCTCGAACTACGACCTGGCGGCGTCGGTCGCGCGCAGCGAGGCGCTCACCAGCGCGCGCTTCGGGCTGCTGCGGCGGGAGGTCGAGCACGTGGCGGGCCCGGCGGCGGTGGCGCGGCTGCGACGGGCGTTCCTCGTCGAGCAGACGCTGCACCAGCTCGGGCGTCTCCACGCGCTCATCCAGGACGAGGTCGAGCGATCGGCGCCGGCCGGGCTGCGCGGGCAGTTTGCGCGGGCGATCGACGAGATCTGCGGTCGAATCGCGGGAGAAGAAGAGCGGCGATTCTCCGAACCTGCCCTTGCGCGAAAGTCCGACTTCTTCCGCGACATGGCCGGGTCCGCGTTCACGCGGATCGCGGAGGAGATCGCCGAGCCCGCGGGCGTCACGTTCGACCTGCTGATTGGCCTCTACGACAAGTGCATCATCCGGGCCGAGAACGAGCCGCTCGACATGGGCTTCCGCGATCATATCGGCGCGGCGCTGGTGCGCATCGGCGCACCGCCGGCGCTGCAGGCGGGGGTCGAGGCGGCCGCCTCGGCGAACCTGGACGACGCCGCCACGGTGGGGACGGGCTACGGCCGCGCCCGCCTCCCGTTCCCGAAGGAGCAGATTCGCTCCGAGATTCTCTGCCACGGGCTGGGCGCCCACGCGATGTTTCCCGGCACACGCACGGTGCTCGACATCGGCGGACAGGACACCAAGGCGATCCAGGTGGACGACCGCGGCATCGTCACCAGCTTCCAGATGAACGACCGCTGCGCCGCCGGATGCGGCCGCTACCTCGGCTACATCGCGGACGAGATGAACCTGGGGCTCCACGAGCTCGGGCCGCTGGCCGAGCAGTCGAAACGCTGCGTGAAGATCAACTCGACGTGCACGGTGTTCGCGGGCGCCGAGCTGCGCGAGCTGCTCTCGCTGGGCGAGGCACGCGAGGACATCCTGGCGGGGCTGCACCGCGCGATCATCCTGCGGGCCATGAGCCTGCTCGCCCGGTCGGGTGGCGTGTTCGAGCAGTTCACCTTCACGGGGGGCGTCGCGCACAACCCGGCCGCCGTGCGCGCGCTGCGCGACCTGGTCCGCGACAACTACGGCGAGGTGCACACCAACATCTCGGCCGAGAGCATCTATACGGGCGCGCTGGGCGCGGCGCTGTTCGCGCGCAGGATGGGCGAGGCATGAGCATCACCGCGGGCATCGACGTCGGCAGCGGCGCCGTCAAGGCCGTCGTGATGCGCTGCGGCGAGGAGGGCGAGACCCTGCTCGCGCACGCCTCCTCGCGGATTCGCCGCCGCGAGGTCAGCAAGGTCGTCGACGAAGTGTTCCAGAGCGCGGTGTCCTCGGCGGGCGTCGGGGAGATCCACTACGTCGCCACGACAGGGGAGGGCGAGGACATCCCGTTCGCCACGGGCCACTTCTACGGCATGACCACGCATGCGCGCGGCGCGCAGTTCCTCGCGCCCGCCGCGCGGGCCGTGCTCGACATCGGCGCGCTGCACGCGCGGGCGGTCGTGATGAACGAGCAGGGCCGCGTGCTCGACTACAAGATGACCAGCCAGTGCGCGTCGGGCTCGGGGCAGTTCCTCGAGAACATCGCCCGCTACCTGGGCGTATCGCAGGCCGAGGTCGGCCCGTTGTCGCTCGAGGGCACCAGGCCGGAGATGGTCAGCTCGATCTGCGCGGTCCTCGCGGAGACCGACGTGATCAACATGGTGTCGCGCGGCATCTCGACGCCCAACATCCTGCGGGGGATTCACGAGAGCATGGCCGAGCGGTTCGCCCGGCTCCTGCGATCCCTCGACGTGAAGGGCACGGTGTTCATCAGCGGCGGCCTGTCTGGAGACGTGGGCCTGGTGGCGGCGCTTCGCGACGCGCTCGGCAAGCACGCGGGCGCGACGAAGAAGCCGTTCGACCTGACGACCGACGACCTGGGCATCGCGACCGGCGCCATCGGCGCGGCCATCTGGGGCGGCTACCGCTACCTGAAAGTGGGACGGGGAGGCACGGCATGGACGGCGAACGCGGCGAACACGGCGACGCAATCATCCGCGCTCTGAGGGCCGACGACTGCGCCCGCCTGGTCCGGATGGATCAGGAGATCAGCGGCCGGAACCGTCGCGCGTGGTATGAGGGCAAGATCCGCCGCGCACTGGCGGAGGCGGATGTGAAGATCTCCCTCGGCGCGGAAATCGACGGCACGCTGGTCGGCGCCCTGCTCGGCTCGGTGCACTACGGCGAGTTCGGCCTGCCCGAGCCCGTGGCCATCCTCGACACGGTGCTCGTGGATCCTGCCTTCAGCCGGCGTGGCGTGGCCAGCGCCATGCTCCGCCAGCTCCTGCTCAATCTCTCGGCCCTGCGCATCGAGCGGCTCCGGACCGAGGTGGCCTGGGACGAGTTCGACCTCGCGGAGTTTTTCGCGAAGGCCGGCTTCGCCCCCGTGCCGCGCGTCGTGCTCGAACTCCGGGTGCCCGAAGCGCGTTGAGGGTATCATCAGACGATGAGCAACCGCCCGACCGGAAGCCCCGCGCGCGGGGTGGATTTCTACGATCTGCACGCCGAGTTGTCCGAAGAGGAACGGCTGATCCGCGACACCGTCCGTGCGTTCGTCAACGACAGGGTCCTCCCCATCATCGGCGACGCGTTCATGGCGGACCGGTTTCCGTCGGAACTGATCCCCGAGATTGCCCGGATGGGCCTGCTGGGCTCGTCCATCTCGGGCTACGGCTGCGCCGGCGCCAACGCCGTCGTCTACGGCCTGATCTGCCAGGAACTCGAGCGCGGCGATTCGGGCCTCCGCTCGTTCGTGTCGGTCCAGTCGTCGCTCGTGATGTACCCGATCGACACGTTCGGCACGGAGGCGCAGAAGGAGAAGTGGCTCCCGCGTCTGGCCGCCGGCGAGGCGATCGGCTGCTTTGGCCTGACCGAGCCCGACCACGGGTCGGATCCCGGAACGATGCTGACGCGCGCGGAGCGGAAGGGCAGCGGCTGGGTCATCAAGGGCGCGAAAGCGTGGATCACCAACGGCTCGGTCGCCGACGTCGCGCTGGTCTGGGCGAAGACCGACGAGGGCATCCGCGGGTTCCTCGTGGAGAAGGGCACGCCCGGGTTCACGACGGTCGACTACCACGGCAAGTTCTCGCTGCGCGCGTCGACCACGTCGGAGCTCTTCTTCGACGACTGCGAGGTGCCGGAGGACGCGGTGTTGCCGAAGACCGGCGGGCTGAAGCACGCGCTCATGTGCCTGACCCAGGCGCGCTACGGCATCGCGTGGGGCACCATCGGCATGGCGGCCGCGTGCTACGAGGCCGCGCTGCGCTACGCCGACGAGCGCATCGTCTTTGGCCGTCCCGTCTCGTCGTTCCAGCTGCAGCAGGCGAAGTTCGCCGACATGCTGACGGACATCACGAAGGGGCAGCTCCTGAACCTGCGGCTCGGCCGGCTCAAGGACGAAGGGCGCGCGGACTACGCTCACGTTTCGATGGCGAAACGCAACGGGTGCCGCACGGCGCGCCACTGCGCGCATCTGGCCCGCGAGATCTTCGGCGGCGCGGGGATCATGCACGACTACCCGATTGCGCGGCATTTCTGCAACATCGAGGCGGTGTACACCTACGAGGGCACCGACGACATCCACACCCTGATTCTGGGAGACCGGATCACGGGGAAGCCGGCGTACAGCTAGTTCCTGCCCGAGCTGCCCGTCAGCTGCCTGACCGCGCCCCGTGCACCGACCGCGCGCGGCGCGGTTTGGTGCGTACAGGCTTCAAGAGCCCCCTAACGGCGGGTGCGCGGACGCGCTTTCGAAGCCGACTCGGCTCCGGGCGGTTCCGTGTAGGGCTGAACCGGGATGCGCTGATAGCGCACCTCGAGGATCTGCAGGTCCTCTGAACCGGCTGGCGCGTGAAGCGCCACGCGGTCGCCTGGTCCGGACTTCATCAAGGCGCGCGCCAGCGGCGACAGCCAGCTGATATGGCGGCGAGCCAGATCGACTTCGTCGGCGCCGACGACGCTCACCACCTGTTCGACGCCAGCGCCGTTGACGTAGCGCACGGTGGCTCCGAAGAAGACCTGCGTCGCGGCCCGCCCGCTTCTTGGCGAGTCCGGGTCCACGACATGGGCGGCATCGATCCGTTTCGTGAGAAAACGGATCCGCCCGTCGATCTGGCGCAGCCGCCGTTTGCCGTACTGATAGTCCGCATTCTCACTGCGGTCGCCATTGCCCGCTGCCCAGGTCACCACCTCCGTCACCGCCGGTCGTTCCCGGGTGAGCAGAAAACGGAGCTCGTCCCGGAGACGCTGCAAGCCTCCCGGGGTGATGTAGTTCTTGACGGGTTCTTTCGCGGTCGGCGTGCTCATCCCGCTCCACCGATTCAATCAGATTCTCCGGATTGCAGACGAGCAACGCGCAAGCACGTCCGACCGCCGAGCCTGCCGGTGGGAAACCGCCCCAATGGCGTCCCTCGAGAACGACGGATCTTCATGGCCGTCCTTCTTTGTGCCGCAGTTCCAGCAGACCTCGAAGGTGGCCTCCACTGGTTCGCCGCATTTCGGGCATTTCCACATGATTGAATGACTCCCCCGAGAACGAGACCCACTGAAAACCGACCCTCGTAACCAGCCGGCCTGACGACTGCGGCTCACCCGCGGCGGCCCCTCACTTGGAATCTACTTCCGTTCACCGCTCCGCATCACTGCAGCCTTATGTCCCCCTTGAACACCACCAGGATCAGCACAATATCCAATACGGCGACGTAGGAAGCAAACAGGACCGGGCCGCTCGTGACCCAGGCAGAACCCACGTATCCGATGATCCACAGGACCGCGAAGAACCCAGTGCGGCGCAATCCCATCTCGCGCGCCCCGATCAGTAGAACGACCCAGAAGGCAATGTGAGCGACGATGCCGAGACCCACAGGCACATCCTGACAGAAGTCAATCTGCGGAGAACCGCTCGGGGCACCGAACCGACGTGCATCCGGTCCCTCGAGAACCAACGCGACTCGGGTCCGTATCGCTCAGAGGCCACCACCGGCGTTCATCGAGCGTGTGACGTGCGCGGCCCGCACTCTCCTCTTCACCTCACCACATCTCATTCGCCATCTTCGTGCGTCGGGCCAACTCCTTCTCGCTCGGCTCGGCACTCGGAACCGAACCGGGCTGGATATCGCCGTCTGGTACATAGGTACTCATCACAACGCCGGTGGTTGAAAGCTGAGAGCGAACGAGCCGCAGCGCCGATGGCTTGGCGGTCTCGCTGAAGAGGCGCTTGCCCCGCCCAAGCACCACTGGAAGAGTCCACACGTTGTACTCGTCGATCAGCGAGGCGGCCTGGAGCGTTTGGATCAAATTGCCGCTGCCAATCATCTGCAGGTCGGGTCCCGGCTGGGCCTTGAGAGCGATGATTGCCGAGACGACATCGCCGTGGAGCAGGGTCGAGTTGTTCCAGTGGAGCATCGTCAACGTACGCGACGCGACATACTTCTTCGTGGCATTGAACGTCTTCGCAATCGGGTGGTCATCCGGCTGGTACGGCCAGTACGCTTCGAATATCTGATAGGTCCTGCGCCCGAGCACCAGTTCGCGATCCTTGCCGTCGAAACCTGATGCCGACATGTCCATGCTGTCGTCCCCGTACCTCCACATCCAACCGCCGAGGGTAAAACCGCCAGTGGGGTCTTCATCCGGACCGCCGGGGGCCTGCATGATTCCGTCAAGCGACGCAAACGTCGATACGATGAGTCGTCTCATGGAAACGCTCCTGTCGTGAGGCGGGTCCTGGTCACGCACGCCAACGATCGCGTTCACCCGCGCCGGCTCATGATCGCGCCCACCCGCGTCGGGTGCAACGAGGTGTCGTTAGGCTGGCAGGCTAGAACGTCCTGCCGCTTTCCTTCACATTCTTGCCATCGACGAGTAACCAGCCCTGCGATCGGCCGTTCACCAGACGCTCGATCCACCACTCGGTCTGCGGCTGAGCCTCCAGCACGAAGCCCTTCCGGTCCTCCAGAGGGCACAGGTCGGCGTCGATCACGTCTCCGTGGACGCGAACGAAGCATGTGCCTTCCGCACGGTACTGCAGGTACTCGATCGTCTCGCCGGCGGCAACGGGCACCGACGAGGTCGCGTACCCGCCGGAGTAGTAGTCGTCCCGCGAAAGGTGGAGGATTGGCCCGAGGCGCCGCCCGGTGATTGTAGTTGTGGCCGAGGCGCGCAGTTGTCCAGCTCTTATCGTTCGGCACAGGGTCTTGCCAAATGCGATCGACTGACTCTTTGTGACACGAACCGGTTGCATGGCCGCAGCCTGACTCGACGGTTCAACCCGCGGCTGGATCATCCCACCCGCCGCAACAACGCGAGGGCGGCCCTCTCCTGGCCACAGATCGATTTCAAAGACGGCCCCAGCCGCGCCTTGGGCCAGGACGACGGTCGCGTGCAGCGCGGTGTTCGACGGAGGTCGGGGCCTCGCGAAGCCCATCATCTCCCCAGAATCACGTCGATTCCCGCGAGGATGAGATCGAGCTTGGCCCGAGGGAGCTTTCCCGTGCGCTCAGTGAGTTCGATCTTGTCCAGCGTCACCACCTGCGACGCATTGGCGACCGAGTCCTTCGGAAGTCCTGTGACGCGCGCGGTGAGGAGCGTGTTGCCCGGGGCGTCCGCCCATCGCAGGTTGGTGGTCAGCGGCACGCACACCACGGTCGCCAGCTGGCTCCGATTCAGCGCATCCCCCTGGACGACGATGACCGGTCGTCGAACGCCGGGTTCCGAACCGGCTGGCACTCCGAGATCCGCCCACCACACCTCGCCTTGCCCGACTACCATTCGCTGTGCTCCAGCACCCGTCGCGCCGCTCGAGCCCTGAACGGGTCGCCTGCCGCACCCACGTCCGCGCAGACGCGGTCCATGGCCTCGGTCACCTCGTCCGGACTGTGCCGAGCGACGTATTCCCGGAGCGCGCTGCTGAAGACATGACTTCTCGACTTCCGGGTCCGCCGAGCCAGGCGTTCCGCCTGCTCGAAGACCTGGTCCGGAATCGACACCGCTGTTTTCATACCAGTAGTATAACCACGAGCGTGACCGGCCTCAAGTCCGCAATAGCCGAAATCCCATCGGTCCCTTCTTCGTCCGTCGAACGATCGGCTTCAGGCGCGAGCTTCGGCGAGTCGCCTGCAAGCCGTGGTTCGCCGAGCTACTCGTAGTGTGTCCACATCCGAATGACCTTGACGGTCTTGATCTCGTCGAGAACCTGATACACAAGCCGGTGCTGGATGTTGATTCGACGGGCACACGCGCCCGCCAGATCCCCCACCAGTTTCTCGAAGGGTGGCGGCGTCTGGTAGGGGTACTTCGCCAGCGCGGCCAGCAGCCGCTCCGCTCTCGGCTTGAGGCCAGAGGAAGCCAGTGTCTTGGCGTCCTTCCTCGCCTGCGAGGTGTACACCAGCGTCCAATTCACCAGGTGAGGTCCTTGGTGCACTTGGCTACGGGAGTCTTCAGCCCCTTGATGATCGAGGCCCTCATGCCGGGGATGGACTCGAGGAACAGCGTCTCTTGAATGGCTCGCCAGTCGCTTTCCGAGACCAAAACCGCGGAGTGTCGCTTCCCGGCAATCTGAATCGGTTCATGCGAATCAGCGACGTCTTCCAAAAGGTTGTACAGCCGTCGTCTCGCTTCGGTCGCCGTGATCGTCGTCATTGGAAGTCCCCGACTGGTACGTTATAACGTACGCTATCAGGATCGCTCCGTCAATTCGGGTCCTTGGGGATTGTCTTCGGAGCCCACTCGACACGCTACGCGAGCGTACGGGCCGGCAAACCAAACGGGGCACGCGCAGGTGGAGTGGATACGCGGGCGGGTTGCCTTCGAAGGCCAATAGGCGTAATGTATCGAACGTTCGTTCGACACTGATTCCGGGCCCCCCTGCTCGCGCGTCGGGGCCCAAAGGCTTGGCTTCGATGGCGCTTTGCGAGTTTTCCTACCATCAGCCGGCATCCCTCGCTGAGGCGTGCGCGCTCGCCCGCCAACTCGGGCCGGACGCGCTCTTCTTGGCGGGCGGCACCGAGTTGATGCCCGACTTCCGCCGCGGCGCCGAGACTGCCGCGCACCTGATTGCGCTGCAGGGCGTGCACGAACTCTCCGGGATTGCGGTGAGGGACGGCCACCTCCACATCGGATCGATGACCACGATCGCGGCGATCGGGGCGTCGCCCGAGGTCGCGCGCTTCCTGCCGGCGCTGGCCGAGGCCGCACGCTGGCTCGGCAGCCCGCAGATTCGGACCACCGCGACGATCGGCGGCAACTTCTGCCGCGCGGTTCCCTGCGCCGACACGCCGCCGCCCGCGATCGCCGCCGGTGCCGTGGTGCGGATCGCGAGCGCGGACGGCGAGCGCACAGTCGCCGCGGACGCATTCTTCACCGGCCCCCGGCAAACCATCCTGCGCCCCGGCGACCTGCTCGTGGAGGTCGTCATTCCGCCGCAGCCCCCCGGCTCGGGCACGAGCTATCAGCGCTTTGCCCTGCGCCGCGGGTCGGCGCTCGCCGTCGCGTCGGTAGCGGCGCGCCTCGTGATAGACGACGGCCGAATCACCGGCGCCCGCGTCGCGCTCGGATCGGTCGCGCCCGTGCCGCTGCTCGCTACGCGCACGGCGGCGCTGCTCGAAGGCCAGGCTCCCTCCGAAGACGTGTTCGCGCGGGCCGCCGCGGAAGCCGCGGCCGAAGCGCGCCCGATCTCGGACCTGCGCGGCTCCGCATCCTTCAGGCGCCACCTGGTAGAGGTGCTCGCGACGCGGGCGCTCGCCGAAGCCGCCCATCGCGCTCAGGAGCGCCGCCGATGAACACCGAAATCATCGTCCAACTGACGGTGAACGGGCAGCCGCAGGCCGTCGCGGTGAAGCCCAACACGACGCTGCTGACGCTGTTGCGCAACCACCTGAACCTGACCGGCACGAAGAAGGGCTGCGAGTCCGGGGACTGCGGCGCCTGCACCGTGCTGCTCGACGGACAGCCCGTGGCGTCGTGCATCACGCTGGCGGCGCAGGCGGATGGCCGGGCCGTCACGACGATCGAAGGGCTCAGCGACGGCGGGGATCTCCACCCGCTGCAGAAAGCGTTCGTGAAGCACGGGGCGCTCCAGTGCGGCTACTGCACGCCGGGCACGATCATGTCGGCCAAGGCGCTCATCGATCGGAATCCTGCGCCGACCGACGAGGACGTGAAGGAGGCCCTGGGCGGCAACCTCTGCCGCTGCGCGGCGTACCCACGGATCCTCAAGGCGGTCACCGGCTGGCAGGACTTCGCCGGCCAACCGCTCGACACCGCGCCGCTCGACGACGCCGAGCGCGATCAGCAGCGGGATCACGACGTGGTGGGCCACGGCGTCACCCGCTACGATGCGCCGGACAAGGTGTCGGGCCGCGCGAAATACACCGCCGATCTCCGCCTGCCCGGGATGATCTACGGCAAGATCCTGACCAGCCCGATCGCGCACGGCATCGTGCGGCGCATCGACGTGAGCCGCGCCCGGGCGCTGGCCGGCGTGCTCGACGTGATCACCGCCGCGGATGTGCCGGGCGCGTGGTACGGCGTCAGCCCGGCGCGGTACGACGAGCAGATCTTCGCCACGGACCGCGTCCGCCACGTCGGCGACGAGGTCGCGGCGGTCGCGGCGGTCGACGAGGAGACCGCCGAGCGTGCGCTGGCGCTGATCGACGTCGAATACGAGGAACTGCCCGCGGTGTTCGACCCCGACGAGGCGCTGGCGCCGGGCGCGCCGGTAATCCATCCCGAGAACCCGCGCTACGCGGGCAACATCAACACCCGCGTCGAATGGAACTTCGGCGACATCGAACGGGGATTCGCCGAGGCGGACCACGTCCGCAAGGCCCGTTTCGTCGGCAACCGGACGTACCAGAGCCCGCTCGAACCGCACGCTGCCCTCGCCCGGTGGGAGCATCACGGCCCGCGCCTGACGCTGTGGACCTCCACGCAGACGCCGCACTACGTGCACCGCACGCTGTCGCGCACGCTCGGCATCCCCATGGGCGCCATCCGCGTCATCAAGCCGCCGGTGGGCGGCGGATTCGGCTGCAAGGCCGAGGCGACGGCGCTCGACTTCTGCGCGGCCATCTTCGCGAAGCGGACCGGCCGCCCGGTGATGATGGAGTACACGCGGGAAGAAATGGTCGTGCATTTCCGCGGCCGCCACAAGCAGTACATGGACCTGAAGGTCGGCGCGAAGAAGGACGGCACGATCACCGCCGTCCAGTTCCGCTCCGTGCTGGACGGCGGCGCGTACACGTCCTACGGCGTCATCACCGCGTACTACGCCGGCTCGATGCTCCCCACGCTCTACAAGTTCCCCAACTACAAGTTCGACGGCCTGCGCGTCTACACGAACCTGCCGGCCTCGGGTGCCTTCCGCGGCCACGGCGTGCCCCAGCCGCGCTACGCCTTCGAGTCGATGCTCGACATGATCGCCGAGGACCTCGGCATCGACCCGTTCGAGATTCGCCTCCGCAATGCGATGACGCCGGGGACGCGCACCTGCAACGACCTCGATATCTCGTCGTGCGAGTACGTCGCCA
>Ga0209668_10001307_pt1 | contig 10638 bp, 13 predicted proteins | sample FrelakmetPLP11PL_FD_187150 | JGI IMG/M metagenome (GOLD analysis project Ga0209668, IMG submission 187150) | Freshwater lake sediment microbial communities from the University of Notre Dame, USA, for methane emissions studies - PLP11 PL (SPAdes)... | ecosystem: Environmental > Aquatic >... | reverse complement strand
GGCGGCCTGGACGGCCTGTGCGGCGGCGGCGACGCCGAGCTGGACGAAGCGGTCATTCCGCTTGGCGTCCTTGCGCTCCATCCAGGCGGTGGGATCGAAATCCTTCACTTCCGCCGCGATGCGCGTGGCGTAGCCGGTGGACGCGTCGAAGCGGGTGATCGGTCCGACCCCGCTCTTGCCCGCGACCAGGGCGGACCACATCGACTCCACGTCGTTGCCCAGCGGGGTGACGACGCCGATGCCGGTGATCACGATCTTTCCCTTGCCGTATGCGTTCACGATCATCCCTGCGAAGAGGTCCGTTTCCACGCGGAGGGGGACCCGGGTCGCTGCGCGCCCGGGCCGCCCCCGCCCCGCGTCACTGCGCGTGTTCCTTCAGGTAGTTCAGGGCGTCACCCACGGTCTTGAACTTGTCTGCGTCCTCGTCGTGGATGTCCAGGCCGAACTCCTCCTCGAGCGCCATGACGAGCTCGACGGTGTCGAGCGAATCGGCGCCGAGGTCCTCGATGAACTTGGCCTCGGGAGCGAGCTGGTCGACGGAGACCTCGAGGTTCTTCGCGATGATCTCCTTGGCCTTCTCTTCGCTGTAAGCCATTCCGTTCACCTCCTCTGTCTGCTGGGATCCCGCGGGATGGTCCCGCGGGCGTTGGTACGAACTACGCCATCACCATCCCGCCGTCCACGTTCCAGACCTGTCCGGTCACGTAGCCGGCGCGGGGCGAGGCAAGGAAGCGGACCGCCTCCGCGACGTCGGCGGCTTCGCCGAATCGTCCCAGGGGAATCGCCGCGAACATCGCCTTCTGCTGCTCCTCGGTGAGCGCATCGGTCATCGCCGTGCGGATGAAGCCCGGCGCCACTGCGTTCACCGTCACGCCGCGCGGAGCGAACTCCTTCGCCAGCGCCTTGGTCAGGCCGATCACGCCCGCCTTCGACGCGACGTAGTTGGCCTGGCCCGGGTTGCCCATCTGCCCCACCACCGAGGTGATGTTGACGATGCGGCCGCTCTTCTGCTTGAGGAGCGTGCGCGCCACGGTGCGGCAACAGTGAAAGGTTCCGGTCAGGTTGGTGGCCAGCACCTCGCCCCACTGGGCGTCGGTCATGCGCAGGACGAGTCCGTCCCTGGTCACGCCCGAGTTGTTGACGAGGATATCGATGCGTCCCAGCGCCTTCAACACGGCGTCGAACGCAGCCTGCACCGCCGCGGCATCGGCCACATCGGCGGCGAAGGCCTGCGCGGCGCCGCCGGCGGCCCGCACCTCGGCGCATGCCGCCTCGGCGCGCTCGAGATTGCGCGCGACGACGGCGACGGTCGCGCCGTCCCGCGCCAGCACGTCGACGATGGCGCGCCCGATGCCGGTCGCGCCGCCGGTGACGATGGCGACCTGTCCCTCCAGTTCACGCGCGCTCACGACGCGGCTCCCGCGGTGACGAGCGCGAGCGTCTCGTCGAGGCTCGCCGGATCGTCGACGTTGGCGCTCTTCGCGTCGGGCGCGACCTGGCGCAGCAGGCCGCGCAGCACCTTGCCCGTTCCCAGTTCGACGAACGCGCTCGTTCCTGCCGCAACCAGGTGACGCATCGATTCCTCCCAGCGCACGGCGCCCAGGAGCTGGCGCCCCAGGCGGTCGCGGATGTCGGCGGCGTTGGTGACCGGCCGCGCGTCGACGTTGGCGATCACCGGGCAGCGCGCGTCGTTCACGTTCACCGCGGCGAGCGCGGCGACCAGGCCCTCGGCGGCCGGACCCATGAGCGGCGAGTGAAACGCGCCCGAAACCGGCAGGCGGATGGCGCGCTTCGCGCCGGCTTCCTTGCAGGCGACCATCGCGGCCTCGACCGCGTCGATCTCGCCCGAGATGACGACCTGGCCGGGCGAGTTGAAGTTCGCGGGGACAACCATGCCGCCACCGGCGGCAACGACGCCGGCGCACGCAGCCTCGGCCCGGTCGCCTGCGAGCCCGAGGATCGCGGCCATCGCGCCCGGCCGAACTCTCCCGGCCTCGGCCATCAGCTCGCCGCGGCGGCGCACCAGGCGGATCGCGTCGGCGAACGCGAGCGAGCCCGCGGCGACGTGCGCGCTGTACTCGCCCAGCGAGTGGCCCGCGGCGAACGCGGGCGTCACGCCGCGCGCGGCGACGACGCGCAGCGCGGCGACCGAGTGCGCGAGCAGCGCGGGCTGCGCGTTCTCGGTGGCCTTGAGCGACTCCTCGGGACCATTCCACATCACGTCGGTCAGCGCGAAACCCAGCGCGGCGTCAGCCTCGTCGAACACGGCCTTCGCCTCGGGGAACGCCGCGGCGAGGGCCTTGCCCATGCCGACGACCTGCGAGCCCTGGCCCGGGAAGAGGAACGCGATCGTCATGCCGGCGCTCCGGTCTTGACCGCGGCGATCGACGTGCGCGCCTCGCGCGCCTCGATCGGCCACGCGGCCTGCGGGTCCCACGTCGTCACCGCCGCGCCCCACGTCACGCCGCCGCCGAAGGCGACGAGCTCGAGCAGGTCGCCGGTCTTGACGCGGCCATCGCGCACCACCTCGTCGAGCAGGATCGGGATCGACGCGGCCGACGTGTTGCCGTAGCGATCGATGTTCATGAAGACCTTCTCTTTGGCGATACCGAGGCGCTCGGCGGTCGCGTCGATGATGCGCTGGTTCGCCTGGTGCGGGATGAGCGCCGTCAGCTCGGCGGCCTCGCGTCCGGCCTCGGCCAGCGCGTCGCGCGAGATCGACTCCATGGCGCGCACCGCGAACTTGAACAGCTCGTTGCCGCGCATCTTGATGAAGTGCTCGCGCGCGGCGACCGTCTCGTGGGTGGCCGGCTTCTGCGAGCCGCCGCCGGGCACGGTCAGCATGTCGCCCTGGCCGCCGTCGGCGCCCAGCTTGACCGCGAGCACGCCGACGCCGGCGTCGCACGGGCGGATGACCGCCGCGCCGGCGCCGTCGCCGAACAGCACGCAGGTGTTGCGATCCTCGAAGTCAACGATGCGGGTCAGCGTCTCGGAGCCGATCACCAGCACGGTGTCGGACGCGCCGGTGGTGACGAGCGCCTGCGCGATCTGCAGGCCGTAGAGGAAGCCTGAGCACGCGGCGTTGATGTCGAGCGCGGCGGCGTGCGACGCGCCCAGCTTCTGCTGCACCGTGCACGACATCGACGGCAGGATGCGGTCGGGCGTGACGGTGGCGATGAAGATGTGGTCGATGTCGTCGGGCGTGATGCCCGCGGCCGCGATCGCCTGGCGGGCGGCCTCGGTCGCGAGATCGGAGTTGTCCTCGCCCGCCGCGACCATGCGGCGCTCCCGGATGCCGGTGCGCGTGACGATCCATTCGTCCGAGGTCTCGACCATCTTCTCCAGGTCGGCGTTCGACAGGACGCGCTCGGGCAGCGCCCGGCCGGTGCCGGCGATCACCGCGCCGCGCGGGCGCTCAGGCTTCGGCATGGACGTTCCTCAGGAGCTGCGGGATGTGTTCGTTGACGCGCTGCTCGACGAACATGCAGGTCGAGCGGATCGCGCTGCGGATGGCGCGCGGGGACGAACGCCCGTGGCCGATGAAGATCACGCCGTCGACGCCCAGCAGCGGCGCGCCGCCGTACTCGGCGTAGTCGAACTGCTTCTTCATGTGCGCGAACGCGGGCTGGAGGAGCAGCGCGCCGAGCTTCGCCTGCAGGCTGCCACCGATCTCGCGGCGGAAGCTCTGCCCGATGTGCCCGACCACGCTCTCGGCCAGCTTGAGGACGACGTTGCCGGTGAACCCGTCGGTCACCACCACGTCCACCTCCCCCTTGAGGATGTCGCGCCCCTCGACGTTGCCGATGAAGTTGAGGTTCGAGATCTGCGCCAGCAATCCGTGCGTCTCCTGGCGCAGTTCGTCCCCCTTCGTCGATTCCTCGCCGATGGACAGCAGGCCCACGCGCGGCAACGGCAGCCCCAGCACGTCGTGCGCGTAGCACGAGCCCATCTCGGCGAACTGGACGAGATGCATCGCCTTGCAGTCGGACGTCGCGCCGACGTCGAGGACCACGCAACCCCTGCCGCGGTTCGGGAAGATCGAGGCGATCGCCGGCCGGCTGACGCCTTCGAGGCGGCCGAGGCCGAGCAGCGACACGGCGACGACGGCCCCGGTCGAGCCGGCGCTGAAGAACGCGTCGATCTTCCGTTCCTTCTGCATCTGGGTGGCGATGGCGAGCGAGGAGTTGGGCTTGCGCCGGAGTACCGTGGAGGGCTGATCGTCCATCTCGACCCGTTCGGGCGCATGGACCAGTTCGATCGGCAGGTCGGCCGCACGGTGGCGGGACACTTCGGCCCGCATCTCGTCGAGATCCCCCAGGAGCACGATCCGGAACCGCCCCGGAAACTCCCGGAGCGCCATCACCACCCCGGACACGACGACGGACGAGCCGAAGTCCCCACCCATGGCGTCAACGCCGATGGTCGGAATTCCGCCTCGTGCCGCGATCGTGTCCGGAGCGGAGCTCACGCGTTCTCGGGAACGAGAACCTCTTCGCCGCCGTAGTGGCCGCAGTTCGCGCAGATGCGATGCGGCAGGCGCGGCTGTCCGCAGTGGGCGCAGGGGCCGACGCCCATGGTCTTGAGCTTCCAGTTGGTGCGGCGCTTCTTGCCGCGCGTGCTGGAGTGTCGTCGCTTGGGAACCGCCATCGTCCATCTCCCTCGGGCCGCACGCTCATGCGCGGGGTCCCGGTCACGGGCGCCGTCTCAGTTCGTGCCGGCAACCGGCGCGTGAGAACAGGGCCCTTCGTTCAGATCGGCGCCACAGCTCGTGCACAGGCCCCGACAGTCGGGGCGGCACAGCGGCACCATCGGTCGGGCGAGAATCGCGGCTTCGCGCACGCCCGGATCGAGGTCCACATGTCGGCCGTCGTGAAAGATGAGCGCGTCATCTTCCCCGAGGTCGTCGTCACGATGGCGTCCGGTCCCCGTTCGCTCGGCGAGCAGGTGAACGACGCACTCGAGAGGCAACCGGACGCGCTTGAGGCAGCGGGCGCATTCCTCGTCCGTCTCGGTGGTGACGCGGGCCGTGATGTTGATCAGTTCGCCGACCTTGTCGGCCGTGACCGCGACGGTGATCGCGGTCGGCCAGGTCTCGGACGGCAACTCGAGATCGTCCGGAGTGGTGACCAGATCCACCCGGTTCGCACCGGGCTTAAAGGCCGACAGTTCAAGGCGTAACGCCGCCATGGGGGCACTCCGGGCCCGATCGCGGGACTCTAGCACAGGCGCGGGCCGGGGGAACCGCTCAATCTGCGGTCGCCCGACCCGCCCAGAGCCCCCGATCTAAGCCGGTAAGTCGTTGCCGAAAAAGAGCTTGGTCTCGCGCTCGGCCGAGGCGACCGAGTCCGAGGCGTGGACCGAGTTGCGCTGCTTGTCGAGCCCGAAGCGCTTGCGGACGGTGCCCTCGGCCGCCTGGGCCGGGTCGGTCGCCCCCACTACCTCGCGCAGGCGGAGCGGACCGCCCTCGCCCTCGAGCGTGGTCAGGAACACCGGGCCCGAGGTCATGTAGGCAACGAGCTCGCCGAAGAACGGGCGCTCCTTGTGCTCGGCGTAGAACACCTCGGCCTGGTCCTTCTTCAGCGTGGTGAGGCGACCGGCGATCATGCGGAAGCCGGCCTCCTCGACGTGCGCCAGGATGTGGCCGGTCAGGTTCCGTTCGACGGCGTCGGGCTTGACGATGAACAACGTGCGATTCGACATGCGGATTGCGGACTCCTGTTGGGGTGCGTGCGGCCCGCGCTAGCGACGCTTGCCGCTCTGCGTCTTGGGCGCGGACTTGCGGAACCTGGCGCGCGAGCGATCGAGGCCCGCCTGCGCCGACTTCGCGTCCTTGCGGTGCGTCGCCGTGCTCGCGTCGGGCTTGCCCTTCTTCGCCTTCTTCGACTTGGCCGTGATGTTCGCCTTCTTCGGATTCGGCCGCAGCTTCGCCGCGGCCTTCTTCATGGCGGCGGACATCGGGATCGGATTCGGCTTCGGGGCCTTCTTCTTCGCGGCCTTCTTCGGCGCGGGCTTCGGTGTCGGCTTGGGTGCGGCGGTCGTGGCCATGGCTTTCTTCCCCTTCTTCTTCGCGAGCAACCCGGCCATGAGGCCCGGGATCTCGGACGGGATAGCCGCCACGGTGACGCCGGCCTTGCGCAGGGCGGCGATCTTCTCGGCGGCCGTGCCGGCCCCGCCGGAGATGATCGCTCCGGCGTGACCCATGCGCTTGCCCGGGGGCGCGGTCTGCCCGGCGATGAACGCGACCACGGGCTTGGTCACGTGCTTCTTGATGTACGCGGCCGCCTCATCCTCGTCGGTGCCGCCGATCTCGCCCATGAGGACGATGCCATCGGTGCCGGAGTCGGTCTCGAACGCGGCCAGCGCGTCGATGAAGTTGGTGCCGTTGATCGGATCGCCGCCGATGCCGATGCACGTGGACTGGCCCATACCGGCCTCGGTGAGCAGGTGCACCACCTCGTACGTGAGCGTGCCCGAGCGCGAGACGAGGCCGATGCGGCCCGGCTTGTGGATGTGGCCCGGCATGATGCCGACCTTGCACTGTCCCGGCGAGATCAGGCCCGGGCAGTTGGGGCCGATCAGGCGCGGCAGGCCGCCCCGCTTGTCCTGCGCGGCCTTCAGGTACTGCCACACGGCGAGCATGTCGACGACCGGCACGCCCTCGGTGATGGCGATGATGAGGTCGACGCCCGAGTCGATTGCCTCGTACATGGCGTCGGCGCACCCGGCGGCGGGCACGTAGATGATGCTCGTGTTCGCCTTCGTCTTCGCCACGGCCTCGGCGAGCGTGGCGAACAGCGGGATGCCCTCGAACCGCTCGCCGGCCTTCGTCGGCGAGACGCCGGCGACGACCTGCGTGCCGTAATCCTTCATCGACTTGGCGTGGAACGAACCGTCGCGGCCCATGCCCTGGACGACGACGCGCGTGTTCTTGCCGACCCAGACGCTCATCGCGCCCCTCCCTTCGCCGCGGCGATCACGGCCTTCACGCCTTCGTCCATCGAGGTGGTGGCGGTGAGGCCGCGCTCGGCCAGGATCTCGCGGGCCAGCTCCTCGTTCGTGCCGGTGAGGCGGATGACGAGCGGGACGTTGATCTTGAGCCGATCGAGCGCCGCGAGGATGCCGCGGGCCACGTCGTCGCAGCGCGTGATGCCGCCGAAGATGTTGAACAGGATGGCCTTCACCGTCGAGTCGCCGGTGATGATCTGCAATGCCGCGACGACCTTCTCCGGGTTCGACGAGCCGCCGATGTCGAGGAAGTTCGCTGGCTCGCCGCCGTAGTGCTTCACCAGGTCCATCGTCGTCATCGCGAGGCCAGCGCCGTTGACGATGCAGCCGATGTCGCCCTCGAGCGGCACGTAGGACAGCCCGCGCTCACGCGCGAGGATCGAGCCCGCCGTCTCGTCGGAGGTGTCGCGCATCTCCTCGAGGTCGGGATGGCGGAACAACGCGCTGTCGTCGATCGACACCTTGGCGTCGAGCGCCACCACCTCGCCCTGCTTGGTCACGACCAGCGGGTTGATCTCGGCCAGCGATGCGTCGTTGTCGCGGAACACCCACCACAGCTTGACCAGCATGTCGGCCATGGCCAGGGCCTGCTTGCCCGTCATTCCCAGCGACACGACTGCGGCGCGCGCCTGGTAAGGCAGGAGGCCGATCACCGGGTCGATGGGGATCTTCTTGATCGCGTCGGGGTTCTCGTGCGCCGTCGTCTCGATCTCGACGCCACCGGCCGCCGAGATCATGAGGATCGGCTTCTTGCTCGCGCGGTCGACGAGGATCGCGGCATAGGTCTCGCTGCCGATGTCCGCGGCGCTGGAGACCAGCACCTTGCGCACCGGCAGGCCCTGGATGGTGAGCGCGAGGATCGCCCGCGACTTCTCCTCGGCCGTCGCCGCATCGGCGCAGAACTTCACGCCGCCGGCCTTGCCGCGACCGCCGGAGTGCACCTGTGCCTTCACCATCACGGCGCCGCCGATCTTCTCGGCCGCGGCGCGCACTTCCGCCGGCGTTACGCAGACGATCCCCGGCACGATGGCGATGCCGCCGCGCTGGAAGAGTTCCTTGGCCTGGTACTCGTGCAGATTCATGGTCCGTCCTGGGTTGGTTCGAGGGTCGCCTGGGCCGGAATCGCTGGGTGGTGCGGTCGGACTGGAGGGCGCAAGCGAATGGCCGCTCGAGCGGGGCCGTGGTCCCGTGCGTCGCGCGGCCAAGTCCAAGTCACAGCGGAAGCTAGCAGGGGCGCTGCGGAGTGTCAAGGGAGGGGCGGGAGTTCCCGCCCTTGCCACCGCCCGCGCGCTCCGCGGGCACGCTCACGATCCATTGCTCTCAGCCGAGCATCACGGAGTCCCCGGTCCTCACAGAACCCGGCGCCCCGAGCACCGCGTACACGCCCGCGCACGGGTACTGCCCGCTCTCCCCCAGCTGAATCATGTTGTGTCGAGCGATCGTCCGGAGAATGTCCGAGTCTCTTGGCAGATCGCCCTGCGCGAGCGTCGTCATCACGCAGCGCGGATCCGGAAGCGCCACGATAAGCCGGGCCGTCGCCCCGAGGGCAAGTTCCCGCCCCACCCAGTCGTTCTCGAGGAAACCGGACTCGGTCGTCGCGACGATCACGTTCATGCGGAAGCGGCGCACATCGCATTTGGCGTCGGGCATGAGTTCACGAAGTCGCGCGAGCGTCGAGGTGGTCAGGACCGACAGCGGAGACAAGTCGAAGAACGACCCTTCGGGAAGCGACGAAGCGAGGCCCTCGATGGTGAAGGCGGCCGAGCCGAGCTTCTGCTCGCCCACCCTGTCGCGGTGACCGGAGGGATCCACGGTCACGGCATCGGGATGGTCCTGATCGTTGGGGATCACTTCGGGCGCGGTCCGGGCGAGCGTCACGGCACGCCTGAACCAGCGGGACAGTCGCGCATCGACGTCCGCGGCGTCGCTCATCACCGAGGCGCCGTCGGGGAAGGCGATCCGCACCGGCGGCAGCATCCGGCCCGCGTGGGGTGGTTCGAGATAAGTCGCGTGGAAGTCCAGCAGGCCCGGAAACAGCTTCACGCTCGAGGCGCTGATCACCTTGCCCGTCTCGACGTCGAGGATCGCATGGGCGCGGTCGCCAACGATTCCGCGCGCCGTGAGTTCGGCCTGGTCGAGCCGCTCGCCCCCCATCGACTTGACGGGAAAGCGCCACAACTCGGCGACCGAACCCACGACCTTGCCTGCCATGCGGTGCTCCCTCCGCGTCGCTTTCCGGCCTCAGCCCTTCATCTTCTTGAGCAGGTGCTCGATGACCGGCGTGTGCTCGCTCTGCGGGCTGAACAGGATGACCTCGGAGTTCGCGTCGGCGCGCACGGTGTGGCCGGGCGGCCAGTAGAAGAGGTCACCCCCATTGACCTTGTCCTCGCTCTGGTCGGCGTAGGTGACGGTGAGCGAGCCCTCCAGCAGGTAGCCCCAGTGCGGCGACTGGCAGAGGTCGTTCTCGAGGCCGTGGAGCAACTCCTTGATGTCCGCCCCGGCGCCGAGCGAGAAGTACTCCGCGCCCATCACGCCGTACTTCGACGCATCACCGAAGTTCGTCATCTGGCGGGCGACCGCGCCCGGTGCATCGATCTTCACGGGAATGTCCTGCTTCGCAATTCTCATGACTCACCTCGTTGGGTCCTGGGGAAGAGGATCGAACCGAGCGGCTACCTTATTCAGGACGCCCACGCGGGTCAACCCCGCGCGCCTGCGGTTCAGAACCGCCCGGCATCCACGTCATGGAGGAACTGGATCAGCCCGGTCATGTAGACCTGCTGGTCATCGTAGATCGCCAGGTGGCTGCCGTTCGGGCACAGGAGGAACCTCCCCTTCTGCACCTGCTTCGACATCATCTCCATGTGCGCGGGATCCATCGTGTCGTGGCGCGCGCCGATGACCAGGGTCGGCACGGCGATCTGCGCCAGGTCGGCCGTGCGGTCCCAGTGCTCGAGCTTGCCGCTGGCGCCGAGTTCGCTGGGCCCCTGCATGGGGAGATAGACCTTCGTGTTCAGGTGCTTGAACATGCGCTGGACCGGCTCGGGCCACTGCTCGGCCGGCATCCGCAGGATGTGCTCCTGGTAGAAGTGCGGAATGAGCAGGCCCATGTAACGCGGATCGTCGTAGCGCTTCGCCGCCTCGAGATCCTGGATCTCCTTCAGCGCCGCCGGGTCCATCGCCGGCATGAGCACGGTGCGGGCGTACTCGTTGTACGCCGGGATGCTCGCCATCATGTTCGAGATGATCAGGCCCCTCAGGTTCTGCGGGTACTTCAGCGCGTACTCGATCGCGAGCAACCCGCCCCACGACTGGCCGTACAGGTAGAAGTTGCCCGCGTCGAGTCGCAGCGCCTGGCGGACCTGCTCGACCTCGTCGACGAAGCGCGGCAGGTCCCACAGCGTCGAGTCGTCGGGCTGGTCGCTGTAGGCCGAGCCGAGCTGGTCGTAGTAGTAGTACTCGACGCCGGCGGCGGGCAGGAAGCTGTCGAACGCCGCGAACGCCTCGTGCGTCCCCCCGGGCCCGCCGTGGAGGAGCAGGACCTTGATCCGCGGGTTGTTGCCGACCCGCCTGGTCCACGCGTGGAACATGCCCTTCGGCGTCGTGATCGGGATCATCTACACGCCAGATCGG
>Ga0209668_10001305_pt1 | contig 10645 bp, 11 predicted proteins | sample FrelakmetPLP11PL_FD_187150 | JGI IMG/M metagenome (GOLD analysis project Ga0209668, IMG submission 187150) | Freshwater lake sediment microbial communities from the University of Notre Dame, USA, for methane emissions studies - PLP11 PL (SPAdes)... | ecosystem: Environmental > Aquatic >... | reverse complement strand
TGAAAAATTTCTTCTCAATTTTACAAGATTTTACTCACTTGAGCGAGTTTAGGCCTAAGGTAAACTTTTCTTAGATTTTGGTTGTTTATAGGGGTGTCAGTAAAAGAATCTTTAAAAAATTTACAAGCTAATCGAGTAGAATAAATCCCTTGATAGTCAAAAAGTTTTTCATCAGAGAGAGTCATTGTTGATTTTGTTCGGCATTTTTGTGCTTTAATTGATGGAGAATCCTTAGAGGTAGCCATTTGATTAATCGTAGTTTCTAACTTTATCAGACTGGATTTAAGCGTAGTTATGCATTGCTCTAAAGCTTCTTTTTTTTCAGATAAATGCGTTTTTTTATAAAATTCTATAGATTTTTCGAGGAGTTGTGCCGCTTTCTTTAAAGAAGTAATTTTTTGGGCATCAGAGTATTTTTTTTCTATATTATTTAAATCTTCTACTAGGAAAATAGCATAGTTATTATGAACAATAGCTTTACGTTCATTAAACGATTTTTTATTGTTTGATAGATGAACGAGATCAATCTCTATGCTAAGTTGTTTAAATTTATCGACTATTTTTTCACACTCTATGATCCATAAGGACCTTAATTGGCAAATAGGAGACATTTTTTTTAGTTTTTTAGTTTTTTGATAACTGAGTTCATCACTTGATGTAAGATTTGTGAATAGCGTTCGTTTTCTTTTTATAGGATGGGAAGGAGTAGAATTTTTAACTAAATTGGTTGTTTTGGGGGAGCTTTTAGTTTTAGATGGAAATAATAAGGAGGGGTTATTAATTATTTTCCATCGGGGTGATAATGCATCGGGTAGTTTTTTCAGATGAATGACCAATTTTTTTAGCGGAGGAGTTAATACGTTACACTGATTTTGGTTGGATCGTTCCTGAATGAACTGGATACGTTTATTTGTTTGATTGGCAAAGTTTAAGAGTTTCATCTTATGCTGAGCATGAATAGATTTTTTAGCGGCTTCTCTATAGAAGCTAGCAGATTTTTTAAAATAATAAATGGACTTTTCAAAGCTTGACTTTTTTATTAAAAATTCTGCAAAATTATAACAATACTCTGCTTTCAGACTATTTTGACTAACTATCCAAAATTGCTGAAAGTTATCGATATGTTTTAATTGTTTAAGTGAGTTTTTATTTTTATCGTTTGATTCTAAGCTTATTTTTTTTATAACTAATTGATTAAAATCAATTTCGATGGCTAGAATTTTTTTGTTTAATCCATTTAATTTTTCTTCTGTTTCTGGATCCAAATTTAAAGTGTAGACATCAGAATAGAGCATTGATGTCCATGCTTCAAAATAAAGTTCATTAGTTAACTGAGTAGGATTTCCTTTTTTTTCAATAATAGACATGATTTCTCGGAATTTTTCCTTGCAAGAACTAAATTCTTTGGTATCTAGATTATTTTTAGACTGGAGATGAGCAGTCTGATAGTGTTTATTAGCAACTTCCATAAGAGTTATTAAGTAACGCTCTAATTCGTCTGGATTGCTGACTTGTTTCGCATCCAAAAAATTTTTTTTAGAGGTTAAAAGGGATAGATTATTTTTTATCTTTGGCATGTTAGGTTAAGCTGCTTAAAAGTAAATGAGTTAGATTTTAGCGAGAGATATACTAGAAAATTTATAATTTTAAAAGCAAATTTTTAAGTGAGTTCTCGCATGATTAGTTTCGACTTGTTCCTTACAATGAGTTTGTATAAAGCGCAATAAATCTTTAAAAGAGTTTCCGAATGAATGGTAGGTGCTTTATACTTTAGTAAACATTGAAAATGTTCTTGGAGTGTCGTATTTAATAATTGGATTGAAATGGGTCCAATGGGTTTGATCGGTTGAAAAAAAGAACGACTTGAATTGGTATTGTCAGATAAAATTAAGTCTTGCTCAGGGAATTGTTGTAAAAGATAGTTTTTAAGTTGTTCGATTTTATGTGTTAGGCCTAGATTATCCTTTTTAGCTAGTTTTAATTTTAGATTTGACTTCATAATAAGATTCAGTTTTTTCTAGATTTATTAGTTTATTGTATGAATAGTAACCGAAGAAACTTAACTATTTATTAACTATTATTTAAAATATAGCATTCATTAAGGCATTAATTTTTAAGAGTAAGGATTTTTTGGAAATGACTTAATCGTTTTTGCAAAATAAACAAGTTAAACGGGGATAGGGTCTTATATTGGGGCGAAAATCACAAAAAGCGCATTCGCCTATTTGACTCAAATGAGTATATACTTTCATTTTTAATGAACGATTGAGTGAAGAGATGATAGGTGGCTTTTCTTTAGGTCAAAAAATAATACTTTGGGTAATACCTTTATTATTTGCTATTACCGTCCATGAAACGGCACATGGTTGGGTTGCCTCAAAATGTGGGGATCCAACGGCTAAACTATTAGGTCGCTTAACCTTGAATCCATTGAAGCATATTGACCCCATCGGGACCATTATTGTCCCAGCTATCCTTTTTTCCCTAGGGGGGTTTATATTTGGCTGGGCTAAGCCAGTACCCATTACTTGGCAAAATCTTAAAAATCCCAGACGTGATATGGCCTTAGTCGCTGCGGCAGGTCCTTTGGCTAATCTCATGATGGCTTTTTTGTGGGTGGGTATCGCCAAAATTGCGATGGGATTCGATAATGATCCGGTTATTTACATGGCTCAGATTGGCATATCAATTAACTTGGTATTAATGTTGTTAAACCTTCTTCCGATCCCCCCCCTAGATGGTAGTCGCGTGGTGGCCAGTTTTTTGTCACCTGCAATGGCGTACCAGTTTAATAAATTAGAGGTATATGGCTTTCTTATTTTAGTACTTTTATTGGCCAGCGGTATTCTGGGCAGAATCTTAGGCCCGCTATTACAAGGGTTATTATCGGTTTTTTTTAGATTTTTTGGATTATAACGATTACACTGGCGCTATGAGTGAAAATAGACTAGCTACGACACTAATCGGCGATGCGCCTATTGCCACGATACGTGGTCAACCCTTGGTTCAGTTACCTTACGATCTGTATATTCCCCCTCAGGCTTTAGAAGTACTGTTAGAAGCTTTTACAGGCCCTTTAGATCTGTTGTTATATCTGATAAAAAAGCAAAATTTTGATATTTTAGATATTCCAGTTGCCGAAATAACCCGCCAATATATGCAATATATTGAGTTGATGCAGGTATTAGAAATTGAATTAGCTGCAGAATATCTGGTCATGGCAGCCATATTGACTGAAATTAAATCGCGCTTGCTTTTACCTAAGCCTGCTGAGACCCCAACGAATGATGAAGCGGATCCACGCGCTGAATTAATCCGCCGTTTACAAGAATATGAAAGGACTAAACAAGCGGCACAGGCCTTAGAGCAATTGCCCCGTCTAGGGCGGGATGTTTTTTTAGCAATGGCTGAAGCAGGGCTTCCACCCGTCTCGGCAGAAAATCCCAGACAAGCTCCGCCCTTGGCTTTAGAGGGGTTAGTAGAGGCTTTTCAAGCGGTTTTAGCCAGAGCGGCTTTAAGGACGCATCATCCCATTGCCGAAGAGCCTTTGTCGATTAAGGAACGTATGTCGCAAATTTTGAAAAAAATAACGGCGCAATCCCCTCTAAAATTTACTGAGTTATTCAAATTTGATGAAGGGCGTATGGGCGTTGTAGTCACTTTTATGGCGTTATTAGAATTATGGCGCCAATCCTTAATTGAACTTTCACAAGCTACGTCTTTTGGAGAGATCGAAGTGCGAGGGATCGGATGTTTCAAAATAAAACAATAATAATAACCGGCGGATCATCAGGTATTGGCGCGGCAACCGTTGCTTTATTTAGCGCTGCTGGAGCAAAAGTTTATATACTCGATAAAAAAAAATGGATCGATGTCGCCCCTCAGTCGATTTATTATTTAGAGTGCGATGTTGCGAATGCAGATCAGGTTAAATCAGCGGTGGATAACATTCTTCAAAAAAACCCTAAAATTGATTATCTTTTTTGTAATGCAGGTATCCATTTATTTGCTAATATCGAAGAAAGTTCTAATGAAGCGATACAAAAAGTCTTTGCAACCAATTTATTCGGCACGATTTATTGCTTGCAGCAAGTATTACCTCGCATGAAACAACAAAGAGAGGGCGCAATCGTTTTAATGGCTTCGGACCAAGCTTTTATTGCTAAAGAACAATGCGCTATTTATGGTGCCAGTAAAGCGGCTATTGCACAATTAGCTAAAAGTACGGCATTAGATTATGCCCAATATGGAATTCGAGTGAATTGTGTCTGTCCAGGTACTATTGATACACCGATGTATCAAGCTGTTTTAGAACAATTTCAGCAAAAAACGGGATTAACATTCGCTTCTATTCAAGAGCAGAGTGCTGAAAAATTACCTTTGAAACGAGTCGGGAAACCTGAAGAAGTCGCGCAGGTTGTTGGGTTTTTATGCAGTGATGCCGCTTCTTTTATGACAGGTGCATTAGTTAATGTGGATGGCGGTTATACCATACAATAAATATTACTCTTCGCACTGGAATTTTGGACTATTAGCGATGGATACGACTACCGATTCGAGCAATCGGCCTAGATGATCGCTCGCTTTAGCAGCAAAATGGACGGTTCCTTCATGCGTAATGGGTTCATCACTAAGACCCGCTGCTAGATTGGTTACCACAGAAATGACAGCCACTTTTAAACCACAATGCCTAGCAACAATCACTTCAGGAACAGTAGACATTCCTACCACATCAGCGCCTAACTGTCGAAAGGCACGAATTTCTGCTGGGGTTTCAAAATTAGGTCCTAAAACACTCACATAAACACCCTCGTTGAGAGGGATAGAGAGCTTTTTTGCGGTCTGCTGAATGAGGTGTCGGATACCTAAATCATAAGCATCATCCATGGGGAAGAAACGGGGACCAAATTCTTCATCATTGGGGCCTATGAGAGGATTCATCGGATGCAAATTAATATGATCCGAAATTAAAACCAATTGACCTGATTTTACATTTTTATTTAACGATCCTACCGCATTAGTCATTATTAATGTATGGCAGCCCAAACATTTTAAGGTGCGGATAAATAGTTTGAAGTCTTTGCCTTGCATTCCTTCATAAGGATGAACACGTCCTTGGCAGCAGACAATAGGTATTTTATTCAGGTAGCCGAGTATCATTTTTCCATGATGTCCTACGACACTACTCAGTGGGAAGCCAGTGAGTTCAGCATAGGGAATCGAGATACAGTCAGTCATTTTATCCGCAATATCGGCTAAACCCGAACCTAAAATAATCCCAATCTTAGGTTGGAAGTCCGGTCGACGTTTTAAAATAGATTGAGCAAGCGGTTGTGGAGAAGCATGGGCTGTCATAGATCACCTTTTTAATGAGATAAAATCACCTATGGGATTTTAATGAGGATTACTCTGAAGGAGGTGTACTCGGTATTTCGTCAGATCCAAATAAAAATTTTTCCATTTCTTTTTTTAAAAATTCACGTGCTTGAGGTTCAAATGTACTTAAGCGATACTCATTGATGAGCATTGTTTGATGGTTTACCCATTGTTGCCAAGCAGGTTTGCTAATGGATTGATAGATACGCTGACCTAATTCTCCAGGATAAGGGAGATAATCAAGTCCTTCTGCCTGTGTGTGTAGTTTAATGCAATAAATAGTTCGGCTCATAAATAGACTCTTTGCACTTGAATTTTTTCTGTGTTGCCGTTTAGCTCGCAATCCTTTTCGCAGCAGCCAAAACTCTTTCTATGCGCATATTTGGCTTAATAATTTTTTGACGGGTGCGGCAAGGCCTCTTAATGCTAATTGTTGCCTGTTATACCAGACTATTCGGTTAGATTCCATCAATGGCGGATGCCAGTGTTTAACCTGAATGAGAACGGGCCTAATTTCAAGTTGAAAATGACTAAACGTATGCTTTAAAAAGGGGTATTTTTTGATAGGTTTTTCTATTTCACAATGATAATGTTTTTTGCAAAAATTTTTTACTTTTTCTGTAATAGAACATTCTGGCAAGCTCCATAACCCACCCCAAATTCCGCTCGGTGGCCTTTTTTCTAGCAAAATTTCCTGATGCTCATTGACTAAGATTACCATCGTGATAGCGCGATAAGGGTTAGCTTTACGTGGTTTGGGTGACGGATAATTTGTCGTGCTCTTTTCAGTATAAGCTTTGCAATGGCTTTGCAAAGGACATTCCGTACATTTGGGTTGTGTGCGTGTGCAAACCAGTGCACCTAGATCCATCATCGCTTGTGTGTAATGACGGATATGTTTGTTTTTTGGTGTATAAAGTTCAGCTAAAGCCCATAATTGTTTATTGACTTTGCTTAAACCAGACCAGCCTGAGAGGGTATGAAATCGGGTTAATACACGTTTCACATTACCATCAAGTATGGCGGCGGGTAGGTTAAAGGCTAAGGCCAGTATGGCTCCCGCGGTTGATCGGCCGATGCCTGGCAAATTTTGTAATAACAATAAATCTTGCGGAAATTTACCTGAATATTCTTTTTCAATGATTTGCGCACAGCGATGTAAATTACGTGCTCGTGCATAATAACCTAAGCCTGACCAGAGCCGAATGACTTCATCGATATCGGCTTTAGCGAGTGAGGACAGTGTTGGAAAATGTTGTATAAAACGCTGAAAATAGGGAATCACTGTTACAACTTGTGTCTGTTGCAGCATGATTTCCGAAAGCCAAATAGAATAAGGAGATTTTGTTTGTTGCCAGGGTAGATGTTTGCGACCCGATCGGCTAAACCAGGCTAACATTTTTTGTTGGAATTGTTTAGCGGTTAGTGTCACGGGTAGTTTTTGTAAAAATGGGTTACTTGATGTTTTAATTGAGCAATTAGTGAAATAGTTTGTTCAGATCTAATTTTTTTAATGCATCACCGAGTTTCCCTTTAAGTTTTTCTTTGATGATATCAATACTTAATTGATCCAGAATGGGGCTAATAGAAGGATGTTGTAAAGATCCTGAAATTCTAATAGGTATGGCAATTCCTTCAGGACTCCCATCCGATAATATGGGTTGTGCTTGTAATTCATAATTAATTTGTTGTAACGGTAAATTTAAAACCCCTTTACCATTAACGCGTAAACGGCCACTACGGATGATTAAATCATTGTTATTGACGACACCCTGATTAATATTAAAACTACCGTTAAATTTATCAAACGGTGTATCCGAACCCGTGTTCTTAGGCGCGACTTCATGCTTAAGTAAGGCTTTGCCTAAAGCTATCCAATATGACAAATTAACCCCTTTTAAAGCACCTTGATCTAAGTTAAAGCGGCCTTGTCCATTCAAATTTCTTGTGAGCGCATCAGCGGTATCTCCTTGCGTTGATAGGTTCAGATTGAGTGTCGCTAAACCGGACAATTGTAGCCGACTTTGATTAATCAGATCTTGAAATAGCAATGCGGTATTAATTTGATTAAATTGATTTTGAGCAGTGATAAAGGGTACTTTTGGATTAAGATTGATAGAGGCATTACCTTGATAATGACCTTGATAAAATTGGGCATTTATTGGATTAAGCGTCAGCAAATTATTTTTAAATTGAAAGCCAAGATGTATTTGCTGAAAAATTAATTGTCCGGTCTTAATTTGCGGGCTGTTTAAGTTGCCCGCAAAGCGAGGATTCTTTAAAAAATTTTGACCTGTGATGCGTCCTGTTAGTTTAATTTGATTAATGATGGCGACCAGTTGATCCGCAATGATATCCTGTTTATTCAAATCAATATCGATGTGGCCTTTTAAAGACAGAGGAAGTTCGCCTTTAGGATAATTAGGACCTTTTAATAAAGTATTTAAATTAAAATGATTAAATTCTAGATGATTCTTGTCAGTACTGAGTAAAATATTCGATCGTAATTTAATAGCCGCATTAATCGTGGGTTCGTTAGAAATTAAGTTAAACTGAATATCAAAGGGTGAGCTTTTATTAATAGCAAGGTTAGCACTCTTAAATTGGAGATGCGTTATTTCAAAGCGTTTATTTTTTTGTTGATCAACATAAATAATATGTCCATCCCGAATGCCTAAACCAGTTACGATAAATCCTATGGGTTTTAAACGCTCTAAACGGTTATTTTCTGAATGACTAGAAGTTTTTTTAGAAGAGGTCAGTGGCCCTTCCCAGTTGACTCGACCTTTAGCATTTTTTAGCAAATAAAGTGTGAGACCATTCACTTGTAATTTACCAATTTCTAATTGTTTATGTAATAAAGGAAGTAAACGAACTTGAATATCCAGCTTTTTAATTTGTGCGAATGGATTCTTCCCAAAACCAGGATTATTAGTCAGTTTAGCATTACTTAATTGTAATCCTAGCCATGGGAAAATAGACCATTGTATGTCTCCGCCTAATTGCAGCTGACGGCCAGTAAACTGGGTGACGGCTTGACTAATTTGTGGTTTAAGATCATTAGGGTTTACAAATACCACGAGACCTATCAATGAAACTAGGCCCAATAAAATAACAGCACCAATAAACGTAAATAAAACACGAAGTAGCTTAGACATGGGGTTTTATTGCCTCATAGGAATTTTCTAATCGAACCACCGCCTTGATCAAACATGGCTAATTTGACGGATTCTAAGTGATGACTCGGGATATAAACTGAAATTTTATACATAGCGCTTAATAATATTAGCTTATAATTTAGTAAAGGACATTAGTATATAGTATTCGGTATAAAATTTGCGAGTGGGTTGTGAAGAAGTTTTCTCTTCATTATGAACTTTAGAGGTGTCTATGTTAAATCGTGTTAAAAATTATATTTTCAGCCAATTATGGGAGAGTTATAGTACGCATTTAACTGAGTTATCTACGATTCAAAGTTATATACAGAAGCATTTTCAGGAAGAATTAATCCGGGATCATTTTGCGCTGATTGATTTACCGGGTCCATGTACTGGCATGGATACACTGTCTTGTTTGTTCTCATATCTTGGTTATCGCCCTCGTGGACAGGATTATTTGGCTGAAAAACAAAATAATTTTAGATGGCTATCGGAAGAAATAAGTCTCGAGACCTTAGCTACGGAGGCGTCACCGCAAATAGTAGTTGCCGATTTTCGTCGCGAAGCGTTAACGCCCAATGTATTAAAAATCATTGATTATTATGTAGGATTTGCTAAACCTTTGGATACGGAGCAATTAAAATTTCTGCATTATCGGACTTTACAACAAGATGAGCAGGCAGCGACTGAACTGTCGAAATTTATTTTGAATTATCTTCAATCGAGAGATTGGCCATTACCTACCGTGCAAGAATATGAAATAGTAAAAAATCAAAATGAACTGTTAGCGTGGGTGTTAGTCATGGGTCGTCAAGTCAATCATTTCGCTTGGAGTATTCATTTGTCTAATAGTTTTAGTCAGCTAAAACTATTTAATCAATTTTTGAGCGCTACTTTAAATATTTCGTTGAACCAAAAGGGTGGTTTGATAAAAGGCAATATTAATAAAGGTATCGAACAAAGTTCGACACAACCGGCTATTAAATCCATAAAACTCACCGATGGCGTCATTGATTTATCGGATCGATTTATCGAGTTTGTATGGCGTTATCCCAAAAAAGCGGGAGTAAAAAGACGATGGCATGATTATTTTACTGGGTTTGTTGCAGATAATGCCGATCGTGTGGTTGAATCACTTTACTTAAAGTAATTTTTGGAAAACAAATTGAATAATAAAATTTATTATGTGACCAATAATGCCGGTAAATTCGAAGAAGTGACCGATTTTTTTAATAGAGTGCCTGCGACTTTTCGTGTTGAACAATATGCGATTGATATTGATGAAATTCAGAGTTTAGATCAAAAAATAGTGGTGTTAGATAAAGTGAAAAAAGCATTTAATGCCGTCAAACAACCATTGTTACTTGATGATGGAGGCTTATTCTTTGCTGCCTATAATCAATTTCCAGGGACTTTATCAAAATTTGTCTTTCAAGGATTAGGTTTTAAAGGTTTATTCAAATTGATTGAGGATGATAATCGTGCTTCTTTTATTTTGCAGTTAGCTTACACCGATGGAGTACAAACTCAATTATTTGAAGGGGTTTGTTTAGGCACAATAGTGATGCCAGAAGACTTATCTTCGCATCCTAAACTTCCATTTACCGCTATCTTTAAACCAGAAGGTTCTGATAAAACTTTGGCACAACTACGGTATACCGATGATTTTTTTCGTTTTTCTTTTCGTCAACAAGCATTAAAGAAATTTATTGATTGGTATCAAACTTAATCAGTGTAAGGAAAAATGTTTGACCAGCGATCAAAAAAAGGTTGTTTTTTCAGCTTGTATAGGGACTATTTTAGAATGGTATGATTTTAGTCTTTATGCCTATTTAGCAGGTATTTTTGCACAGATTTTTTTTCCTGCTTTACCCCGCATGGGCTTGTTGCTGAGTTATAGTGTTTTTGCTATGGGTTATTTAGCCAGGCCTTTGGGTGCAGCGTTCTTTGGTTACCTCGGCGATACACGGGGTAGAAAAAAAGCCTTAAGCTTAAGCGTATTATTAATGGCAATAGCGACAGGTGGAATGGGTTTGCTTCCTGGTTATAGCATGATCGGAATCAGTGCTGCATTTTTGTTACTCTTTTTTCGATTACTGCAAGGTGTTGCG
>Ga0209668_10001304_pt1 | contig 10652 bp, 6 predicted proteins | sample FrelakmetPLP11PL_FD_187150 | JGI IMG/M metagenome (GOLD analysis project Ga0209668, IMG submission 187150) | Freshwater lake sediment microbial communities from the University of Notre Dame, USA, for methane emissions studies - PLP11 PL (SPAdes)... | ecosystem: Environmental > Aquatic >... | reverse complement strand
AGTCCAGCGCCTGCGAGAACTCGGGGGGCCACGGCGACACGATCCAGTTGGGCGTGGTTGCCTTCGGGTCCGAACCCGGGCATCCGCTGAACGTGATGACGGTCTTGACGCCGAGCTTCGAGGCCAACTCCACGGTCTGTTCGAAGACGCGGTGGTGGGCCTTCGCGGTGGCCGCGTGGGGGTGCAGCGGGTTGCCGTGGCAACTGAGCGCACTGATGACGAGGCCGCGCTGCTCGACGGCCTCGCGGAACGCCTTCAGCCGTCGCTCGCTGGCGAGCAGGGCCGCCGGATCCGCGTGGGAGTTGCCCGGATAAGCCCCGGTCCCGATTTCGATGGCTCCGAGCCCGAGATCCATGACGTAGTCGAGCGTTTCTTCGAACGGCTTCTTGCCGAACAGGACGGCGAACACTCCGATCTTCATGTGACCCCCTTCACGAGTAGCGAATGCGTGCAACCTAGACGTCCGACACGCGGGATTCTAGCAGGTGGCAGACGCCACGCGATAGGCGAGCCGCCTTCGCCAAGGCTTCGGCGCCCAGGGAGGCGAGGGCCAAGGGGCTGGAATCAAGCGGCGAGAGGCTATGGCGAGGGGCGACAGACGAAGGGCGAGGGGCGGCAGGGCAAGACGAGAGCCTGGAAGTGCCCCGCCGCGGAGGTGTCGTGGTCAGCGACACGTCGCCACCACCCAGAGGGCGCTGGGCCTGCGTCAACTCGCAATCGCGCGCCGTGTCGCCAGTGCGGCGAGGTAGAAACCCGCCACGAGAATCAGCAGGAACTGGAAGCCCATCAGGAGCGACAGGTACTCGGCCACGCCGCCCACCATAGCGCCAAGCAGGTTGGCGCCGTAGTCTACAGTGACGTCCTCGGAGCGCTTGATGCTCGATCCGAAGAGCAGTCCGGCGCAGAAGATCGGGCTGAACACCAGCAGGCTGTACACCACCGACTCGGCCAGGCGGTTCTCGATCGCGATGGTGCCAACCGGGACGAAGTAGTTGACGGCGAGAAGCGCCAGCAGGATTGCACCGACGACGCGCGGCCGCCGGATCTCGACGCGGGCCACAGTCCAGTTGGCCAGCAGCGCCATCACCAGCACGGCGGCAATCGTCAGCGAGGCGACCACCCACGTCGAGCCCCACAGGAGGGCGAACTGGATGATCGACTTCGTCTCGAGCAGCATGAAGCCCGCGCCAAGGAAGAAGAACTCCCACGACCACTTCCGCACGGCGCCCCGTACAACACCGAAGACGGCAAGAAACGAGACGAGGAGGACGACCGCCAGCGCGGACGTGTAGTGCGCCGGCAGGTGCGGCTCGCGCATGTAGAGGAACGGCCAGTTGTCCGTCGCAGGGACGATGGTCCGGTCGCGCACGTGCCTGACCGGCGGCGCCAGCGGCGCCCCCTGGTTGAACGCGGTGACCTCGGACGGCGGCTCTGGATACGCGGCGAGCGTCTTCAGCCGCGGTCCGACGACGATGACGCCCAACTGGTCCTTGGCGGGATGGACGTGCACCATCGGCTCTTCGCCGAATGCCGCGGCAGCGGTGTTGGCGAGCCGGTCCACGAGCCAGGGTTCGCGGAAGTAGTTGTAGACCACGAGCACGCCGTCCGGCTTCAGCACGTGGCGTACGGCTCGGAACGACTCCTCGGTAAACATGTAGCTCTCGAGGCGCACCCCCGAGAACGCTGACTGCAGCGTCAGCGAGTCAATCAGCGCAAACACCACCAGGTCGTACTTCTTCGTCGTCGTCCTCAGGAAATGCCGGGCATCGTCTGCGACAGGGTGGACGCGAGGATCCGAGTACGGACGGTCGGGGTGGCCTTGCTTGCCCAGCCGCAGGATGGCCGGGTCGATCTCGACCGCGTCGACACTGGCCACGTTGTGCTTGAGTGCCGCGGCCACGTCGGTTCCCGATCCTGCGCCGAGAATCAGGGCGTCTTTGAAGGTGTCGCCGAACGCCATGTACGGCCACTGGTAGAAGTACTCCTTGGAGTCCACGGGCGCCATGGACTGGTGCCAGATGCCGTTGACTTCCACCACCGTTTCGCGGCCCTGCGTCTTGAGGGTGATCTTGTAGTAGGGCGACCAGATCGTGTTGCGCTGCATGTCGGCGACGAGCCCGCCCGACACCACCAGGCAGAGGACCGCCGCGAGCGCGGCCGTGGTCCACCGCTGGTTCCGCAGCAGCGGTGCGGCCGCCGCGAAGGCCACGATGAACCAGGTGCTCGGCCGCGCCTCGAGCCAGGATGCGAGCGCAAACGCGGCGACGCCGGCCAGGCTGCCCGCGAGGTTGATCGTGTAGGCGCCGAGCGGCGGCAGTTCGGTCATCTCCCGGGCCATGCGCTGCGCGAGGGCCGCGAACAGTGCGGCAACGCCCACGAACAGAATGGGCAGGAGCAGCGTCGTCTCGACGGCGGTCACCGGGTCGCTGGTGCCGCTTGTGAAGTAGATGCTGCCCGGCGCGTTGATCCGCACCTCGAGCCGGAAGAAGTAGACGACCGCGACGACGGCGAGCAGCAGGACCGGGTACCAGGCGAACAGGGACCGGCGTGCCCGGCCGAGCAGCGCGCCGATGCCGATGCCAAGGAAGGCCGCCAGGAGAATGAAGTTCGAGAAGTACGAGAGCAGGCGGATCTGGGCCGGCAGCCACCGGATGAGAGCAACCTCCAGGAAGAGAACCAGGAACGATGACAGGAAGATCCGTACTGGTGCCGTGAACATCCGGTCATTCTAGCAGCCCGGCACGGCTGCGCGGGGATCCTCCCCCTTGATGAGTCCCGACTCCTCTCCCTTCTTGCGGCCGACGGCGAGCAGGTGGCCTGCCGTACGAATGTACCATCGGCCATCGACCAGGGCGGGCGACGCCAGCGTCTGCTCGCTCAGCCGGTTCACGTGCAGCAACTTGAAGTCCGGAGCCGGACTGAGCACGAACGTCTCGCCATCGTCGTTGGTGAAGAAGATCTTCCCTTCCACTGACACCGGCGACGCCGAGAACCCTTCGCGCTTCGCCTCGCCCAGCCTGAGCTGGCCGAACAGTTCGCCGGTCTTCGCGTGGTGGCAGGAGACCACGCCAATCATGTCGTTCACCGTGTACAGGTAGTCGCCAAGCAGCAGCGGGGACGGAACGAACGACGAGCCCTTCGGCGTGCTCCACGCGACATGCGACGCCGTCACATCGCCGGACCCGCCAGGCCGGACCGCGAAGGTGGGACCGGCACGCCCGGAGCTGCAGTACACGAGGCCGTGACCGACCACCGGCGTGGGGATCACCTCGAAGGTGTTGCCGTTGCTGTACCACAGGAGCGCCCCGGTTCCTGGATCGAACGCCTCGATCCGGCGGCTGCTGCTGACGATGATCTCGACTCGGTCGCCGACCTGGACGGCAATCGGCGTGCCCCATCCCGGTTGCGGGGTCCTGCTCTGGCGCCAGAGCTCCTTGCCGGTCTTCTTGTCGAGCGCCACCATGAAGCCGGGGGCCGTCGTGGCGTTGCGGTCCATCAACCGTTGTTCCTGAAACAGGATCAGGCTGTCCTTGAAAAGCAGCGGCGAGCCGCCCGGCCCGTGGTAGAGGCTGACGGTGCCGAATCCCGTGTGCCACGCAATCCTGCCGTTGAAGTCGACGGCGACCACGCCAGCGTTGCCGAAGTACGCATAAACCAGCTTGCCGTCCGTCGTCGGCGACGAGGACGCATAGCTGTTCTTCGCATAGAGTTTCTCTGCGGGCGCCTCTGGTACGGTCCGCTCCCACAGGAGCTTTCCGTCGGCGCGGCGATAGCAGAGAACCGAGCGGCTCGAGCCGTCCGCGGCCGCCGTCGTCAGGAAGATACGGTCGGCCCATACGATGGGAGAGGAATGCCCGCGCCCGGGAACCTGGACGCGCCACACGATATTCTCGGTGTCGGACCAGGTGGCCGGGTAGCCCGTTCCTTCCACCACGCCCTGGCCGGACGGGCCGCGCCAGAGGGACCAGTACTTCATGGCGTCCCCACCCGGCACGATCATGCTGACCGGCGGGTCGGCGCCAATGGTCGCGCCGACGCTGTCTCTTGACGTGGAGCGCGGCTGGGCCGCGAACGCCAGGAGTAGAGCCATCGCGACCATCGGGACGGCGCTCGTACGGCCAAACGGAGGATTTCTCCGACTCATCTCGGCCTTCCTTCGGATACAGCCGCCGCGTACCGGCATCGATTCACAGGCCCGGGCGCCTCACCGGCTCCAACCGGAATACTCGAGGCGCAGGCGCGCGCGAATGTCGCGCTGGACACCGGGGAGCACGCCGGCCCGACGGGCGGCCTCGTCCTGCGACGCCATCTCCGCGCGGATCCCATCAGCGATACGGCGCAGGTCGGCCAGGGCGCCTTCGCACCCGGGCGTCACCATCCCCGGCGTCGCGCGCGGGTCGTAGAGCGCATACCACTCGCGGTCGAACGATCCGCGGATCGGCCCTCCGTAGCACGCGGACTTGAATCGGGGCCAATCGAGGTCGAGAGCGTCGGCTCGCCGGGCCAGCAGCGTCAGCGCCTGCTCGTATGCGCGCGTGGCCTCCTCGCGCGCGTCGTCGGAAGACGAGGCGCCCCGGTCGTTGATCGCGTGGTTCAGGTTCGAGAGCGGCGTGCCTCCGCCGCCGGCCGCCGGCTGCTGGCCGGCGAGGAGCGCCCGCGCGTGATCGATGGCCACCGCGAATGACAGCCCCTGCTGCGCCGTAAGCCCCATCGTCGCGATCCCGATCACGTCGCCGTCGCGGGTGAGCAGCGGCCCGCCGCTATTGCCAGGATTGATGGCGGCGTCGGTCTGGACCAGCGTGACGCTGCCGACCGACCGGACCGCACTGACGATCCCTCGCGTCACTGAGCTCTGGAGCACGCCAAGCGGCGAGCCCACTGCGATGACCTCCTGCCCGCTTCGTACCCGCGCAACCGACCCCATGGGTAGCACTACCTGCGACGCGTCCGGGTTCGAGACCTTCAAGGCGGCGACGTCGATCTCGGACGACGAGGAGACCAGGCGGGCCGATGACGTGCTGCCGTTCGCCCGGCGGATGGTGATTGCCCATGCGCCGGGAACGACGTGGGCGTTGGTCAGCACGGTATCCGGCGTCACGAAGAACCCGCTGCCGACCGTGTTCCCGGACTCGACACGAACGACCGCCTGCGTGGCCCGTTCGGCGACGTCCTCGAGGGAGATCGGCGATGATGGCGGCGGGGCGGGCGCCGGAACGGCGGAATCCGCGACAGCGGGCGGGCTGTCGGCGAATGCGGCGCCTGGAACAGGGTCCGCCGCTTCGGTCGCGACGGGTGGCGAGATGGCCTGAGGCGCCGCGGTGGGAGGGGGCGCGGTGACCAGCCGTGCCGGAACGGTCGCGTCGGGAGTGGGGGGTCGACTGGAATACCCGTACCAGAACGCGAGCGCGACGATCGCGATGCCGAGCAGCCAGGCCACCGGGGGGATCCTCGAGGCGCTCCCGCTGATCGTCGGTTCGTCGTCCGGCGTCTCTTCCCGCGCATGACCACACCGGCAGGCGGTGATCCTGCCGGGAACCTGCCGGCTGCAGACGGGGCACGTCCAGCTGTGTTCGGTGGAGGAGTGTCTGGTCATGCTGCCTCCGGGTTCGTCGCCGACGCGAACGAGCCGCGTCAGCAGCGATCATTATGTGTCCAGGGGCTCAAGAGTCAATCGCCGCGGCCGATCATCGCGCCGGACGCGAAGCGTGCGACGCCGCACGGGCATGTGTCAGGAACTGGCTGGCGGAGTTGACGCAGAGGGACTACGGCCGTGGTCAGCTCATGTGACCCCGAGGTTGGGTCAGGAGCGTCGGCACAGGGGCGGCACGAACAACTCGTGGTACTCGCGCAGGCGAGCGGCCCAGTGGCCCGGAACCAGAACGTGGTAGTTGCAGACGGGCCGGCCGAGAATCGATTCTCCCGGCTGCCGCGCACGTCATCTCAGAACTTCGCGAGGCTTACGTTGAGCACCGTCGTTTCTCCGCGCTTAATCTCGACTGCGGTGACGAACGGATCGAAGCCGTCCTTGCGGATCTCGACACGGTGCGTGCCGGCCGACAGGTGCACGACGAGGCGCTCGGCGCCGGCCGGATTGCGCCATGGCTCACCATCGATCAGCACATCGGCATCACCCGGCTGGACGCGAATCGCCACTTGCCCGAAGCGTGAGTCCCCGGCGACCGGCGGATAGGAATCGGGCGCCGGCCGATCGGGCGGCGGGCCTTGCGGCTGGTAGCCGCGGTACGGCGAATCAGCCGGGGCCTGCGGGTCCCGCTGCTCCGGCGCAGGCTGCGGACGCGGCTCGCTGGGCTCGCCTGGCGCGAGCTTCTCCAGAACACCCTTGATGCGATACGTCGAACCCGGGCTCAGGTAAAGACTCTGCCGGATGCTTCGAAAGCCTTCAAGATAGACGGTGATCTCGTGCCCGCCCGGCTCGACGGACAGGCTCTGGAACGTGCCATCGAACTTGTCAACGATGCCGGCGAAATGGCCATCGACGAACACTTCGGCATTCTTCGGTTCGACGTTCACCTTGAGGCTCGCGCCGCCAGGCCCGTAGTCATACCAGGAGCCGTAGGGGTAGTACGGCGGGTAGTACCAGGAGTAGGGCGCGTAGAACCACGGGCTGAAGTAGTACGGCCCGTAGTACGCGCCAAACCCGAAGTAGAAACGCGACCCGTAGCCGGGGTAGTACCCGGGACGGTAGCCAGGCCGAGGCCCGGGACCGTAACCCGGCCCTGGGCGAGGTCCCTGCGATGGGCGCGGACCCGCACTGGGCCCTGGCCCCTGCACGGAACGAGGCACAGCGCCAGCCCCGGAACTGACCGTGGAACCGCCTCCGCGCCGATGCTGGGCATCTGCCGGAACCGCCGACGCGATGGCGAACAGGCAGACTGCAGCCATAATGCCGAATCGCAGTTGGTTACGCATGACGGACTCCTCCGGGGCGCCGACGTACCGGCGGATGCAAGCAGGGTACCGACACGTCCGATCGCAATTGTGGCCTGAAGTCGCTCACCTGCGCCGTACCATCCCCGTCACATGTCCTCTGTTCTGGATGGCCATGTCATCCCGCCACGACGCTCTCGCGCTCAGACGCCATGTCACAGAACTGCCACAAACTGCGGAAACGGCTGGGGATTCAGCGCAGCGGAGCCACGCATCCCCGACGTGCGGGGCAATCGCCGATCATTTGACTTCGATTCCTCCGAGCCCTACGATGTTCCCGCCGGAACCATTGCATGATCGGTCAGACCATCTCCCACTACCGCGTGCTCCGCTCGGTCGGTGTCGGCGGGATGGGCGAGGTGTACGAGGCGGAGGACCTGAACCTGGGCCGCCACGTGGCGGTCAAGGTCCTCGCGAAAGGCCAGTCCGCGCCGCAGGCAAACCGGCGTTTCGAACGCGAGGCCCGCGCGGCGTCAGCCCTCAACCATCCCCACATCTGCACCATCCATGACTTCGGCGAACACGATGGCCAGTTGTTCATCGTCATGGAGCTGCTCGACGGGCAGACGCTGCGCAGCCGGCTCCTGAACGGGCCCCTTGCCCTTCCAGCCATCACCGAATTCGCGATCCAGATCGCCGACGCACTCGAGACCGCGCATCGGGCGGGGATCATCCATCGCGATATCACTCCCTCGAACATCTTCGTCACGCGGCGCGGTGGCGTGAAGATCCTGGATTTCGGCCTGGCCAAGCTGTCTCTCGCCCACCAGTCAGTCGCCGAGGCCGACGCGGAGGCCGCGCTCGAGACGCACGAGAACCTGGTGACGTCGCCCGGCGCCGCCGTGGGCACCGTGGCGTACATGTCGCCCGAGCAGGCACGCGGCGATGTGCTGGATCCACGCACCGACCTGTTCTCGCTGGGTGCGGTGCTCTACGAGATGGCGACCGGCCAGCGGCCATTCATCGGCCGCACCTCGGTGCTGGTCTTCGACGCGATCCTGCATGGCACGCCGATCCCGCCGCTGCGGCTGAACCCGACGTTGCCCGAGGAACTTGGACGCATTATCGACAAGGCGCTCGAAAAGGACCGGCGCCTGCGCTACCAGAACGCCGCGGACCTCGGGACGGACGTCGAGCGGCTCAAGCGCGCCACTGAGTCGGGCCGGTCGTCGGCCGTCGTGGCCGGGGACAGTGGCAGCACGGCCGTCGCGGGAGTGTCCGGCCCGCTGGCCTCGGGTGAAGCATCGCAGGCGTCGGTGGGACTGCCCGAGCCGCCGTGGTGGCGCGCCTGGCTGCCGCGCACGAGGACTGCCGCAGCGGCCTTGATCCTTGCGGCAGCAGCGACGGCTGCCATCGCGCTGTGGCTCCGCGAGCCCGGAATCCCCGCGTTCACGTCCCGCCAACTCACCACCACTACGGGATGGCAGGCCGAGCCTGCCATCGCTCCGGACGGCAGCCAGATCGCGTACGTGGCCAGCGAGGCCGGCGAGTCGCCCGGCATCTTTCTGATCCGCGCCGACGGCGCTTCCCCGCCCACGCCGCTCGTAACCGGCGGGGGGCCGAAGCACCGTCCGACCTGGTACCCAAATGGCCAGCGCATCGTCTTCACGTGGGAGACGGCTCCGGGGCGGTTCGCCGTCTACAGCGTACCCCGGTCCGGCGGCCAACCTGTGCTCGTCGTGGAGGACGCGGAGGATCCTGACATCTCGCCGAATGGAGAGGAGATTGCGTTCGCCCGCGTGGACGTCTCTGGCAACCGCCACCTGCTCATCGCCGCCCTCGCTGACGTCGGCAGGGTCCGGGCGCTGACCACCGGAAACGGCGACGGACTCTGGGATCACCGCGAACCGGCCTGGTCACCGGACGGGAAGCAGATCTGCTATCGCGCGCATCGGGGACTGTGGATCGTCCCGGCGGCCGGAGGCCGTGCCCGGCTGCTGACCGACGAGACGGCTCGCGACGCAGATCCGGTCTGGTCGACCGACGGGAAGTTCGTTTACTTCACGTCGGAGCGCGGCGGCCCTACGGTTCTGTGGCGAGTGGCGTCCGCTGGCGGTCAATGGAGGAGAGTGACCCTCGGCGCCGGGCCGGAAAGCCAGCCGAGCCTGACCGGCGACGGCCGCCGGCTCGTCTTCTCCGCGTTTGTCCAGGACCCCGATCTTGTGATAATCGATCTGGCCACGAGGAAAGAAACGGTGTTCAAGAACGACCGGGAGGACATCTGCCCGGTGTTCGGACCCGACTGTATCTACTTCGTTTCCAGGCGGTACGGCAGAGACGACCTCTGGGTGCAGCCGCTGGCGCCGATGGACGGAGCGACAGCGGCGTGGCGGCTGACCGATCAGCCCGAGGCCTTGTCCCACCCGGCCGTTTCACCCGACGGGAAGTGGGTGGCTTACTACGGCGTGGACGCGCAGGGCAACCGGGACATCTGGATCGCGCCGGCCCGGGGCGGGCGCGCGGCGAAGTTCACCGATCACCCCTCCGAAGACACCCATCCGGCGTGGTCTCCGGACGGCAAGAAGCTGGCGTTTTCATCGAACCGCACCGGTGGTACGCACATCTGGGTTGGGGACGTGTCGAACGGGAAGCCAGCCGGCGATCCGCGGCAGGTGACCCGGGGGGCAAGCACGGATCAGGACCAGGCGCCGGTCTGGTCGCCCGACGGGACGCACATCGGGTATCTCACGCAGAGCAAGGAACGCGACTGGGAGGCGCGGATCGTCGCGGCCGATGGCAGCGGCACTTCTGTGCCCGTGCCTGCCACAATCGGCGCGCGCCGGATTCGATGGAACGCGGCGTCCGACCTCCTGTTCGTCAGCGGGATCTTCGACAGGCCGCTCGTGAGCCTGCGAGTGATCGACATGAAGAGCCGCCAACTCGTCCCGTTGAACCCCCCAATGGTTCTTGCCGAGATCGACGACTTCAGTGATTTCGACGTGTCCAGGGACGCACTGCGGCTGGTGTTCAGCCGCGAGCGCCGCTCTGGCAATCTCTTCGTATTCGAGGCTCAGCGGCCCTTTTGAGCCGGGGCTCCCGCGAACAAGTCGCGGAGGCCCTCCGAACCGGGGCCGGACAGGAGGACGACGATGGCCACGAAACACGCGAGCGGGGGGATCATCGAGGGACCAATCACAGTCAAGGAGCTGCTGGGTCTGGCTGAGGCCGCCCAGATGCTGCAGGCGATGCTGATTGACGCGCTTGCAGCGCTGGATCCGCGCCTGGAAGTGGAGGTTTCGGCGGCGTGGCTCAGGCGGTACTCGCGATTGGGTGGTATCAGGATAGGAAAGGGCTGTGACTGCGCAGGCAGCGCCGCGATGAAGGGCGTCAAGAACGAACCCAAACTCGCGGCAAGGGGCATCACGATCGGCAAGTCCTGCTAGCATCCCATCTGATGCCGCGCGACGGAAGCCGGAGAGATTCCGGTTCGACAGGACCGCGTCGGTGAAACCGCGCTGTACGGAGGTTCCGATCCGCTCGGTCACAGCCGTGGTGTCGGCAGCGTGCAACCTGCGCTGCCGATACTGCATGCCCCCCGGGGGCGTCCCCCAGCTCGACCACGCCGACATCCTCACTTACGAGGAGATCATGCGCTTCGTGAGCGTCGCGGCAGACGCCGGCATCACCAAGGTCCGCATAACCGGGGGGGAGCCCCTGGCGCGCAAGGGCGTAGATGGCCTGGTGCGCGAGCTGGCCGGGTCTTA
>Ga0209668_10001303_pt1 | contig 10653 bp, 7 predicted proteins | sample FrelakmetPLP11PL_FD_187150 | JGI IMG/M metagenome (GOLD analysis project Ga0209668, IMG submission 187150) | Freshwater lake sediment microbial communities from the University of Notre Dame, USA, for methane emissions studies - PLP11 PL (SPAdes)... | ecosystem: Environmental > Aquatic >... | reverse complement strand
TGAAATCGTCCCCGGCCACATTCATTTAGATCTGATCACCGAAGATGTAAAAGCAGGCATCCGCATGGCAGGAGGAACACCCGTCGAATTTCCCGTTATCGGCGTGTGCGACGGCATCGCCATGGGGCACACGGGCATGAAATACTCCCTCGCCAGCAGGGAGCTGATCGCCGATTCCATCGAGATCATGGCGGTCGCCCATCCCTTCGACGGTTTGGTCATGATCCCCAACTGCGATAAGATCATCCCCGGAATGCTGATGGCGGCCCTTCGCCTGAATATCCCCACTATAGTTATCAGCGGCGGTCCCATGCTCGCAGGTACCCTGGAAGGGAAAACGGTGGATCTCATCAGCGTCTTTGAGGGCGTGGGAAAAGTGAAATCAGGCCGTATGAAGGAAAAGGAATTGAAGGCGCTGGAAGATTGCGCCTGCCCGGGGTGTGGTTCCTGCGCCGGCATGTACACGGCGAACTCCATGAACTGCGTCACCGAGGCTCTTGGTCTCGGCCTTCCGGGTAACGGCACGGTTCCCGCCGTTCATGCCGCCCGGCGGCGCCTGGCAAAACAGGCGGGTATAAAAATCATGGATCTTTTCAAAAAAAGCATTCTTCCGCGAAAGATCGCCACCCTCGCGGCCTTCAAAAATGCCATCGCCGTGGATATGGCCCTGGGATGTTCGACCAACACGGTCCTTCATATCCCCGCCATCGCCCATGAAGCGGGTATCACGCTGGATTTGGACCTGTTCAATGAAATCAGCAGAAAAACGCCGAATCTCTGCAAACTCAGCCCCGCCGGACAGCACCACCTGGAAGATCTCGATGCGGCAGGCGGCATACAAGCGGTGATGAAAGATATCAGCCAGCTTGGCGTCATCGACCTGAAAACAATGACGGTGACGGGGAAAACTGTGGGGGATAATATTAAGAGCGCCAGGGTGTTGAACCGCGAGGTCATCAGGCCCCTGGACAAACCCTATACGAAGGAAGGGGGTATCGCCATCCTCAGGGGCAATTTAGCCCCCGAGGGAGCCGTCGTGAAGCAGTCCGCCGTGGCGGAAAAAATGCTTGTGAATGAAGGAAAGGCCCGCGTCTTTGATGCCGAAGATGACGCCATCACCGCCATCCTCGGTGGAAAGATCAAACCGGGTGATATCGTCGTGATCCGTTACGAAGGGCCAAAAGGCGGCCCCGGCATGCGGGAAATGCTGGGACCGACATCGGCAATTGCCGGTATGGGGCTTGATACTACGGTGGCGCTTCTCACCGATGGAAGGTTCAGCGGCGGCACCCGCGGCGCGGCGATCGGGCACATTTCCCCGGAGGCTGCTGAGGGAGGCCCCATAGGGCTGATCAAAGAAGGGGACATCATTGCCATAGACATACCGAAAAAAACCATAAATCTCAAAGTCAGCCCGGAGGAATTGAAGAAACGGCAGAAGACCTTTACGCCCAAGCCGCCTGCGATCAAGAGCGGCTACCTGGCCCGATACGCGAAACTCGTCACCTCCGCCAGCACCGGGGCGGTCTTCAAAGACTGACCGCAGATATTGAAACTTTTGTTGTCGCACACCAGAACCCCCATTTCTCTTCACGAGGACTGGGGGTTCTGGAAGATGTTCCCTCACCAAGTGTGATTGAATTCGTTTGTTGTCTAACCGGGAGGTGGTAAGATGAAATCAAAGAAATTGGTTCTTTTGATCTCTTTCATGCTCGCTTTCATTGTGGCCAACAGCTACACGGTAAAGGCTCAAAAAAATATGCCCACGCAGCCTGGGGAGAAAGCTGCCGATTTCGTCGGATCGGCGTCCTGTCAAATGTGTCATCCCCTGGAATTCGAAAGTAGAGCGAAACTTTTAGCCTCTAAGATGGTACTGAAAAAAGAGGATGGCCTTCTCAAGGGGGCTTTCGAGAAATGGGCGTCAGACGGGACAAATCCCGGCCCAACCAAGGGAAACATCACGGGCAGGGCGGTGACACTGGACAATGTTGAATATGTAATCGGCACACGCTGGAAGCAGCGGTATATGGTCACGAATAAGGTTGACGGAGGATATGAATTTCTGAACAAGCAATTCAATACCGCGAGTGGCAAGTGGGAAAACTACGGCAATAAGAATGACTGGGCAACCACCTGCGCAACATGCCATACAACAGGATATAAAATTGTAAGCTATGATCCCGCCAATCCCAAAGCAACCAAGGTTTCCTATACCGAACTTGGCATTGGGTGTGAAGCCTGCCATGGACCCGGATCAAAGCATATCGCCTCCCGACAGGCAAAAGATATCTGGAATCCCGCCAAACAACCCAAGGATGTTCAATCCCAAGCCTGCGGGTACTGCCATATCCGGCTTGAAAATGAGAAATATAAAACCCTTCAGGGAAATAACTCTGAGCAATTTCCGGCGCCCGCTATAGGGGATTCCTTCAAACCCGGTGATGACTGGAGAAGCTGGTATCCCGAGGGCGTGGTGATTCCCGGCGTACAGCCCAATCATCCCTTTACGGAAGCTTACACACAGGCAGACTTCAAAGGGATGTTTCTCGTGGACGCAATTTCAAAGGCACAAGGTGTCTATGAAGAGGGCAAGCACCATCAACAATATCAAGGGTTTATACAGTCCAAGCATTATCAGAAAAATATCCTGAGCTGCAACGACTGTCATACGTCCCACGCGGTAAAAGGGAAAGACGCCGTCATCGCGAGAAATACCTGCGTCAGGTGTCACGGAACTCTGTATACGATCGACAAAATCATGCCCGGCACCGGCAGGACGGCTGATAACCTCTATGTGAGGACCCATACTTTCCTGAAAAACCAGAGCAGGCCGGCCGGCCAAACCATTCCTTCCGGCTTCTATCCAGAGCTCCACTATAAGAAGTAAGGCGTGGCATTCTGGCAGTTTTTGTTTATTCAGGCATAAAAAAGCGGATACGTAGGGACTTATCGTATCCGCTTTTTTATTTCAGTGGGCTGGTGTGGACTTATTTCTTGCCCTGCTGTGGGTCTCCGGAGTACCCGAGAGCTTTCCAGTCGAGGCGGCCTTTCTCACTGTGGCAGTTGGTGCATGTCAGTGCCTTGTTTTTGGGTACAACCATGTGGTTGACATTCCAATACATGTCGGTCTCAACCCAGCCAAACTTGCCGCTGTAAGGCAGGCTTGCCGCTTTCATTCCGCTCGCGATCGCACTCCCCCAATCGAACGTATCCCAATAACCCCCCTTGCCGAAGAGATGCGGCGTAGCTAATATGTTATTGACGGAGTCATAGGGTTGCTTGCCTTTTATTACTTTAAAAGGAGTGATCTTGGCACTCGCGCCGTCACGTGAGCCCTTTGGATAATTAAGGTGTACTATTTTGCCCGGGTCAATCTTCTCACCGAGGAGGACGCGGTCAACCGTGCCATTGAACCACATGTAAGTGGGCACAACGTCCTTTTCCCAGCGCCAGTCGCCCTTTATCTTTTCATACATAGGTAGCCCGTACTGGTCTTTCGGGACAGGTTTGTTTTGGCCGGCTGTTGACCAGTCCCACCACACCTTCGTCGGCAGCGTCCGTGCAAATGTTGGAATATGGCAGGTCTGACATGCAACCTTCTGATAGTGCCGGTCAAGGAGAGTATTGCCCTTGTGAGGCGTTACCGTATGGCAGTTTTCGCAGTTAAGCGTTTGTCTCCCCGCGGACGGTGAGACCGAAAGGGCCTTGCCGGCAATCACGTGTTTTTCCGTTTTATGGCACGCGGTGCACGTCATATTGCGGCCTTCTACAGCCATATGCACATCCATATCCTTATTGGGGGAAGTAAGGGAACTGTCGAGATCGCCGTGCTTGATGTGATCACCGCCGCCGCCAAAGAAGTGGCAGGTACCGCAGGTTCTGCGACTGGTCTTGCCGACGCTCTTTGCAACTCGTGTGAGGTCAGTTGCCTTCACAATCTTGCCGGACTTGGGGGGGAATTCCATGTCCTGGTAGGCTGGATGTCCGGCACCTGTAGGCAGTTTCTTGTAGGTGCCGGTGGTTTCGTGGCACACCAGGCAGTCGATGTTTTCAGCCTTGCTGAAGTCGAATTTCGAATCCTTCCAGCCGTAGCCGGCGTGGCAACTGGTGCAGCGCGGCTCGTTTGCCGGAAGGGAGATGCAAAAGTTATTGATAGCGTTTTTCTTTCCAAGATCAACCTCACCCTTGCCCTCCACTTTCTGGCGCGCGCTCCATGTCCAGTGCACGGTTTTCATGAAGTCCTGCGCATGCTGCTGGTGGCACTGCAGGCACGCCTTGGTTACTTCCGGCCCATTCTTGAACGGTCCCGTGATTAAGGCCGAGTGGTCCATCCCGGCCAGTAAGTATCCGGAGATCAGGAACACCGCCGCAGCGATTACGGTAGAGAGCAGCAGATATTTCGTAAACACTCCCTTTTTGCGCCACATGATGACACCTCCCAAGCGTAAGTCTTACAAAGGGTGGCATATCCCTCCCCGATCTTCAATCGGAGAACGGTATGGGTTAATGATAAGAACTTAATTTTGTGTAGGGTGATAATATAAAACACGACTTTGCTTGTCAAGGAGATTTCATCACACATGATGTGACAAAAAAAGCGATGAGCTCAACACACAATCAATCTGCTTTTCAAGTTTTCAGGTACGTATGAAGACCGGGAAGATAATTCACGCCCAGATATGTGAATAGTACGCAGGCAAACCCTGCCAGGGACATGAGGGCTATGCGTTTTCCTCTCCACCCCCTTACTAACCGCGCATGGAGCAGGGCGGCATAGACCAGCCACGTGATTAATGACCATGTTTCCTTTGGGTCCCAGCTCCAGTAAGACCCCCACGCGTAGTGGGCCCACACCGACCCTGTGATGATCCCGAGGGAGAGAAAGATGAAACCCAGGGCAATGCTCTGGTAGATGAGTTCATCAATAGTGTCCAAGTCCGGCAATAATCCCAGAAATGAACCGGAACGTGATGAACTCTTTCGATCAAGACTCTTTATAATGTACATACACCCTAACCCGAAGGCCATGGCAAAGGCGGCATATCCCATAAAACAGGTCATTACATGGCTTGTCAGCCAATTGCTTTGCAGTGCCGGGATGAGCGGCTGGATCCGATTATTGATATTAGGAGACAGGGACGCAAACGCCATGGCAATGAACGCCACGGGAACAACAAATGTCCCCAGACTTTTATTTTTTATCCGCCATTCGAAGACGAGGTAGAGCAGGACAATGGTCCAGGAAAAAAAGATCAGGGACTCATAGAAGTTCGAAAGGGGCACGTGACCGATGCCCATGTGATACGACTCTACCCACCGCAGGATTAAGGCGACAGTTTGTGCCGCAAAACCAAGAGACACCGTTATCGTCGCGAGGCGTCCCCAAAGCGCTTCATTTCTGATGATTCTGATGAAGTAAAGGACGAAAGCGGCTAAGTAGATGAAGGTGACCCAACTCAGTATGACCGTATTTATCATGAGCGCTTCTCCTCAGCCTCCTGTATTTCTTGAATCAGGCGAGAGATCTCCCGATGGAAACCAACGGGATCCTTATTGGTTTTTCCCGTGATACTGATGCGCGTGTGTGTCCCCTCTCTGTCGATCCTGATCCATATCCGCCGGTGTGCGTAAAAAAAGACCGTCATAAAACCTACTACGAGGAGGAGCGACCCTGCTACGACGACAGGAACACCCGGGTCCTTGGCTACTTGCAAACCGGTAAAATATTTTGTGTGTACCATCGCAAGAGAAAAGACATAAGGGGCAAATAAGCCTGGATTAAACATGGGCACATGATCCATCAGTCCTGGATTCTCCTCTTCAATCTGTTCGATATTCTGAAAAACCCAGAATGGTATATTGCCACTCGCTGCCGCAATATTGATTTTGACTGCCGGTCCCATCCGCATGAGATTTGCCTCCACGCGAATAACCGTTGCTTTTCCTTCTTTCCCGGGAAGATCAAACTCTTTGCCCACGCGAACGTTCATCACCTGTGCCTTTTCGCGCCCTTTACGGAGCATGATGACCGCTTCGCCGGAAGGTGCTCTCCCGTAGTGTGCCTGGTAAAACCAAATCCCCTCAAAGGTTGCTGGATGATTGACAATGACCGGTGTCTTATAAAGAAGGGCATCGTTTCTCAAAAAAGAAATATCCGATTGGTACAATTTGGGGGTGCCATCCTCATAATAGTCTATGGTAAAACGATCACAGCGAACCGTAAAATCAAGTTTTTTAAGTCCTTTTCCTCCCCTGATCTGCACCGCATTCGCAGATTCTCCTTCCGCAATTTCAACGTATGCGTTAAATCCTAAAAAAAATCCAATAATCACACCTGCGAGGATAACCAACACACTGGCGTGAATCAGGTACACGCCGAAGGAAGAATATTTCCCTTTTTCACCTGCCAGAAAGGAGGCTTGGTCCGTGTCCTTTCGTACCACCTTTTTAAATCCCTTTTTCAGGAGATTCTCGATTCTTGCCGTCTCCCCTTCCCGCGTTCCTTCCGCCAGAATAACCTGGTTGGCGGGCAGGTCCTTGAAAATATCCGGATCATCGGGGACGAATACGGCGTGAACGCGTTTCCATGAGGCGGGCAGCCGGTTCAGTGAACACACAACAAGATTTACGGATAACAGAACCAGGAGGCTCACAAACCAGATGGAATGGAAAATGTCAAATAGCTGCAACTTGCCCAAAAAAGACATCATTCCAGGGCTAAGCCTGCCACTCAAGGTCTGTGCCGCTTCCTGTTGTGGAATTATGGTGCCAAGGATGGAGGCACAAGAAATGATAATCAAGAGCGCAATGGCCAGCTTCACCGAGGCGAAGAAAGACCACACGGGATTTTTATTTGTCAAAATTGATCACCTCTCAACACACTCTTCTCTTATTGATCCTTATGACATCGGACACACGCCATGGATGGGAAGGCCTTCTTTCCATCATGACAGGCGCCGCAGCTTTTGCCCTGGTACATGTCCGCCATGGTCATTTTCGTGCCGCCTTTCTTCATGGAGAAGAGTTGAGGATGGCACTGGTCACATGCAAAAGGAGCATGGCTCGTATGATTGAAATTCACTGGTCCCGCACCCTTCATTGTATAGGTAAGAGGCGTTGAGGGGGCCATGCCGCCACGATCCTTGTGACACCGGTTGCAGTCATAAAAAGCGTTCCCATTCTTTCCGGTATGACATTTAAAACAGGCCTTCTTTGTGTTATGATCAGCGAACACAATCTTTGTGACACCCTTCTTGAAAGGAAAAAGGGAGAGATGACAACTACCGCATTTAAGTTTTCCCATATGGGTCTGATGGTTAAACGCGATCGCCTTCTTACCGTGACCGAAAAGAACAGCCTGCTGGGGAGCAGGGGTTTTTATGTGGCAGCGGCTGCAGTTATTCCCGGAGAAAGATTGTTTGCCGTCATGGCAGACGAAGCAATATTTTTGCTGAGCATGATCAGCCTGGGTAATTTTGTTTGCGCCTTTCTTTATTTTGAACAGCCTGGGATGACAGTTGCTGCATTTTGTTACCTTCGTATGGATCTCATGATTGAATCGGACCTCTCTTTTGGCTTTCCCAAAGGATTCCGAGGCTTTGTAAACGGGTATGTCACTTCGCGGCTCCAGACCCTTGATGCGGATATGGCAGCGGGCGCACTGCGTATTGGAGGCAAAGGCGTCTTTCCCGTTATGGCACGCGCCGCAATATTTGCCCTGATAGAAAGATTCCATGTTAAAATCCTTTTTTTCTTGAACCTTCAGGGCTTCCATTTCAAATAGACCGCTGTGGCACCGAACGCAGGAAAGTCGCTTATCAATCCCGTGTGATTTATGCGTAAAGAGAACGGCTTTCACCGGGATGGTGTAAAGGATCCCCCCTCCATTGGCCGCAGCTCCCTTGGCCGCGCCATACGCGGACGTTGTATGAATCAACGAAAATACGATCAGCGCGACGAGATAGTGTTTCATCATGCTCCCTGATTAACCTTTCGTATAAAAGACGTTCGGCTTGGCGCCTGTCTCTTCCCGAATAACCCAGACGGGCTTCTGCAACTGATGAACCATGTGATAGACCCTGCTTTCCGGATCGGAAAGATCACCGAATATGCGTACATCGGCGGGACAGATATCGGCACAGGCAGTGGTTTGTTTGCCTTTAGACAGCCATGATGCAAAGCAGAAATCACATTTATCGATGGCTGCTTTCTTCTCGTTAAAATACCGTGCGTTATAGGGACAGGCAATGATGCAGGACTTACAACCAATGCATTTCTTTTCATTCATCATGACAATCCCGTTTGTCTGGTCTTTGTACGTTGCCTTTGTCGGACATGTCCGGACGCAGGGGGGATTGTTGCAGTGATTGCAGAGGATGGGGATAAACTCCGTCTTCTGACCAACGGCCTTTGGGACCTCTTTCTCAAGCACAAGGGTCCGCCAGCCGTACTCGGGAATATCATTGTGCAAGACACAGCCATCCATACACCTCTGGCAGCCGATACAGCGGTCCTGCCGGATGACCATGGTGTAATGGGGCTTGTAAGGGTATTCCTCTCTATATGCGCCGGGAGCAAAGAGATGCTTCACATTGGAAATGAGAGAAATGAGCGTCCCCCCGGCGAAGATGCCGGTGACGATGAGGCCGATCTTCAGGAAATCACGCCGTTCTTGATCGGGAAGATGATCAGGACTTTCATGTTTCATGTTCTCCCCGCCGGAGGTATTGGACATCATACCACCTCCTCTGCCGTCTCAGCATCAACGACGACGTTCTCCGGTTCAACATGATTACCGGTCTCCCTAAAGCCGTCAAAGATCTTCTCGCTGAGGAGAAAGGCAGCACCGCAGAAACCAAACCCTCCCAGCACCACCAGAATCTCATGGAGAGATGGAGAATAGGTATGGAGCTCGGCAAACTCCTTAACGCCAAGATCCATGTACAGAGGAACGATCTGTCCCACAACGACCAGGTCAAGGCGCATGAAAAAGATGCAGAAGATCATAATAGCCGATGCGACAAACATGTACCTGAGGTTCTTCCCTTTTGAAATGAAGAACAGAACAAAGGGAAGAACCATACCTCCGGCAATCTCAAATACCCAAAAGTTGAAAGAATAGGGCCCGCTGATGAGCGCGCTCAGGGCCTCCAGTTTTGACGGCCCGCCCGCGGCGGTAGTGAGTATTTTCCAGGCGGTAAAAAACATCACCACCGCCAGCATCAGAATGGTCAGTTTCCCGATGACTTCAAGTGCTCTTTCCGTCGCAGAATCGACGGTTGTCCTGTTAATTTTATGCGCGAGAATCACAAAAAAGATGATAAAGGCGCACCCTGTCATCAAGGCCGACGCAATAAAGTAGATGGGGAGATAAGGGCCGTACCAGAATTCTCTTCCATGTATCATGGCAAAAATGCCACCCAGATTGCTATGCGCGGCCACACCGGAGATGACACCCAGCAATCCTGCGGTGGCGGCAAATTTATGGTTATTCAGCATAAGGAAAACAAACTCTATGATCATGAAAACCATGTAAAAACTATAGAGGGTTCCCATCCACCAGATATTGGAAGTCAGATTCGGCGACAGGGCGTTGTAAATGGCCATCCGGATTGGGTTCTCGATTTCGAGACCAATAACAATAAACCCAGCAAGGATGGTAATAACAGACAGGAGAACCGAGCGTTTCGCAATGGGCATGAAGTCTCGGACACCGAAGACATGTCCGATGGAGGAAACAAGACAGAGCCCTGTGGATGCAACGACGAAGAAAATATAGGTTGAAATCAGAATGGCCAGAGGTATTTCCCGGTACGTTCCATAGGCATGACGGGAACCCACGATATGCACAGCGTGAATCCCGGCTGCAACACCGATGATAAACAGGAGACCAAAGAGCGACATGAAAGCAAGATAGAAAGGCCCGGCACATAAGACGCGGTTATATGCAGCCTTTATGTCCACAGTTTCCCATGCTTTGCTGAAGCCTGTCATTATATTTTTCCTTTGCTTTTAGTGTTCCGCAAGACATCTTTTTCATTTTGCCTGGCGGAGGCGCTTCGTCTTAATCCGCATTTTCCACCGCGTTCATGGCCGGCACCTTTAAAAAATTAAAGTCGACCTATCCAATCATAAGTCTTTAAATCCTTCAAGATAAAAGTGACAACTACAGATCGGTATTGCCGCCGAGCCGTTTACCTATCTGGGAGTGAACTATCTGCCCGGTCTCCACAGCTACCTCCAATCATAAAATGGTTTTGTTTTTATCACGACTCTATATGCGTTTGTCTTGACATACTGCGCCGTTCTTCTTATACTTTGAAATAATAGTGCTCGTAATCTGTTCTTGAATTCCGAGCATGGGATAAAGCCTTTGGAAGTGGTGGTATACTCATCAAAAGAATTTATGAGGGGAGGATCGGGCGATGAAGAAGCGAGACATAGAGGCATCCTTTCGGAAGCTAAGGGAAGACAGCGTCTATGATGTGATCGAAGGGCTGGATGAAATCGCGAAAAAGCTGAAGGGCTTACAGGCAAAAGAATTCAACGAAGCAATACTTGCGGTTTGCAGTATCTTCCACATCGACCTCTTTGACCGCCCCGATCTTGAGCCAGCCGTAGAACGCGCCTTCACAATCCTGGTCGCGACGGGAG
>Ga0209668_10001302_pt1 | contig 10654 bp, 9 predicted proteins | sample FrelakmetPLP11PL_FD_187150 | JGI IMG/M metagenome (GOLD analysis project Ga0209668, IMG submission 187150) | Freshwater lake sediment microbial communities from the University of Notre Dame, USA, for methane emissions studies - PLP11 PL (SPAdes)... | ecosystem: Environmental > Aquatic >... | reverse complement strand
ACCATATATAAACCTCTACAGTATATCACCGGGATAGCGCATTTTTATAGTCTGGAACTGGCAGTTAATCCTTCTGTTCTCATTCCCAGGCCTGAAACGGAAGAGCTGATAAAATGGGTGGTGGATGATCATAATGAGAAAGCCGGATTAAAGGTTCTGGATATTGGCACCGGAAGCGGTTGTATAATCCTTGCCCTGGGAACGCTGTTAAAGCGCCCGCGGTTGACTGCAATCGACATTTCTGAAAATGCAATTAAAATCGCATCAGAGAATGCGAGTAAATACAGCATCGGGGTGGGCTTCAAAAAGATTAACATCCTGGATGAAAGCGAATGGAAAGAGCTAGGAACTTATGACATTATCGTAAGCAACCCGCCTTATGTTATGGAATTAGAAAAAAGCCGGATGCAGGCGAATGTTCTGGATTATGAACCGCCGCTGGCGCTATTCGTCCCCGATGAGGACCCATTACTTTTCTACCGGGCTATTGCCCGGTTCTCAAGTCAGCATCTGTCTGGAAAAGGGAATCTTTACCTCGAGATCAACGAAAATCAGGGTATGGAAGTAGTTAATCATTTAAAAAAGGAAGGATTTTCTGAAGTCTCCCTGAAAAAAGATATGCATGGAAAAGACCGCATGATCAGGTGCGGTTAGCTCGCAATAAAAACCGGACGGAGATTATCTAATTTATTGAAATCAAACGGGAGACAGGGCTTTCAGGATTAAGTATCCTCTTTAGTTCCTGGAAGTTGATGAAAATGTCAATCGGCCCGAGTGCAAAAGGGGCTATTTCGTACTGGTTATAATAAAAGCCAATACCGTCCTTGGTGATATAAAAATTGGGCCCGGCATCGATTAATTCATTGTTAAAGCCTGCATCTGTGAGGCTCTGGTTCCGATCAAGATTGTACCTGTTGCGGGCAGCAATATTAATAATGTCTCTCAGGTCATTATGATAATCAGCCCGGAAAATTTCATCCAGCCTGATCTGGTGTCCGTCTTTCATGTCAATGACGCGGAATTTAGAAACGGAAAGGCCATGTGCTCCGCCGGTAAAGCCATAATTATAACATTCCAAAGATAAAATGTCATGTTCATTATGAAGTATCCTTATCTCCTTGATTTTCTTCCAGTCGAAAGATGCGGCGCCTTCCTGATAAATATCCGCATTACTGGTTTTATAATTTGTGAAGTAATGTTCCCGTACATCATTTAGAAGGATTTCGGGGTCAACACCCAGGGAGTCTTTTTCGAAAAAGTCATCATAGATAAAGGCCGTAACCGAGTCGGCAACATTAATTACCGGGTAATCAACTGGTAACAAAAGGCTCAGGTCAATAGATGCAGCAGGCGAATTTGCCTTTCCGGTCAGCAAAGTCTGATCATGTATATAAATGACGCGGAATGCCATCGTTCCTAAAGGATAGGTTTCAGTGGCCGTAAATGGGAGTTCTTTTTTACCGACACTATCGATCCAGGTACCCGAAATGATCCCGTCTTTCATATTACCCTTAAAATGTGCGCCAATGACTTCAGGATCAAACTCGCTGAAGTCAAATTCGTTCAGAGGGCTTATATGTCCGATGACGGGCATCGACTTGCCGTAATGGGTCCATGCATCATCGCCAATTTGATCATTATAAAAATAATAGTAATAACCTCCCAGTTTTTCGCCTGTAACGACCACATCAAGGACAATATTGATGTTGTTTCCAACCATTCCTTCCAGGTGTTTATAGAACGCAGACTGGGCGGAACAGGTGATGACCGTGATAACGGCAATAATAAAAAGTATAACGCCTCTGACCATATGATTTGTGGTTTGAATCAAAGCCAAAATTAAGCATTGAAAAGAAGACAATGGCTGGTCCTAAATTGATTTTATCCTTGAATTATCAACATTTTAACAAAGATAATACATTGATATACAATTTAATGACTAAGGATTTGTACCGAATTTATATATCGTTTCTGATTCGAAAGTTTCTCCGGGGCGCAGGATTGTACTGGGGAACCCGGGTTGATTTGGAGAATCGGGAAAATGCTGTGTTTCCAGGCACAATCCGTAGTGTTTGTAATAGGGCTTGCCATATTTGCCAGTGATAGTACCATCAAGAAAATTGCCGCCATAGAACTGAATACCGGGTTGATTAGTGTAGACTTCCATCCATCTGCCGGTTGATGATTCTTTGAGAATCGCTGCTTTTACAAGCGATCCATCCGTCTTAAGGGCGAAATTATGGTCATAGCCTCCTTCAACCTGTACCATATCACGGCCGATAAGCTTTGACTGCAGGAAATCCATCGGTGTACCCGTCACCAGCCTTAGTTCACCCGTAGGTAAAAGCTGGTCACTGACAACATTGTAATAGTCTGCATTAATCGTCAGCTCGTGATCCAGGATGTCCCCATTTCCGGCCCCTTTAAGGTTAAAATATCCGTGGTGGGTAAGGTTGACAGGGGTTGGTTTGCTGGTTGTGGCGGAATACCGGATTTTAAGCTCCCGGTTTGGAGTGAGTAAATAAATGACAGTGACCTTCAGCTCGCCCGGGTATCCTTCCTCACCGTCGGGGCTAATGTAAGTCAGTTCAACACCGGCCTCATCACCCTGGAAGATTTCGCGGGCTTCCCAAACTTTTTTATCAAACCCGTTAATCCCGCCATGCAAGTGGTTTTCACCGATATTTTTAGCCAGCTGACAGGTTTTCCCGTCGAGTTCAAATTTCGCCCCGGCAATGCGGTTGGCAAAACGCCCTACGATGCAGCCGAAGTAAGGATGACCATTCAAGTAGCCCTGCAGGCTGTCAAAGCCAAGTACGACATCTCCCGGTTTACCGTTCCGGTCAGGGACAAAAAGTGAAGTGACAATTCCGCCGTAATTCGTGATCTGGACTTTTGTTCCGTCGTTTGAAGCCAGCGTGAAAAGGAAAACATCTTTGCCGTCAACTTTACCATAATTTGATTTTGTGGTCTTGATCATTGGATCATTTTTCTGAACAGATTCATTACTTTTATTTACAGGAGCTCCGCAGCTAATGAGCAAAAAAACAGAAAAGCTGATGCCATTTACTATTGCCAGATATCCTGGGGTTTTCATGCCCGATTATTTAACAGTAAATTTAAAACTTAAATTTCCAAAAAAAATGATGTGAATAGAATTTTCGATTTATGTAAAATATATATCATTAAATTTACCCGGGGAATCCGGGCGAATTACCTGGATTTGAAGAACTAAAACCTTATAAACGAGTGTATTATTTAAATCAAAGCGTATGACAAACAGCTTTAATCTTGAATGGATCGACTATACGGTCATGATCATTTACTTTATGTTCGTGCTAGGTATCGGTTGGGCCCTTAAAAAGTACATGAAAGATGCTAAGGCATTTCTTGAGGCAGGTCGTTCCATGCCGGCCTGGGTAGCAGGTCTGGCATTTATTTCCACCAACCTCGGGGCACTTGAAGTGATGGGGATGACCGGCTCCGGTCTTAAGTACGGGATGCTCACCACTCATTTTTACTGGGTAGGCGCTATACCGGCCATGGTTTTCCTGGCCCTTTTCATGATGCCGTTTTATTATGGTTCTAAAGCAAGATCGGTGCCTGAATACCTGAAACTGAGATATGACGAAAAAACAAGGGGTTTGAATGCTATCCTGTTTGCTGTTATGACGATCCTGGCTTCCGGGATTTCTATGTATGCACTTGCTATCCTGATGGAGAAGGTACTGGGATGGAACTTCCACATGAGCCTGGTACTTTCGGCAGCCGTCGTACTGGGGTATACCTACCTTGGCGGGCTTTCATCTGCGATTTACAACGAAGTGCTGCAGTTCTTTATTATCGTCCTGGGATTGTTGCCAGTTGTCTTTCTGAGCCTGAAAGATGTCGGCGGCTGGTCGGGATTGCAGGACCAGCTGGCGCCTATAGCCACTGCCAAAGGGTTTGCAGCCGACACCTGGACGACAACCTGGAAATATACCGGTACGGCAGCGGCGAACCCGATGGGGGTTGAATGGTACAGCATTTTTGCCGGTCTTGGATTTGTGCTTTCTTTCGGATACTGGTGCACAAATTTCCTGATCGTCCAAAGAGCCATGTCGGCGCATTCTACGGTTGCAGCGCGCAACACACCACTTATTGGGGCCCTTCCAAAAATGTTTGTGCCTTTCCTTATCATTGTCCCGGGGATCATTGCACTTGTGCTGATGAACAATCCTGCCACAGGATTCAAATTGCCTTTAAACGAGGCCGGGCAACCTATTTATGATTACACCATCATCATGCTACTGAAGCAATACCTTCCCGCAGGTGTACTGGGGCTTGGAATAACTGCACTGCTGGCATCCTTCATGTCGGGAATGGCGGGAAACGTTTCGGCCTTTAATACGGTCTGGACTTATGATATTTACCAGAGCTATATCCGCCCTGTGACCGGTAATAAGGCTGACGATGAAAAGCATTATCTCGGTGTTGGGAGATTGGCCACGATTTTTGGAGTCATAGTCAGCATAGCTGCAGCTTACCTGGCGAGCCTTTTCGGCAACATTATGGACTTCCTTCAGACCATCTTCTCAATGATCAATGCACCATTGTTTGCAGTCATATTCCTGGGGATGTTCTGGAAAAGAACTACCGGTCATGCCGCATTTACGGGCCTTCTCGCCGGTTTCCTGGTTGCCCTTCTTCATCATGGACTGACCTTCCCGGCTGGAGCGGATACGCTTGTTAAAGGGGGATGGATCGCGCATGTCCACCAATATCCTGTTGAAATGGCGCAGAATTTCTGGACTGCAATATATGCATGTGCTACCAGCGCTACTGTGGCAGTGGTTTTATCGCTGATCACAAAGCAGAAAAAATCTGATATAGAGCTGAAAGGACTTGTTTATTCACTGACCCCTAAAGTTCATGAAGAAGTGGTGCCATGGTACAAGCGTTCAACCACCCTGGCCATACTCGTACTGACTATTGCTACGGTATTGACTATTTTATTCTGGTAATGAGGAAGAAGATCTTAGATTTACAGTTTGAAATCTTAGATCTTAGATCGTAATTGTAAATTGTAAATTATTAATGAAATGGGAATTGATATTAAACTTCCGATAGGCTTGATGTTCTCCATCCTTGGGCTGTTATTGACCGTGTATGGATTGATAACTGCCTCAAACCAGGCTATGTACGAAAAATCCCTTCATGTCAATATAAACCTGTGGATCGGATTGACCATGCTGGTGTTCGGTGGGATCATGCTGCTGCTGTCGTTTAAAAAGAAGAAGAAAGAAGGCATGTGATTGGACGATTGGACGATTTGCTGATTGGACAATCGGATGATTTGCCGGTTTGATCCATTATTCCGGTTTTATAAACTCATATGTCCCGATATCCGGAATGTCTTCCGGGCGGGTGGTTTCTATCAAATCACGATGCAGATCGAAGAATGACTGCTTGATAACTTCGGGATTTCCTTTGTCAATAGCAGGGGAGAGGGTATCCAGCTGGTAATTGCCCACGAGGTAGTCTATAAATTTGGGATCTTCATTTACAAGGCAGCCCGGGTAAATAGCCTGATCAGATGCATCCAGCCTGGTTTTGAGGAGGCAGTGGTCAAACAGGTACTGGAAAGGAGCCCCTGTATAACCTAAGAGCAATAGTTCGTCATCATTCCTCCCGTAAAAAATATTATTCCCGAAATATCCCTGGAATTCAAAGGGGTAGTGAATATCATTCGTGTCAGTGGCATAATTATTCAGGACTATAGAAGGGGTTACCCTGACCGATGACGACCAGTAATTTGCAAAAGTGCACTGGCGGATGTCAAAGATCCCGCCCCAGGTGAAAGCAGCAAGATATTGTCCGCAATTCACCACTAAATTATTATAGGCGGTAAGATTATAAAAGCGGGTCAGGATGCCGTAACCTGTCATGTTCTCGATGAGGGTGTTTGAAAGGATCAGCTGGTTGCCCATCTGCTCCTGTAAAGTCTCAAGCTGCAGGCCAATAAAGCCGTTGCGGATAATGGCATAATCTATCTCGTTATTCACGCTTCCCTCGTTAATCCAGATGCGGTCCCATTGACCGGGCAGGTCTTGATAGAAACTTTCCAGGCGGTCGCCCTGGAAAATGATCGGCGCATCAATGCTGCCTTTGGCTTTAATTCTGCCCCCCTTGTAAATCCATAGCCCCGAATTATTATGGAAATAAATCCTGGCGCCACGGTCAATTTCAAGCGACCCTGTGGAGTCAACCACAGCAAACCCGTAAATCACGTAAGGCCTGTCGGAAGTCCACCTGGTAGTTTCATTCTCATGAGCTATGATCTTAAATTTCGGATACCCGGGTATATATGTATCAGCAAGAATATAGTTTGCATTCTGCCCCCATGCCACCAGGTTGACATCCTGGATATTGCCGTTTGTTTCGAATACTATGGAATCACTGATAATGAAAGGATTCCTTTCATCAGACGGGTCGATGGTTACACGGCAAAATACATACATGCTGTCTTCGCCGTCAATTTCAACATCTTTGACTTCATAAGCTGCCTGCCCGTCAACATTCATCCGGTAAAACGAAGAAGCGCCTCCGGCAAGGCGGACTGAAGAAATGCTTATCCGATCCTTTCCCTTGTTGTGAACAGTAAAAGACTGGGTAGTAGAGCCGAGACTGGTGAAAACAGTATCGAAAAAAACAGTGTCCTGCGAAAAATCAAGTTTGAAATTATTGTCCTGGCTTGTCGGATCTTTCTGGCAGGAGAAGAAAAGCAGCAAAATGACCAGGGCAATCCCGCCAGGGAATATTTTATATATAAAACTTCTCTTTTCCTTGATCATCAAGCCCATTTTGCCGGCAAAATTAACTAATCTCCATATAATTACGTTACCTCCCTGAATTTATTGCTTTGACCCATTTTTTCAGCAGGTCATAATAAATTGCCTAAATTTGTTGTTAATTATTAAAACAAAACTTATGAGGATGTTATACAGGTTTATAACGGCTTCATCAATCCTGATAATCATATCATCCTTATCTATCTCAGCCCAGGATACTGGGACAGCCCATCCTAAACAGAAAAGCACTAACATCCTTGACCGGATAGATTTTGGCGGTTACCTCGGCGCCCAGTTCGGAGATGTGACTGTCATAAACATTTCCCCGCTAGCCACTTACCGCGTAACGAAATCATTTTATGCAGGCCTTGGATTAACTTATATGTACTATAAGGACAACAGGTACACCCCGGATTACAGCAGCAGTTCCTATGGTGGCAGCCTGTTTGCCCGCTATTTTATCTGGCGCGATTTATTTGCTCAGATTGAGTATGCGCCACTTTATTCCGATAATGGATATGTTGATAACGGTGCAGGTGGATATTACCTGGTGAAACAAGGCACATGGGTACACGACTTCATGCTTGGCGGAGGATACAGGCAATGGATCGGCGATAGAGCCTATATGAGCATCATGATGCTGTTCAATGTCAACGAAACGATAAACTCTCCTTACAGAAATCCAATAATCCGGATTGGATTTGGTGTTGGACTGTGATTTAGTTTTGAGGTTTAAGGGTTAAGTTAAGGTTTAAACCTCAACACTCCTAATGTCTGGCTATCTTATCAAGAATATCAAGCGTAAGCTTCCAGAACTTCTCAACGGTGCTGATTTCGAGCCTCTCGCTGGGGGAGTGCACACCTTTCATGGTCGGTCCATAACTGATCATATCCATCCCGGGATATTTATCGCCGATCAGCCCGCATTCCAATCCGGCATGGATGGCCCTTACGACCGGTTTCTGGCCGAAAAGCGATTCATAAGATTTAACGCACAATTCCAGCACTTTTGAATTCGGATTCGGCGCCCATCCCGGATAACCGTCCGAATGTTCGATTTTTGCCCCCGTGAGCTTAAAAGCAGCCACGACCATGTTGCAGATGTCATCCTTGGCAGATTCTATAGAGCTGCGCTGACTGGTGGCAATCCGCAATAAACCTTCCTGCATTTTCACTGATGCCAGGTTGGTGGAAGTTTCAACAAAGTTGGGAATATCCTGCGACCAGGCGATAACACCGTGCGGACATGCATATAGCGAGTCCAGTAAATTGTCCTGGGTTGTTTTATCAAGGACAAAACCGGGTGTTTCAAATTCTTTCAGCTCGATCTTAAGGTCCGGTTCAGAAACGCGGAATTCAAATCTTAAATCTTTAAGATAATCCTCAGCAAAAGACTTAACAGCCTGGATATTGGCAGTCGGGACCATAAAAACTGAAAACGCTTCCCGGGCGATGGCGTTCCGCAGATTTCCTCCTTCAAAGGAAGAAACGCGGATACCATATTTCCTGGCAGTTTCCCACAAGAAACGGTTTAAGATTTTATTGGCGTTTCCCCTGTTCCGGTGAATATCGTCACCGGAGTGGCCCCCCTGGAGCCCTGAAACTTTCAGCCTGAATGATTTAAATCCTTGCGGGACGGGATCTTTCTTCACCGGAAGTTCGATGAGGGTATCGCGGCCGCCGGCACAGCCGATGAAAAACTCCCCATGGTCTTCCGAATCCAGGTTGAGCAGGATAAGGCTTTTAAGGACATTTGATTCAAGACCGAATGCACCTGTCAATCCGGTTTCTTCGTCGATGGTAAAAAGGCATTCCATGGGGCCATGGGTGATGTCTTTTGCTTCCAGCAGAGCCAGCATGGTTGCTACCGCAATCCCGTTATCGGCGCCAAGAGTGGTACCCCTGGCTTTCAGCCAGCCGTCTTCAATGTAGGTCTGAATCGGATCCTTTTCGAAATCATGCACGACATCTGCATCCTTTTCGCATACCATATCGACATGCCCCTGCAGGCATAATGATGGCGAGTTTTCCAACCCGGGACTGGCCGGTTTCCGGATAATTATGTTACCGACGTTGTCTCGAATCGTTTCAAGTTTATGTTCTTTCCCGAAATTAATAAGGTAGCTGATGATCTGCTCCTCCTTCTTGGATGGACGGGGAATTTTCAAAACTTCAGAAAAATAATACCACAGTCTTTCGGGTTTTAGGGATAATAATGATTGGCTCATATCTGACAGCATTTATAAACTTTTCAGGGAAGAAATGGTTTTTGCCGGATCGGCTGAACCAAAAATGGTATAGCCTGCCACCAGCACATTAGCCCCCGCTTTTACGAGACGGGGGGCATTCTCAAGTGTCACGCCTCCGTCAACTTCTATAAGGACATCAGTCTTTTTCCGGGCTATTAATTCTTTTAACAGGGTAATCTTTCCGAGCGTGCTTTCAATAAAGCTCTGCCCGCCGAAGCCGGGATTAACCGACATCAGCATGACAAGGTCTGCATCGGTGATAATCTCTTCCAGCAGCGAAACGGGTGAATGAGGGTTTAATACCACTCCGGCCATGGCGCCAAGCTTTTTAATGGCCTGGATGGTGCGATGCAGGTGATCACAGACTTCGTAATGCACACTGATCACTTCTGCACCATATTCGCGGAACCTTTCCAGGTAACGGTCGGGATCAACGATCATAAGATGCACGTCAAGCGGCTTTTTAGCATATTTCTGGATTGGCTTAAGAACGGGAAAACCAAAGGAGATATTCGGCACAAATACACCATCCATTACATCAATATGGAACCAGTCGGCATCACTGTCGTTAACCATCCCGATGTCGCGCTGCAGGTTACCGAAATCGGCCGACAGCATCGAAGGGGCAACGAGCGGAAAACGGTTCAGCAACATATTTTATCCAAGGTATGATTTCAAGATTTTGCTACGGGAAGTATGTTTCAGCCGCCTGATAGCCTTTTCTTTTATCTGGCGGACCCGCTCGCGGGTCAGGTCAAACTTTTCGCCAATCTCTTCCAGTGTCATCGGATGCTTGGAATTCAGGCCGAAATACAGCCTGACCACATCCGCTTCCCTGGGAGTAAGCGTGGAAATAGCCCTGTCTATCTCTTTCCGAAGCGATTCGACCATAAGCTCTTTTTCAGGGGTGTTGGTCTCATCACTTCTTAATACATCGTAAAGGGTATTTTCCTCATCCTGGATCAGAGGTGCATCCATAGAGATATGCCGGCCGGAATTACGGATCGATTCCTTGACTTCGCTTTCGGGAATATCAAGCATTTCGGCTATTTCCAGGGAATCGGGCTCTCTTTCATGCTGTTGTTCCAGCTTGGCGTAAGCCTTGTTGATCTTATTGATAGAGCCGATTTTATTGAGCGGGAGGCGAACGATCCTTGACTGTTCTGCCAATGCCTGCAGGATCGATTGTCTGATCCACCAAACGGCATAGGAGATGAACTTGAAACCGCGGGTTTCGTCGAAACGCTGGGCCGCTTTGATCAAACCCAGGTTGCCTTCGTTGATGAGGTCAGGGAGACTTAGCCCCTGGTTCTGATATTGCTTTGAAACCGATACCACGAATCGAAGGTTGGCTTTGGTAAGCTTTTCTAAAGCATCTTTATCTCCGGCCTTGATCCGACGGGCCAGTTCGACTTCTTCTTCAGCAGTAATCAGCTCAACCTTACCGATTTCCTGCAAATACTTATCCAGCGATGCAGTTTCACGGTTGGTAACTTGTTTTGTAATCTTTAACTGGCGCATAAATCGGTTTATGGGAGTACAAAGCTAAAGTAATTTGTACGATACAGGCGCAGT
>Ga0209668_10001301_pt1 | contig 10655 bp, 10 predicted proteins | sample FrelakmetPLP11PL_FD_187150 | JGI IMG/M metagenome (GOLD analysis project Ga0209668, IMG submission 187150) | Freshwater lake sediment microbial communities from the University of Notre Dame, USA, for methane emissions studies - PLP11 PL (SPAdes)... | ecosystem: Environmental > Aquatic >... | reverse complement strand
GATCACCGTGCGCACGCTGGTCAACACGCGCCACTTCAGGGACAGCCGCGCGTATCTCAAGGAAGGCATGTTCGGCTTCAGCGTGGAGACGGAGAGCTTCGGACGCGAGCCGCAGCTGCTCGGCATCCGCATGGTGTTCCCTCCGGCCGACGGCAGCCAGAGCGCGTTCGCGCTGCGCATCGAGTCCTGCGCGGGCGATCCGCGCTCGCTGTTCATCGAGAATCAGGCCAGCTTCGGTCCCATGCTGGTGGAGAATTCCACCGCCTCGATCGAGACCAACGTCATGGAGGCCTACGAGTTCGTCGTGCAGCGCACGCTGAACTTCATCGCCTGCTTCGACATGCCCTTCGAGGAGGAGAGCGCCTCGGAAGAGGACGAGGGCTTCTGACATGCGGCGCGCATGGCCGGAGAGCTGGCTCCTGGCGCTGATGCTGCTGCCCTCCTGCGCAGAGCAGTCCGGCACGCCGACACCCGCGACCCGGCCGGAGCCGGATGCCGTGCTGGCGCTGGACGGCGTGCCGATACGGGCCGAGGAGGTCGATCAGGTCGCCAGCTGGTTTGCGCAGCTGGAGCCGCGCAATTCGCTGTCGCAGCTGCGCAGGCTGGCGCTGACGAACGTGATCTTCCCGCGCATCGCGGCCATGCAGGCCGATCCCGTGCGACGCGAGGAGGCCCGCAGGCTGGCGCTGACCTACCACGCCGCGCTGGTGCAGGGCAGCGGCCTGGATGGACCGCTCGCCGGTCCGCTGCTCGAAACCCGCACGGGCCGCATGCTCGATCTGGGCATGGAGATCTGGAACGCGGGGCTGGAGCAGCGACAGGGACAGTGGACCGGCGTGCTGGAGACCGCCGGCGCATTCCACATCGTGCGACCCGTCAAGCTGGGCGAGGGCGACATCCCCGCGCTGATCGAGGTCACGGTCGAGGTCTACGACTTCCCCTATCTCGATCCGGAGCAGGCGCGCAATCAGATCGCGACGCAACTCGATCGCTCGAAGTTAGAATCCTTCGACCCGGCGTGGTTGGAACTGGTGCCAACCGCCTGGCGTCACCGACTCCGCGGAACCGAGCGCTAGCCCATGATGCACGCTGCCAGCCTGTGCCTTTTTCTGTCCCTGCCGGTCAGCACGTCCGGCGCTCTGACGCAGGCGCCGGCGCAACCGGAAGCACCCCGGGAGATCGTCTATCTGACGGAGTGGCCCAAGCCGGCTTCGAAGGACACGCTGATGACCGACATTGAGCGGCTCGTCAAGGCGCGCACCGAGGAAATGGGAACGCTGGCGCACGAAGCGCTGCTGAAGTGCGGCGACAGCGCCGTGCCGTTCCTGCTCGATCGCTACGGCAAGGAAAAGGATGAGGGCGCGCACGATCGCATGCATGCCCTGCTGGTGGAACTGATCAAGCCCGAGCACTCGCGTCTGCTCGCCAAGCGCTTCGCCTCGCCCAACCTCAACGAGCGCACGATGGCGATGTGGCGCGCGGGCCTGAACAACGATCCGCAGATCCGGGCTCAGGCGGAGGCAGCCTTTGCGAAGGTAGAAAAACAGGGCGAAAAGGCCGATGAATTCGAGCGTTACGCTGCGGCGCTCGTCACCACGGCGTCGGGCTCGATGAAGGGCCTCAGCGTGCTGATGGACACCGCCAGCAAGCGCTGGGACAAGTACGGCAAGGAGATCCACCTGGCATTGCGCGGCGTGCGCGGTGCGGAAGCGACCGCGATCGTCTCCAAGGGTCTCGCGGAGGCCGATCGCAAGCCGAAGGTCGCCGCGCTGCGGCTGCTGTCGGGCTGCGGCGACAAGTCCGCGGTGCCGGGCATCAAGCCGCTGCTCGACAGCGATGACAACTCGATCCGCGTGGCGGCCATCAATGCGCTGCGCGGCATCATTGACGGCGCGGACCCGCTGCCCGAGCTGTCGTCGTTCGAAGCCATCGAGATGGCGAAGAAGTGGAAGGAGCGCCTGTGAGGCTTGTGACCCTGCTGCTCGGCGCGCTGGTGCTGTGCACGACCTTCGCGGATGCGGCACTCGCCCAGAAGAAGAAGGCCGCCCCCACCGACCCTTCCGAGTGCCCGTACTGCAAGGGAGATCCGGAGCGGATGAAGGCCGGTGGCATTGTCTCGCACGGCCCCTTTCCCTTCGCGAAGAAGGACTCCGCCAGCGTCGATGCGCTGCTGCCGACCAGCGAGGTGCGCTGGATCGAGACCGACTTCTTCCGCATCGGCTTCGGCCTGCGCGAATACAAGGTCAAGGTCGAGGAGAAGAAGAAGATGGTCGCGGAACTGACGCGGCTGAAGCAGTTCTTCCCCGAGGTCAAGCCCGACACGGGCGTGCTGGATCCCTGGCTGAGAACGCACCTGTTCGCGCAGCGCGCGCAGGACTCCCTCGATGACTTCCTCAAGCTGATCAACGGCAAGGAGGCCGCCTTCGGAGCCGGTGCGGTCGGCAACTACCGCGGCGAGGGGCGCTACCTCGGCATGAAGGAGAAGTACGAGTGGCTCGTGCTGCGTACGCAGGCGGCGCACACGGACTTCCTCACGGAGAACTTCGGTCTGCAGCTGCGCGTCGGCCACCGCGAACACCACATTCCGCGCGGCATCCTCGGCTACTACTGCCACGCTCAGGAGGGCGGCCTGCGCGAGGACTCGGCCCTGCACGGCAATCTCGTGTTCAACCTGACCCACAACCTGCTGGACGGGCTCAACCACTACAACTACGACACGCCCGTCTGGTTCCACGAAGGCTTTGCACACTGGCGCGAGCGCGAGATCAACCCCAACTACAACACCTTCGACTCAGGCGAGGGTGCTGTCGCCGACATGACCAGCAAGTCCAACTGGAAGCCGGAGGTTCTGGCACTGGTCAACGGCGGCGATGCGCCGCGCATGGCGGAGCTGGTCGCGCTCAAGAGCTACGCCGAGCTCAAGCTGCCCCACCACTACGCCACCTGGTCAATGATCGACTTCATGATCCAGACCAAGCCCGAGGCCTTCGGGCAGTTCATCTGGGCACTGAAGTCCAACATGGACTCACGCGGCGTGCCGACCGGCGAGAACCTGCCCGAGTACGTGCGCACGAAGTTCAAGGAGATCTTCGGCATGGGCTACACCGAATTCGACGAGGCTTGGCGCACCTGGGTCAAGCAGAACTACAAGGGTGGCCCGGCCAAGGGGGGGGGCGGCCTGCTGCCGGGCGGCAGCCTCAACCCCAACAACCCGCTGGGCGGCTGAGTCCTGCCGGAGGGCCTTGGGAGGCCACTTTCACGGGCGAAAATCTCTTGCGAGCCGCCCCGAAGGCCCCGAAATCTCCCGAAGTCGGCACTTCTGGGTAGACTTTTCGGATAACGGACAGGTCTTTGGCCCTGAGTGCCGATGGACACCATCCGCCGACATCCACCACGGCCGAACCGTACGCTTACGAGAGCTTTCCGAGTTCCTGACGAGCGGCGCCGAAGCTGACAGCACCCGCCATGATCCAACGACGCAAACGCATCGTCCTCTTCCTGCCGCACCGCGCGGATCCGGATCAGGGTGTGCGAGTGAGCGCGGACCTGACTCCGCTCGAGCTCTTGCAGATCGCGACCTACCCGGCCGCCAACGGGTACGAGTGCGTCCTGATCGACGCGATGATCGAGCCGGATTACCTGGCGAAGGTCCTCGAAGCCTGCGACGGTGCCCTGTGCTTCGCCTCCTCGTGCATCCTCGGCTTCCAGGTCGCGCACGGCGCGCGGGTCGCCCGGGCAGTGCGCGAGAAGTACCCCAACCTTCCGATCATCTGGGGCGGCTGGTTCCCCAGCGTCCAGCCCGAGATCTACTTCAAGGAAGGCATCGCCGATGCCGTGGGTCTGGGTCAGGGCGAGTTGACCTTCTGGGAGGTCGTGCAGGCGCTCGACAACGGAGTCGACCTCGCCACCGTGCCCGGCCTGGCCGTGTGGCGCGACCAACGCATCGTGTACACCCCCCACCGCTCCGTGGTGGGCTTCGACCAGATCCCCGATGTGCCGTGGGACCTGCTGGAGTTCGAGCGCTATGTGGCGCTGCAGAACGACCGCTCGCACAAGTTCAAGGTGCGCCACAAGTACGCGGATCCGTGGGACATGCCCGCCGGCACGCCGCTGCGCGGGTTCAGCTACTTCTCCAGCTTCGGCTGCCCCGAGCCGTGCAGCTTCTGCTGCTCGCCGATCGTCACAGGCCGCCGCTGGAAGGCGATTCCCGGCAAGGTGCTCGCCGATCGCATCCTCGGCCTGCATGAGCGCTTTCGCTTCAACATCCTGCGCTTCCAGGACGCCAACTTCGGCGTGCATGAAAAGCGCACCGCGGAGTTCTGCGATGCCCTGATCGGCGCGGGCTCGCCGTTCTGGTGGAACGGCACCTTCGAGATCGAGACCATCGCCCGCTACAAGGAAGAGACGCTCGATCAGCTCGCCAAGTCGCGCTTCCACCTCGCCCCGATGGGCGCCGAGGCCGGCAGTCAGGAACAGCAGAAGCGCATCAAGAAGGACATTCAGATCGAGCGCGATTTGGAGAAGGCGCTGCGCCGACTCAACGAGCGCGGCATCCAGAGCGGCGTCTCGTGGATCATCGGATATCCCAACGAGACGCTCGAGTCGATGCAGGAGACGCTGCGCGTCGCGGCCGACATCAAGCACAAGTTCCCCAACTCGCCCTCGGACATCTTCCCCTACCGGCCGATTCCCGGCAGCGAGGATTACGAGCTGGCGGTGCAGCGCGGCTACCAGCCGCCGCGCACGCTGGAAGAGTGGGGTTCGAGCCTCGAGTACAAGTACGCGTACGATGACATCGGGCTGCCGATGGAGATCATCCGCGAGTGGAAGCGCTACGGCGCGGCCTCGGCCTTCTACGACGGCCTTGCGACCGAGGGCGCTGGCCCCGTGCGCTCGCTGATGCGCAGGATCTCGGGCTGGCGCCTCAAGAACGCCAACTACGCCTTCCCCATCGAACAGAAGCTGTTCCACGTCTACGTGCGTCTCTCCGGCCACCAAACGGAAGCCGGCGCCGCCAAGCGTGACCAGACCTCGGGCGTGACGCCGCACGCCCCTACCACCTGAACCACCGACCATGATCGCGCACAAGAAGAAGATCGTGCTGTTCCTCCCGCACCGCGCGGACCCCACGCGCGGCGAGATGTTCAGCGCCGACCTCCTGCCGCTGGAGCTGCTGCAGATCGCCTCCGGCCCAGTCGCGGACGGCTACGAGGTCATCATGATCGACGCGATGATCGAGCCGGACTACATCGCGAAGGTGCTGGAAGCCTGCGATGGCGCGCTGTGTTTCGCCTCGTCGTGCATCCTCGGCTATCAGGTCTACGACGGCTATGTGGTCGCCAAGGCCGTGCGCGAGAAGTTCCCGAAGCTGCCCATCATCTGGGGCGGCTGGTTCCCCAGCGTCACGCCGCAGATGTACCTCGAGAGCGGCATCGCCGACGCCGTGGGCCTCGGCCAGGGCGAGCTGACCTTCCGTGAGGTCGTGCGCGCGCTGGATTCGGGTCAGGATCTCGCCGAAGTGCCGGGCCTCGCCGTCTGGCGCGACAACCGCGTGGTCTACACCGCGCACCGCTCCGTGGCCGGTTTCGACCAGTTCGAGCGCGTGCCGTGGGAACTGCTGGAATACGAGCGCTACGCCGAGATTCAGGTGCGCCCCACCAAGATGAAGGTGCGCCACCGCTTCCCTCTGCCGGGCCACTGGACGCCGGAGAATCCGCCGCGCGCCTTCAGCTACTTCTCGAGCTTCGGCTGCCCTGAGCCGTGCACCTTCTGCTGCTCGCCGCTGGTGACGGGCCGCCGCTGGAAGGCCATCCCGGGCAAGCAGCTCGCGGAGGACATCGCCGAGCTGCAGCAGCGCTTCAAGTTCGATGTGCTGCGCTTCCAGGACGCCAACTTCGGCGTGTGGGAGAAGCGCACCAAGGAATTCTGCGAGACGCTGGTCGATCTCAAGGTCCCGATCCACTGGAACGGCACGATCGAGATCGAGACCATCATGAAGTACAAGGAGGAGACGCTCGATCTGCTCGAGGCCTCCAAGTGCCACCTGCTCTGGCTCGGCGCCGAAACCGGCACGAAGGAGATGCAGGAACGCATCAAGAAGTACATCTCGATAGAGAACATTCCGATCGCGATCGGCAAGCTCGCCAAGCGCAACATCGTGCCCGGCACGTTCTGGATCATCGGCTACCCCGGCGAGACGCGCGAATCGATGCTCGCCACGCTGAAGCAGGCCGCCGCCGTCAAGCACGCCTACCCCATCGCGGGCTCCGAGGTCTATCCGTTCCGCCCGATCCCGGGCACCGAGGACTTCGACACGGCCGTCAAGCTCGGCTACGTGCCCCCGAAGGACTTCTACGAGTGGGGCAAGTGCTTCGAATACAAGTACAATGCCCACAACACGCCTCTGCCGGAAGATGTGCGTGAGATCTGGCGCCTTTACAACAACACGGCGGCAATCTACGACAAGCACGTCACCGAGGGTCCGCAGTGGATGCGTGATCTCCTCAGCAAGGCGGCCGGCTGGCGACTCAAGAAGGGCCGCTACGGCTTCCCGATCGAGCAGAAGCTGTTCGACCTGTATGTCAAGGCCACGGGGCAGATCCAGCCCGGTGCCAAGGACTACACGCCCGCGGTCGACGCCTGATTCGGGCGAGCCCGATCAGAGTCCGCGCCGTGCCTCATGAGAGCCCGATGAGGGCTCTCACTTCCGCGACCGCGCGCTCGAGATCGTCATTGACGACCACATGGTCGTACTTGACGCGCTCGCGGTACTCGTCCGCGGCCTTGTGCAGGCGGCGCTCGAGCACTTCCGGCGTCTCCGTGTTGCGCTTCACCAGTCGGCGACGCAGCTCCTCGAAGTCGGGCGGCGCGATGAAGATGTACTGACCCGGCTCATGCAGGGCCTTGAGTTGCAGCGCGCCTTGCACATCGATCTCCAGCAGATAGATCTGCCCGCGCGCCAGCGCTTCTTCCATCGGCTTGCGCAGCGTGCCGTAGAGATTTCCGAAGACTTCGGCGTGCTCGATGAACTCGCCGCGCGCAATGCGCGCGCGGAAGTCCTCCTTGCTGATAAAGTAGTAGTCGCGCCCGTCGACTTCGCCCGGTCGCATGGCGCGCGTGGTGGCCGAGACGGAGAAGGTGACGCGCGGGTCCTGCAGCAGTCGCTTGCAGATCGTGCTCTTGCCGGAGCCCGAGGGCCCCGAGATCACCACCATCTTGCCCTTGGCCGCGTTCATTCGAGATTCTGCACCTGCTCGCGCAGGCGCTCGATGTGCGTCTTGATCGCAACGACCGCGTGCGCAACGGTTGCGTCGTTGCACTTCGAGCCGATCGTGTTGGCCTCGCGCAGCAACTCCTGCACGAGGAAGTCGAGCTGGCGTCCGACCGCACCGCCCTGGCGCAGCAGCTTTTCCCACTGCGTCAGGTGGCTCGCCAGACGGGTCAATTCCTCGCCGACGTCCATGCGCTCGGCCAGCAGCGCCAGCTCGCGCGGCAGATCCGCCGGCTGCACCCGCGCCGCGGGCGCGAGCAGTTCGTTGGCGCGCTCGCACAGCTTGCGATGGTGCTCGCGCACCACATCCGGCATGCGCGCGGCGACCTGAGTACTGAGCTCGCCGATGGCGCGCGTGTTGCGTTCCAGATCCGCGACGAGGGCGCGGGCCTCCGTCTCGCGCATCGCGATCAGGGCATCCAGAGCGGCGGAGAGCACCTTCCAGAGCAGCGCGGTCTCGCGCTCGCGCACGCTCGTGTCATCGGCCGTGCCGATGACACCCGGCAGCCCCAGCAGCGTGTCCATCGTGATCACGCCCGAGAGCCGCAGTTCCGCCGCAAGCGACTCGATCTCGCCCTTGTAGCGGGCCGCCAGAGCGCGATCGATCACGACCGGACGCGCGCCGGTTTCGACCAGACGCACGCTGACGGAAAGCGCACCGCGCTCCACGCGGGCGCGCACGCGGTTTTCGAGCTCCGCTTCGAGCGCGGAGAGCTCCGCGGGCAGACGAGTCTTGACCTGCAGGTGCCGATGGTTGACCGAGCGCAGCTCGACGCTGATCTCGAAAGCCTCTTCGCGCAGGCTGGCGGCGCCGAAGCCCGTCATCGAGCGCAGGCTGGCCGAGCTGTTTGCCCTCGCAGGCTGGGCTCCCGGAACATCGGCTCCCGGAACAGGCGCCATCGCGCTCAGGCGCCCTTGGGGCGGCTGCCCGGCTTGATCGCCTGACCACCCGCCTTGCACAGCGGGCATTCTTCCGGCTTCCAGGTCTGAACCTTGACCGCGCACAGCGTGGTCAGCTCAAGACCGTCCGCGGCGAAGGGATTGCCGCCCGAGCGGTTGACGATGCCCGCCACCGCGGCGGTGGGCACATCGAAGCTCTTCAGCACCTCCATCACCTCGCGCGCGCTGCCGCCGGTGGTGATCACATCCTCCACCACGAGCACGCGCATGCCGGGCTCGACGCGGAATCCGCGGCGCAGGCCCATCTTGCCGTCAGTGCGCTCGGTGAACTGGCAGCGCGCGCCCAGCGCACGGGCCACTTCATGCGCCCAGATCACGGCACCCAGCGCCGGCCCCATCACGAGGTCGTAGGGACGCGGATCCTGCGCGCGCAGCTTGGCAGCGAGGCTCTGCGCGAGCAACTCCGCGCGGCGCGGATCCTCCAGCAGCAGAGCACACTGGAAGTAGCGGTCGGAGTGCAGACCGCTGGAGAGCTGAAAGTGCCCCTCGAGCATGGCGCCGCTCGAGCGGAACAGATCGAGGACCTGTGCTTCGCTCAGCATGGCGCTCACTTGGACTGCTCGGTGCTGCCGCCGGCCGGAGCGCTCTGAGCGCCGCCATCACCGCTCGGGGCTGTGCTACCGCTCGGGGTCGTGGCATCGCCCGCCGGCACAACCGACTCCTGCACCACGGAGCTCGAAGACTCACTGCGGTTGAGGAAGTGGATGCCGACCGCAGAAAGCAGGAAGATCGCGCAGGTCCAGCCCGTGAACTTGTGGATGCCGCTGGCGCCCACGCCGAAGGTCTGCTGACCTTCCGCACCCAGCGCGCCGGTGAGGCCGCCGCCCTTGCCCTCCTGAAGCAGGATCACCACGACCAGAATGATCGCGGAGAGGATGAAGACGATGTAGAGAAGCGTGCTGAGAAGGGGGGTCATGGGGGCGTGGGCCTGAGGTTGAAGGGGCGAGATTATAGCCTCGGAGCGCCGTCGATGATGCCGAGGAAGCTGGAAGCCTCCAGAGAGGCCCCCCCCACCAGGCAGCCGTCGACATCCGGAGCCCGCATCAGTTCGGCCGCGTTGGTGGCCTTGACGCTGCCTCCGTAGAGGATCCGCATGCTGCGGGCCTGCGCCGGGGTGTAAAGGCCGGACAGCACCCCCCGCAGGTAGGCGTGGGCCTCGCTGGCTTGCGCCGTGGAGGCATTGACCCCCGTCCCGATCGCCCAGACCGGCTCGTAGGCCACCGCCATGCGGTCCAGATCCGCGGGTTTGACACCCTGCAAGCCGGCTTTCAGCTGAGCGCCGATGACGGCCTCGGTGCGCTTGGCCTCGCGCTCGCCGAGCGTCTCCCCGACGCACAGCATCACGCGCAGACCGGAGCTGAGCGCGCGCTGCACCTTGGCCTGAATCAGCGCATCGCTCTCACCGTAGAGGTGGCGGCGCTCGGAGTGGCCCAGCAGCACCCAGCCCGCGCCGACATCGCGCAGCATCGTGGCGCTGACCTCGCCGGTGAAGGCACCCTTCTCCTCATCGCAGCAGTTCTGGCCGCCGACCTGAATGCGCGAACCCGCCAGCGAGCGCGCGACCTCATCGAGATAGACAAAGGGCGGAAACACCGCGATGTCGAGGTCCGTACGCTGCCCCGCACGCTCGCGCAGCGCCGAAACAAGCGCCAGCGCGGACTTGCGGTCGAGGTTCATCTTCCAGTTTCCGGCGACGAAATGCATGCGCCTACGATACCGAGCAAGGCCGCCGGCCGCGACCTTCGCGGAGGGGGGGGCGAGCGCGGCGGCCGGGTCCAGGCGCAGCTGGCAGTGGAAATAGCCTCTGAAATCAGCGCGGGAAACAGAAACAGCGCAGGCAGGAATGCCCCAAACGCCGCGAGAAACTCAGCGGGAGCGGGGTGCGCTCACGGTGCCCGTCAGCTGGCGACCGTCCAGCGCCGCGATGTGGTCCGCATCCTGCGCGATCGCACCAAAAACCTCGGGCGTGATGGCCTGCGCACCGTCGGAGTGGACCTCGCTGACGTCGATGTGCACCTCGAGCATCAATCCGTCGGCTCCCGCGCCAACGCCTGCGCGCGCCAGACTGCGCACCAGATCCGCTCGACCAGCAGCATGGCTGGGGTCGACGATCACGGGCAGGTGCGTCACCTTCTTGAGGTGCGCGACGGCCCCTACATCGAGCAGGTTGCGGGTCACGGAATCGAATCCGCGCACACCGCGCTCGCACAGCACCACCTGCGAGTTGCCTTCCGCGAGGATGTACTCCGCCGCCAGCAGGAACTCGCGCACGGTCGCTCCGAAGGAACGCTTGAGCAGCACCGGCTTGCCGGCCTGCCCGACCTCCTTGAGAAGAGGCGTGTTCTGCATGCTGCGCGCGCCGATCTGCAGCATGTCGGCGACGCGGGCCACGCGCTCGACGTCACGCGGGTCGAGCACCTCGGTA
>Ga0209668_10001300_pt1 | contig 10658 bp, 4 predicted proteins | sample FrelakmetPLP11PL_FD_187150 | JGI IMG/M metagenome (GOLD analysis project Ga0209668, IMG submission 187150) | Freshwater lake sediment microbial communities from the University of Notre Dame, USA, for methane emissions studies - PLP11 PL (SPAdes)... | ecosystem: Environmental > Aquatic >... | reverse complement strand
TTTAGCTATGACATCATGATAGGCATCAAACATTAATAAGGTATGTGAAAGTTGTTTTGCTGCTATTTGAGCGATGTCATGTTGTCGATCGAGTAATTCAATTAGAATAGGAACATTATAGCCACCCAACATACTGCCTAGGAGCTCACTAGCGTGTTTAGGTGATATAAATGGGTTACTAATTTCGTTTTTTGCGAGGGCCGCCAGAAAACCAGCCTTAACATAGGCTGCAGGATCTACTCCTGGTGCTACATGTTCTGCTAATAATTTAACAAGAAAAGATGCTTCATGAGAAAAGGCAGGATTTTTAATTAATTCAATACATGCTGTAACCTGTGTTGCATCAAGCGGAAGCGGCGGAATACCTTGATCGGCACGTTGTTGGATGTGTTCTCGATAAGTAGCTAAAAAACTGGATGGTGATGCAGACACAATGACCCCGCTTATTGTTTAATAATAGCATTATTATACTCTTTTAAATTACCATAAGTAAGGAAATTGTCTTCTAAACTTTCTTCAAAAATATGAAAAATAGCATTTTAAACAGACTTTTCAGCTTAGACAAAGGGTAAAATACAGACCGTCATTTTGGGCTAATCTAAATAAATTATCCCCTGCCAAGACCACGGCCTTTAATTTCAACTCTTTCATTTCTATAGGCAAAAAGCTGATTTTTTGATTTCTGCTTTTCGCCTTTAGTGATAGTTTTAGCGATCTTTTTATTGGCTGAAATACGTGCAGCTACTCTTCCTAAACATTTATGGGTAACTAGCTGCAAAAATACTAATGATTCATTAAAATCAGAACGGCCATCTACGCGAGTAAGTGGATTTCGATGATTTCCTTTATTCGATCCAAAATAATTTTTCTGTGAGGTTAATCTAGGATTCGCTAAATTTGTTTCTAATAAATTAGGCCTTATATGATCTAGTTGAGGCCGGCAGTTAATAGGTAAAGTCTGTATTTTACCATTAAAATTCGGAGTGCCATTAAATTTTCTTTTTCGATGCAATCACTCTGTTTTAGAAAAAAGCTTTCCTGTGATTCCAAGCAAATTTTCGTTTCGTGGTTTTGTAGACGATGGGGCCTTTTGAGCTAAATGACTGAAAATATCCCGCTTAATTAAGGATATTTTTTTAGTACTTTGACTATTCTTTTCAGTTTTTACTGAGTTTACTGAATTTCTTGATTGTTCAATCTTGTTTTTATGAGAAAGTTTTTTTCTATGGGAAGGACGCTGGTGCTTTGACTGATCAGCGTCATGGTTTTTTAAGTAATTATCTGCATCAATTAAAATACGCTCTTCCTCAATAATTTGCTTGTTTTGAGCAGTTTCTTTTAAAAGCCTTTTACGATGAGATAGCTCAAACGCTTTATTAGATATTTGCTTAATATCAGTCCTCGTTATGTGACTTTCCTGATCTATTTGACGCCTAGAGCGAGATAATTGATGATCCAATCCTTGTCGAATCAAAAGCGGACTTAGTGTGCTGGGTATATTTAAAGGACTATCTGTCGTTTCGATAGGAAGTACCGCTGAAAAATTAGGAGCTTGGTTGATTTCCTCTTGATGATCTTGAGGGTGTATCACTTTTTCAAAAAAACGAAAGTTAACCGATAATATTTTTTCTCTCATTTCGGGGATTTCATAGAACTGACGGCATATTATCGTCCAATAATCAACAGGATTGTCAAGAGCATTGGTTAAAATCAGATCCATTTTGTTGCGAAAAAAACTATAATTTTCTGCATTTTTTAATAATAAAATCTCAGACTCTCTTCCTATATCATTAACCGTGATTACAATAATATTCTTATTACTAGTAAAAACTAAAGGTATCTCCTGCAAAACCCACGTTTCATTTTCTGTAAAAAATATATTTCTTGGAACAGCATTCTGCAAAAAAATATCTAGCTTTTGATACCAATTATTGAGTAGAGCATGCCTTAGGCGAATAGTCGCTAAATGCCAAAAGCTATCTAAAGAGACACAACGGTTAGCGCGAAAATAAAAAGGTATACTTAGCTTTAAAACTAAATCATTTTCCATGGGAAGTATTTCAGTGGAAATTTCTTGCATAACTGGACAGATTTGCTTGACTTTCTTAGCAATTGCACGTAGATCTAAAGTATCACCCCATTCTTCTGTTAAATCGTCATGCAAATCTTCTTTAAAGATATCGTAAAGAATTATTTCTGGAAGGGGGAATAAAGTATGATTGCCAGGTAGAAAAACATAAACATTTTCACCGCCGTTACCGACCAAGTGACTTTCAGACAAAGCATGTGTATAAAAAATCTCATGTTTTCCTTGCCCAATTGATATCGTTCTATTATCCATTAACTGAACTGAAAAAGCTCTTCCTAATCGATTAACAAGTTTTGTAAACGCGTCAATTCTTTCATCAATTGTTTGCTTACTTACTTCTTCGATTTCTTGGATATAGATGTGTTTACTATTCACTAGTCTTAATGCTAACCCTTGAAAAAAATAAGATATGTTCGTCAATAATTTTGTAATATTTTCTGTCGAATTTCTCTTTTCACGCTCACTATAAAAAGAATTGGTGATCCACAAATTAAATACTTTTTCGCTAGAATTAAAAGCTTGAGTCACAAGCGTAAGCTGCGTAGCATTAATAGTGAACTCAATAATATCTTCTATGGAACAATCAAAAAAGAATCTATGTTGGCAGTTTCCCATAAAATTAAACTCAAGCGAGGCTTTGCCCATTTCCTCTATAGGAATTCGATAATCTACAGATTTGGTATTAGTATTGGAAAAAAATGTAACTACAGTATTATTTCTTAATACCAACTTCGGATTTTCATAGGATTGAGAAGTTATGAAAAAATTATCCGGATGGTCTTTACTTAGTCCACCATAGCCATCGATTGAATGGGTCTCTGGACCTACATAAATAACTTCCCTTTGATTTTTTCGGCCAACAAACTGATTGATCCCATTAAGCTCAAGGCTATTCTCAGGATGATGACAAATTAATTGCAGATATAGTGAAGCACTATTATTTTTCTCACATAAAAAACCATTAATATCAAGCAATAAATAGTCTGTTTTTTTAGGATAAAAATTAGAAAAACTGAGCGTATCCGATCCATCAGTTCCTTTTAGCAGACCCGTAATAGATGAATCTCCCACAAGAATAAACAAGTCTTCTTTATAACTACCCTGGAAGTTTTTTTTACCTCCTTCAACTAGAAATAGTGTCGGTGAGAAAATAAAAGCGATGATGGTATCATTACCTTGCCCTAAATTAATGAAGCTTAGGTTATCGGTTCTATTTATTGCATATTCTACACCTAGTGCGTTTTGACAAAGATAAATAATTTTATCAATAGTTTGACTGTTAACAGAAAAAGAGCTATCAGTTAAAAAAGAAGGAATTGATAGTATATCTTCTTTATTAACCTCTGCATTGGTAAGACTTCCTGATAAACAAAATAATTTTCCTTCACTGGGATCATCGGGACTCTCATCATTAATCATTAACTCTCTTTTGCCATCTAAAAAAATTTGATTGTTTTCATGTATACTAGTTTCTGAACGAAACGACGAAAAAATAGAATAGCGAATCGCAGTGTGTACTTTTAAAAAATCAATTGCTCCTTGTACCAACTGATTATTATTAGACTTGACTGTCAAATACTCCGAAGGGTCCAGATGGAAAAGAGCGCGTGCACTCTGAATAAGGGTTTCTGTTCTAGAAAGATGCACATTGTCTTTAATTTTTTCCACCTGCTGTTCAGCATGGTACGCATCTGTTCCTAACCAAACAAGCACTGAAATAGCTTCCCCTGTAGGACCTGTGACTGCAGATACTTCAGTAATGAGATCTAAATATTCTAAACCTTCGATACCCGCTTCTGCGGCATCAACACTAACTATAGCTCCATTGGAAATAATACCTTCTTTATTCCCTTTTTTTATATCATCAATAAGATTAGCTGCAAAAAAAATGGATGTCCCCCTAGCCACAAAAGGAGAAGCCATTTTCATTGAACTACCTAAAAAACGCCTTTTTCCAGCGGATAACACTTTTTCATTAAACAGCAGATGAAACGCAATTTTATTCTCTAAACCTAAATCTTTTTCTAGTAATAGGATATCGTCCGCTGTTAGTTTCTCACCTTGAACAAGCAAGGTATTAGATAGCTTACCTAAGATCGTACTACTTGTAATTAATCCGAAATTAACAGCCACTGTCTAAGCTCACCTTGAAGCAAAGCGGATAAAGTATCTTTAGTGAATAGTCCAGAGCTAATCCAGCGAGACACTTGCGTTACTTTTTGCAGATGGAGTTTCAGTGCTTGATTGCGTACTGCGAAGATTTTTTCATTGTCTCTTTCTGACAATGCACATAAATTAATGGCCCTTTTTAGACTATGCGATGCACAGGCCTCATATAATTCCACATCTTGAAATATTTTTACCTTAAAATCATAAATAATCTTTATCACCGCTAGTTGTTTTTCTTTTTTAGCAGGGATTCTTGAAAATCGACTTAATGAATAAACAGTACCTTTTACAGTACTAACATAGTTTATAATATATTTAACATTTTCTTTAGAAAGCTTATTTGTGATCCATTTATTTTCGATATAACTCAATAATTCAGGCAAAAAAAACAATGAAATTTTTTTTATACAAAAAGCGATCGCATCTCCTAAAAAATTAAGATATTTCTGCTTGGGAAATTTGAGATAGGCTAAATCAAGAAAGTAAACCCAAAATCGGATGTCCTGGTTTACTAGATGATCAAAAAGAATCGTCGAAGTTTCACTATATAAAAATAAATGTTTTATTTCTCTATACTCAGACATATAGAGCAAAAAATGCATAAAATGAAAATTATTTTCTGCGTTATGAATAGAACTCACAAATAATGTTTCAATCTCCCTCGCTATTGCTCGAAATTTGACTATATCTCTCTCAAGATTGATTCGTGTTACTTGTTGAACTAATCGATGGATTGTGTATTTATTTTCTTGATTTTCTAAATTAATCATCGAATAGCTTTTTAATAAACTAAAAATAGTTGCTACTAAATGATTGTTTTGCCAGTAATTAAATAAGCTGCTCGAAATATTATCTGGATCTAAGTAGGCAATCATACTTAATACTTTTATTGCATCATTACCCACGATCGGATCACTTTGAATTTTGTCTAAAGTGATTCGCCAAGTTGTAAAAACTGTCTTTAGATAAGGGTCATTGCTATAGTGTGAAAAATCAAAATCTAAGAGTTCTCTACTTGCTTGTTTATATAGTTCAATATAATCATTAAGAGAAAAGCTAGCATCGGCGCTTCTTCTCAGCTTAATATAGGCTATAGCTTGTTGTAGTGCTAATGGCAAACCCTGAAGTAAGTGATTCAATTCGATTATTTTTTCATCGTCATGGTTATGTTGCAAACCCAATGAGTTCTTGATTAACTCTTTACTTTCCTGTTCGGTAAAAACATCTAGAGATAAAACAGAGGCGATATCCTCCCAATGACTATAACGTGATGTGATTAACAATGTTGGTTTATTACCGAGCATAGATTTAGGAAGATAAGCGGCTATTGCTCTATAATTTTCGACGTTGTCAAAAATAAATAGACTCTTTCTATCTGAAAAATACTCATATACCTCTTCTATTATGCCATCCATATTTTTTTTCTGACCATAACGATTCCTTGTTTCAAGACCAAGTTTGGTAGCTAGTTTATGAAAAGAATGGAATAAATTCTCCTTGGTTTCAGCATTAATCCATAAGACGTTGTGATCATAAGCATTGGCGTAAAGCTCGGCATAACGTAAGGCCAGCTGTGTTTTGCCTATTCCACCTAAACCACTTACAGAAACTTGGGAACCGCTGCTTAATATAGATGGTGTATCAAACATTGAATCAATCGATAACGTTGACAAAGCTGGTACTACTGCTGTTGTTCTGCCAAGTATCAACATTTTATGTAATTCTTTCAATAGCTTTACTCTGCCTGCAAAATTTTGAATAGGTTTATTTAAATTAAATAAAATAGGATTCTTTGTAGTGGTTTGTTGAAGCCTATCTTTTTCTACGACAGGGAATCGATTTTGAATTTTATTCAAAGTAGTTTGCGCCACTTGTTGCGTTGTTTCTCTTCCTAAAACATAGTTATAATTCCGAGAATTAAACTGAAAAATAGTTTCTTCATGAGGGAGTGAATTTTCTTGATAATGTTCTTTAAGATTTTCTTTTATTTCACCGTTTTGTCCCTTTTCCCAGTCTAAAAGTCGCCGATAACCATATCGATTACTATCTGGATGTTCCTTGTTTGCATAAAATCGAAGCCGTTGATGAGGATGGGCATCATCTACAACAACAAGACCTACTTTTTCGTATAAATTCGCCGTATTGATGTTATTTCCTATTTTATCTTGTAGCTTACTTCCGGAAATCCGAAGTCGAGCTCGTTTAACACTCGGATCAAAAAATTTTTCTGATGGACCTGAAAGTATGGCTTGTTCTAACAAGTCTTTGTCAATAGAAGTAACCTCGACAAGTTTCTCGATATAATTAAGTGCTCGATCGGCTGCATCCTCTGCTAATTTTTCCATAGCAACTCGATCACCGGCCTTATCCGTTATCTGCATAAACTGACTTTCAAAACTGTAAAAAATATCGATTGCCGCCTCAGATAAGATAGGGCTTAAATCGCCCGGAGTAAGCTTAGAGAAAACTTTAGTAATTCTCCGAGCTTTGCCTTTATTGGGTATGTAGTATTTATTACTGAGCACTCTTATGGAAGCCACTAATGAAGGAATAGACCCAATGATATTTTGAGAAATACTAACCCCTAATAATGTGCCAGTAGTCCCTGCAGTTAACTCGGTTTTTAATGTTTCCTCTGTTAATCTTTCTCCTTTAGCAGCCAGATGGAATGCAGCCAATCTTTTAATAAAAACAGATATAAATGCCTCGGTAAAAACCTCTTGTAATACCGTAGCATCTTCCTGTTGAAGCTTAAAGCCAAGTTGCTTTGGATCATTTAATCGATCATCATCGATGCTAGAAGAGGCAATGCTAAAACCAAAAGGTAGTAATAGGTGTCGTTCACGCCAAGCGGGATCAGCGCGAAGTTTTTCAGAGAGTAATTGCCGTCTTCGATCAAAATATTGCTGATCACGTGGCAATGTAAATTTGCTAATTAACCAATTTAAAGATCTATTATTATCAAGCAATTCATTGAGATCAGCGGCGTTTTCTAGAGCCCAAAATGCACAATTATATCCGTCTGTTTGCTGCTCTCCAGGAGCTATGTTTAAGGGTTCTTCACCGATACGATCTAAAAATAATTGGTGATACTCAAAAGGAAATGGATTATTTTTAGAATCGATATAATAACTTTTATAATGATTATTTTTGTAAAAAATAACCAATGTAACCCAATGCAATCCTTCTAAATTAATGATATAAGTACATCGGCCTGTTTTGAATTCCCGTAGTTTTAACTGAAAGTTTTCTATTTGAGTACTTAATTGAGAAATAGAACCTAACACTTCAAATTCAGAATAGTGTTCTGTTAGTTCTGTTAGGCCTTTATAGTTGTTATATTCTATGCGTGCTATATCAACAATATCCTCTTGGCTTAACCAGTAAGCATAATTTTCTTTTGCCGTCGCTTCGACAAGCGTGATTTCATCATCATCCGATCGTTTGACACGAGATTTTGAAAAAATTAGTAAAGAGTTCGGTGATTTTTCTTGAAAAAAATCATCAGAATCCATGCTCCATTCATCTAATATCTGTAATGCTCTTTTTTTTTCAGTATCTTCATGAAAAGTCTTTAAATTTATTTCTGATTGCTTTTGCTTCATAAGCGTCTTCCTTGACTTGATAATAATGTGTAATAAAAAAATTAAAACTTTTTATTAGTTACTAAAATTCCTTACAGCAAGTCCACACTATAATATTTTTTTAATAAAAAACGAAGTTTTTTATATTAAAAAATAAAAATTTTTAACTATAAAATATTAATTTGTATAAAAATAAATTAATTAGGTAAACTATGAATTGAGAACATTTGAAATAATTTCTTTAAAACCATTGCTAACTTGTATATTGATTCTATTGCTAAAAAATGATCATCTAAGATAGGTTGGATGGAGGAAGTGAAAATCATTACTCTCTTTTAAAAACTTCTATCACGGAGAAAGTGTTTGAAATTGCGAATAAAGCTTCAAACAGTGGAGATTAAAAATAATTTTTTATATATTCTTCTAAGCGAGATAAGTTGATACGTTTTTGTTGCATAGTATCGCGATCACGTACAGTGACTGTGTCGTGATTTTCAGTATTTTTACTTTTAGCTATGGTATCAAAGTCAACGGTAATACAAAGTGGAGTACCTATTTCATCATGACGTCGATAACTTTTTCCAATATTTCCAGAGTCTTCGTAGGCGATTCGGCCTATTCCCAAAGATTGTATTGCATTCTTTAGAACTTTTGCTTTTTCTACCAATAAACTATCGTTACGCTTCAAGGGAATAATGGCTATCTTGACCGGCGCTAAATGAGGTTTTATTTTTAAAACTAGACGTTTTTTATTATCCTTTAGTGTTTCTTCTTCGTAGGCATCCGAAAGTATAGCAAGTACCCCTCTATCTAAACCGGCAGAAGGCTCAATCACATAGGGAACGAAATGCGAACCAGGGGGGGCTTGGACACTTAGTTTAGCAATACTTTCCTTGTTAACAGATACGTTGGCATTGATGTTTAATTCATTTTGATCTTGCGTATGGGAACCTAAATCATAATCGGTACGGTTAGCAATTCCTTCTAACTCTTCAAAGCCATGAGGAAATTTATAGAGTATATCAACAGTTGCTTTTGCGTAATGAGCTAGCTCAGATGTGCTTTGCGTTAACAATTTTAATCTTTGGGTATTTAATCCTTGATTTTTCCACCATGCTAATCGAGATTCAACCCAATATTGATGCCATTGTTCATCTTCACCAGGTTTAACAAAAAATTCAATTTCAAGTTGTTCAAATTCTCTGACTCTAAAAATAAAATTACGAGGTGTTATTTCGTTTCTAAATGCTTTACCAATTTGGGCTATACCAAAAGGGAATTTAGGAGACATAGAGTCCAGAATATTTTTAAAATTAGTAAATATTCCTTGAGCGGTTTCAGGACGTAAATAAGCAAAAGCATCTGGGTCTTCTACAGGGCCCATGGTAGTTTTAAACATCATATTGAAAGATCTTGGTTCAGTAAGGTTGGCTGAACCACATGCTTCACATTTGCCATCTATAAGATGATCCGAACGCCAACGTTTTTTACATTGCTTACAATCGACTAGTAAGTCAGCAAATGTACTTTCATGACCAGAATAATAAAAAATTTTTCTATGCGTCAAAATGGCAGAATCTAATCCATAGATATCATCACGTTCATAAACATTGGACTTCCACCACGCAGCTTTCAAGTTATTTTTTAATTCTACGCCTAAGGGACCATAATCATAAACTCCTTGTAGTCCCCCATAAATTTCGGCACTAGGAAAGATGAACCCTCTGCGTTTACATAAAGATACAATTTCTTCTAGATTTTCTGCCGCCATGTTGTAGTTTCCAAAGATTGGGTTCAGAATATACTCTTCGCACTTGAACTTTTGGCTGTGTTGCAGCTCAATTCGCAATCCTCATGTATGCTGAATACACTCCGGTTGCTTCATTATCGCTGCGCCTTGCCAAAAGTTCAATTGCTGTGAATATAAGTTTTCATACCCAGAATTATACAACAGGTTTTCATAAAAACCGTTACAAAATTCATAGGATAAGCACACGAACTAAACCAAAGCATAAAGCGAGTACTTTTAAACATCCCGCCCTGAACGTTTACGTTCATGCTCTTTCAAAAACTTTTTACGTAAACGTAAATAATGGGGAGTAACTTCTAATAATTCATCATCAGCGATAAATTCTAATGCTTGTTCTAAAGAAAATGTTATTGGAGGTGTTAAAATGATGTTTTCATCCGAACCTGAGGCTCGGACGTTTGTAAGTTGTTTCCCTTTCACGACGTTAACAACTAAGTCGTTATCGCGTGAATGAATACCTACAATCATTCCCTCATAGACATCAGTTTGTGGACCAATTAATAGTTTTCCGCGCTCTTGTAAATTAAATAAGGAAAATCCAGTCGCTTTACCGACTTGGTTTGAGATCATGACACCATTCGCCCGGTTAGCAATAGTCCCTTTTTTTACTGGACCATAATGATCAAATACATGGTGCATTAGTCCTAAGCCAGAAGTGGCTGTTAGAAATTCTGTGCGAAAACCAATTAAAGCGCGAGTGGGTATTTTATAATCTAGTCGAACACGCCCTTTTCCGTCCGATACCATATCGATTAGATCGCCACGACGGCTACCTAATTTTTCCATAATGTTACCTTGATGTTGTTCTTCCAGATCCACAGTTAAATTTTCGTAAGGTTCTTTCAGCTCACCATCAATTTCCTTCAAGATAACTTCAGGACGAGATACACCCAATTCATAACCTTCGCGACGCATCGTTTCAATTAGTATCGATAAATGCAATTCCCCTCTCCCCGAGACGCGGAATCGATTAGGGTCTTCAGTGTCTTCAACTTTAAGAGCAACG
>Ga0209668_10001299_pt1 | contig 10659 bp, 7 predicted proteins | sample FrelakmetPLP11PL_FD_187150 | JGI IMG/M metagenome (GOLD analysis project Ga0209668, IMG submission 187150) | Freshwater lake sediment microbial communities from the University of Notre Dame, USA, for methane emissions studies - PLP11 PL (SPAdes)... | ecosystem: Environmental > Aquatic >... | reverse complement strand
CTGTTAAGAAGTCGCATGTTTCAACCAGAAGTCAAGGCGTTTCTCCAAAAATCAGACCCGCAAACCCCATTGACCTCCAACGATATCGGAGAACAAGGATACCTGATATGTCTACCCCACCCACTTCAGTTCCCGTCCCAGTAGGAGTCCTCATCCCGACGGAGAGCAGGTGGTGGAGCTATCTTTACCCATATGGAACGGGTAGCTAAAAGGGCGGCAGGTGGAAGGAAAAGCAAATCCTGAAACAATAAAAATCCACGTCAGATGAATATGCCGGAAGTTGAAAAACGTCTTATTTGGCTCTTCCGGTCAATTGGAATGCAGACCAGTAATAGGGGTGCGGATATTTCTTGCGTGTTTCCAGCTGAGCTTTGCGCAAGGCGTCGAGCTTGTCTGTTTGCTGCATCCCCCGATAGAACCGAACCATCAGGTACGCCGTTGCCAGGTCGTCCACTTTCCAGAGGCTGGCAACAATGGAACTGGCGCCGGCATAGAGAAATCCACGCGTCAGACCCACCAGTTCATCCCCGTTTGCCACTTTGCTTAAGCCCGTTTCACAGGCGCTCAGGGTGACAAGATTGGCGTTAAGTTGCATGGAATAAAGTTTATCCACAGTCAACATGCCGTTGGAACGAGCATCAGGAGAAAGAAGAAGCGCCGATTGCAACGGATTGTCCGGCGAAAATTGACCGTGTGTGGCAAAATGAATGTAATAATAATCCCCGCCATATCTGCGCACGATATCTTCTGTAGCTTGCTTGCGCACAAATACTTTGGAATTCGGCCAGATTTTCGCAACCTCAACCGCCTCTCTCTCGGCAAAAACAAGGTCGTGAACCGGATTTCCAAGATCGGGATTGCCGAAAGCCAGTACCCCGCCCCTTTTGTCGCCTTTTCTTTCTCCCAGATACTTCAAGGCGCTCGCGCTGGGCATCAAACGGATTTTGTGACGGTCGATCAGATATTGTTTCCCGTCGTGCAAGGCATTGAAAGGAATGTAATGCAGAATCCCGTGTGAAACGATAACGAGATCTTTATTCTGCAACGCCCCTTCCAACGGTTTGAACAAACGATGATGCAGTTTTCCGGCAAGCGTCAACGTTGCAGGTGAACGGGGATTTTCCAACGACTTCCTGAAGGCCGCTACTTCTTCCGCAAGCCCGAAGGGATTAATCCTGACGATTTGCAAACCTCCATCAGAAAGAACAAAAGCGAACATATCGCTGCCGGAATAGTAGTACTCGACCAGTGCCTCTCTTGGGGTGAGAAGCGATGTAATATCGGATACGGGAGTAGAATCTACTGTCACCAGTGAAGCAAGTTCCGGCACGTCGCGTCGCAAATCCTGCCGCGCTTTGACGGCTATGCTCCGGAGTTGCGACCTATTGACACTCTTATCCAAAGACAGGATGTCTGCCTCTGATTTGTCCTTGGCAGCCAGAATATTGCGCACCTCTTCTTCCTTACTCACCGACTTTACCACAAAGTCTTTCTTTCCGGCAAGAAGATCAACCAGGGCACGGGATTTTGATCTTTCCACGTACTCGAAGGCTTTCGTGTACTGTTTATCTGTATACAGCGCCACGATAAGGCCGTGATACACGGCTTGCTTGTCCCCGACAAATCCGATTTTCCCGGCCTCAATACTGATGGTGGAGCGCTGCTGTTCGATAACCTCCACCGCTTTTTCATAAAACCTAATAGCCTCTTTGAGGTTGCCTTCTTTTTCGGCAATCCGGCCCCGGTCAAACAGGAGGATCCAGTACATTTCCCCCCGATCCTGAATATAAGGATACTTTAATAGCGCATCGTAGCCTTGTCTGGCCTCGGCTGTCCGTCCCACTTCATAGAGGCTTTTATTCTTCATAAATTCAAAGGATAATTTATTGTTGGTGAAGACATCCCACCCACCGATTGTTTTAAGAAAGGCGCTGGAATCCTCAAACTTATAAGAAACGGCATTGATGGCCTCGGGGTACTTTTTCAGGATAATGTAGATTTTGGCCAGCGCAATGTTGCGATCATCCGTAACAAGCATGTAGGGGTATCCTAGATACAATCCTTTTAGTTGTTCAGCGGTGGCATCGGCCTTATCCGTCTTGCCTGCCAGGGCATTGGCAATGCCCAAGGTTTCAAATACCTTGACTTCCTCAAAACGGGTCAATTGTTTATCGACGACGATTTTATTTGAGAGTTCGGCCGCCTTGACGGCATCTTCGTACTGCCCCAGTTCGATCAAAGCGTTGGCCTTTAGTCTGGATGGCGTTGCCGAATGGTTCCACGCATCGGCAATAAAATCACCCGCATCCACTTTGGTCTGGGCCGCATCCAGACAGGGAAAAAGTTTCTTGTAATTTTTTAACTCGCCGTATGCTGAACACAGATAGATCAAATCCTGAAAGGCCAGACCTGAATATTTTGCTTCATGAGGTTCAAATTCCCTGACGACCTGAGTATAGTTCGCCTCGGCAGCCAGATTCAATCCCCTACTGTTAAACGCAGCAGCACACCCTGAAACAATGAAAGCCGCCAATACGACGGCAAGCCATAAACACCTTATCTTTCCCGACATGATGAACAACCCCTTTCGCGCTTCTTTACCTCAATGGAACGAAATTCAAATTCATCCATGATGGATGGAAATGGTATAAATCCGGAATAGTCAATTAAAGTAGAGGCGCCCAGTTTATTCCGTTGATCCAGGATGATGTTTGTCTTATCAGTTGCCGCCTGGTTTCCCGGCGGTGTCTAAGGCAATTCAAGCATTACCGTTTGTACTCTTGCATGGTTCTCCAAATCAGTCAATCATTGACTTCGGAAGCAAGAGATAATATGTCTCCTGCACAATGGTGTATCAATAGTTGACAATGAGGCCTGATGACCGCTCACAAATCTTCACCATACAATTTCTCATTTCATTCGATGTCATTGAACGCTTCTTTCAATTCTTCTCCTTTTTCCGGGGGCTGAAAGGCTGTCCCAAAATCATAGAAATTCATAATAGCTCTGTATAATCAATGCATTATAAATTTTATCGGTGAAGCTCGCAAGGTTGGCATGAATAATGCGCTAATATACGTCAAAACACATTACACACAAAGGAGGAAACAGATCATGAAAAAGACATTAAAGACATTAGGCCTGGCGATATTCGTAGTGCTGATGACGGGAACTTTTGCCGTCGCTGAATATACGGCAACCAGTGTGAGCGAATTTCCGTATTTTCAGCTCGGCTGCCTGATTGTGGGCGGCATGACGATCATCTCTCTGAAGCACAAGTATCAGAAGATGTATACGGGAGAGCTGATGGGTATATTCGCGATGTATACCATTTTGATTGCCCTTTTCACGGCCCCGGTTTTCAACGTCATTAAGAGCCTGGTAAGCTAAGAAACGCACCATACCTGGTTTTCATGACAGTATGGTGATCAACTCTGGAGGGAAAGGCCATGTTAACGACACACAAGACAATTGAAGACCGTAGAATATACAGCACGATTCTTATGCTGAGTTCCTGGGGGTTTGTTATTGTGATATCCTCATTTCTTTTCCTCTATGTGGGACATCATCTGGATAAGATGCTGGGTACGTCCCCCAACTTTATGCTCGGATTGTTTTTCCTGGCCTTATTTTTCTGTATCGGCAGGTTATATCAGGAAGCCTGGTTGAAGCGAAAAGATGTCTGAGTTCATCCTTCTCATGTAGAACACAAAAGATATTTTCATGCTCTGTGATCCTCTTAAGCCCCTTTATGCCGCTGTGCTGAGGGGCTTAAGAGTTTCTGAACCTTTTCAGTGTCCCTCCCCCTATCAGAGGCATTACATCCTGGCCGGTTTTCAGCTTTCACCTGCCTGCGAAACAACTTTGTTTTAAACCAGATAACTGAGGATAAAAGAAATTTTATACCACACAAGACCGAGCTCACTGGGGGCAATGAATTATTCCCCAACGATAACCATTTGAAAGGGTGGATGCCCGTCAAAATTGAAGATTTACACTTAAAATGTAATCATGTTTTCGTAGTTTTCCTCCGGAATGCACTACTTCAAACCGAAAAAGGCAATTTGAGCCGTAAAATGAGGACGGCTTGGGAAGGCAATTTTCTCCTTGACTGGTTTTGCAATTAAGAGTACTTTTCTGATAGTTTCCTTCCTTTTGGAGCCAAGTGACCCAACGACATAACCTCTAATTTTATGGGAGCAAACGAGAAAGGGGCCTTGGTCTTTTATAGGTTCCCAAGCGTGTCTGCTCTTTAATAAAGAAGAGGAGGTAACGTATGAGAAAGCTTTTTACAGGCATTTTGATTTTAGGATTTTTGTTGTCTTTGTTCACTATTTCGCAGGCCGTGACAATCACCTTTGACGGTCTGGTAGGCGCTAATACAGACCCATTCCCTACGAGCTATACAGAAAGCGGCTTTAGCGTCGTAGGAACTGGAGGAAACTGGTTCGAGGCACATTTTTACGGGAATGAAGTACCCGATATATTCGCTGAGACCACCAGTTCGATCCAGGTGAAGCGCACAGCCCCAGGGGAATTTACTTTTGATACCGTGGACCTGGCAGGCAGCAGCGGTGGATACAGCAGCGCCTCTTTTAAAGGATGCCTCAATAGTGTTCTGGTCCTCGATCTCTCGGGGGATTTTCCGTCAATCTTTGATTTCGTGACCGCGATGAACTTGCTCCCACCAGTCGCATTGGACACGTTGGATATTACTGTTACCCCAGGTATTGGCGTATCTTCAGTGAACCTCGACAATATTGTTGTGAATCCTATACCCGCTTCTATCCCCGAACCCTCCACCATGCTCCTTCTTGGTCTTGGGATGATGGGATTAGCGGGAGCAAGAAAGAAGTTTAAGAATTAGATAAAGTCCAATTATCAAAAAACGAAAAGGCAGGGTCTCTCGGCTCTGCCTTTTTGCTTGGTCAGATTATTGATTAACGACTGTAATCTTATATCTGTTGAAGAAAACCAATCTTAACGCTTTCAGGAAGTACGTCGCGGGAAAAGATGTAAATAATTTTCCTGTGGTCAGTCAGTGATCCTTCTTACCTCTTTCACCTCTAAAGTGTGAGTTCAGGGTTTATAGGAACGATGAAGATTTCTATTTGAAATAAAGCCGTCCTAACAAAAATAGAGCGGGACAAACAAAATAGCATAGAGCCATTTCGCTGTCCCGCCTGAGTTTGCATAATTTCGATCACATCATCACTGGGTTCTTACGGGACACTTTCCTATTATTTCCATTTTTAGCGATGATGCTTTTCTAAGCAGGTCTTTGCCTGGAGTAAACTGAATTCCCGATGGCCCTGATGTGAAGCTCTGGGACTTGCCTTTAAAGTCAGCATGTTCATAGATGGTCGCCTTTACCTGGCACTTGCCTGGAGAGGGCCATATTTCGACTTTAGTCGCATTATCATTATGCACCAGGTGGGAATAGCTTGTTCCACCGCACGTCTCACTGGCGGGGTAGAATGATTTTGAGCCAAACAACCATACCCCCACGGGCTTACTAAGGATTGTCCTTGACCAGACTACCAGAGATGACACTTTGTCGTTGAACTTATAGGGACTGAGCGATTGCTTGGAATCATACAAAGGTAGTACTTCACCGTCATAATTCTTATGCTGAAACAGATAAACCGCAACATTTTTGCCGACTTTTACAGAAGTAAGTTTATCGTTCATTTTGGCCTTGCTCAGCTGGGGCTCCAATCTCTGGCACATCCCCGGCTCCACGGAATACACAAGACTCTTACCCTGATAGTTAGCATGTTCGTACACGACTACTTCATAATCCCCAGCTCCCGCCGGTCTTTTGGGCTTCGCATATACCCACGCAGCGTGGCTACCAATTTTGTTACAACCATATGCTATCCACATGTAGCCGCTTTCACCCCACCATGTGCCCCAGGAATTCTTGATCAACCACGACTGCTTGTTGTCATCCCAGCCAACGAGGGTAACGGCGTGGTTAATATCACCGGAAGCGAATTCGTCAAATACCCCGCCGGTATAGGCATGGAATGCGTCGGTTGCCTTCACCGTGACGGCCAGAGGCCCAAATCTGCATAACGCCTCCTTCAGCTTGGCAACATCACCGCGGCTGCTCCCCGCGCCTACATACCCCCACATCTCCGCCCTGTAGGGCCGGCTGACCGAAGTATTGCATTTCCCTTTTACTCCCTTATAAGAGTAGCTGGCTTCTGTGGAGGTCCCCTTATCAACGAGATCACCAAAAGCCCACCACCCTCCGTCGCAGCTGCCCTCTCCACTGCAATCGAGGGTATCCTGCTCGGATGTGTCGATGGTTTCGTCGTTTATGATTTGCCAACTTGATTCAAAGGCCCCATGAGTGCCAAAGGCCCAGCAGCTGCCGCACCCTCCTTGGGACTTGACGGGGGTCACCGCATTGGCCTGTCGCGAGTCAAAGCTCTTGGCATTCTTCGCGCAGATTGCCATTGCTGGCGGTGGTGGGGGTGGCGCTTTCAAAAATGCCGCGGCTCGAGTATTCTGCGCGTTGATCATCTGTTGTAAATTAACCGGTACTTTCATTGTGGCTATCTTGTGCAGCTCGAACTCCATCGCCTTGGTGTAACCCACTGAGAATTTCCACCTTTTTGCAGTGATCTGCTGCCGGAGCTGCAACAGCTTGGCGTTGATGTGCGGCGGTGCCTGCAGTTCTCTCTGTTTGTAATCTACTGCACCTACCGGGGTTGTGGTTGCTTGAGCTCCATAAAGGGCATAAGAACTCCCAAGAATAAATAATACGATGGTACATATCAGAACAATCCGATGACGTCTCATAATGTCCCTCCTTCTCTGGGCATGAAGGTAAAACTGAAAAATGAATACCGCCGGTGATTATTGTGGAAATAATATATGTCTGTTTTCACCTCCTCTCATAATTGAGAACATAGGTTAAAAGGAGACATACTGCATGTGAAGGTTAGTGGTGAAGTTTAACTTTTTACATTGTATTATTATCACGATTTCCAGGAGAAATATACTAAGAAAATGAACGGTGCTGCGTTAACGCTTTCAGGAAGTTACATAGCGGCCTTTGTGTCAACTACAATTGCACCACGATGATCAGTCATCGGGATTGAGCCATTATGGATAGAACTGCCTGATGAAAATGATGACAGAGGATCTTCGGCATGCTGAATACAAAATGCCGGTGGCCGTGACAGGAATTCGCCCGATTCACAAGTATGTCGGGACGGGAATCTCTCCCCGTCCCGGCAGTTTTATGCCTCGTTTCCACCATGAAAAGCCAACTGGTCATTTCCCTGAGCCGGGGCATTCCAGGTACATGCAGCACTGCAGGATTACGGGCAGCTTCCACAGACCAGAGCGCCGTTACAGTTTGCAATATCCCCCTCGCATGACTGCCAGTTACTGAGAACCGTGCCGTTCGGTTTGCCCTTCTTCGTCTTGCAGACGGCCTGGAGGCGGGACGCGTTCCATGAGATGTTGGTACAGGTCTTCCGGAAACTTCCCCTTGCGGTGCAGGTCAGCTTGCTATTAGTGTTAGAGATGCTGTTGGGCTCGCAGAGACCGTAGTAAATGGACGTACCGGAATACTTTCCTTTGTAGCTGCACTGGCAAATGAGCTGGGAACCATCGTCCGTGCAGTCCTTACAGGTCTTGATGTAGCTCCCACCCGGCAGTGCCTGAACCGGCATTGCCAGCGCCAGGCCCGCCAGAATAAGAATACCAACTGTCACCCATAGGATGACTCCCCTCTTCCGCCGTGTTGAATCGATTCGTTTCATCGCCTTCTCCTATCCTCCTGATATATGGTTGAATTGTCCTCGAAGTAGTCAAGGCCTTGATTTCTCAACAGTCAGACTTCCGGTATCCCGTTTAATTGATTGATAAGGCATTGCTTTCGATGGGCAGAATATAGGGGGGCTGTTTTTGCATGTCAAGGGATATTATGCATCAACGTGCGATGCCTGGTGTCGATATTTGCAGTCGGGTGTGAATAGTGTTTATTACGTTTTGAAATCATGCGTTTTTATCGAAGTTGACGATTTGTGTGTTACAGGAAGAAAGAAAGCCGTTAACCCATCTCCATCCGGCAAGTTCGCAGCACCTGCTTTCTAAGATTTTCTAAAATTTTTCAGCGACGACTTTTTATATACTCAGATCATGCAAGGGAAGACGGGGTTGCTGGTAGGGTCCCCTTTTTTCAAGGCGAGTAATACGCAAAGACTTTATATAGAGGAGGCTCCATACCCCTCATGTTGCGTTTTCTGGGTCTATACCGGCCTCCTATAAAAGCATTCTTTTCCCTGGTGGGTTGCGAGATAGGCCAGAACGCCTGTTATTTATCCACATCACAGTCCTACATTGGCGCCAACAATCAAACGGTGACGGGTAAAGGTAAGACCAGGGGTAAGGGAGATCGTTGCTCCTGGATGGATATAGTAGGGTTCATAGGCAAAAGGTTTCATGGACAGAGAGGAACGTTCACCGAATCAAGGACAGGACGGCAGCGGATTGTTCCAACTGGGGCAGCATAGGAAGCCACAGCGGGGTAAACGAACTATAAGTAAGTTGGGGGGTCATAATATGGATATGGACAGCAACAGGGATGATGGAAGCTATACTCAGCGGGATGAAAAATCTTCAGCGTCACCTTGTCCTTAGAGCGTTTCCAACTTCTAAACTTACCACGCAAGGGTAGGTGTTTTCAGGAAAGTTGGGGTCAGTATGAGGATAAAAATGACCGGTGAATCCAATATATGGGGGTATTTATGGGGGTATGTCAAACCTTGCCAATAATATATAATTAAAGATAATAATGAGTTATATTGTGAATTTGATAGACCTCATCCCACCAGAATTCAAAAAGGGGACAGGCAATTTTATGAGAGAAAAAATAGTCTGTCCCCTTTCCCTCAAAAATCATGTCACTTGCTGAAGCAAAAATCAAAAAATAGGCGGGAATTAAGAAAACTCCAGGATCGCACAAGGGGCGGCAGGGTAGCCAGCAAACCGAAAGATGGCTTTTAAAATTGATGATGTCAGGAAGTACGCCACGGAAAATGGCGAAAAAATTATAGACATGACAAGGAAGGCCCCCGTATCGGAAGAATAGGAGAAGACGACAAACATCAATTCCCGGCTAAACTCGAGAAATTCCTTGGATACTTCCGCTAAAATTTCCGCGCTCACTGATCCCGAAACGCATACGGAGAACCTTTTCCTCCCGCGGTGTCAGGGTCGACAGGATCTTCCGGGTCTGTTCCGATAGATCCATACTAATCGTGGCCTCCGAAGGCGACATGAATTTCTTGTCTTCAATAAAATCGCCAAGATGGCTGTCCTCCTCCTCCCCGATGGGCGTCTCCAGCGAGATAGGTTCTTTCACAATTTTCAGAACCTTCTGGACCTTTTCCAGCGGATACTCCATCTTGTTTGCGATTTCCTCGGGATTTGGTTCCCGTCCCAGCTCGTGGGCGAGATACCTGGAGGTTCTGATGAGCTTGTTGATCATCTCGTTCATGTGCACCGGAATCCGGATGGTCCTCGCCTGATCGGTGATGGCGCGAGTGATCGCCTGCCGGATCCACCAGGAGGCATAGGTAGCAAATTTATAGCCCCGCTGGTACTCGAATTTATCGACCGCTTTCATGAGGCCGATGTTTCCCTCCTGGGTCAGATCCAGAAACTGCAAGCCCCTGTTCCTGTATTTCTTCGCGATGCTGACGACAAGACGCAGATTCGCCTCCACCAGCTTGCTCTTCGCGATCTCCGCCTTTCTCTCTCCCGTTTGGATCGTCACCATGGCCTTCTTCAGCGCCGTCATGGAGAGTCCCGTCTCCTGGGCGATCCTCTTGAACCGGCGGTTGGCCTCACGGACGATCTGCTCGCTGGTCCTCAATTTCTCCAAGGATACACCTGCTTGTCTGGCTGCCTGCTCCCCGCTCCTGGCGGACTTGTTCATCTTCGCCCAAGCCTCTTCCAACTGGGCCAGGGAAAGACCCGTTTCCTTTTTGCACCGGCGGACCGTCTCTTCCGCCTGCTCCACTTCGTTCAGATAAATGCGTAGATTGGCGACCAACCGATCGATCTGTCGCTTGCTGAACCGGACCTTCCGGCAGACCTTGACGATATTCAGGAGATTCTTGTCCAAATCCTCTTTGAGTTTCTGCCTTTCCAGGGGGCTGAGCCCTTTCACGTTCAGCTTCTTCCGGATCACATCGTTCTTGGCGTCATAGACCGTAACCTTGTCGAGAAGCTTGATCACCCGTTCCCGATGTATATCTTCCTCGACGCCGCCGTCTTCATCATCGAGATTATCCGCAACGCTCTTCACGCGGATCTCCCCGCTCTTCAATTGGGTGCCGATATTGACCACATCCTTGAGGAAGACGTTCACGCTGAAGACAGCCTCCATGCTCTCCTGGGCGCCCTCTTCGATCACTTTGGCGATCTCGACCTCGCTCTCCCGGCTGAGCAGGGAAACGAGCCCCATCTCCCGCATATACATATTCACCGGATCGCTGGTTTTACTGTCAGCGGGCAGCAGACCGAGGAGATCCTCGCTCTTAGAGTTGCCCCAATCATCAGCCACCTTTTTGACGACCATTTTCCCCCCTTGTCCGTATAGATGATATCGAAATTCTTCTCCCCGAAAAGCAT
>Ga0209668_10001298_pt1 | contig 10663 bp, 6 predicted proteins | sample FrelakmetPLP11PL_FD_187150 | JGI IMG/M metagenome (GOLD analysis project Ga0209668, IMG submission 187150) | Freshwater lake sediment microbial communities from the University of Notre Dame, USA, for methane emissions studies - PLP11 PL (SPAdes)... | ecosystem: Environmental > Aquatic >... | reverse complement strand
TCTCGGCCAGATGATGATGTACGTGAACTGGTTCGATCGGTTCCAACGCGCCGAGCACGAGCAGCCCACTGTGGGCATTGTCCTCTGTTCCGAGAAGAACGACGCCGTCGTGAAGATCACCCTGCCTGAGGACAACAAACAGATCCTGGCCGCGCGCTACCAACACTACCTGCCGACTGAGGAGGAGTTGCGCGCGGAGGTGGCACGAAGCCGGGACGAGGCCGAGCGGGTGTTGCACCTCGCATCGGACGCGCGTGACGTCCGTGCCTGATCCGGTGCCGGGCCCACACCAGTCCGGCGAAGCTCTGGTGAGGCGACGACCGTGACAGAGAGTGGGCCACGCAAGTGGGCGTTCAAAGCCCGCTTGCGCCGTCATGCTTTCGGCTGGAGGTCGCAGCCCGCCATTGAACGGGTGAGACAAGCCGTTGCCGAAATCAAGAAGGTGGCCCGTAAGGATCCGGTGGTTGCAGCCGAGGGTGCCGTCGCCTTCCTCGAGCGGATCTCCCCGGCCATCGAGCACGTCGACGGCTCATCAGGCGCCATCGGCTCCGTGGTGAACAACGCGATCGCCGAGCTGGTCCCCGTGATCGCGAACGCCCCGGCCGACCCGAAGATCCGCGCCGGTTGGCTCGAGCGCCTCTTCGAGGCTCACGCCGAGGACCAGATCCCTTACATCGAGAGCCTCGCCGACCACTGGGGTGAACTCTGCGCGTCAAAAGAGGTTGCCTCCGAATGGGCCGACCGGCTCATCGGCATCACCCGCATGGCGCTCAGCCCGGATGAGAGCGCGAGGGGGTGCTTCCACGGTACGACCATGTGCCTGACCGCGCTCTATGCTGCAGGGCGCTACGACGAACTGCTCGACCTCCTCGATACGGAGAGCTTCTGGCCCTACAAGCGCTGGGCGGTGAAGGCTCTCGCCGCGCAGGGAAAGAAGGCCGAGGCCATCCGACTCGCTGAAGCCAGCCGCAGCCCATGGGCGAGCGACTGGGACATCGACCGCGCCTGCGAGGACATGCTGCTCTCCACCGGGATGGTCGACGAGGCCTACGCACGCTACGGACCGAAGGCCAATCGTGGAGGCACCTACCTGGCGACATTTCGCGCCGTCGCCAGGAGGTACCCGCACAAGAGCACGAGTGACATCCTCGCCGACCTGGTGAAGACCACACCTGGTGATGAGGGCAAGTGGTTCGCGGCTGCCAAGGATGCCGGACTCTTCGATGAAGCGCTGGCGCTTGCCGCCCACACGCCATGTGATCCAAAGACGCTGACGCGAGCAGTTCGCGATTACGCCGGGAATCAGCCTGCGTTCGCTCTCGGGGCAGGCCTCCTGGCGCTGTACTGGCTGGCTCACGGCTGCGGCTACGAGATCACCAGCGCCGACGTGTGGGCCGCCTACTTGAGCACCATGAAGGTCGCCGAGCAGATGGGCAAGGCGGGCCAGGTGCGTCAGGACATCCGGAGGATGGCGACATCCGTTGAGCCCGGCGCCAACTTCGTCGCGCGCATCCTGGACCGCGAGCTGAGGCTGCCATGACGAGGCACCTACCAGGTGCCGTGTGCTGATGAGAGAGCACCACGGACTCAGCGCCGTGCATCGAGATCCGCAGACGGGCGAAAACTACTTGCGAATCCCGATGCCCAGCCCCGCAATGCCGGACCGCGCGCTGCACTCGATTGCGACGCCATTGTGCCAGTTCAAGCAGTGGCGGCTCCGCGGCGACGTGTGACACGGTCTGTGACCCAACCCCTCGAAACACCCCGTTCCATGGCGATCGATGGGGATTGATGGATGTGCGTTCGACCGGCCGCAAGTCATTGACTCTCATCATCCTCATCGTCCTTGGTCGCACTCCCTCGATCTCCGGGGCCGCTTCTGTTAACCGGAGGGTTGTAAGTTCGAATCTTACCTGAGGAGCCAACCCCTTTCCCTCTCATCCCTAGCCTGGATTTCCACGGACCAGCATTTGCCTAACCGGGACCGGACAGGTCGGGCCACTGTGTCTGCGTGAGCCGCTGTTTCCGCCGCCTGAGCCGTCACGATGGCCTTCGAGGGCGTCGTCTCTCTTACCGTCATGGTCGTCTGATAGATACCGTCGCACGCCGATACTCCGATGAGGCGTCGGCGCACCGCTGAGTCGAGGATTCCGCGGAATCCCCATCTGGCAATGGATACGGCACCACAAGCCGCGGTGTACGGTCGCCAGGCTTGACGCCAGATACGGTAGGTGATACTGTGTGCGCGTGCATAGCGGAGCACCCAAAGACATAAGCGCCGTTCGCCGGTTCTTCCTTCAGCCGCAGTCGCCGAAGCAGCGCCAGTACGAGGCGCTGCGCGCCTACTTCGTGGAGGGGCGTGCCTCCCAGGAAGCCGCCCGAGCCTTTGGCTACTCGGTGTCCGCGTTTCACGTCTTGTGTCACCACTTCCGTCGCCAGACCGATCCCGTGTTCTTTGTCACCCCACGACGGGGCCCGCAATCGCAGCCCAAGAAGTCGGCGGCGCGGGACCTGATCGTCGATCTGCGCAAGCGGAACTACTCCGTCTACGAAATCAGCGAGCAGCTCAAGGCGCACCAGCGTCCCTTGAGTCCGACGGCCGTCCGCGAGGTCCTGAGGGCCGAGGGGTTTGCCGCGCTGCCCCGACGCTTGGACGACGAGCGCCCGGTGCGGCCGCGGCCCACCGTCGAGCCGGTCGCCGACGTCCGGGGCTTCTCGCTTGCGCCGCGTCGGTTTACGACGGCCTGTGGGGGCCTCTTCCTCTTTGTGCCGGACTTGGTCCGTCTCGATCTCGACGGCGCCATCCAAGACGCCCGGTTGCCGGGCTCGAAGATGATCCCCGCGGGCCATGCCGCGCGGGCGTCGCTGGCGTTGAAGCTCTGGTCGATTGAACGCAAGAGCCACGTGATGGCGCTGCTGGCCGACGACGGATTTGGGCTGTTTGCCGGATTGAATGTTTTTCCGAAGAAGAGCTTCCTGTCCGAGTACTCCGGTCGCATCGATCACGCGAAGACGATGCGACTGCTGGCCGCCTGGCATGCCCACGTCAGCGGCGAGCCGATCTTCTCCGGGCAGTCCTTCAATCTGGACTTTCACTCGGTCCCGTACTACGGCGAGCATCCGGCGGTGCAGAAGCACTTCGTGTCCATGCGGAGCCGGCGACAGCCGAGCGTGCTGGTCTTTCTGGCCCAGGATGCCGACACCCACGCCTTCTGCTACGCGAATGCCGATCTCCGGAAGGGCGATGAGCCCGATGAGGTCTTTCGCTTCATCGAGTTCTGGCAGCGCACGCACGGCACCCGGCCTCCACACCTCGTCTTCGATTCGAAGCTCACGACCCATCGCGGGCTGGCGCGGATCGACGACCTGCAGATCTCCTTCATCACGCTCCGACGCCGCTCGTCCACGTTGCTCAAGGAGATCGTGCTGCTGCCCCGGTCGGCCTGGCGCACGGTCGAATTGGACGTGCCGACCCGCAAGTACCGCACCCCGCGCTACGTCGAGCAGACCGTCACGCTCGCCGGGCGGCGGTTTCGCCAGCTCTATCTGCAGGACCTGGGACACGACGAACCGACCATCCTGCTGACCAACGAACACCGGACCTCACCCACGGCCCTCATCACGCGCTACGCCCAGCGGATGCTCATCGAAAACGCGCTGTCCGATGCCGTCCGCTTCTTCCACATGGACGCCTTGTCCTCCGCGGTCGGCTTGAAGGTCGACTTCGACATGACCCTGCTCGTCGTGGCCAGCGGACTCTACCGCCTGCTCGCGGGACGCATGCGCGGCTACGGCGACGCCCACGCCCGCCAGATTTTCCGCGATCTCGTGGCCATGCCGGCGACGATCACGATCACGGAGGACGAGGTCGAGGTCAGCTTCCATCGGCGCTCACATCTACCGATCATCCTGGCCTCGGGGCTGATGGGGCACCCGGTCGCCGTCCCGTGGTGGGGCGGCCGTCGACTCCGGCTCACGACGTACAATGGCCCGACCGAAGCCGCGTCGGCTTAGGCAAATTCTCGTCCGAGGAAATCCAGGCTAGCATTTCGCGCGATTCCGGCGTCCGAACCCTGCCGCCATTACCCACAACCGGAAGGTCGCAAGATCCAATTTGAGTTGTTCTTGGGTCTTTCCGGCGCCCGAACCGGGGATGTACGGCTGCGTCTTGCGCCCCGGAGGCGGCCCTCACCATCGCACCCGGTCCGGTCGCGTACAGGCCATGTTGGGTGATTTGCCAGTCGCCTCGTGGCTTTGTCCATGATCGTCGGTTCCGCCGACGGTGAATTCGCTAGATCGAATGAATGCGTTGGACGGCTGCCAGTGGCAGGCGGTCTCTCCGCGTACGGCGCCGTGAGGAGCGCCGCCATCGTCCGCATGCCGCTCAGGTAGTTGCCCATGAGGAGGTTCTCGTCGCAGGCATGCTGGTTGTTGTCCGGATTGACGACGGAGACGAGGACGAATGGCGCCTTCAGGGGCCCGACGATCTCGTGCTGTCCGTCGAAGTGCATATGGAAGAGAACCGTCTTTCTTGGCGCACGGCTGGCACCGTACTCGGCGAACACGAGCGGGCGGCCCTTGTTATCGAATTGGCGGGTCGCAAATCCGCGCTTGCGGAATGCCGCCTCCAGCCACGCGGCGTTCTTCTGGATGTCGGCAGGGACGATCGAAACATTCGGCAGGGAAAGGAACTCGAGGTACTCGGGGAAGCTCGCGAGGGCGGCGGCGGCGATCGCCGCGTCGTCGAGGCCTGGAGGGAGAGCCGCCGACGCTTCAGCCGCGCGTGCGGCCGGACCTTTTCCCAGAACGCGGAGTCGCGCACGTCGGCTGGATGCGCTTGTTGGCTGCTATTCGGCCGACCAGCTTGTCGTACTCGTCGTGGGACCCGATCCAGAACCACACAACGTCGCGCCCCGCCTCAACCCCCAAAGATCGATAGTGCAGCCCGACGCGGGCGGACCACAACCGGCCAATTCTCTTGAATTGCAGCGATCGATGAGAACTGTCGGTCTTGAGCAGAGCAAAAGATCGATCGGCCAACGGGCGGACTTCCTGAGGTAGTTTGCGGTAGCAACGCCAGAACCGCGCGGTGGCGTAGTGTTTCACAGTTCGCGAGTGCGCGCCGCTGTGTGGTCCCGAAGTGCCTCGCGAGCGAGAGTGTCCAGCCGCCCAGCCGCTGTGTCCTGCTCGATCTGCCGATCCCAGACAGCCGTGTCGTACTCCGCAAACCACTTTCGAAACTGCGCGAACTCCCTCTTCGGAAGTCGCTTCACGGCGCCGGTAATCTGCTCGACGGTGCTCATCTAGAGAGACTACTCCTCTCCGATCTGGTTCGCAATCGGCAGGTCGCTTCGTCTCGGTAGGTCGGTCCGTTCATATCCGATCTTCGGTTCGTCCAGCCATCGTATGGATGGAAGGAGCCAATTGCCGGTCAGACCCGCACTCTGGCCCCGCTGCGTGTTGGGCTCCAGCCTCGACTCCGACGCATTGTCCCCAGCTTCTGGTCAGGGCGCAAGTTGATTCGTTATCGACAAATGGGGCGTTCCGCATATCTACGCGAAGAGCGAGGCGGACGCCTTCTTCGTGCAGGGCTTCAACGCGGCGCGCGATCGGCTCTTCCAGATCGACCTGTGGAGGCGACGCGGCCTGGGGCAGCTGTCCGAGGTCATCGGAGCCGATTTCGTGGAGCAGGACCGCGCCGCGCGCCTGTTCCTCTACCGCGAGGACATGGATCGCGAGTGGCGGATCTACAGTTCGAACGGCACGCTCGACGCGCAGCCGCCGACGCAACGCTTCGTCGAGGGCATCAACGCCTATGTCGACTGGCTGAAGGCCAATCCGGAAAGCCTGCCGTGGGAGATGAAGTTCCTCGGCTACCTCCCCGCGAAGTGGACCGCCGCCGACGTGATTCGCATTCGCTCGCACGGCCTCACCCGAAATCTCGTGTCCGAGGTGGCGCGGGCGAACACGCTCTGCAAGGCGAAGGACGTGGACGCGGATCGGGTGCGCTTCGGGCTCACGAACGACTGGAAGGCCCAGGTACCCGAAGGGCTCGAGCCGTGCCTCCCCGCAGATGTCCTCAAGGTGTTCCAGCTTGCCACGCGGGACGCGCGCGTGACGAAGCCGTCGGCCAAGACCGGGCAGGCGTCCGTGGCGCCCGAGCCGATCCGGCTCGCGGCCCTCGAGGAATTGCCGCCCGAAGGCAGCAACAGCTGGGTCGTCGCGCCCTCGAAATCCGCGACCGGGCGCGCCATCGTGGCGAACGACCCTCACCGTGCCTATTCCTCTCCGAGCCTTCGCTACCTCGTGCACGTCTCGGCGCCCGGCCTCGACGTGATCGGTGCGGGGGAGCCCGCGCTGCCGGGCATCTCGCTGGGGCACAACGGCACTATCGCCTTCAGCCTCACCATATTCAACATCGATCAGGAGGACCTGTACACCTACGAGCGGAACCCTGCCGACCCGACGCAGTACAGGTACAACGGCGGCTGGGAAGCCTTCAAGGTACTGAAGGAATCTCTCGCGGTGAAGGGCGCCGCGCCTCGGGAGATCGAACTCGTCTTCACGCGCCACGGCCCGGTGATCCTCGTGGATACGGCGAAGGGCCGCGCCTACGCGGTGCGTTCCGCCTGGCTCCAGCCGGGTATGAGCCCATACTTCGGCTCCCTCGAGTACATGCGCGCGAAGGACTTCAAGGCATTCGAGAAGGCGCTCGTGTCCTGGGGCGCGCCGACGCTGAACCAGGTGTACGCCGACACGAAGGGCAACATCGGATGGAAGGCCACGGGACTCGCGCCCATGCGTCCCAACTGGGACGGGCTGCTACCGGTGCCCGGCGACGGACGCTACGAGTGGGCCGGGGTCTGGCGCGGCAACGACATGCCCGTGGTCTACAACCCACCGCAGGGCTTCATCGCCACCGCCAACGCCTACAACATTCCCGAGGGCTACCCGGCGAAGGAGCGCAAGCTCGGATTCGAGTGGACGAACCCGTCGCGCCACCAGCGCGTGCATGAAGTGCTGGGATCGCTCGCGAAGATCTCGATCGAAGACTCGGAGAGGCTCCAGAACGACGTCCTTTCGATCCCGGCGCGCCGACTCGTGGCCCTGCTCGCGCCGCTTTCTTCCGACGACGAGAAGACCCGGCGCGCGCTCGCCTTCCTCAAGGGCTGGGACGCGAGGCAGACCGCGGATTCTCCGCAGGCTGCGCTCGAAGAACTGTGGCAACTTCGCCACCTGGGCAAGGGCTTCCGCGAGGCAGTGCTCAAGCCAGAGGCCGCGGCCTCGCTGGTCTCGACCGACATGAACGTGATGCTCCTGGCGCTCGAAAAGCCCGACGCATGGTTCGGCGAGAACGCGGCGGCGAAGCGCGACAAGCTGCTCCTCGCCACGCTCAGGCCGGCGTGGGAGGAGATGGAGAAACTACAGGGGCCGGAACCGGCTCTCTGGCAGTGGGGCAAGTTCCACTTCAACCTGAACGAGCATCCCTTCGCCCCGGCGGTGGAAGATGCGATGCGAGTGCGCATCAACGTGGGCCCGATCGCCAAGAACGGAAGCGAGTTCACACCGAGCCAGTCTCTGCCACGCGCATCGGACTTCCGGCAGATGAACGGCCCGTCGGTCCGCCTGGTCGTGGACGTGGGCAACTGGGACAACTCCCGCGCCGTGAACCATCCCGGCCAGTCGGGCGACCCCGAAAGCCCGCACTACCGCGACCTGGCCCCGCTCTGGCGCGACGGCCGCTATTTCCGGCTGGCCTACACGCGTAAGGCCGTCGACGAAGTGACGGAGAGGATCATCTACCTCGTGCCGGCGAAATGAGGGGGCCACGAACGTGCATCCTCGCAGTAGACTCGCGTCATCCCGCGTCGGGCTCGTGGGGACACGTCCGGCACTTCGGGTCGCTGGAGGATGCCCGCAGGTTCGGACAGGTGTTCTTCCCGTGGCACAATGACGAACACCATTACGGCGGTTTGGGTGTTCCTCCCGGCGAGGGGCGCCGCTTGGGTTAATTTGGGTTTTTGCGGGCGTCGCAGGGGATCGCAAGAGATCGCTTCAGATCGCTGTTTCGACGCGCCTGTTAACCGGAGGGCTGTAAGTTCGAATCTTACCTGAGGAGCCAACCCCTCTCCCTCAAATCCCTAGCGTTTCGCGCGATTCCAGGCTTGCGGCGGGTCGGCTTGACCCCTGTCCGGAAGGCCGAAATCGCCTGGTTGGGTTTCGGTTGGGTTTTTCCGGGGGCTGAACCGGGGAACCACACCATCTCGCCCGCCTCTCCGGCCCCGCTCGTGTGGTGACTGCGCCGCACGCGAACGGACGGTTGACCGACGAGCGGCGAGCAGCCGCGATGATGGCTCGTGCTGATGCGGCCAATCCCACGGCTGCAAACACACTCCGCGAGGTTCGCTCATTGCGTGAGGTCTACACGCTGGCCGTCAACAGCGTTCGGGCAGAGATTTTGGCGGAGGTGCCGGAGGCAGCGGCCGTGCCAGCCCCGGTGTAGTTGGCTCCCCACGGTTCCCCTGGCTTCCCGTGGGGCGCGTGGCTGCGGCTGGGGTAGTGTCCCGTCCACGGTCGTGCCACGGATGGCGCTACTTGGCAGGTTCAACGAGGCTCGGGGCAAATCGACGAGCCTCAGAGCGAGGGACGCATCCTCCGACGCATGACTGATGAACACGAGCACTTCAGGGACGGGCATATGGTCTCACGTGTTCGGAAGCGGCCAACAGCGACGACCTGCCACCTCTGGAATTCACTTCCGTCAAACCAACGGGCCGCCGGGACAACGGGGCGTAACGCGCGAAGTCTACCGCAAAGCGTGTCGAAGCGGTGGCGCAACGCGACCGCGCACAACCCCGCTGGCGGGCCGTAGGCCGTCGCGGGTCGGGAAGGGATTGGCCGGCCGCTGGATTCCTTGGACTCTCGCTCGGGCCCGACAAGGGCCGCGCCCCGAGGCTACACTCCTGCCCTTCCGCTATTCGCCACCGGATCTGGCGGTGGCGTGAGCAGGCACGAGCGTTCTTGCTCATCGTGAAGTAACAGGCGGCGAAGCGCGCGGCGCGGGCCTTGTTGAGGCCGTTGCGCCACGTGACGCGGCGCAACGCGTGCGTCGGCACGGCGGCGGCCAGAGCGCTCACCGCGACCGGCTGGTCGCCCCGCGCCAGCGTCGGGCGCGGCCGACGTCGCGCGGAACCGTGATTGGCTTGACGCCCTGCATTCCCGCCGCGACCGTCGTGGCCAACACCTCACAAACCGCAAGCGTGCCGATACCTCTGATCATCCGGGTCATGTCGTCTCCTCGCCCGGCAATAGACGCAGCGTCGAGGTCGGCAGGTCCCGCCTCGCGGCGGGCGGGACGAATTACGAATCTATCAGCGACTTCGGCGGCCGCGGATGATCCGTCCCGACCCGGGAGCGTGTCGCCGGCGGCGACTCTCGACTGGACCCGGCTCGGGATCCGGGAGGAGAGGCTGCAACCGTCGGGGCCTTCGACACGTAAAGAGTACAGCGGTAGGCGCCGTGTCGGCGCTCCCCTTCCCGGCTTCGGGTGGAGACAGGCGATGACATCACCGACGAACGGGCTCTGGCGGGCCGTCGACGGTCTGGGTACCGACGTCAGGCTGTCGATTCGTCGTCTGGCGCGAACGCGGGGGTTCACCCTCCTGGCGATGCTGTCCCTGGCGCTGGGCATCGGGGCCAATGCCGCGTTGTTCTCGGTCGTGCGTGCCGCGTTCCTCCGTCCGGTTCCCGGGGTGGCCGAACCGGGCCGCGTCGTGGAACTGCTGGTGACGGCGCGCGGTCGCACCATGTCCGAATGGACGTATCCCGACCTGCAGGACGTCCGGGCCGCCGACACGCCCATCCAGACAGTCGCCGGCTGGAAGATGCGGGATGGAGCCCTCGTTGTCGGCGACACCTCCCAGCGCGTCCGGGTGATGTACTCCTCGTCCGGCTACTTCACGGTGCTCGGAGTCCGTCCGGCCAGCGGTCGCCCGTTCCAGGCGTCAGAGGACGTCGGCGCGGGTCAGCACCCCGTCGCCATCGTCAGCCACCAGTTGTGGCGGAACGCCCTCGGCGGCCGGGCGGACGTCCTGGGAGCCGTCATCACGCTCGACCGCACGCCCTACACGGTGATCGGCGTCGCGCCCGACACGTTCCGGCATCATCGGATCGGGGAGCCCGCCCCGGATCTCTGGGTGCCGCTGGTGCAGTACCCGGCGTTCGCAAAGCCTGAGAACTGGGCTGCCAATCGCGACGCGTTCTGGGTCGAAGCGCTTGGCCGGCTCCGGCCGGGCGCGACTGTCGGCGAGGCGAGCGCGGTGCTGGCGACGGTGTTCCAACGGCTGGCGAAGGAGTACCCGGACACCAACCGTGAACGCGGCGCCGTCGCGGCGCCGTTCGGCCCGATCCCCGCCAGGGATCGGACGCAGTCCACCATCGGAATCGCCGCGGTTCTGGCAGCCGGCGCCCTGGTGCTGTTCATCATCTGCGCGAACCTTGCGGGCATGATGCTCGCGCGCGGCGCCGCCGGGCAGCGCGACCTCGCGGTCCGCGCGGCGATGGGCGCCGGCCGCGGGCGCCTGGTCAGGGGCGTCCTCGTCGAAGCCGCCACGCTCGCGCTCGGCGGCGGCGCGCTCGGCGGGTTCACCGCGTGGTGGGCGAC
>Ga0209668_10001297_pt1 | contig 10665 bp, 6 predicted proteins | sample FrelakmetPLP11PL_FD_187150 | JGI IMG/M metagenome (GOLD analysis project Ga0209668, IMG submission 187150) | Freshwater lake sediment microbial communities from the University of Notre Dame, USA, for methane emissions studies - PLP11 PL (SPAdes)... | ecosystem: Environmental > Aquatic >... | reverse complement strand
CCGCTTCTCCCAGGCCAGTTCGAAGCCGTTGCGGGCAAACAGCGACAGCAGTTCGTCGGCCGTGATCCGGTTCAGTTCCCGGTAATGGCGATAGATGAAGCGCTTGTACTCGTCGAAGGACATCGACCGGAACTGCTCGGTGATCTCGTCTGCCGGAACGGTCTCGGGAGCCGCCGCCATGACGAAGCGCTCCAGTTCGTCGTCGGCGATGCGCAGGTGCGCCCACGGCTGTGCCGCAAAACGGCCGAGGTGGGAACCCTGGGGAGAGAAGAAGAGAGGGTCGATCTGCACGAAGCAGTAGCCGCCGGGTGCGAGTACCGAATGGAAGTCGGCGATCACCCGGTCGAGGATCTTCCTGTCGACATGCTCGAACACCGACCACGACATGATAGCGTCAACGGGTCCGACGCCCGCCAGCGACGAGCTCGGCGCGATGCGCAGGAACTCGAGGCCCCGTGGCAGCCGCTGCAGGCCGATCTGCTCGCGGGCCAGCCGCGGCAGGGCGTCGAAGCCCGGATCGATGTCGACGCCGACCACGCGCTTCCAGCGGTGCCGCAGCAGCAGGCCGAGGCCGGTGGTGCCGTCGTAGCAGCCGAAGTCCAGCAACGTCGACGACGCGGGATCGCAAACCGGCGACAGCGCCTCGTGGACCACGTCCGCGGCGTAGCGGAAATGGCTGGCGAACCACTCGTCGGTGATCTGCCCGTCCGTCCACTCAGGCTCGGGGTCGAGCGCGGCTGCCGGTGGCGCCGAGAGCCATTGCCTCAGGCTGGAAAGGATGCGCATGGCTGTCGTCGCTGGCGTCGGAGTGAGGTGCGGAAGCGCGCCCGCCGTGGGCCCGCGGCGGCGTCTGCGCTTTTTAGCAGACCACGTCCGGGCCGTCCGGCCCGTCGCGATGTCGGGCCGGACGCCGCGCGCGGCGGTTCGGCCGTCGGGCAGTAACATCGGCAAGGCACGAGTTCCCGCGCCGGACGAGGCTGCGGAGCCGGCCGGCCGGACCCGATCCCGGTCGCCGACCCGTGCCGACGGGATGCCGGGACCATCCCTGCATCCGCACCTGCAGCGACGACACACAGCCGCATGAGAAGAATCGCCTTCACGTTCGCCGGCAGGCAACGCATGATGCGCAACCAGGTGATCTTCGTCAGAAGACTCCTGGACCTCGGCCTGCTCGACCAATGGCACGTCTGGAATTTCGCCAGGAACGAAGCCGACGACGGCTGGCTGCAGCGGACCTTCGGCGACGGCCTGACGGTGTACACGTTCGGCCGCTCGGACCGCTACATGCCGCTGCGCGCGGGCAGGAGCAGCAGTGCCAGGGTCAGGGTGTGGGCGGCGAGCGACGCGCACCTGAGGTTCAGGCTGGACGCCGGGGACACCGTCGAGGTGGTGTTCGGCGCACACGGCAACACGAAGTCGCTGCTGCGGACATCCGGGCCGACTGCGCACCGGGTCCCGTTGCCGGCGACCGCCGAATCGGCCGCGACCCTCAGGCTGTTCGAGGCCAATGCGATCGATATCGACATCTCGGACGGCACGCTGCGCCTGCGCCTGAACGACGAACCGGCGTTCTCGACCGGCACGGTTGCATCGTCGTTCGACGCGCTCGAGGTGCGAACCGGCAATGGGTGCAACGGCCAGTGGCTCGCCGGCGACCCCGACGCCAAGATCCGGCTCGTCAACACCGGCCTGGCTTCGCAGGAAGGCTTCAGGTTCGCGTATGCGCACTATTCCAACGCGCTCTTCCACGATGCCTGCTTCGTCAAGCTCGACGACGACATCGTGTACTGCGACACCGAGAGGTTCGAGTCCTTCGTGCGGGACCTGGAAAGCAGCGACGAGCTGAAGATCTCGAGCGCCAATGTCATCAACAACGGCGTCTGCGCCCATTACCAGGGCCGGAGCGGCTTCTTCCCGGCACAGGAGTTCGGGTTCGAGTACCCGCAGGACGGCGTCGGCGGCAGGCTTTGGGAGAGCGCCGCGCTGTGCGAACGGCTGCATCGGTATTTTCTGCAGAATCGCGACCGGATCCTCGCCGTCGCGGCAGGGCTGCCCGCAAGCACCGAACTGCCTCGCGCGGACCGGTTTTCGATCAACTTCGTCGGCTTCAGGTACCCGGTGATGATCATGATGACCTACCTGTTCGCGATGTCGAAGGCCAAGGACGACGAGCACCTGATGACGGTGCTGCTTCCGGTGGCGTTCGGGGTGAAGAAGTACATCTTCAACCGCCTGCTGGCTTCCCACCTGTCCTTCTACAAGCAGGCCGAGACGCTCGACGCCGACGGCCTGCTCGAGGCGTACGGGAGGCTGTATTGATCGATCCACGGCGCGGCGGCAGCCGGTCGGGCGCAGCGGCCGTTGCACCGTCGCCCGGGGGGGGATGACCCGACACCATGCGCGTCCTGCTCATATCTCATCAGCTCGACTATTCCGGCGCGCCGCTGGCGCTGCTGGAACTGGCCGGGGTCCTGCGGGACCTCGGCCACGAGGTGCGTCTCGCCGCGCTCGGCCCCGGTCCACTCGGCAACGACTTCCTGGCGCGCGGCGTCCGGCCGTTGCAGTCGAGAACCGAGACGTTCGACCTGTACGTGGCCAACACCGTCGTCGCCGTGCCGGCGGCGCTCGCCATGGCGCCGTCGCCGGACTCGGTGCTGGCGTGGATTCACGAGACGGGGTACTTCTTCCGCATCCTGCGCGCCAGCCCGGGCGACTTCCTGCTTGCCCGGCTGAAGTTCGCGGCATTCCCGGCCCGCTTCCAGATGGACGAGTTCGCCCAGTGGATGCCGGCCACGGAGAGGATGCAGTTGCGCAACTGCGTGCGCATGCCGGCGATCGATCCGTCGGCCCCGGCGGCGGACCACTACGTCTGCTCCGGAAGATGGGAAGCCCGGAAGAACCAGGCGCGCCTTGTCGAACTGGCGAATGCGTTGCCGGACGCGCCTTCGATCTGGTTCATTGGCGCCGAGCAGCCTCCAGGGATTGCGCCGGGCGTGCACAGGTTCCTGGGCACGCTCGCACCCGGCGATTCGAAGCGAACGATCGCCGAGTCGCGCGGCCTGATCAGCCCGTCGCTTTCCGAGGCGCAGCCGCTGGCGGCCATCGAGGCGGCGATGGCGGCGCGGCCGGTCCTGCTCAGCGACATTCCCGCGCACCGGGAACTGAAGCAGGCGGTGCCCGACATCATCCTGTTCGATCCGCGCCGCGTCGAGTCCTTCGTCGACGGCTTCAGGGCGCTCACGGCGCAGTCGGCCGATCGCTCCGTGCGCAGCCGCCTGCAGGCCGACGCCCTGCGGACCTTCGGCCCGCAGGGCTTCGTGGAAAACGTCAGGCAGGTACTGGCCCGTCTGTCACCCGGGGTCGCGGGCAGACCAGGGGCGGGCCGGCCGACGCAGCCGAGCGGAGGTGAACGATGACCATCGCGGTGGTCGGGGCGGGGTTCTCCGGCGCGGTCGTTGCCCGCGAACTGGCCGACGCGGGCCGGCGGGTCCGGGTCTTCGAGTCGCGTGCCCACACCGCCGGCAACTGCGACACGCGGCGCGACGCGGAAACGGGGGTGATGCTGCACACGTACGGGCCGCACATCTTCCACACCAACAACGAGGAGGTGTGGCGGTACGTCGGCCGGTTCGACGAGATGATGCCCTTCACCAACCGGGTGAAGGCCATTGCCGGCGGTCGCGTCTACTCGCTGCCGATCAACCTGCTGACGATCAACAGCTTCTTCGGCAGGACGCTGGGCCCGCGCGAGGCGGCCGAGTTCATCGCCGCCCAGTGCGAGAGGCTGGACCGCGCTGCCGAGACCTTCGAGGAGCAGGCGCTGTGCAGCATCGGCCGCCCGCTTTACGAGGCGTTCTTCAAGGGCTACACGATCAAGCAGTGGGGGTTGTCGCCGGCCGAGCTGCCGGCCAGCATCCTGAAGCGCCTGCCGCTGCGCTTCAGCTACGACGACAACTACTACGAGAGCCGCCACCAGGGGATCCCCAGGCACGGTTACACGCATGTCGTCGACCGGATCCTCGATCATCCGAATATCGAAGTCCGCCTTCGGTCGGCCTTCAGCCGCGCGATGGCGGCGGGCTTCGAGCACGTCTTCTACAGCGGCCCGATCGACGAGTGGTTCGGCTACCGCCGGGGAAGGCTGGCGTACCGGACCCTGGACTTCCGGGTCGAGCGCCACGCAGGCGACTTCCAGGGCAACCCGGTCATCAACTACTGCGACCTCGAGGTCCCCTGGACCCGCATCGCGGAGCACAAGCACTTCGCGCCGTGGGAGGAGCACGAGCAGACGGTGATCTACCGCGAATTCAGCCGTGAGCCGGGCGAAGGCGACATGCTGTACTACCCGCTGCGCCACTCGCGGAACACCGAGACGATATCGGCATACACGGCGCTGGCCCAGGCCGAGGCGAACACGACCTTCATCGGCCGGCTCGGCACCTATCGCTACCTCGACATGGACGTCACCATCGCCGAGGCCCTGGCGGCGGCGCGCCGCTTTCTTGGCGCCTGAGTTCCCGTCCGGCTCATCTCGCGGCGGCGCCTCACGGCTTCTCGATGTGGATCACCTGCGCTTCGAAGTGCTTGAGCCGGTTGGCGTTGATGAACGCGCTCATGAACCGCTCGCCGAGATAGCCCGGGTACCTGCCGGGCTGGTAGCGCGCGCCGGGCGTGTCAAGGCGCGGCCCGAGTGCGGCGAACACCTTGTCGATGACCTGGAACAGCTGCGCGGCATAGAGGTCGAACACCGGCCTGCGGCAGATCAGCATGTTGTTGCCGTAGAAGCGGGTCTCGTCCCTGATCGAGTGGCTGTCGGCGCCGTACACGGCATCGAGCTGGCGGACGAACTCGTTCCACTCCGCGTCGCCGTGCGCGCGCACGTAGTCTTCGCCGATCGAGGGCTGCTGGTACAGCGCGCGCGGGACGATGATGTCGTACTGGGCCAGCAGCCTGCCGATGGTCTTTTCCTGCCTCGGGTCGCCCAGCAGGCCGGCGGTCGTCCGGTCGAGCGTCGGCAACGTCACGAGCGGGTAGCTGTGTAGGTTGGTCGGCAGCAGGTTGAAGAAGCGCCGGTAGTGGCAGATGCCGACGGCATCGTCCCGCGCGTTCTTCCAAATCCAGTAGGTCGCCGTGAGTTCGCAATACTCGCGGTTCCTGGCCGAGATGTTCTCGCCGGTGTCGTCGCGAAACGCGGCGTTCGGCACGGTCGCGCCGCCCGCCGCGATGACGCTGTACAGCGGGCCTGCGGGGATCGGCGACTCCTTGTGGGCAACCACGAACATTCGCATCGGCTACTCCTGGCGGGATCCGCTCAGTCTCCCCACTTCTGCAGGTACCGGTCGTAGGCCGCCGTCCACGCCGGGGCCTCGAATGTGCCCGCGCTCTGGTGCGTCAGGCAGATCGGCCAGGTGCCGAGGCGCAGGCCCGCCTGCCGCGCCGAACGACAGAAGTCGAGATCGTAGAAGTGGAAGTTGAACAAATTGTCGAAGCGCACCGAGCGGTCGAGCAGCGTCCGCAGCCTGGCGGCGATGAACACGCCGTCGAGCAGTTCGCACTCTGCCGGTGCCGGCCCGAACGAGGTGACCCGGCCGAAGGGATTCTTGCCGTGGGCCACCAGCCCGCTGAGATCGGCCGGGTCCTCGACGTGACCGGGAACACTGATGTAGTGCCACGCGCGCTGGCGAGGCGACCGCCGGCGGTTGCCGGCGACCCCGATGACGTCGAAGGCCTGCAGGCCGGCCGCCAGCCGGTCGGCCAGGAAGTAGTCGTCCAGCCAGACGTCGTCGTGGACGAAGACCAGGATCTCGGCGCGGTTCAGCGGCGAGATGCGCGCGTTGTAGACCTCCGGCAGGCCGGCGCCGTTCGAGAAGACGACGCTTGCCGACAGGCGCCGGTCGAAGGCGAGCCGCCGCAGCGAGATGCCGAGCGCCGAAGTGCTCCAGAAACCCCGCTCGTCGAGCCTGCTGGCGCTGACGATCTCGATCACTGCTCCTCCTTCGCCGGGATTGGCGCACGGCCGGACGTGGCCGACGCCGGCTCACGGCACGCGCCGGAGCGCGCGGCACCAGGAATCACCCGCCCTGCTGCCGCTTGCGCCACATCTGCCAGAGCGCCGTTTCGAGATTCGCCGCGAAGCGGGCGGCGTCGAACAGCGGGGCGCGGAGAAGGCGCGCCCGCAGGCCGGCGCGAAGCTCGCCGAGCCTGGCGGGCTCCCGGCACAGGTCGGCCGCCCGGGCGACGAACGCGTCCTCGTCCTCGGCGACCCACTCCGGCAGTCCCGCCGCACGCATCAGGCTGGCCCCCTGCCTCGAAAGCAGCCGGTCGCCGGCGATCGTCAGCGTGGGAACGCCCATCCACAGCGCCTCGCAGGTCGTCGTGCCGCCGGGGAACGGCAGCGTGTCGAGGATGAGGTCGACCTCGGCGTACGCGGCCAGGTACAACGGGCGGGGCGCGGGGCCGTGCATCTCGACTCGTTCCGCGGCGATGCCGGCCGCTCGCAGCCGCTCGGCCAGTTGCGCCCGGACTTCCTCGCTGGCCAGCCGCGCGGTCTGGAAACGCAGGCGCGCGTTCGGCACCCGCTGCAGCACCCGGGCCCAGAGCGCCAGGGTCCGGTCGCTCAGCTTGGCATAGCTCTGGAAGCAGCCGAAGGTGATCGTGCCCGTCGCCAGCGCCGGTAACGGCGAAACCGGCAAGTCGATTTCGGGGGGCGTGAAACACAGTCGGGTGTCCGGCAGGTTCCAGACAGTTTCGGTGAAGTGCGATCGGTGCCCGGCCGGCACGCTGACCTCGTCGGCGAGAAAGTAGTCGATCTCGCTGACGCCCGTTGTCGCGAAGTAGCCGAGCCAGCTCACCTGCACCGGTGCGGGCTTCCACGCCAGCACCGGCAGCCGGTTGTTGATCGTGTGGCCGGACAGTTCGACCAGCACGTGGATGCCGTCGCCGTGGATCTGCCGCGCCGCCGCCTCGTCGGACAGGCCATCCAGCGGACGCCAGGAGGCGAAGTGGGGCTGCAGGCGCTGGGTCAGGTTGTCGAAGCGCGGATTGGTCGGATAGCCGATCAGCTCGACCTGGTTCTGGTCGAACTGGCCGAGCACGCTCTCGAGGAAGAAGCCGACCGGATGCGAGTAGATGTCGCCCGAGATGAAGCCGATTCGCAGGCGCTGGGGATCGGCTTCGCACTTCCACGACGAGTACGGCGCCGTTGCCTTGCCGCGCACCACCTCGCCATAGCGCCGCGCCTCCTCCAGGCAGTACTCGGGCGTGTGCTCGGCGTTGTAGTTGTGGGAGAAGAGCAGGTTGCTGCGCGCCTCCGTCATCGACGGATGGCGCTCGATCGCCTGGCGAAGGGTCTGCTCCGCCTCGGCCAGCCGATAGGTATCGCGCAGGATGTAAGCCAGGCTGGTCAGCGCCGCGGCGTTGTCGGGTTGCAGCGCGATGGCCTGGCGCAGGGCGGCCTCGGCTTCGTCGAGCCTGCTCTGGAAGCGCAGGACCAGCGACAGGTCCACGTAGCTGCCGCTGCGGTCCGGCTGCACGGCGATCGCGCGGCGCAAGGCGGCCTCGGCCTCGTCGAACTTGACCTGGAACTTCAGGGCGTCGGCCAGGTGGGCGAGCGCGGCGGGCGAGTCGGGCTGCAGCGCGAGCGCGCGCCGGTAGCTCGTCTCGGCCTCTGCCAGGCGGTCGTCGTGCTCGAAAATCCTGCCGAGTTCGCTGTGCGCCTCGGCGAACCGCGGGTTCAGCTGCAATGCCCGCCGCAGGCTGGCCTCGGCCTCGGCCCGCTGGCCGAGGCGATAGAAGGCGAGGCCGAGTTCGAGATGGGCTTCGGGATCGTCCGGCGCCAGATGTACCGCCGTGCGGCTCGCCTGCAGCGCCTCGTCTGCGTTGCCCTGCACGCGCAACAGACCGCCCAGCGTCTTCCAGCTCCAGGGGTCGCCCGGGAAGCGCGCGGTCAGCGCCCGTGCCGTCGCCTCGGCGTCGGCGTGCCGGCCCTGCGCCCGAAGCGCCGCCAGCCGCGCCTGCTCGTCAGGGCTCGGGCGCGTCGCCGCTGATCCAGCCTCGACCGGCGCGCTCGACTGCACGGGGCGCGCGGCGGCCGGCGATCCCTTCGGCTCCAGCACGTCGAGCCGCCGTTGCAGCGAATCGACCGCGCCCCCCGCCAGTCCCCGACGGCGTCCCGCGGCAAGGACCTCGCGGGCGTCCGGATACAGGCCCGCGTGGATGAGCGCGTCGATGTAGCTCACCCAGACCTGGCCGTCCGCCGGGTCGGCCTCGAGGGCCGCCTTCAGGTACCCGACCGCCTCCTGCATCCGGTTCATCTCGAGCAGCAGCACGCCCAGGTTGTGGTTCGCTTCCGGATGCCGGGGCTGCGCGGCGAGTACCTGGCGGTACAACGCCTCGGCTTCCTGCAGGCGACCGTTCGCCTGGTGCTGGAACGCTTGGTCGATGGCGTAGTCGATCGAGGCGGGCTGCATTTCTTGTCGGTAGGGTCAGGGATCGGATGTCGGCGCGACTACGGCGGGGCCGGCGCGCTCTGCCGCGACGGCCCCCAAGCCGGCACTTTACCGACCAAGCGTCCCGCGTCCGGATGAACACTGCGTGGGGCCATTGCGTTGCATGTGGGGTGCCCGGCCCGCGGGCCCCCGGAGTCTCGCGGGATAGAATGAATCGGTTCGCTGCCGGTTTGTGTTGCCGAGTGCAGCGGCGGGATCCGCGGCCGAGCTTCGGCCCGCCGATTTTGCCTGAGCCGGCGCCCCCGGGCTTTCCATGGTTCGCGGCGATTGCGCCTGCGCGTGCATTCGCCCCCGCCGTTCGGATGCATCCGCCGCCGCGGGGATGAGGCGGACGAACAGTGAGGGTCAGGCCAAATGGCGAGTGAGGAAGCGCGGAAGTTTGCGGTGAGCGAGGCGATGCGCCTCGCCCAGGATCACCATCAGGCCGGGCGGCTGCAGCAGGCGGAGCAGGTCTTTCGCGCGGTGCTGGCCGCCGAGCCTGCGCAGCGCGAGGCCGCCTACGGCCTGGGCGTGATCGCCCTGCAGACCGGTCGGCCCAGCGAGGCGCTTCCCGCCTTCGAGGCCGCGGTGGAGGCGGATCCCGCCCGGCTCGCCCACTGGCTCAACTACGCGGTGGCCCTGGTCGGCAGTGGCGATCCCGTGGCAGCCCGCGGTGCGCTGCTGCGGGCCCGCGATGCCGGGCACGGCGGCGAGCCGCTCGACGGACTGCTCGCACAGGTCGAACGTGCGATGGCCACGGCGGACGCCGGCCAGCCGTGGGCCGGCGCTGCCCACGACGCAGTCGATCCGTCACCCGTCCAGATGTCCGGGCTGGTGCAACTGCTGCAGCAGGGCAGGCACGCCGAGGTCGAGGTGCTGGCCGCGTCAGTGCTCGGCCAGTTCCCGCGCTCGGCGAAGGTGCTGCACCTGCTCGGCGTATCGCGTCTGCTGCGACAGCAGCGCCAGGAGGCGCACGAGGCGCTGGCGCGTGCCGGCGAACTCGCCCCGCGGGACCCGCAGATCCTCGATCTGCTGGGCGTCGCCCTCCATCGGCTCGGCAGGCACGACGAAGCCCGTTCCGCGTTCGACAGGAGCCTCGAACAGGATCCCGGCGGCTACAGCACGCTGATCAACGCGGCGGCAAACGCACTGGGCTCCAGCGACGCCGACGCCGCCAGGCGCTATGCGGAGCGCGCGCTGGCGCTGCGTCCGGACGGGGTCGAGGCTGCCTTCGCCCTGGCCAACGCGCTGGCGGCCGGCGGGAGGAACGAGGAGGCGATTGCGCTGTACCGACGGGCGGCGACGCTCGATCCGCGCCTGCCCGATCCGCACATGAACCTGGGCGAACTGCTGACCCGACTCGCGAGGCCCCGCGAGGCGGCGGTCGCGCTGCGGCAGGCGCTGGCGCTCAGCCCCGACGACGCGCTCGCGCACCTGAACCTGGGACGCGCGCTGCACGACCTCGGCGAGACCGCCGATGCGCAGCGGCACTTCCGTGCCGCCTCCGATCTCGACCCGAACCTGGCCGAGGCGCACAGCGCCTACCTGTTCTCGCTCGTTCACGACGAGCGCGTTTCGCCGCAGCATTCGTTCGAGGAACACCTGCGGGTCGGCGACCTGATCGAGGCGCCGTTTCGGCACCTGCGGCGGGCCCACGACAACGACCGTGACCCGGAGCGCGACCTGCGCGTCGGCTTCGTCTCCGGCGACCTGAACGACCATCCGGTCGCCAACCTGATCGAGCCGGTCTGGAAGGCGATGAAGGGCGGATGCTGCCGCATCCACGCCTACAGCAACCAGCTCTCCGGCGACTCGGTGGCCGGGCGCCTGCGGGCGCTCGCGGACGACTGGGTGCAGGTCGAGCGAATGAGCGACGACGAACTGTGCGAGCGCATCCGCGCCGACCGGATCGACATCCTCGTCGATCTGTCGGGGCACTCGGCGCGCCACCGCCTGCCCGTCTTCGCGCGCAAGCCGGCACCGGTCCAGGCGACCTGGTTCGGCTACCCCGGCACCTCGGGCCTGTCGGCGATCGACTACCGGTTCACCCGGGGCGTCGAGCCCAGCGACGCCTTCGAGAGGCTGTTCCGCGAGAAGGTCCTCTACTTCCCCCGCTCGCGCGGCTTCCAGCCCGACGCCGGCGCCCCGGATGTCAACCCGCTGCCCGCGCTGTCGACCG
>Ga0209668_10001296_pt1 | contig 10671 bp, 9 predicted proteins | sample FrelakmetPLP11PL_FD_187150 | JGI IMG/M metagenome (GOLD analysis project Ga0209668, IMG submission 187150) | Freshwater lake sediment microbial communities from the University of Notre Dame, USA, for methane emissions studies - PLP11 PL (SPAdes)... | ecosystem: Environmental > Aquatic >... | reverse complement strand
GACCGGACCCAATCCGCAGGCGCCTACGCAACGCACTGTTTCCAGCGTGAAAAGCCTGTCGGGGGTCGTTTCTCCTTCTTCTACTTTAAGCTCTTTCTTGATAATATCATTAATGGCCTTACCGCCGCGGACATAGCAGGCAGTGCCCAGACACACGCGCATGGTGTGTTTGCCTCGCGGTGTCATCGTGAAGAATGAATAAAACGTCACCACTCCATACACTCGGCTTAAGGGCAGATTAAGCCCGCTCGCGATGATTTTCAGGATGGGCATTGGCAGAAATTCAAGCACCCCCTGCGCCTGCTCCAAAACAGGAATCAATGCCCCCGCTTTGTCTTTATTTTTGGCAATGATTTCGTCTAACTTTTTGAGTTGTTCCGGTGTAAATTCCTTTGATATGTCAATATCAACATTTCCCGCTTTTGCTTTCATGCACTAATTCCTCCTTGATAATACATAATTCATGCTTCCGCTCCTATTTCCTTCAGGCCCTCTTGAACATGTTCCCTGATGAAATGTAAGACTTCCACATGATTAATTGGTACATCATCAATTTCTTTCTTGACATCATTCGTATCTAAAACGTATTCCCGGTTATTATGTTGATGGCGATAGATGAAATCAACATCAGGATTACCGGCAATCAGCGTAACTAAAGTACTTGCGATATCGCCAAGGGGTTGTCGGTCAATGTGACTTAGCTTAAATGAAGCTGCAACCCTCGTCCCTTCACCTCCCTTCGATTCTATTATAAAATGACCTTCTGTTCTTTCTGTCGCTTGAGCAAGCATCGGGAGGCCCAAACCGACGTTGCGTACCGTTTTTGTCGTATAAAAAGGATCGAGGACTTTTTTTAGAACATCCTCGCTCATCCCTGAACCATTGTCTTTAATTTCTAAAAATAATGTATCCTTGTAGGTGTTCTCAACCAACGTTATTTCTGTATTTGTTGCACCGGCACGGGTGGAATTTTCAACGATATCGAGGATATGGAGAGATAATTCGAGCATGTTTTACTCCTGAATGTATCTCCCGGCCTGATGCTCAAAAGCCATTTTCAACTCGGCAATCGTTCCTCTTTCCAGGAAGATGGTCGTAACTCCTTGTCCTATGTCCTTGATGAAGTGTGCGTCTGATGATTCGATTAAAGGATAACGGGCGAGTTCTCGATATTTTGATCTCGCCTGTCTTATTCCCGTTTGACGCGTAACCTCAAGGGCATCAAAAGGAGTCTCCGGGTCGATAAAACCTAACTGGCTTATGACACTGAAACTTTCGCGATCAATATGGGACGCAATCGCGAGTCCGCCGAAATTATGTACGTGATGAATAATCTCAAGCAATGGGAGCTTCGTTGCTCCGAGGAGGAATTTTTCATTGAACCCTTCCACCTCATCTTGATCGTTCACGATGGCCTGGCAGCCGAATACTTCTTCACGATTTGTACCGGACAGATGACTATAGATAATATCCTGGATCTTCTTCAGGTCAGCCAATGTATCAAAAAGAGCCAGCAGATGAACTTCTTCACTGCTTGTTATTTCAATGCCCGGAAGAACCGTGAGGGGTTTTCCCTCCGCTAACTTCAAAACGAACTGCATATTCTCCGAGGCATTATGATCGCAAATCGCAATGATATCAATATGTTCGGCTATGGATTTCTCAACCACGGCCCTCGGATACATGTCCAAATCTGCACAGGGAGAAAGGCATGTATGCACATGAAGATCACAGCGAAAAGCCCTGGGCATAAAGATTCAGTATCCACATAAAGAAAAGACCATCATTAATAATCTTTTCTCTCGGTTGTTTAAGCTTTAATCGGTCTTTTTAAGGAGGTTGTATATCCTGGCCGTGACTTCAAACCCGGACAGCTCGGATACCAGTATCGGGATTCCCTCCTTTATTGCCTTCTCAAGGGTGTCCTTTGCTGGTTCACTGTCCTGGACAAGAACAATCCCGGCATGCTCTTTAAGACTGGCGACAGCAACGATATTCTGATGAACCTGACGGGTAATCCAGAGATCACCTTCTTTGCTGTTTGCCATGACATCGCTCAACAGATCTCCCGCGTATCCTCCCCGAACTTCTGTTTTCAGCTTGTCTTCGCCGGATCTTACTTTTAAATTCAAGACTTTGATGACAGATTCCAAATCCACGTCATCGGCTCCTTCTCTCAGCTACTGCAAAGAGCTGCTATTTGTGTTAATGATTATCTTCAAGTGAGTTCCCTTGCCGACTTCGGAGGAGATATGAAATGTATCAGAAAAAGTTTTAATATTGCATAGTCCCATTCCGGCGCCGAATCCCATCTCTCTGGTTTTCTGATTTGCTGTTGACCATCCTGGCTGCATAGCCAGTTCAATATCGGGAATTCCCTGACCTTCATCGATGGCTTCTATCATAATGCGATCAGAGACAACTCGAAGCCTGATCATACCTTTCCTCGCATATGAAACAATATTAATTTCGGCTTCATACGATACAAGGGCAACTTTCCTGACCACATCGCCGGGGAGTCCCATTTTCTTCAAAATCGTTTTAATGCTGGTCGATACTTCCCCGGCATTATCATAATTGCCCCCACCAACAACCGAGAAACTTCCGTCAAACAAGGGTTTTTCATCCACGATAGTATCTATTTACTCCCCACTTTTTCTATGCAACCTCTCATGCCATTTGCGTATAATCGCCCGGCAATTTCGAACAAAATGAATTTCGTGGTAAGAATGGGGATATTCAGCTCCTCTGCCAATTGGAACGTTTCCTGGGAAGGCCTTTTTCCTCTACCCATTAAAACAGCTGCAATATCAAGCACATCTGCAGTTCTCACGACCTGGGGATTTGTCAATCCTGTAATCAGAAGACTTCCTGCAGTCGCAAAGGCTAGGACGTCGCTCATCAAATCAGCGACGAAAGCGGTTTTCACTTCCATACCTAACTGGTTTTCACCAATGAGGACTTCCGCGTCAAGCAGCTCTTTTATCTCATGAAGGGTCAATGTAATCTCCTAAATTGATGAGATTTTCCAAGATCGTTTATTATTGATAGTACCGATTGTGTTTTTCTGGAACGTGAAATCTTCTAAAAGTACGCGAGAGCGCTTACCATATGCTATGGTCTATGTCAATACAATTTTTGGCAACTTCGAAAAAAGTCCGAAGCTTAGATTGATTTATTTTTGGTGTTAAATCTATCTCTATTAAAGTATGAGTGTGCATTGAAAAGAACCTGAGAAATAGTTAACATGATCATAAATGAGTCCTCTTGGGAAATGCCACTATAAATACAATCCGATAAATATTTCTTCAATATAATACCCTTTTGTGGTAGACATTCAATCTGCTTACGCTATCTGTCAAAGGTTTTGTATATAATGCCTACAAAGTTGAAATTATAGTGAATCGGCGTATTATTAATTAGGTTTCTTTTGTTTATCGAACGATTGAAAATTCTGAAATAAACCAATAAAACTAATATAATTGGTTAAATATTTTACAGGAGCAATAAATTCAAACATGCTCGAAGCTGTTTTATTCATTTCTGTAATACTGCAGGTGATAGCTGCTGTCTTGGCTTTAAGGCTGATTAGAATTACTGAAGTCCGCGCCGCGTGGATATTAATTGCCGCAGGACTTGTTCTTATGTCTGCAACACGCATCATCGATATATTGCCTTTTTTCTCCGTTGAGATAACACCCGGGATTAGGCTTCTGACTAATTGGTTGGATATTTATATATCCATCGTAATGGTTACGGGGGTGTCGCTGATCGCACCTCTGTTTTACGCTATCAGACGTTCAGAAAAGGCCTTGCGTAAGAGTGAAGAAAGGTTCAGGACGCTGGTCGAAAATTTGAATGTCGGTGTGTACAGAAGCACGGGTGATTACAAAGGGCGATACCTTCAGGTCAACCCGGCTATGATAAAGATATTCGGATATGAATCGATTCAAGAATTCATGGGCAGTCCTATTGTTAGTGTCTATATGCAACCGCAAGAAAGAAAAAGGTATCTGAGCAAGATCAAAGAGCAAGGGTATGTCCGAAACGAGGAATTGGCTCTCCGCAAAAAGGACGGTACGCCAATCATAGTTTCCGTCACTGCAGTGGCCCAATTTGAAGAGAGCGGAGAGATTAAATGGATCGATGGCATTACCGAGGACGTTACGGAACGGAAGCAGGCGGAAGCGGCCCTGCGCGGGAGTGAAGAAAAGTATCGCTCCCTCGCTACCACAGTGGATTCAATGTACATGATCGACAGGGATTGCCATTATATATTGATGAATGAAGGATATATCAAACGCTTTGGCCTTCCATTGGAAAAGGTTATTGGTAAATCGTACGGCGATTTCCATTCCGAGGTAGCGACAAAAGAGTTTGTCGATATTGCAGAACGAGTGTTCGAAACCGGTGAGCCGATCCAGCATGAGCATAAGAGTGAGAGGGATGGGCAATTTTTCCTCCGCACATTCAGTCCTGTGAAAAGCCCTGATGGGGAAGAAACTATAACAGTAACCGTGGTATCTAAAAATATTACGGACCGCAAACAGATTGAAGAAAAACTCAAAGAGAGCGAACAGAGGTTGCATAATGTTATTCAGGGCTCTCCAATTTCCGCGTTTGTAATCGGACAAGACCACAAGGTAGTATACTGGAACAGAGCCTTGGAGGAACTGAGTGGTATCAGAGCCGAAGAAATCATTGGGACAAAGGAACAATGGAAGGCATTCTACCGGGAAGAGAGACCCTGCCTGGCAGATCTCCTTGTGGATCAGGAACTGGAGGTGATTCCTCGGTGGTATCCTGACAAGTATATCAAGTCCAGTTTAATAAAGGAAGCATATGAAGCGTCGGACTTCTTCCCGGAGATGGGTGAAAGCGGGAAATGGCTGAGGTTCACGGCAGCGGTGATCAGAAATTCTCACGGAGAGTTGATTGGTGCCATAGAGACCCTCGAGGATATTACGGAACGGAAACATGCGGAAGAAGAGCTCAGAAACAGCGAGCAGCGATTGCACAATGTTATTCATGGTTCGCCAATCCCTGCATTTGTGATCGGGAAAGACCATAGGGTATTATACTGGAACAAGGCGCTGGAGGAACTCACAAGGATCAAGGCCGAAGAGATGGTTGGTACGAAACATCATTGGAAGGCGTTCTATAGAGATGAGAGACCTTGTATGGCAGATTTGTTGGTCGATCACGCCATAGAAATGATTCCGAAGTGGTATTTTGAAAAGTATATCAAATCCCGGTTGATAGAGGATGCATATGAGGCGACAGACTTTTTCCCAGCGTTAGGGGATAGTGGAAAATGGCTTCGTTTTACCGCGGGAGCGATCAGGGATATTTGCGGGGATCTGGTTGGTGCAATAGAGACTCTTGAAGATGTCACCGAGCGCAAACGGGCGGAAGAAGAATCAATAAGAGTTGAAAAGCTTGAATCGCTAGGCATATTCGCCGGTGGCATTGCCCATGACTTTAACAACCTGCTGTCTATTATGCTGCGCAATATATTTCTTGCCAAATTGTCTCTTACCGATGAGCAACAGGAAGCGTTGGCGGAAATGCTGGAGATTGCCGAAAAAGTTGGACATCAGGCGAAGGAACTGGCACATCGCTTAATTACATTCGCCAAAGGAGGGGAGCCCATAAGAAAAATTGGTTCCATATCGCAACTGTTTGTGAATTCAGTAGGTCTTTCTCTTTCCGGCTCCGATGTCAGGTGTGAATTTTCCCTGCCCGATGATCTCTGGCCTGTGGAGATGGATGATGTGCAGATCCGACAGGTAGTCAATAACCTCATTGTCAATGCCCGGGAAGCCATGCCGGAAGGGGGAGTAATAAAGGTTCACGCGGAAAACATCAATGTAACATCAGGCAACGGGCTACCTCTGAAAGAAGGTAAATATGTAAAATTGTCCATGAAGGATCAAGGTTCCGGTATTCCTCAAGATGATTTGCAAAAGATATTTGACCCTTATTTTACGACCAAACCTTCGGGAACTGCGCGAGGGATGGGTCTGGGACTCGCTATCTGTTATTCCATCATCAAGAAACACGGTGGATTCATCACCGTTGATTCTGAACCAGCTGTTGGATCTGAATTTTTTGTGTATTTGCCTGCTTCCCCTTTGAGGGAAATTATAAAAAAAGCTGACCATGATCCACTCGTTACCATAAGAGGAAAAATTCTTGTCATGGATGATGATGAGGCGGTACGGAGCGCAACGGGTATTATCCTCAATTATCTTGGATACGACGTGGAATATGCAAAAGATGGCGGTGAGGCCGTAGAGCTTTATAGACTGGCAATAGAAAAAGGACAGTCGTTTTCTGCGGTCATACTGGATCTGAATGTTCCGGATGGTATGGGAGCCAGGGAGGCAATAAAGGAGTTGCTTGCCATCGATCCTCATGTCAAAGCAATCATTGCATGCGGCTATTCAGATGATCCGATCATATCTGAATTCAGAAAGTTTGGATTCCATGGGGCTGTCGAGGTTCCGTATGACATGGAGAAGATGAAAGATATACTGGGTAATCTGCTGAAGTAAAATTGTGACCGCTTTTTCACATCTTATTACGATCACCTGCGGAGAAATAACGAAAAATCATCGAATCCTTCTTACTAATAAATGGAAAACAGGTAGAATTAAAAAATCTTTGCGTCCTTTGTGTATTTACGTTAAAAAATAACATGGATGTGTTCATTGATGAGTATTTAAATTTTCTCACCGTTGAAAGAGGCGTGTCCCGACATACGTTAGATGCATATAGCCGAGATTTGAACAGGTATATGAGTTTTATTCACAGTTCGGGAATTCACGCGATGGCGGATGTTACGGCCGATATCGTCATATCTTATTTAACCCGGATTAAACAAGACGGGCTTAATGCGAGATCTGTAAACAGGGCTCTGGCAGCAGTGAGGGGGTTTTATAAGTTTCTCATTCATGAGAAAAAAATTGATGCAAACCCCTTCGCAAATATAGAGCAATCCAAGGTGTGGTCCCGCCTCCCTGATACACTGAGCAAGGAGGAAATGAATCTTCTTCTGGGGGCGCCGGGTTCAAAAACCCCTCGTGCCCTCAGGGATACGGCAATGATGGAACTCATGTATGCAACTGGGATTCGTGTGTCTGAAATAATAACTTTAACTATGAATAATATTAACTGGCAGGTAGGGTATGTCATTGTAATGGGGAAGGGTAGCAAAGAAAGAATTGTTCCAATCGGGAGATCAGCGTATAACTGTCTCTATGAATATGTAAATTATGCAAGGGCCGGTTTTATGAAAGAACATGCGACAAACACGCTTTTTCTCAACAAATCCGGCAGGGGATTAACCCGCCAGGGTTTCTGGAAGATTCTAAAAAAGTATGCAATGCACGTAGGTCTGCACAAAAAGGTCCATCCGCATACTTTCCGGCACTCTTTTGCTTCTCATCTCCTGGAAGGAGGGGCTGATCTTCGTTCCATACAGACAATGCTCGGGCATGCAGATATATCAACAACGCAGATTTATACACATATCACTCGCGAAAAACTAAAACATATACATAAGAAATATCATCCAAGAGGTTAATATCAAGGTGTTTGATATCCTTAAAAAAAAATGGGCGAGCCTTAGCAAAACGGGCCAATTCATTGTCATGGCAGGGAGCATTGCGTCACTTGTCACAGTAATTGTAACTGTCGGGATCATTGTGAGTCACGTTGTGTGGGGGAAAACCCATAATTATCCCGCAAGTCTTCTGAGAATAAAAAATTCTTTTTCATTTGTCTTTCTCAAACATCCTCCTGAATTTTATTACCTGGATATAGAAAAGAACGGGAAAGATTATAGATTGAAAAAAAATGATATGTTTGAGGTTTCATACCGGGATGAATTTGTGGTGAAGAACATTTCTACTGATGTGCTGTGGGGCCGCAGTATCTCTGTTGATGTGGAGGGCATGGGGGGGCCGGATGACTTCGGCGTCATGCTTCGGGGTGTTGATCTGGTTGATAAAGTGATCAAGAGCAGCGGGAGGAGCGTGAACGTAGAAACCGTCAATGTCGGCAATATTGCGGTGATGTATCATGAGAAGATGATTGCCGCCATTCCTCTGAGAGTAATTATTACGCCGCAAGATTGGCTGAGGTATGCAGAAAGTTCAGAGAATCAGCTTGCACAGATTGAGTTTCTCAAGCGGGCCATCGCCATGAATAAACGAGACATAGGGGTGCGCAAGTCACTGGCCGCGCTTTATGTACGCGCAGGCATGCCACATAAAGCAATTGCTCAGTATAACGATATCCTCGCGTTGAGCCCAAATGATGTGAATGCGTTAACGGAACTCCTAAAGTGTTTTATTCTTGTAAAAGAAAACGACAAGGCGGTCCTCACGGGCAAAAAAATTATTAAACTGAAGCCTCAGGATGCTTCTGCATTTGCAAATATCGCATATGCATACAGTAATGCCGGAGCATTCGATAAAGCAATCACCCACTACAAGGAGTCGCTGAGGTTAAATCCCGATGATTTTTTAGTACGATACAAACTTGGGGAATCATATGAGAAGGTTAAAGATTTTAAAAATGCAATAGAGCAGTACAGGCTTGTGTTGACGAAGGCGCGAGACGTCGAAAATGTAAAGCTCGCGTTAGCCGGTGCATATCTTAAAGCAGGCAACTATGATGACTCTATTAGGTTTTACAGAGAAGTTATTGCCAGGCAACCACAGAATGCCTCGGCATATGCAAATTTAGGACTTGCATATGGAGGAAAGGGGCTGGCCAAGGAAGAAATTGAGAATTATAAGAAAGCGATTTCTTTAAATCCGAGGGATCCCATTGTGCATTTCAATCTTGCCGGTGCCTATGAGAAGAACAACCTGCATCAGCAAGCGTATCAGGAGTACCAGAAGGTAGTGAAAATAAATCCGGGTGATATGGAAGCGTGGACAAGACTCGCAGATATTGAAATTAAGAATAAGCGTTATGGTGAGGCAATCAAGATTTATGAGAAGGTTGTCAAGTCTTCGCCAAGAAAAGCATCTATCTATGCTCAGCTCGGGTATGCATACGGAGAACTTAAGAAATACAGACAATCCTCTTTATACTATGAGAAGGCGATCAAACAGGGGATCAAAGATCCTCAGGTACATTATAACCTCGCGTATACATACGACAAGCTGGGAAAGACGAAGGAGGCCATGAGAGAATATGAGAAACTGGCATCGGCTCATCCTAACACGGAGTCTCTGGATCATTTGGCAGATTATTATATGAAGGAAAAACGCTACGACAGTGCCATCAAAATCTATAGAAAAATGACTGCTCTTAATCCTAAAAACGCATCCGCCTATTCGAGCCTCGGATATGTCTATGGTCTAAAAAATGACATCGAAAATGAAATAGAGTGCTATAAGATTTCTCTGAAGCATGATGCGGAGGATGATGATGTGTATCTTCAATTAGGAGCGGCATACGAAAAAAAAGGTATGTATGAGGATGCCCTGAAGGCGTATAAGGGTGCCTATGAATTGAATCCCGCTTCGAGTAAAGCAGCGGAGAAAATTCCTGCGTTGAAAGTCAAGATATTGCAGCAAAAATATCGTGATTCATAATAGGGAAAATTTCATAAAGATGGTTCAATACCATTACACACGTCATGTAAGTTGTCAGACGAAAGGATGGAGGGCGCATGGTAAGACAGATTATTATGGGCGATATTGTCATAGGGGGAGACGCCCCCTTTGTGCTTATCGCCGGTCCTTGTGTTATTGAGGACGAAGAATCAACGAGAGAGATCGCCGGTTTTTTAAAAAATATATGCGGGCGCTTGAAGTTGCCTTTCATATTCAAAGCTTCGTATGATAAGGCGAACAGGACATCAATACATTCCTTCCGAGGCCCCGGCATCACTAAGGGGCTGAAGATTCTGGCAGATATTAAGAAGGATCTGGGCATTCATATCCTTTCTGATGTTCACCGTTTTGAGGAGATTGAGCAGGCTGCCGAAGTGCTTGACGTGGTTCAGGTGCCTGCATTTCTCTGCCGGCAAACGGATTTTGTCATTGAAGTGGCGAGAAAGGCCAGAATTGTGAATATCAAGAAAGGGCAGTTTCTCGCTCCATGGGATGTTGCCAATATATTGGCCAAGGTGTCATCAACAGGGAATGATAATATTATGATCACGGAAAGAGGAACGACATTTGGCTATAACAACCTTGTTGCCGATTATCGATCAATCCCCATAATGAGAGAAATGGGTTACCCCGTTATATTTGATGCCACACACAGTGTGCAGCTTCCCGGGGGAATGGGTACTGCGTCGGGTGGTCAGAATGCAATGGTTCCCCATCTTGCACGGGCTGCCGTCGCCGTGGGAATTGACGGACTCTTTTTGGAGGTTCATCCGAATCCGGATTGTGCCAAATGTGATGGGCCGAATTCAATACGTCTCGATGCATTGTTCGAACTTCTTCGGTCACTGACACGGATCGACATGCTTATTAAGGAAAGATGAGTGCGAGGGAAAAATATGCATAAGGGGGGGCACGGCGTGTCTGAAATTGTAGAAGAGAAACTGCATGAGAAAATGAAAAAGATTCGTCTCCTGATTCTTGATGTTGACGGTGTCATGACAGATGGAAAAATAATCATTGATGATGCGGGAAATGA
>Ga0209668_10001295_pt1 | contig 10674 bp, 12 predicted proteins | sample FrelakmetPLP11PL_FD_187150 | JGI IMG/M metagenome (GOLD analysis project Ga0209668, IMG submission 187150) | Freshwater lake sediment microbial communities from the University of Notre Dame, USA, for methane emissions studies - PLP11 PL (SPAdes)... | ecosystem: Environmental > Aquatic >... | reverse complement strand
CCGGCACCGGCAACGGTTTCGGTACGGGACGCGGCGGATGCGGCGGATACGGTGGGCGGATGTAACCCGACCCGCCGTAGTAATAAGGGTCCTGTACATAGACCGGCTGCACCGAACCCGTGGCGCGGCAACCGTCTTCAAGTTCGGCGCGACGCGACAAATCGAGTGCCATCCGGTCGAGCGTTTGCAGGCAGGCCTGGACGCGGGCGGGCGAAGGTCCCTGCCGGGCCGCTGCCGCTGCTTGCTGTTCCTTCAATTGCTTTTGCTCGGCAGCTTCCCCGGCTTTGCGTTTCGCTTCGAGCTGGTCCGCGTAGTTCTCCAGGCGATCGGCGTCCTCTTCGGCCTGCCGGCGGCTGGCCTCGGAAACCGTATCCTCCGGTATCGCCTTGATTGTGCTGCTGCCACCGCTGCAGGGGGAATTCGAGATTTCCGTCCGGCCGTCCGGCTGGCGGCATTTGTATACTTCGGCCTGGGCGGGGAGCGCGCACCCGAGCAGGACGAGGAGGGTGATGTGCGTGGTTTTCATACGCACTTTATAGCGCATCGCGGCCAAAAAGAGGAGCGCGTCACCGGGTCCGGCGCACAGCACGCCGTGCCCGGCTGCCGACAGCGGACTCAGTTTTTCACCTTTTCAATCATGTGCCTGATGACGTGGCTGTGCTCGTGCTGAGGGCTGAACATGACGATGTCAGCATCCGAGTCGACCGTCACGTTGTGTCCGGGTGGCCAGTAAAACAGATCATCCGCGTTGACCGTTTCCTGCGCGCCATCCGCGTCGGTCGTGGTGAGCCGCCCGCGCAGGACAAAACCCCAGTGGGGGCACTGGCACAAATTGCCTTCCAGCCCCTGGAACAGCGGGGTGGTATCGACACCCGCCGCGAGACTGAAATACTCGGCACTGATCTTGCCTAACCCGGTTGCGTCGCCGAAGTCCGTTCGCTGACGGATCACGGCACCCGGGATTTCCATCTTTACGTCCACGTCGTCTTTGGCTACCCGCATGATCGTATCTCCCATGTTCATAGGTGCTTTGTCTTGGGGGTCGCCAACGGGGCGACCGAATTTATCGAGATTTCGCGTAGTCGATCATGCCCTGGAAATCGACGATGACCGCCGGTTCGTTTCCCACGACCCAGGCATCGTGGCCTGATGGCAGATGCGAGACGTCGCCGGGCTTGCACTCGAGTCCGTCCCGTCATCCATAAGGACCATCAGGACGCCTGACACGTGATACTGGAAATGCGGGGCTTCGCAGCTTTTCGTCTTGGCGATGGGCTGGACGGACGTTGACCATCTCCAGCCTGGCTCGAAAGTCGCGCGACCGACCGTCGCACCGCCGACCTTGAGCAGATCGACCCGACCCTTGGGGAATTCCCGGACTTCTTCCGGCTTCCCGAAACTCTTCAATTCCGCGTTGTTCATCTTGCACTTCCTGCTTGTTGGCTTGAGTGGATATGGCTTGCAGGCGAGGATATGAAGTAGACGTCAGCCGGGATCGCGAGTTCAACCATGAACCATGGGGGACTGGTTCGAGTCGGCATGTTTGCCCTGCTGTCCCGCGATGAAAATTGAGCCTGAAGCCATTTGCAGCAGATGGGCAAATCATGCTGTGGCCCTCGCCGAGACAGTTCACTGCAACTCGTGAAATAGCTAACGGACGGGGTGCTCGCTTTCGATCAAAATTCAGTCATCCAAAAACGACTCATGAGGATTGCATCATGGACCAGCCAATCGAATACTTCCTCGCCCAGGCCAAGCGCATCTCTGGCGCATCGCCGACAACGAAGATTCATGGCGTCCTCTTCAATGCGACGATCGGCGTCGTCGCGGCGGGCACCGTCTACGGACACAAGTCCGCCCGGAACGGCAGCGACATCCGCACCAGCCTCATCATCGATGCCTATGCCATCAATGGATTCCACATCATCGAAACCAGGACCGGTTCCAACTACCTGCTGGCGAGGGTGGGTCCGAGCAGGATTTTCCGCGACCAGTGGGGAATGCTGCAGGAACACCTCGGCAAGAACGAAAAGGCGCTCGCCAAACTGCCGAAATCCGAATTCAGCACCTTCGGCCCGGGGTTCATGCACGCCCCCCGCCCGGCCCAGGAAACAGCACGTGTCTGACGGTCGACCGCAACAGGTCGAGGGGAGTGCTACGAGCCAGCCGGATGCGTCATATTCGCCGGCACCACCCAGCGCTCGTAATCCTCGGCGGTAACGTAGGCGAGCGCCAGCGCCACATCTTTTAGCGTCTTCCCCTCGCGGTGTGCGCGCTTGGCAATCTCGGCGGCTTTGTCGTAGCCGATGTGCGGCGCCAGCGCGGTAACCAGCATCAGCGAGCGTTCCATCAGTTCGCCGATGCGTTCGCGATTTGCAGTGATCCCCTGGACGCAATGCCGCTCGAAGCTGGCCATGCCATCGGCCAGCAGGCGGACGCTTTGCAGGAAATTGTGGGCGATCAGCGGCTTGAAGACATTGAGTTCGAAATTGCCCGACGCACCGCCGATGCCGATGGCGACGTCGTTGCCCATGACCTGGGCACAGAGCATGGTCAGCGCCTCGCACTGGGTCGGGTTGACCTTGCCGGGCATGATCGAGCTGCCCGGCTCGTTTTCCGGAATGCTGATCTCGCCGAGGCCGGAACGCGGCCCCGAGGCCAGCCAGCGGATGTCGTTGGCGATCTTGATCAGCGCCACGGCCAGCGTCTTCAGTCCGCCATGGGCGGCGACCATCCCGTCATGGGTGGCCAGCGCGGCGAACTTGTTGGCGGCGCTGGTGAAGGGCAACCCGGTCTGTTCGGCCAGCCTGGCCGCGACCCGGAAACCGAATTCCGCATGGGTGTTGAGCCCGGTGCCGACCGCGGTGCCGCCCACGGCCAGCGGGTAGAGCGAGGGCAGGGCGGCGCAGATCACCGCGTCGGCGTGCTCGAGCTGGGCGACGTAGCCGGAGAACTCCTGGCCGAGCGTGAGCGGCGTGGCGTCCTGCAGGTGGGTGCGGCCGATCTTGACGATCCCGGCAAAGGCTGCGGCCTTTTCGGCGAACGATGCAGTGAGCTGGCGCAGGGCCGGGAGCAGCCGGCGGGTGATGGCCGTGGCGGCGGCCAGGTGCATGGCGGTCGGGAAGATGTCGTTCGACGACTGCCCGAGATTGACCTCGTCATTGGCATGTACCAGTCGGGTGCTGCCGCGCTGGCCGCCGAGCAGTTCGGAGGCGCGGTTGGCTAGTACCTCGTTGAGGTTCATGTTGGTCTGCGTGCCGGAACCGGTTTGCCACACGGAGAGCGGAAATTCGCCGGCGTGGTCGCCGCGGGCAACCTCATCCGCAGCGGCCATGATGGCGCCTGCGAGGTCGCCTGGCAGCAGTCCGAGTTCCTGATTGACCTTGGCGCCGGCGGCCTTGACCAGCGCCAGTGCGTGGATCAGTTCGTCTGGAATGCGTTCGGTCGAGATGGCGAAATGCGCCAGCGAACGCTGGGTCTGGGCACCCCACAGGCGATCTTCCGCAACCGCGATGGGGCCGAAGGAATCTTTCTCGAGGCGGGTCATTCGCCGGCCCGGCTAATGGCGGGTGTGCAACTTGAGGTTCAGTTCGTCGGCGATCGCTGCCCAATCAGCGTCGTCGCCAATGGCCTCGCGCAGGAAGGACGCCTGCGCAGCTGACCAGAAGGGCGCTTCGTGCAGCATGACGTGCCCCGCCAGCGGACGGTGGCTGGCGATGAACGAGGCGATGGAAGCTTCGTCGCTAGCCTGGCCAAGTTGCGCGAACAGTGTACTCAGGTTGTGCACGGATCCCGCCATTGAATTTCCTTCCGGGTTCGATTGGCGACGGCGATGTCGCCGTGCCATGGTCTTTCGAGTCCGTTACGCGGGAGAAGTTCGGGGCGTGGCCGCGCCACTGTGCAGCAAGTCGTCGAGAAAGGCCTTCGCTGGCAACGAGAGGACCTTGGTGCGCAGGTGGACCACGCTCCATTTGCGCTTGAGCGGGAAGCCGGCGACATCCAGAATTACGAGCCCGTCGCGTTCCGGAAGTCCGCCGAGCGCCTGGCGCGAGAGCACGGTGAGGCCCATGCCGCTGGCGACCAGTTCGCGGATCGCCTCGTTGCTCGCCAGCGACAGGCGGACCTTGAGCTGGATGCCGCTGTCGCGCATGTGTTCGTCGATGACGTGGCGCGATCCCGAGCCTTCCTCACGGAGCAGGAAGGGTTCGTCAGCCAGTTTCTGCAGGGTCACCGCCTTGCCGACCGCCCAGTGCGCCGCGGGTGCCAGCACCACGTACTCGTTATCGAGGAACGGGTGGCTGACGATGTCCAGTTGCTCCGGCGGGTAGGACATGATGTACAGGTCGTCCTGGTTGCCGTGCAGGCGCTCGACGATCTTCTGCCGGTTGGCGATCTCGAGCTCGATGTCGATGTCCGGGTAGCGCCGGTAGAAATCGCCCAGCATGCGCGGCAGGAAATGCTTGGCCGTGGTCACCAGGCCGACGCGCAGCTTGCCGCGCTTGAACCCCTTGAGGTCGTCGATTGCCGACTCGAAGCGGTTCCACGCGTCATCCAGATCACGTACCGTGGCCAGCAATTCCTCCCCGCCTGCGGTCAACGCGATTTCCCGGCCATTTTGTTCGAACAGGGGCAGGCCGATCGTCTCGGCGATCTGGCGGATCTGGATCGACACCGCCGGCTGGGTCAGATGCAGGGCTTCTGCGGCACGGGTGAAACTGTGCAGCCGGGCGACCTCGGCAAAGGTTTCGAGTTGGCGGAAAGTGATGCGACGACGCGGCATTCATAAGGCCTGATTAATGATATGACGCATATAGTTTAATTGGATTTAATCCTCTTGACTCGTCATAGTGGCGTCGTCCCGGCAATCAAGGGATCAACCGCAGCACCAAATCCAAGGAGAATCACCATGCGCCATTACCCGACCAACAGTCCCGAAGCCTTGGCCCGCGTCGTTGCCATCGCCATGATGGCCGACGGCGCAATCGATTCGAGCGAACTGAAGTCGCTCGAGCGCCATGACATCATCAATCGGCTGGGCCTCGATCACGACCGCTTCGACCAGGTGTTCTACGAGTACTACGAAGACCTTCTGAGCTGTGCCCATCGCTTGCCATCCGGTCAGTTCGAACTCGATGCGGCGAACGTCGGCCTGCTGCTCGACGAGGTTCGCGATCCCTTGCTGCAAAAGAAGGCGCTGCGCGCGATGCTCGACATCGTCAATGCCGACCGCTGCCTGACCGGCAGCGAGGCCGGCTTGATCGCCCAGGCGCTCAAGCACTGGGGCATCGATCTGTACGAGGTCTCCGATACCTCGATCCCCAGCCATCGCTTGCCTCTGCCCAAAGTGGCCGAGATCCATCTTGCCTGACCCGGGGGCGGCGCAGCATCGGCCGCGCCCGCTATCCGTTCGCCGGCATTGCCGGCCCGCTCTCGTCGTCAAGCCCGGCGCTGGTACTTGGCGTCGTCCTGGCCCGGCGCGGCCCTGCTCGCGATGCTCTACGCCAGTTCCTCCTGCATCGCCGCGCGTGACGGCTTGTGGCCGTCTGCGACGAATATCCGCATCGAGGTGCTGTGCGACGACCACCTGGCCAGCGCCATTGCCGAGGACCTGCAGGCGCGCTACTACGAGGGCTACGGCATGGTGATCTTCATTGCCGATGTCCTGGTGCTGCGTCCAGGAAAATTCTGACCGGGACCCTGCGGCTGCCTGGCCGCCACGGAATGTGCCTGTGCCGGCCTGAACTGCGGCACAATTGACGTACCGCATCCGGTTCCCGATTCACAAACTTCACAAAGGCAGATTCATGAAGACACTGATCATCACCACCACGGCATTGTGTTTCGCCCTCGCACTCCCAGCTCACGCAGCCGAACCCAAGGAGGAAAAGACCGCCTCGGGGATAGGCGTCACCACGCTCAAGGAAGGCGCGGGGGCCAATCCGAAAGCGAGCGACACGGTCAAGGTCCACTATCGCGGCACGCTCGAGAACGGCCAGGAATTCGACAGTTCCTACAAGCGCGGGCAGCCCGCCACCTTCCCGTTGACCCGGGTGATTCCATGCTGGACGGAAGGGGTGCAGAAGATCAAGGTCGGCGGTAAGGCCAAGCTGGTCTGCCCGCCCAATCTGGCTTACGGCAACCAGAATGTGCCGGGGATTCCACCCAATTCGACGCTGATCTTCGAAGTCGAGTTGCTCGAAATCGCCAAGTAGGATCGGCTGGCCGGCGATTCACGACCGAACGGGGAAGTTTTCCGGTTTGGTCGTTTTTCGCACGGAATTGAACGATACGCGCGCCGCATCTGTCTTAAAGCGTCGCTGGCGCAGCGATTAGTGCGCCGGTGGCCGATTTACCAACAAATCAGAAAATGCAGGAGACATCATGATTCGCAAAGCTTTATCCGTTTTTCTTCTCGGCATTGCCGCCCTCGGGTTTGCCTCGTCCGGTGCCTTGGCCGAAGCGGCCAAGCCGGGCGTGGTCGTCCAGGTCAGCGACGATAATCCCAAGACCTGGGGCCAGGCACTGAACGTCGTCAAGAACATCCAGAACGCCTATGGCAAGGACAAGGTGGATATCGAGGTGGTCGTCTTCGGCCTGGGCGCCGGCATGCTCAAGCTCGACTCGCCGCTCGCCAACCGCATCGACGAGACGCTGGCCACCGGCGCGCAGGTCTCCATGTGCGAAAACACGATGAAGGGGCAGAAGCTGACCAGGGACGACATGTATCCGCGGATCGGCTACGTGCCCGCCGGCGTGATCGAGATCATCGAGAAGCAGAAGCAGGGCTGGACCGTCATCCGCCCGTAAAGCAGGCGCCGCGTTTCGCGGGTTATTCCAGGTACTCGATCATCAGTTGCGGCGTCTCGACGCCCATGTATTCGTTGATCGCGAGGCGGTAGGCGGCGCGGGCGCGGTTGCCCGGCTGGCTGCCGAAGTTGAACTGGATCGCCTCGAAGCGCGCATTGCCTTTCTTGAGCCGCAGCTTGAGGTGCTTTTCCTTGAGCACGCGCTGCTGCTCGACCTCGAACTCATCCATGAACAGCGGTGCCGGGAAGCCCTGGCCCCAGACTTCATTCTCCAACAGGCGCGCCGTTTCCAGAGAGATGTAGCCGCCTTCCAGCGCGCCGTCGGTTTCCAGCGTGCGGGTCAGGTCGGCGGGGGCCAGCAGTTCGCCGGCGACCTCGGCGAAGAGTTCGCGGAATTTATCGAAGTTTTCGGCGTTGACCGTGGCACCCGCCGCCATGGCATGGCCGCCGAAGCGGATCAGCAGGCCTGGGGCGCGCTTGGCGACGAGGTCGAGCGCGTCGCGCAGGTGCAAGCCGGGAATCGAGCGGCCGGAACCCTTGACGATGCCGCCTTCGCCGGGGGCGAAAGCGAACACCGGGCGGTGCAGTTTGTCCTTGATGCGCGAGGCGAGAATGCCGACGACGCCTTCATGCCAGCTTGCATCGAACATGGCGATGCCGGGCGCCGCGTCGTTGGCATCGAGCGATTCGAGCAGGATCAACGCCTGTTCCTGCATGCCGGATTCGATTTCGCGGCGTTCGCGGTTCAGTGCGTCGAGCTGCTGGGCGATCTGCAGGGCGCGGCTGGGGTCTTCGGTGAGCAGGCATTCGACGCCGAGACGCATGTCGGCCAGGCGGCCGGCGGCATTCAGACGGGGGCCGAGGATGAAGCCGAGATCCATCGCCGTCGCCTTCTTCGGGTCGCGGCCGGCGGCCTTGAACAGCGCGGCGAGGCCGGGCTGCAACTGGCCGGCGCGCATGCGCTTCAAACCCTGGCTGACGAGGATGCGGTTGTTGCGGTCGAGCCTGACGACGTCGGCGACGGTGCCGAGCGCGACGAGATCGAGCAGGCTGGCGAAATTGGGTTCGGGCCGGTCGGCGAAGAAGCCGCGTTCGCGCAGTTCGGCGCGCAGGGCGAGCATCACATAGAACATGACGCCGACGCCGGCGATGCATTTTGATGGGAAATCGCAGCCGGGCTGGTTGGGATTAACGATGCAGTCTGCTTCGGGGAGTGACTCGCCCGGCAGGTGGTGGTCGGTAATCAGTGTCGCGATGCCGTGCTCGCGGGCGCGGTTGACGCCTTCGATGCTGGCGATGCCGTTGTCGACGGTGATGATGAGGTCGGGCGACTGCTGCGCGGCGACGTCGACGATTTCAGGCGATAGCCCATAGCCGAGCTTGAAGCGGTCGGGCAGCAGAAAGTCGACATCGGCGCCGAGCATTTTCAGGGCGCGCATGCCGACAGCGGTGGCGGTGGCGCCGTCGCAGTCGTAGTCGCCGATGATCAACAGTTTGGCCTCGGCCTCGATGGCGTCGGCCAGCATGTACGCGGCATCGCTGGCGTGGGTGAGGCTCGCCGGCGGCAGCAGCGATTTCAGTTCGTAATCGAGTTCGGCACGGTCGGTGACGCCGCGCGAGGCGTAGAGGCGGGCGAGCAGCGGGTGCAGGCCTTGCTGCTCAAGTTGCCAGACGACGCGCGGCGGAATGTTGCGGGCGACAATTCGGGTCATAGCGCGAGTTCCTTGGCCGTCTCGGCGATGGGCTTGCCGCTTTTCCACAGTTTCCAGCGGTCGCCGGCGGTCAGCGTGTAACGCAGTTCGCCATAGACGGTGGGGGCGATCAGGCTGATGCGGTCGACTTTGCCGCCGAGGACTTTTTTGAGCGGCACGAACCAGTCGGCGTCGAGTTGTTCGAGGGCGCTGTGCCAGCCCTCGCTGTCTTCGCCGGCGACGTACGGCGGCAACTGGTCGATCAGCACCAGCGGCCGTTCGCCGGCCACCGGAAGCAGGGCGGCGAGGCTGCCCGGCCGTGCGTGCAGGGGGAGGCCGGCGGCGCGGGCAAGGCCAGCGGCCAGCGGGTTGTCGCTGAAGACGGCGGAAAAATTCGCTGCCATGCCGGTCGGCAGACTGCCGCCGCCCCACAGCCACAGGCTGTTGATCGCCGGCTGGCCGATCTGCTCGCGCCGTTCATTGAGTGGATGGCGGTGCAGGAACATCTGCACTTCGTTGAGCCAGCGGGTCAGCGGCAGGGCGCTGCCGTTGATTTCGCCGGCAACGCGGCGGCCGGCGACGGCGGAAATGGGCTCTACCGGGTGGTCGACCGCAACATTCAGTTTCAGGTACCAGCGCCGGGTGCTGGCAACGTGAAACCGGCCGATGTCGGCGAATTCGGTGTTGAGCGCTTCGACGATGCCGTGCGCCTCGTCCTCCGCCAGATCGAAGGCACCAGCATCGGCGAGGATGATACGTTCCTGGTGGAAGCGCAGGTGCACCGGGTCGGCGCACAGCCAGTGGCCGCTGCGCGCATCCTCGCTGCCTTCGCCGAGCAGGCGCAGGGCGCCGAACGGGGCATCGCTCATGCCGAAACAGTCGGCCAGTATCTTCTCGAACGGACGGCGCGGGCGGCGCTTATGGCGGGCACGCGCCAGCAGCCATTCCAGACCCGGCGCGGCAAGATTTCCAAGAGCGAGCTGGTCGGCCGGTTCCGGCCAGATCAGTTCGGGGACAAGCAGGGTCAGATGCACGGAAAGCGGCGCCGGAAAGACTTCAGGGGATGCTGTTGAGTGTACCATAGCGGCTTTTCCCGCCCGGCCCGTTCCCGCATGGCACTGCCCTACGAATTGCTGATTGGTCTGCGCTACACGCGCGCCAAGCGGCGCAATCATTTCATTTCCTTCATCTCGCTGATTTCGATGCTTGGCATCGGCCTCGGCGTGGCCGCGCTGATCGTCGTGCTGTCGGTGATGAACGGCTTCCAGAAGGAATTGCGGACGCGCATTCTCGGCGTCGCCTCGCACATCCAGATCACCGGCATCAACGGCGAGCTCAGCGACTGGCCGGCGATTGCGGCGCAAGCGGCGCAGCACCCGGAAGTTCGGGCGGCGGCGCCCTTCGTCCAGTCGCAGGCGATGTTCACGGTCGATAACGGCGTCAAGGGCGTGCTGGTGCGCGGTATCGTGCCGGATCTGGAAGACCGCGTCGCCGATTTCCGCCAGACGATCAAGAGCGGCAGCCTCGACGACCTGCGGCCCGGCGAGTTCGGTGTCGTGCTCGGTGCCGACCTGGCGCGCGCGCTGCGCGTTTTCGTCGGCGACAAGGTGACGGTGATCGCGCCGCAGGGCACGGTGACGCCGGCCGGCGTCGTGCCGCGCCTGAAGTCGTTCAAGGTGGTCGGCATCTTCGAGGTCGGCATGTACGAGTACGACAGCGGGCTCGCACTGATCCACATGGCCGACGCGCAGAAGCTCTACCAGATGGACGACCGGGTCAGCGGGGTGCGGCTCAAGGTCGACGACCTGTTCATGGCGCCGCGCGTCGGGCGCGAGCTGGTCGGGCTGATCGATGCCAATGCCTACATCAGCGACTGGACCCGGAGCCACGCCAATTTCTTCCGCGCCGTGCAGATCGAGAAGAACATGATGTTCATCATCCTCTCGCTGATCGTCGCCGTCGCCGCCTTCAACCTGGTGTCGACGCTGGTCATGGCGGTCACCGACAAGCAGGCCGACATCGCCATCCTGCGCACGCTCGGCGCACGGCCCTTGTCGATCATGGCGGTTTTCGTCGTGCAGGGCGCACTGGTCGGTTTCATCGGGCTCGGCATGGGCATCGCCGGCGGCGTCGCGCTGGCGCTCAATATCGACGTCGTGGTGCCGTTCATCCAGAAT
>Ga0209668_10001294_pt1 | contig 10675 bp, 12 predicted proteins | sample FrelakmetPLP11PL_FD_187150 | JGI IMG/M metagenome (GOLD analysis project Ga0209668, IMG submission 187150) | Freshwater lake sediment microbial communities from the University of Notre Dame, USA, for methane emissions studies - PLP11 PL (SPAdes)... | ecosystem: Environmental > Aquatic >... | reverse complement strand
CGAGATCGCCATCTACTACATCGGCGGCATCATCAAGCACGCCAAGGCGCTGAACGCGATCTGCAACGCGAGCACCAACAGCTACAAGCGCCTGGTGCCGGGTTTCGAAGCGCCGGTGATGCTGGCGTACTCCGCGCGCAACCGTTCGGCGTCCATCCGCATCCCGCACGTGATGAACCCGAAGGGCCGCCGCATCGAAGTGCGCTTCCCGGACTCGACGGCGAACCCGTACCTGTGCTTCGCAGCGATGCTGATGGCCGGCCTCGATGGCGTCCGCAACAAGATCCATCCGGGCGACCCGGCCGACAAGGACCTGTACGACCTCGAGCCCGAGGAGGCGAAGAACATCCCGACCGTGTGCCACTCGCTTGACATGGCACTAGAGGCGCTCGACAAGGATCGCGGCTTCCTCAAGGAAGGCGGGGTATTCACCGACGACGTGATCGACGCCTACATCGGCCTGAAGATGCAGGAAGTCACCAAGCTGCGCATGTCGACGCACCCGGTCGAGCTCGAGCTCTATTACAGCGTCTGAGGGCCAGCCCGGTGGTGGAGCGCCCGGCGGCCGCGCAAGCGGCAGCCGGGCGCGGCCAACGGCCAATCTCTTGACGCACTTCGCGGAACTCCGGCCGTGACTTTGTCAGCAGGAAAGCAAGCAGCTATGCTCTGGCGCCATGAAGACACGGATGCTGTTGCTCCTCGGATGCCTGCTCGGGCTGCTGAGCAACGCCCAGGCGAGCACGCGGGAGATGTGGGTCTGGAAGGACGCCAACGGCGTCACCCATTACTCGGACGTGCCTGCGCCAGGCGCCAAGCGTATGTCGATCACGAGCGGCGGGCCGGCGGCTCCGCCGGAGGCCGCCCCGCCGACGGCTGCCGCCCCACCCACGGCGGACGCGAGGCCCGGCAAGGTCGCCCCCGTTCAGTACTCGTCCCTCGAGATCTGGTCTCCCGAGAACGGCGCATCGTTTTTCGGGGCGGATGCCAGTGTCGACGTCAAGCTGCGATCGGAGCCGGACCTGGCTCCCGGGGACCGTCTGCTGACGTACCTCGACGGCAAGCTGGTCGAGGGAGCGCAGGATGCCTACGAGCATACGCTCACGAACCTCGAGCGCGGCGCGCACTCCGTGGCTGCCGTGATCATCGACGCGCAGGGCACGGAGAAGATTCGCAGCGAGCCGCGCGTCTTCCATGTCAAGCAGGTTGGCGCGGACAATCCGCGCAACGTCGGGCCTGCGTTGAAGCCGCAGCCGGCGCCGCGACCGGCGCCGACGCCTGCGCCGCCGAAGTCGAACAAGTAGTCTCGCCGCCGCGTCGGCGCCTCAGGGAGGCGTGACGTGGCTGCCGAACCTCGCGCCGTCGTTCGTCCCGCCACCGCGGAGCTCGCGACCCTGCTCGACGGGATGGCCACGTGCGTGCTGTGGCTGGATGCGGACGGAGCGGTCGTCCACCTGAACGAGCCTGCCGAGGACCTGTTCGGCATCAGTCGCAACCAGGCGGCGGGCCGTTCAGCGCGCGACCTGCTCAAGGCCAACATCGAACTCGAAGGCGTGATCGGCCGCGCGCGCGCTGCAGGTGCGCAGTACTCGCGCCGCGAAATTCCGTTCGAGGCCGGTCCCGGCGCGCCGCTGCGCACGCTCGACGTCACCGTCACGCCGTTCGACCAGCCCGGCCGGCCCGGCGGCGTCATCGTCGAACTCGCCGACACCACGCACCACCAGCGCATCACGCGCGAGAACGCGCTGCTCGCGCAGCTCGGTGGCAGCCGTGCGATGGTCCGGCAACTCGCGCACGAAATCAAAAACCCGCTCGGCGGACTGCGCGGGGCCGCGCAGCTGCTCGAGCGCCAGCTCAAGGATCGCACGCTGCACGAATACACGACCGTCATCATCGCCGAAGCCGACCGCCTGGCTGCGCTGGTGGATGCGTTGCTCGGCCCCGGGCAGCCGCCGCACAAGGCGCCGGTCAACATCCACGAGATCGTGCAGCACGTCGGTCACCTGCTCGCCGCAGAAGCGCCGCCGGGAGTCGCAATCGAGCGCGACTACGATCCGAGCCTGCCGCGCATGCGGCTCGATCGCAACCAGATCATCCAGGCCCTGCTCAACCTCGGCCGCAATGCGATCCAGGCGGTCGGTGACCGCGGTCGCATCGTGCTGCGCACCCGTGCGATCACCAATGCGAGCATCGGCAGCAGGCGCTACCGTGTCGTCGTCGGCATCCAGGTCGAGGACGACGGTCCGGGCGTGCCGCTCGAACTGAAGGATACGGTCTTCTACCCGCTCGTCACCGGGCGCAAGACCGGCACCGGGCTCGGGCTCGCCGTGGCGCAGGACCTGATCGGCCGTCACGACGGCCTGATCGAATTCGACAGCCGGCCCGGTCGCACGGTCTTCACCATCCTACTGCCGTTCGAGTCCAATGAACCCGCCGAAAACGCTTGATGTCTGGATCGTCGATGACGATGCGTCGATCCGCTGGGTGCTCGAGCGGGCGCTGAAGCAGGACGGGGTCCAGGCCACGGCTTTCGAAGATGCGGATGCCGTGCTCGCGGCGCTGAAGCACGACGAGCCGGACGTGCTGGTGACGGATATCCGCATGCCCGGCAAGAGCGGTCTCGACCTGCTCGAGGAAATCCGCGCGAGGCGTCCGCGCCTGCCGGTCATCGTCATGACGGCCCATTCCGATCTCGATAGCGCCGTCGCGGCGTACCAGGGCGGGGCGTTCGAGTACCTGCCCAAGCCGTTCGACATCGATCAAGCGGTCGACCTCGTGCGGCGTGCGGCCACCCAGACGCATCGCTCGCCGGCCTCGGCGATGGATTCGCGCCGCATCCCGGAGATGCTCGGGCATGCCCCCGCCATGCAGGAGGTGTTCCGCGCCATCGGTCGACTCTCGCGCTCCAGCATGACGGTGCTCATCACGGGCGAGTCCGGCACGGGCAAGGAACTCGTCGCGCGAGCCTTGCACCGCCACAGCCCGCGGGCCGCGAAGCCTTTCATCGCGCTGAATACCTCCGCGTTCACCGCCGACCTGCTGGAGTCGGAGCTGTTCGGTCACGAGAAGGGCGCGTTCACCGGCGCGACCGAATTGCGACGTGGGCGCTTCGAGCAGGCGGACGGCGGGACGCTGTTCCTGGATGAGATTGGCGACATGTCGCCGCAGCTGCAGACGCGACTGCTGCGCGTGCTCGCGGAGGGAGAGTTCTACCGCGTCGGTGGACAATTGCCGGTCAAAGTGGACGTGCGGGTCATCGCCGCCACGCACCAGGACCTCGAGTCGCGCGTCAAGGAAGGGCTGTTCCGCGAGGATCTGCTGCACCGCTTGAACGTGATCCGCATCGAAGTACCGCCGTTGCGCCAGCGCCGCGAGGACATCCTGGAGCTGCTGCAGCATTATCTCGACGTCGCGGCCATCGAGCTCGGCGTGGCGCCGAAAGTCCTCACGGAAGAAGCGGGGCAGGCCCTGGCGTCGTTCGCCTGGCCCGGCAACGTGCGGCAGCTCGTCAATGCGTGCCGTCGCCTCACGGTGCTGGCTGCGGGCCGCGAGATCACGCTCGCGGACATCCCGGCCGACCTCGGCGGCGGCAGCGAGGCGGGCACCGTCGGGTCGAACTGGTCGCAGGCGCTCGCGAGCTGGGCCCAGGCGCGGCTCCTCGCCGGCGGCGCTCCGCTGCTCGACGATGCCATGCCGGAATTCGAGCGCACGCTGATCCGTGAGGCACTGAAGGCCACCCAGGGCGGACGGCAGGAGGCCGCGAAATTGCTCGGCTGGGGTCGCAATACCCTGACGCGCAAGCTCAAGGAACTCGGTATGGAAGACGCGTGACGAGTCCCGTGAAATCGATCCGCATACACGGTTACGGCGACGCAAGCGCGCTGACGCTCGACGAGGTCCCCGTGCCAGCCATCGGCGACGAGGACGTCCTCATCCGCGTCGTGGCCGCCGGCGTGAATCCTGTCGACTGGAAGATCCGCGAGGGTCACCTCAAGGATTTCATCCCGCACCAACTGCCCTTGACGCTGGGCTGGGATGTCTCGGGTATCGTCGAATCCGTCGGCCGCCAGACGCACCGGTTGCGGCCGGGCGACCTGGTTTACGCGCGCCCGGACATCGCGCGCGATGGCTGCTATGCGGAGTACGTCGCGGTCCGTGCAAGCGAGGTCGCACTGCGACCGACGACGATTTCGCACGTCGCGGCGGCGTCGCTGCCGCTGGCCGGCATCACCGCGTGGGAAGCGATCATCAATGTCGGCCAGGTCAGCGCCGGTCAAACCGTGCTGATCCATGCAGCGGCCGGCGGCGTCGGTTCACTGGCCGTGCAGCTGGCCAAGTGGCGCGGGGCCGAGGTGATCGCAACCGCATCGGCGCGCAACGCGGATCTCGTAACCTTTCTCGGCGCCGACGAGGTCATCGACTATCACAAGCAGGACTTTGCGGAAAAACTGCGCGGCATCGACCTCGTCTTCGATACCGTCGGCGGGCAGGTCCAGCAGGATTCCTGGGCCACGCTGAAGCCGGGCGGCATGCTGGTCTCGATCGTCGATCCGCCGCCCGAGGCCACCGCACGATCGATGGGATTACGCTCGGCGTTCATCTTCATCCAGCCGAGCGCGACCATTCTCGAGCAGCTGGCCGGGCTGGTGGACACGGGGCAGGTGCGGCCCGTCATCGGTGCCGAATTCGCGTTGCGCGATGCCGCGGCAGCCCAGCGATTGAGCCAGTCGGGCCGCGCGCGCGGCAAGATCGTCCTGTACGTCGGCACGCCCTAGCAGGTGCAGGGCTCGACGTTCTTCTTCGGCGCGTCGAGACTGCCGACCAGTTCGCCGATCGAACGCAGGCCGTTCGCCGCCAGGTACCCGGCGATCCCATCGTTGATCTTCTTGCAGACGAGCGGGTCGTAGAATAGCGACGTGCCGACGCCCACCGTCGTCGCGCCCGCGATGATGAACTCGAGTGCGTCTTCGGCCGTGTGGATGCCGCCCTGGCCGATGATCGGGATGCCGTGCGGCCGAGCGACCTCGGCGACCTGCATCACCTTGAGCAACGCGATCGGCTTGATCGCCGGACCGGACAGGCCGCCCTGGATGTTGCCGATGACGGGACGCCGCGTCTTTACGTCGATCGCCATGCCCATGATCGTGTTGATCACCGCCAGCGCATTGCTGCCCGCCTCGATGCAGCGCCGGGCGTTCTCACGGATGTCGGTCTGGTTCGGCGAGAGCTTCGTGACGAGCGGCTTCGTCGTCACCCTGCGGCACGCCTCCACCACGCGCGCCGACATCTCCGGGTAGTTGCCGAACTGCACCCCGCCTTCCTTGATGTTCGGGCAGGAGATGTTGATTTCGATCGCGTCGATCGGCGAATCGTCGAAGCGGCGCGTGACCTCGACGTAGTCGTCGATCGTCGAGCCGCAGACGTTGGCGAAAAACCGCGTCTCGGTGAAGTCGAGGCCCGGCAGGATGCGATCTACGACCTGGTCCACGCCGGGGTTCTGCAGGCCGATGGCGTTCAGCATGCCCATCGGCGTCTCGTACACGCGATGCGCCGGGTTGCCGAGGCGCGGCTCCCGCGTCGTACCCTTGAGAACGATGGCCCCCACGTCGGTGTTCGAGAAGCCTTCGACCCGTGTGTACTCCTCGCCGAAGCCGACGCAGCCAGAGAGCAATACGATGGGCGAAGCGAGGTTCAGGCCGCAGAAGTCGACGGCGAGGGCGGGTGCAGGTGGCATGGGCACCGATTGTAAGCGATCGCGGTCAATCGCCCACGAACCCGACGCGCTTGTGGGAGCCATCGCAGTAAGGCTTGTTGCCGGACGCGCCGCAGCGGCAGAGCGTCGCTCGGTATCCCACGTCCTGCCCGCCGACCGTGACGGGCGCGTGCATGGCAAGCGGGCCGTTCTCGCGCACGTGCAAGGTGTTGACCAGGGGTCCGACTTCGCCTTCGCCGCCGTCGCTGCGTTCGTACGTGATGGCGCCCGAGGGACAGGCGTATGCGATCCGGGCGATCTCGTCGGGCGAGGCGCGATCCGGGTGGATCCATTCGCCTGCCACGTTCGGCACGAAAACGTCCGGGCGCCCGAGCACGCAGTTGCGCGAGTGGATGCATTTGCGCGCCTCGAATCGGACGATGACGCGCTGTCCCCTGGCCTCTTCGGCGTACCTGGACACGTGGAGCCCCTGGGCTGAAGGCTCAGCCCGCGATGAATTTCTCGAGGTGCTGGATGGTTTCCTGCTGCTCCTCGATCACAGCGCGCACCAGGTCGCCGATCGAGACCATGCCGACCATCGCCTGGTCCGCGTCGATCACCGGCAGGTGCCGGATGCGCAGCTCCGTCATCAGTTCCATGCAGTGGCGCACCGCATCGTCCGGCGTCACCGTCACGACCGGCGATGTCATGATCTGCCAGACCGGCGTCTCGGCCGAGGACCGCCCCAGCAGGATGACCTTGCGCGCGTAATCGCGCTCCGACACGACGCCCACCAGCTCGCCGTTGCGGGTCACCGGCAGTGCGCCGACGTGGCGGTCGGCCATGATCTGGATGGCCTCGAGCACGGGCTCCTCGGCATCCACCGACCAGACCTCGCGGCCCTTGCGATCGAGCAAATGCTTGACGCGCAGCATGCAAGAATCCTCCCTGCTGTCTTCCTCCCGCGGACCGATTCTATGCCACTCCACGTCGTCCTGGTGGAACCCGAAATTCCGCCCAACACCGGCAACGTGATCCGCTTGTGCGCCAACACGGGGGTCCGCCTGCACCTGGTGAAGCCGCTGGGCTTCCGGCTGGACGCGAAGTCGGTGCGCCGTTCGGGGCTGGACTACCACGAACTGGCCGACCTGAGCGTGCACGACAATTTCGCCGCCTGCCTGGACGCGTTGGGCAACCCGCGGCGCTGGTTCGCGTTCACGACCAAGGGCACGACGCGCTACGACGCGCCCGCCTACGGTCCGGACGACGTGCTGGTGTTCGGCCCGGAGACGCGGGGCCTGCCGGAAGGGATCCTCGGGTCGTGCCCGCCGGAGCGGTGCGTCCGCATTCCGATGCGGGCCGCGTCCCGCAGCCTGAACCTGTCCAATGCCGTAGCGGTGGCGGTCTTCGAGGCGTGGCGGCAGCTGCGTTTCACCGCCGCCGAGTGATCAGTCGTTCTCCACCTTGATCGTGCGCAGCATCAGCGTGACGACGGCATCCCGCGGTGCCAGGCCTTCGTACAGCACCCGGTAGATCGCTTCGGAAATCGGCATTTCGACGCCCACGCGCCGCGCAACTTCGCGCACGGCCTTGGCCGCGAGCACGCCTTCGACCACCTGGCCGATCTCCTGTAGTGCCTGGGCCGAGGACTTGCCGGCCGCGAGCGCGAGGCCCATGCGGCGGTTGCGTGACTGGTCGTCCGTGCAGGTCAGCACGAGGTCGCCGAGCCCGGCCAGGCCCATGAACGTGTCCTTGTCCGCGCCGAGGGCCACGCCGAGCCGCATCATTTCCGCCAGCCCGCGCGTGATCAGCGCGACGCGGGTGTTGGCGCCGAAGCCCAGTCCGTCGGAAATGCCGGCGCCGATCGCCAGCACGTTCTTGGTGGCGCCGCCGACTTCGACACCGACCATGTCGCCCGACGCATAGACTCGGAAATTGGGGCCGGAGAGACCACGCGCCAGGGCCATCGCATAGGTCTCGTCGCTCGACGCGACCGTCATCGCCGTCGGCAATCCGGCGCCGACCTCCTTCGCAAACGTCGGGCCGGACAGCACCGCGGTCGGCACCCCGGGCCCCAGGACCTCTCGAGCGACGTCGTGCGGCAGCTTGCCGGTGGCGAGTTCGAAACCCTTCGTCGCCCACGCCACGCGCTGGCCGGGGCGCAGCACCGGCTTGACCCGTTGCAGGACCTCGCGGAACGCATGGCTCGGTACGACCAGCAGGAGCTGGTCGGCCTGGGCGACGGCCCGCTCGAACCCATGCTCGATCTCGACGCCGTCCGGCAATTCGATACCAGGCAGGTAGCGGCGATTGGTCCGGTCGCGGGCCATCGCCGTGAGCTCATCGGTTTCGATGCCCCACAGGATGGCCCGGTGGCCGGTGCGCGCGAGGTGCACGGCGAGCGCCGTGCCCCACGAGCCGGAGCCGAGAACGGCGACGGTCGGCCGGGGGTCGGACGCGGCGGGGGCCGACACGAGGCGGGATCTCGCTCAGTTGACCGAGGTGGCGGGCGCCGGCTGCGCGCCGGCCTGCTGCGCTGCACGGGCGTGCAGGCCCTCGAACGTGACGAGCGGCAGCAGGAACGGCGGGAAACCGCCCTTCACGACCAGCTCCGACACCGTCGCACGCGCGAAAGCGAGCAGGTAGTTCGGCGCCATGATGGACAGCACCTGGCCGAGGTCGCCCGTCGAGAGGTTGCGGATCAGGAACGCGCCCGCCTGCTGCAACTCGAGTAGCCAGACGACCTTGTCGCCGGCCTTGGCTTCCAGGTTCACCTGCAGCACGACTTCGTGCACGTCCTGCGCCAGCGCGGTGGCGCGCGTGGCGATGTTGAGGTTCACGGCCGGCTGGCCCTCGGTGCCGCTCACGAACGGGCCGTTCGGGGCTTCGAAGGAGCAGTCCTTGATGTAGATCGCCTGCGGGTTGACCACCGGCGCGTTCTGATCGACGGCGGGTGTGTTGAAGTCCGGGGTCTTCTGGTCTGTCATCGCGTGGTTATCCTTTGGAAATAGAGCGCCGCTCAAGCGCGGCCGAGCAGCTTGTCGAGTTCGCCCGCCTTGTCGAGGGCATAAAGATCGTCGAAGCCGCCGACGTGGCGGTCGCCGATGAAGATCTGGGGCACGGTGCGGCGGCCGCCCGTACGCTTCAGCATGGTGTCCCGCTGCGTCGTGTCCTCGTCCACCTTGACCTCGCGAAAGGCCACGCCCTTGCGCTCGAGCAGGCCGCGGGCGCGGTCGCAGTACGGGCACCAGCCGGTGGAATACATGACGATGTCAGGAATGGCTGCGTCGTTCATCAGGCCTCGTGCCTCACTTGCCTTTGCCGGCGTCGCCCTTCACCAGCGGCAGGTTCTCGGCGCGCCAGGCCTGCAGGCCGCCGCGCAGGTTCACGACCTTGGTGAACCCCTGGGCTTGCAGGACGCGGGCGGCCGCGCCGGAGCGCGCGCCGCTCTCGCAGCAGGTGATGACGACCTTGTCCTTGTAGCGCTTGAAGGTTTCGCCGCTCTGGGCAAGCTGTTCCTGCGGCACGTGCCGGGCGTCGATCACGTGACCCGAGTCGAACTCGGCCTGGGTCCTAACATCGAGCAGGAGCGCCCCCTGGTTGAGCAGCCGGACCGCGTCGGCCGGTCCGACGGCCTGGCCGCCGCTGCGCAGCTTGCTCAGTTCATAAACCGCCACCGCGACGGCCAGTGCAGCCGTGCCCCCCGCGAGGAACGGGTGATGGGTGGCGTATTCGAGGAAACGATTCATGTGCGGACCGGGGAAAAAAGGGGGCGGATTATAGCAGCCCGGACTACAGGCTAGACTTACCGGCTTTACACCCACCCAGCCCCCCGTCCCCGCGCATGCCAAGTCCCGCTTCCAACCCCGTCTTCCCGGTCTACGGCCGCCGGTGCGGCTCCTGGCGCGCTGCCGTGGCCGTCCTGGGGTTGGGCCTGTGCCTCGGCTGGGTCCTCCCGGTGGGCGCGGCAGACCGCAAGCCCACCCCGGCCCAGAAGGAAGCGGAGCTCAAGCGGCTCAACTCCCGCATCGAGAAAGTGCGCCAGTCGGTCAATGAGGATGTGGAGAAGCGGGACAAGCTCTCGGCGCAGTTGCGGGACGCCGAACTCGGCGTGCAGTCGGCGAAGCGGGAGCTCGACGGCATCCGGGCCCAGCGCATCGAGGCGGAAGCGCGGCTGCGCTCGCTCGAGGCCGAGAAGGCCGACCGCGAGCGCGAACTCGATGGCGAGCGCAGCGCGCTGGCGGGCGAACTGCGGGCCGCCTATTTCAACGGCCGCGAGGAACAGCTCAAGCTGCTCCTGAACCAGGAAGATCCGGCGCGTTTCGGCCGCATGCTCGCTTATTACGGCTATTTTGGCCGGGCCCGGGCGGAACGTATCCAGGGCATCCGCGACAAGCTCGAGCACCTGGCCCTGCTGCGGGAGAAGATCGCGGCCGAGACCACGCGCCTGCAGGATCTCGAGTCACGCCAGGAGGCCGAGCTGGCCACCTTGCGGACGGCGCAGGACAGCCGTGCACACGCGGTCGCCGCGATCGACCAGCGTGTGAAGAGTCGCGGCGGCGAGCTGCAGCGGCTGCAGTCGCAGGCCAAGTCCCTCGAACGGCTCATCGACGACCTGCGCAAGGCGCTCGAGAGCACGCCGGTCGCGAAACAGGCGCCTTTCGAGCCCCTGAAGGGCAAGCTGCCGTGGCCCGTGCAGCAGGGGCGGGTGCTGGCCCGGTTCGGGCAGCCGCGGGCCGGTGGCTCGCTGAAGTGGCAGGGAATGCTGATCGGCACGGACCGTGGTGCGCGAGTCCGGGCCCCGTATGCCGGCCGTATCGTCTACGGGGACTGGCTGCCGGGGATGGGGCTCATGATCGTCATCGATCACGGCGGCGGCTACATGAGCCTCTATGGCCACAACGAGGAGATCTTCCGCAAGGTCGGCGAATCGGTTGCGGCCGGGGACGTCATCGGCTCGGTCGGCGACTCCGGCGGCCACAACGA
>Ga0209668_10001293_pt1 | contig 10675 bp, 8 predicted proteins | sample FrelakmetPLP11PL_FD_187150 | JGI IMG/M metagenome (GOLD analysis project Ga0209668, IMG submission 187150) | Freshwater lake sediment microbial communities from the University of Notre Dame, USA, for methane emissions studies - PLP11 PL (SPAdes)... | ecosystem: Environmental > Aquatic >... | reverse complement strand
TGAACGGCCCCTTGCGGCTCGGCTCGTAGATCGAACGGATCTCGCCGTTCACGCACTCGAGGTGCTCCTTCCCGGCGCCCGCCATGATGGCTGCCACGTCGAAGAGCTTCGACTTGATGTCGGCGGCCGCGTTCTTGATGGCGTGACCGGCCCCGTAGGTCAGCCGGCTGTCGTAGGTGCCGTTGTCCATCGGCGCCAGCATCGTGTCCTGGCACACGAGATGGACCTCGCGGTAGTCCACGCCGAGTTCCTCCGCCACCATCTGGCACATCACCGTTGTCGCGCCCTGGCCGATGGCGGTGGCGCCGATGAAGAGCGTCACCCCGGCTTCCGTGTCGACGCGGATCTGGGCCGTCGAGTGCGGGCGGAAGCTCGGGTACAGCAGGAAGGCGCCGCCGGTGCTGTAGTGGCCGCCGGCCATGCCGATGCCACGGCCGTACGGGAGTTTCCCGTACTTCTCAACGAAGCCCGACCGCGTCGCGATCGACTCGAGGCACTTCTTGAACTCCGTGTGCCGCACCTCGATCACGGTGGGCCCCTTGTACCCGGCTTCCGCGGCGTTGCGCATCCGGATCTCGTATGGATTGATCCCGACCTTTGCGGCGCCCATGTCTAGCATGCTCTCGAAGGCCATGCGCACCTGCACGCCGCCGAGGCACCGCTGCGCGCCCGGCGTCGGCTTGTTGGTGTAGACGCGCTTGCCGCGGTAGCGCACCACGGGCAGCTTGTAGGGCAGGTGCATCAGCGCGGCGATGAACCACATCACCACGAAGCCCCAGCTGCTGTGGCCGCCGCCGTCGAGCAGGCAGTCGAAGTCCAGGGCGGTAATCTGCCCCTGCTCGTCGAAGCCCATCTTCATCTGCATGTGGGCGGGGTGCCGGCCCTTGTTCTGGTGGAACGCCTCTTCGCGCGTATAGGTGATCTTCACGGGCCGGCCGATCTTGCGGCTCAGCAGGCACGCCACCAGGCACGACGGCGTCGCCTCGGTCTTGCCTCCGAACGCGCCGCCGACCGTGGGAATGACCACCCGGATCCTCTCCATCGGGTGATCGATGGTGCGGGCAATCGTCTGCTGCAGGTAGTGCGGCAGCTGGTTGCAGGTATAGACGGTCAGCAGCCCGGTCCCGGTGTTGAAGTCCGCGAGTGTGGACTGCGGCTCGAGGAAGCCGCAGTTCGTGTACGACGAGTAGAAGCTGTTCTCGACAACGTGCGGCGACTTCTCCAGCGTATCGTCGACCTCGCCGAACTGCTGAACACCCTCGTAGCCGACGTTGTGCTCTGCCCAGTCGTGGATCTTCACGTCCTCGCGCGTCAGCGCCTCGCGCGGGTCCAGCAGGACGGGCAGTTCCTCGTACTCGATGTCCACCAGTTCGAGGGCCCGCTCGGCCGTGGCTTCGTCCATGGCGGCGATGGCCACGATGCCTTCGCCGTAATACACGACCTTGCCGCGCGCGAGGGCCCATTCGCTGGGTTTGTAGTTGTTGACCGAGTACGGCTTCTTGCACTCGTCGCCCGTGATGACCGCCAGCACGCCGGGAACCTGCTCGGCTTTCGTGATGTCGACCCGGACGATCCGCGCGTGGGCCACGGTGCTGTGCTTGATCTTCCCGTACACCATCCCGGGGAGCTTCATGTCGTCGGTGAAGGCGGCCTTGCCACGAACCTTGTCCGCGCCATTCACCCGGGGGAGGCTCTTGCCGATGACGTTGAACTGCTGGCCGTTGCCCGACATCGCTACGCCCCCTTCCCCGTGTCCGCGTTCGCCTGGATCCGCCCGGCCGCGTCCCGCACCGCGTCGACGATCTTCACGTAGCCCGTGCAGCGGCACAGGTTCCCGGAGATCCCGAGTTTGATCTCGTGCTCGGTCGGGCTCGGGTGCTCGTCGAGCAGCGCCTTGGCCGACATCACCATGCCCGGCGTGCAGAAGCCGCACTGGATCGCGCCCTTGTCGATGAACGCCTGCTGGATCGGGTGCAGCACCCCGTTCCGCTCCATGCCTTCGATGGTCAGGATCCGTCTTCCCTGGCACGCGATCGCCAGCGTCAGGCACGCGAGCGCGCGCCGCCCGTCGATGAGCACCGTGCAGGTGCCGCAGTCACCCTGGCCGCACCCCTTCTTGGTGCCGGTGAGGTCCATCTTCTGGCGCAGCACGTCGATCAGCAGGTCTTCCGGGCTGATCACGACGTCGTAGCTGAGGCCGTTCACGTTCAGTTCGATGACCCGTTTCATGGCGATTCCCCGTCCTGCTCAGGCGATGGCCGCGACCGCGGCCCGGAGCATGCGCCGCGCGAGCACGCCGACGATGTGACGCCGGTACGAGGCCGACGCCCGAAGGTCGTCGATCGGCCGGCATTCCTGACTGCACACGAGCGCCGCCCGGTCAATCACCTCGTCGCTCGGCGCCTTCCCTACCAGCGAGGCTTCGGCCTTCGGGGCGCGCATGGCGAACGGTGCCACGGCCCCCATCGCGATGCGGGCCTTCGCGAAAACGCCGGTCGCCGGGTCAAGTGCCACGTTCACGGCGACGCTGGCGATGTCGATCTCCTGGGCCGCGCGCAGGCCGAACGGCGAGTAGCGGCACGCCGAGTGTGGCCACGGGTCCGGCACGCGCACGCATTTCAGGAACTCGTCCGGCGCGATCGCGGTCTGGCGGTTCCCCGTGATGAACTCCTCGAGGGGCACCTCGCGCGAGCCGCGGGCACTGGTCAAGACGACGCGCGCTTCGAGGGTGATGAGAGGTGGCGGCATGTCGGCGCACGGCGACGCGTTGCAGCAGTTGCCGCCGATTGTCGCCATGGCCCGGATCTGCGGCGAGCCGATCTGGCCCGCGGCCTGGACGAGGGCGTAGTAGAGATCCTGGATGACCGGCGATCGTTCAAGGGACTCGATCGTCGCCGCCGCGCCGATCGTCAGCCCGCGGCCCTTCTCGTACGTGATCGCCGCGAGCGGCAGCCTCTGCAGGTCGACGACATAGTCCGGCCGGTAGATCTTCTCGGCCATCCAATTCACCAGGTCGGTGCCGCCGGCAAGAATGCGGCACTTCTCCCGGTGCGTGGCGAGCAGGTCCGCCAGTTCGGCGGTGGTCGTAGGGGCCAGGTATTCAAACGGCGGCAGGCTCATGTCAGCCTCTCTGAAACCGGTGTCACAACCTCGTGGCGCAGGGCTTCAGCCCTGCGATGACAGGTCTTGAGACCGTCCCCATCAACATTGGCGACCGTAGATGCGAGCGAATTCCTCGCGCAGCCAGTCCCGGAACTGCGGCGCGGCGATCTCCACGAGCATCCGCGCCCGCTCCTTGACGGTCCGTCCTCTCAGGTGCGCGATCCCGTAGTCGGTGATGACGTAGTCGATGTCGTTGCGCGACGTCGTGACAGCCTGGCCCTGGGCGAGGGCCGGGACGATGCGCGAGATCTTCCCGTCCGAAGACGCCGCGGCCAGCGCTATGATGCTCCGGCCGCCCTTCGACACGCGGCAGCCGCGGACGAAGTCCGCCTGCCCGCCGGCCCCCGAATACTGCCGCGCGCCCATCATGTCCGCGGCCACCTGCCCCAGCAGGTCCACGCACAGGGCAGAGTTGATCGACACCATGTTGTCGTTCAGGCCGATGACCGCCGGGTCGTTGATGTACTCGACGGGATGCATTTCCACCATCGAGTTGAGGTGGATCCAGTCGTAGAACTCCCGCGACCCGATGGCGAAGGTGATGACGATCTTGCGGTTCTTGAAGTTCTTCCGGGCGCACGTGATGACGCCGTTCTGGACAAGTTGCATCACGCCGTCCGAAATCATCTCGGAGTGGATGCCGAGGTCGTGCTTGTTGCCCATGAAGCCGAGGACGGCCTCGGGCAGCGCGCCGTAGCCGAGCTGCAGGCAATCGCCGTCTTCGATGAGCTGGGCGCAGAAGCCGCCGATCTTCTGCTCCGCCTCGTTCAGCTCGGGCCGCGGGGCGGTCACGATCGGCCGCTCGGTCCAGACGAAGTAGTCGATCTCGGAGACGTGCAGGCACGTGTTCCCGAGGGTGAACGGCATGTTCGGGTTGACTTCCGCGATCACGGTCTTCGCGGCCTTGGCCGCCGCGAAGTCGTAGCTCACCGAGATGCCCAAGCTGCAGTTCCCGACCTTGTCGGGCGGTGTGACGGTGATCATCGCGACGTCACACGGCAGCTCGCCCCCCGAGAGCAGCAGCGGGAAGGACCCGAAGTTGCTCGCCGAGAAGTCGGCCCGGTCCTCGTCGACGGCCTTGCGGGTGCTCGGCGCCACGAAGAACCCGTTGTGCCGGAACGCCTTCGCGTACTGGGGCTGCGCGTACGCGCTCTTCCCCGTCGACACGAAGGCCACCAGCTCCACGTCCGCGAGTTCGTCGACGCGCGTCAACATCGCTTCGATGAGATCCTCCGGCGTGCCGCAGGCGGATCCCAGGATCACCCGGTCGCCGGACTTGATGTGGGAGACGGCCTCTTCGCGGGAGCACAGCCGGTTGTCGTAGATGCTCTTCCACTCCATATGCGCCTCTTCTGGGGTCAGGTCCAAAACACAACCTTTTCCGAGAAATCGGAGAGAAGGTTGTGTTTTGGACCTGACCCCATTGACTAGCGCCGGCGCGACTTCGCCGCCGGCTCGGAATCCGGGTACCGGTTGTAGTCCTGGAACTCGGCCTCGCCCGGCACCATCAGGAGGTACTCCTTCATCGCCAGGTCCAACTCGTGGCCCGTCGTCCCCACGTAGGCCTCCGGATCGGCCAGGAACTCCAGGCAGGCGGCGGCGTACTCCTGCGGATAGTCCAGCCAGCCCATGATGCCGGCGCCGTAGATCACCTTGAACCGCTTGACCTTCGATTTCTGGTACGACGCCGCCTGCTGGATCGTTTCGAACAGCGGCTTCTTGACGACGTCGCGGCTGCCAATCAGGTGCAGGCTGGGCCGCGTGCAGAACTTCAGGGCGCGTTTCAGGTTGAAGCCCAGCAGCACCGTCAGGGCGTCGGCGCCGCCCTTGTCGTAGTGCAGCAGGTTGGCCATCGCGGCGCGCTGGATGTATTCGAGTTTCGAGTCCGGGTTCTCGCGGACCTGCTCCAGCCAGTACTCGATCATGTGGCTGCCGTCTGCCTTGCGCTGCAGGAGCGAGCCTTCGTGGCCGATGACGTCACCCGGCTGCAGCACCTTGACGTAGGGCGCCTGGTTCTGGCCGATCATCCGGCGGAACGAGTACTTCTTCTTGCGCAGCGCCTCGTCATAGATCGCGAGGCCGCCATAGCACATGGCGTCGCAGCGATCCTTGTGGCGCGCGTCGAGATCGGCCATCAGCAGCGCGCCCGTGTGCATGCCGCCGAAGTGCGCCTTCTTGATGCCCAGCGCGTCCATCGCCCGCACCACCGAGTCGGTGAACTCGGCGAACTCCCACCATTCCGGCGCCGCCGGCGAGAACCCGAATCCCAGCGTGTCGAAGGCGTAGACCTTGTACTTCTGCGCGAGCAAAGGGATGACTCCCTCGAACTCGAAGCTGTTCCACCAGGACTGGTGCAGCAGGACCAGGGGGACGCCCTCTCCCATCGTCTCGTAGTACATCTGCAGGCCGCCGCCGATGTCGGCGTAGCCCCTCTGGACTCCCCTCAGATTCGTCGCCATGCGCTCTCCCCTTTTCGGAAACGGAATCGTCTACGCTCGCGTGCCCGCCGCCGCGATGGCAGGCTGATGGACTCTCAAACCCGTCGAGATCAGAAACGTCAGCAGGATCAGGCCGCTCACCACCAGGAACGGCACCTGGTAGCTGCCCGTCCGGTCGAACAGCCACCCCGTCACCCACGGGCCCAGGCCGCCGCCGCACGCATCGATGACGGTCCGCGTGCCGAGCACGCGCCCTGCCGCCTTCAATCCGAAGGCGTCCATTGTCAGCAACTGCAGCAGCGTGTAGATACCGCCCCAGCCCAGGCCGAAGCAGATGACGAAAGGCCAGAACAGGCCCGTGTTCATCGACGCGAGGGCGAGGCTGCCGGCGAACATGATGCCCAGGTTCACGAGCAGCACGAGCTTGTGGTCGAACAGGTCCGCCAGGTAGCCGAAGAGGAACTTCCCGGTCAGGCCCATCAGGAACATCCACGACAGGCCCCGTGCCGCGGTTTGCACATCGAACCCCTGGCCCCGAAGGTGCAGGAAGACGTGCGCTGAAATCCCGAGGATCGCGTAGAACGTCATCGAGCCCGCCGCCGCGATCAGCCAGAAGGTCCTGGACCGAACGGCCTCGCTGTAGTCGACGCCTGCGGTCGACGCTCCGGCCGGGCCCGCCTCGCCGGCACCGAGCGGCTGCAATCCCATGTCGCTGGGCCGCTCGCGGACGAGCAGCAGGATCACCACCAGCAGCACGGCCGGGAAGATGGCGTAGAGCATCAGGCTGGAGCGCCAGCCGTATGGTCCGACGAGCATGCTGCCCAGGGCCGGGAACATCGCTCCGCCCATGCTCGTGCCGACCATGGCGAGGCCCGTCGCCGTGCCGCGCTTGGTCACGAACCACCGCGACACCAGGATCACCGCCATCACGATGCCGCAGGTCGAGAGGACGACGGCGAAGAGAACGTGGACGCCGTACATCTGGAGCGCCGATCCGACCTGCCCGTACAACAGCAGCGCCACGACGAGGGTGGTCGCGCCGAACGCCATGAGCCACTTCACGCCGTACTTGTCGGCGATCGCCCCGGCGAGCGGCGACAACACGCCGGCCAGCGCCATGGTCAGCAGGTCGCGGAACTTCAACGTACCCCGGCTCCAGCCGAACTCGCGCAGCATCGACTCGTCGAACACCGTGATGCCGGCGAAGGTCAGTCCGTTCGTCACGAGGAGCGTGAAGAACGCGCAGCCGGCGATGATCCACCCGTAGAAGACGCGCTTCATGATGAGCCCGCCGTCCCTAGCTGCGCCTGACGAACCGGCCTGTCGGCTCGCCCTGGGATTCGCCATCCTTGAAGACGACCTGCCCGCGCAGAACGGTCACGGCCGGCCACCCGCTGAGTTTCACCCCGTCGAAGGGCGTGAAGTCCTGCGCCGAATGCAGCGACTTCACCGTCACCGGCTTCGGCGCCGCCAGGTCGATAATCGCAAGATCCGCGTCTGAGCCGATGGCAATCGCCCCCTTCTTCGGGTAGAGGCCGAAGTAGCGGGCCGGGTTCGTGGAGACCAGGTCGACCGCCCGCTCGAGCGGCAGCCCGCGCTTGAGGACGCCTTCGGAGATCAGGACGGGATACAGCATGCTGGTGCCGCCGAAGCCCGGCCACGCCGCCCAGAAGTCCCCTTCCTTCCTGTCCTTCGTGAGACACGCGTGATCGCTGACGACGGTGGCGATATGGCCGTCCCTGACCGCGGCCCACAGCACTTCCTGGTCCTGCGGCGTGCGAATCGGCGGGTTGACCTTGGCCGTGTAGCCGCCGGCGTTGTCCCAGTTGAGCATCAGGTGGTGCAGTGTCGCCTCGAGGAGGATGTCGTCGTTCGGGTAGCGCCGCTTGACCTCGATGCCCTTCATCACCGCCGGCCCGCTCGACAGGTGCAGCAGGTTCACCGCGCAGCCGCTCGCGTGCGACAGCACCACGGCCTCTTCGATGGCCAGTTCTTCGCTGAGCGTGGGGCGCGCGCGGCTGTACGCCTCGAGCCCGGTCAGGCCCAGCGCCTTGATGCGGCCGATGAAGGTGCGGATCAGTTCCGGGTTCTCGCAGTGCAGGCTCAACGAGATGCGCCGGCCGCGGGATTTCGACAGCGCCGCGGCGCGCTCCATGATCTCGTAGAGGTACCCGAGGTCGTAGTCGTCCGACATCGTGTACTCCTTGCCCTTTGTCGAGTCGGAGGACAAGGTCAGCGACTTGTAGAACATGTAGAGCTTGAACGAGCCTACGCCCTGGTCGACGAGCCACTCCATCTCGTCGAGGTGGGCGTTGGTCATCGGCGCCACGTGATACGAGTAGTCGCTGCGGAACTGGCCCGACGAGAGCTTCAGGACCTCCGGGAAGATCTCTTTGTACGATCCGGTCTTGTTGAGGTAATGCGACCCGGTCCGGAAGTAGCTCACCATCGTCGTCGTCCCGCCCGACACCGCGGAGGTCGACTCGGAGAGGGCGTCTTCGCTGAAGGGCCGGTAAATGCCGATGTGGCAATGGGAGTCGACGGCGCCGGGCAGCACGTGCCGATTGCGCGCGTCGATCACCTCGGCCCCGTCGGCAGCCGCCAAGCTGTCGCTGATGGCGGCGATCTTTCCGTCCTTGATCCCGATGTCCATCCGGCAGGGGCCGAGCCCCGGCAGGACAGCCGTGCCGTTCAGAACCACGAGGTCGTAGCGACTCATTCGATGCCTCCCTCCGTCGTCGGCGCCGTTCCGGCGGCCGGACTATCGCGTCTTGCGCTTCGGGGCGAACGCCCAGCGCGCCTCGGGATGATCCCCGCGGCTCAGATGTACCTTCATGGCGTAGATATCGCTGCGGTAGTGAATGCGAACGCGCTCCACCACCTGGCCGTGGTCGCTTCGCACGACGCGCTCGACCGCGAGCAGTGGTGCGCCGACCTTTGTCTTGAGCAGACGCGCCAGTTGCCCATCAGCCAGTGATGCCCGGACGGTCTGCTCCGCATCCCGAAGCGGGATCTTCAGCTTCTCTTCAATAACCTTGAGCACCACGCCCTTCCAGTCGTTCCTGGTGAACCGGCGCCCGATTTCGGACGGAAGGTCGTTGACGATGTGGCTGTAGGGTTCGTCGTGAAGGAGGCGGATGCGCGTGGCCCGCATGAGCGGAGAGCCTATGGGAATGCCGAGTTTCTCGGCATCGTCCGCGTCGGCCTTCACGGTCTTCACCTCGATGACCTTCACTGGGTTCTGGCCCAGGGAGATGATGTCCTCGAGGGAGCCTTCCACCTTCAGCGCGCCGGTGAACGGCCGGTAGTCCGTAACGAAGGTGCCCCGGCCGACTTCGCGCCGGATGAGGCCTTCCTCCTCAAGCAGCCTGAGCGCCTGCCGGACGGTGATGCGGCTGATGCCGTACTGCTCGACCAGTTCCACTTCGGTCGGCAGCCTGTCGCCGGTGTGCAGTTCGCGCGAGACGATTTTCTCCGTCAGGAGATTCGCGAGCTGGTAGTAGAGGGGAACGCTGCGATTGACGAACGCGGGCGCGCTCTCGCGTCCGGGTTTCACGTCGCCGGTTCGTTGTGTGGCCACCGTGCTGCCTCCCGTGTGGCTGGCGTCCATCGCCAGGCCCCTCATCTTACGGCCAGTTCGCGCGCGCGCGCCGCCAGCATCATCACGCTGCTCAACGGCCGATCCGCCATCGAGACGATGGCCTCCGCCAACGCGCGCGCCTGTTCGGGCGCGATTACGCGGCTGGCGTTCGACATGAACTTGACCGTCAGTTCCTCGACGCTCAAGGGGTTGTCGGGGCCGCCACGATTGGCCAGCACGCGGGCCTCGTGCGCCTGCCCGTCGCGCATCCTGATGCGCAGGACCGCAGGGAACTGGTTCGGGAAGATCGCGTCGCATTCCGCGTTGGCGACGCAGCGGACCTTCGCGGCCAGGTCGAGGTAGCGCGGGTCGCGGACGTGCGCGTCCGTGAAGTCGTCGAGCGACAGCCCCAGGCCGCCCCCGCCGAGCAGGGCCGCGGCCACCGTGAACGGCCCGCTGAACTGCGCGTGATACCCGGACTGCGGCCTGGCCTTGAGCGCCGCGGGCTCGCCGATGGTCCGCACGGTCGGCGTCGGCACCCCGAGCTCGATCTCCTCGATGTCAACCAGCACGACGTGGGGCCGCAGCCGGATCGCCGCGTCGATGCCCGCGTGTGTGAAGTGGTTCGCCGGGTACGGCTTGTAGAAGATCCCCGGCAGGCACCACTGTTCGCCAAGGCCGTCCGTCAGTTCGCGCGGATCGAAGGCGCCGCCGCAGAAGGCCTGGTAGAACCCGAAGCGGCCCTCCAGTGCCGATACCGGCCCCGTGAAGCCCGCGGCCGCCATCTGGGCGGCGATGATCCCGGCGTGGGCCGCCCATCCGCAGTGCATGCGTTTCACCGAGCCGCCGGCGCGATTGCCTTCGATGATCCCCGAGCCCATCGATGTGGCGATGCCGAGCGCGTGACCGATGCCCTCCGCCCCGAGCCCGTACAGCTTTGCCGCCACGACGGCGCAGGCCAGCGTCCCGCAGATCGACGTCGCGTGCCATCCGCGTTCGAAGAACACCGAATTGCCGAGCGTGCGGTCGTAGCCCGCCATGCCCGTGCGGATGCAGATCTCGTAGCCGGCGGCAGCCGCGGCGATGACGTCCCTGGTGGAGGCGCCGGTGGCCTCGCCAACCGCCAGCGCGGCGGGGACGATGGAGGCGCTGGGGTGCAGCACCGACGGCAGGTGCGTATCGTCGTAGTCGAGCGAGTGCGCCAGCACGCCGTTGACGAACCCGGCCGCCGCGGCAGGCAGCTTGTCTTCGTGGCCGATGACCGTGGCTTCGCCGCGGCCGCCCCACGCCGTGGCGGTGTGGCGAGTATACCTTGACCCGCGGTGACGCTGGTTCCTAGAATCCACCGATGCCCGACGAGAAGCTGCGCCTCGTGTCGCTCACCGTGCTCGGGGGCGCCCTCCACGGCCGCCGCCACGACCCCGACGAGGTCGTCACCGAGATCCTCATCGGCTCCGACCCGGACTGCCACCTGGTCGTGGACCTCCCCGGCGTC
>Ga0209668_10001291_pt1 | contig 10679 bp, 8 predicted proteins | sample FrelakmetPLP11PL_FD_187150 | JGI IMG/M metagenome (GOLD analysis project Ga0209668, IMG submission 187150) | Freshwater lake sediment microbial communities from the University of Notre Dame, USA, for methane emissions studies - PLP11 PL (SPAdes)... | ecosystem: Environmental > Aquatic >... | reverse complement strand
CAGGTATATTACCTATGTGATGAGTTAGTAGGTTTTCTGATCGAATACTCGAAAGCTTATCTAACATAGTATAGATGGCTTGCGTTTGCTCACCTAACCTACGTTTCCATCCTGGAGTATTTAGCGATTGCCTAATTGTGTCAAAAGTTTTTTTCGCACTTTCTAAGTTGATTGCGGATTGGCGAGAGTAATTTACATCCTCAATTAGACGGTTTGACATTTCTAAAGCTGTTTCACCCGCATTCTCACGAACATAATCATTCACAATAAGATCGCTTTTAATCGCCAATTCATCTTGTGTCGCAAGTTGAATCAAAAGATTTAATATCTTAGGCCCTCGATGCGCTTCTAGAACTGCTTCATGTAGGGCAGTCATGCCACGTTTGTTTTTTATGTTTAGAATTTTTTCCTGTGGAAACAAATGATCTCGTTTAACAATCGCTTCAACTACATACACATTACTATTTATAACGGCAGTATGTAGTGGTGTATTTCCAAATTTATCTTGTGTCTTAATTTCTTTGACATAGGGAATAATTAATTCGGCTATCTCTCTCTCTTCCTGCATTTGCACATTTTCTTGTACTTTTTCATTCAGATTTCTGTAATCCGCTATCATGTGTAAAGCTGTTCTACCGTCTGCATCAGGAATACTTAAGTCTGCTTTACCGGTTTGGACTATTGTCTGAACCAGTAATTTTCTTCTATCCATCACCGCATAGTGTATCGCTCTAAATAGACTACTCCGACCTAATCGTTGATTAATATCGACGTCTTTATCAATAAGTTTTTTTAAAATATTAGCCGCTTTAACTTTTTCATTTTGATCTAGATTAATATTTTCTGGATCAAGAGTAATATACAAAGGGATTTTTTTAGCATATCCCGCATTATAATTAGCACCCGAATTTAATAATAAATCTACTGCTGTTTCTTGTTGATACTGGCAAGCGGTATACAAAGATGTCTCATGCCAAGTATTGGGTTGGTCTATATCTAATCCAGAATTGATAAGAAATCGAATCAGTAAATTATTACCTTCTGCAACTGCTTTATGTAAAAAAGAATTTCGATTAGTGGTATTCAAAGCAAATATATTATGCGGTTTTTTTGGTCGACTTAGTTTTTGCGAATTCTCAAATTCAGTTTTCCATCGGCTAAGTTGCGCATCTTTGTTTCTTTGAATTCCTTGGTCATTTATAAAATTATACTTTTCTTCTCTAGATTTTTTATTTATAAATTCTGAAAGTGCTTTATATAAAGCATTAAATTTTTCATCTTTTATTTTAGCAATGCTTGGCATTATTATTTTCTCTTATAATTAAAAATTTTTAATATAAAAATATCTAATAAAATATATTTATAGTATTTAAATCGGTGCTGCACTATATATTGTTTTTTTTAAATTACAAGATTCATTAAATTTTTTATTCATAGCCTCTTATGGTCAATAAAAATTAATAAATTAAGTTTGCTTATTAAAGTGTCAGCGTATAATACGAACTCATAGCCCCGGTGGCACAGGTGGATAGCGCGGTCCCCTCCTAAGGGACAGGTCGCCGGTTCGAATCCGGCCTGGGGCGCCAATCTAGTTTTTGCAAAGAAATTAAAAAAAGACTATCTTTTTTTAAGAATGAATATTTTATCAATACAATCCCATGTCACTTATGGCTATGTGGGTAATAAAGCCGCGACGTTTCCTTTGCAAGCGATGGGATTTGACGTCTGGCCCGTTAATACGGTGCAATTTTCTAATCATACGGGTTATGGTCATTGGCAAGGTGATATCTGCACTGCTAAGCAGGTACGTGCCATCATAAGGGGTTTAACCTCCTTAGACTTAGCAAGACAATGCGATGCGATTTTATCCGGATATATTGGCGATAAAGAAATTGGACAGGTTATCCTTGAAACTGTAGAAGAATTTCGACAAGCGAATCCTAAACTTATTTATCTATGCGACCCTGTAATGGCTACACCCAATGGAAAAGCATGTTTTGTTAAACCCGACATTCCTGATTTTTTTCGTACACAAGGTCTCAAAGTAGCAACTATTATTACACCGAATCATTTCGAGGCAGAATTTTTATATGGAAAAAAAATTAATACTTTAGAGGATTTAAAAAAAGCGAGCCATTTTTTCCATAATAAAGGAATTCGAATACTGATCATAACCCGCTTAAACTTGCAAGAAAATAATCCAGTCAATGACGAAATTATTGCTTTTCTTTCAAGTCAAAACGGTCAATGGTTAGCGTCTATTCCCAGACCAAAATTCAATTTAACTCCCAATGGAACAGGAGATCTTTTTTCGGCGTTATATTTAGGGCATTTATTATTAACCAAAGACTCTTTAATGACTTTCAGCTTAGCATTAAATAAAACCTATCAGGTGATTCAAGCTACTCATGCAGCCAATAGCCGCGAGTTAAAAATTATTGGGAATGATTATAAGCAAGCCGCCCCAGATTATGTTATGCTACAACGGATAGAATAACAGGAAGTTACAATGAAAGATTATCGTCTTTATTTATGGATAGCCTACCTCTCAACCGCTGCTATTTTGTTGATTAATCTGTTAACTCCTTTAATTCGGCATTATAAGTTATTTAAGAAAAAGCGTATCATTACGTCATTAATACCAAAAAAATAAATGTTAAAAATTTGGCAGAAAAAAAATTTTTTGGCTTATTTACTTTGGCCATTATCATTCATTTACGGCATTTTTATTTTTTTACGCCGTAAATTTTATCAATTACATTTTTTAAAAATAAATTATCTCACCGTACCCGTTATCGTTGTTGGAAATATTACTGTCGGAGGAACGGGTAAAACTCCAGTTGTCATCGCATTAGCTCGTTTTTTAAAAGAAAAAGGCTGGCGCCCAGGTATTGTCAGCCGCGGCTATGGTGGCAACACACAGCTTTTTCCTTGCTTAGTACATCAAAACAGTAATGCCCGCGAAGTGGGTGATGAACCTTTATTAATTGCTCAACATACTGCATGCCCAACTATCATTGATCCTAATCGCAGTCGCGGCGCTAAAAGTTTACTGAAACGTTCGAATTGCAACATTATCATTAGTGACGATGGCCTACAACACTTAAGTTTGGGTAGAGATATAGAAATTGTTGTTGTCGATGGCGAAAGACGCTTTGGCAATAATTTTTGTTTACCTGCAGGGCCATTACGTGAATTTGCTTCACGCTTAAATTCAGTCGATTTTGTTATCACTAAAGGCACAGCTCAAGTCAATGAGTTTAAATTATCCTTAATTCCAGATTATTTTTATCAACTTATTCAAACTAAAAATAAGCATTCAACAGAATATTTCCTTGGCAAAAAAGTGCATGCTGTGGCTGGTATAGGCAATCCTGATCAATTTTTTAGATCTTTACGTAAACTAGGCCTTAAGATCATTGAACATCCCTTCCCTGATCATTATCTATTTAAACCACGCGATTTTAATTACGGTGATGAGGCTATTATTGTAATGACTGAGAAAGATGCCGTAAAATGCGTAGGTTTTGTTGATGCCAGACTTTGGTGCTTAAAAACCAAAACTGAATTAGATAACAAATTTCTAAGTGACATACTGAATCGTATTATTGTAATAGATAGAAATCTAAAATCTTCTTCAAGCTAGTTTTTATATCGATATGCGGTTGCCAATTCAGTTGTTGTTGAGCACGTTTAATCGAAGGCATACGGCGTTCGACATCTTGATAACCTTTTCCATAATAGTTATCTGAGTTTATTGTTTCTAATTGGATTTTTTCTGCATAGCTTGCATAACGAGGATAAGCTTTAATTAATTCTAATAATAACTCGGCTAATTCGCGGATAGAAATATCGTTGGCTGGATTACCAATATTAAAAATAGTTTGCTCAGCACAGCCATTTTCATTGGCTATTATTTTTAATAAACAAGCCATGCCGTCATCGATATCAATAAAGCTGCGTCGTTGTTGTCCGCCATTCACCAATTGAATGGTTTCGCCACGCAATATATTTCCGATAAATTGGCTCACAACTCGCGAACTTCCTGGCTTAGGATTATAGGGATTATCAAGCTTAGGACCTAACCAATTAAATGGTCTAAAAAGCGTATAGTGTAATTCATTTTTTAAACCGTAAGCATGAATCACTCGATCTAAAAGTTGTTTACTACAAGAATATATCCAACGTGATTTATTAATAGGTCCTAGTACGAAATTGCTGGTCTCTTCATCAAATACTTCATCGGCGCACATACCGTAAACTTCTGAGGTAGAAGGAAAAACAATACGTTTTTTATGTTTAACACACAAGCGAATAATTTTTAAATTGGCTTCAAAATCCAGCTCAAAAATACCTAAGGGATTTTTTACATAACTTGCTGGGGTTGCGATAGCAACTAAAGGTAAAACGACATCACACTGTTGAATCTGTTTTTCTATCCATCCTATTTCCTGATTCATATCACCTTTTTTAAAAGTGAGACGTGGATCTTTAAGAAGATCACTAATTTTGTTTTCACTTAAATCTAAACCCACTAACTGCCAATCGGTTTTTGCTAAACAATGCTCTAGTAGGCTGCTGCCAATAAAACCATTGATGCCTAAAATTAATACTTTTAATCTCATATTTTACTACTTATATTAAAAATGCATTTTATATTTACGCTTGATTCGTCTCATCAATAATTTTTCTAATAACGTAACGGGGACGATGTCGCACCTCTTGATAAATACGTCCAATATATTCACCCATAATACCTAAGCCCATTAACATTATTCCCATTAAGAAAAAAACTATTGCAAACAAAGTAAACACCCCTTCTACTTCGGGCCCAATAATAATTCGTCGTAAAAGCAAATAGGCAACAAAAAAACTACTTAAGATTGAAATAAATAATCCTAGCATAGTAAAAATCTGCAAAGGCAATAAAGTAAAACTAGTCATCCAATCAAAATTTAAACGTAACAAACGATAAAGATTATATTTGGACTGCCCCCCTTTACGAGCATCATGTCCAACTTCAATTTCGGTGGGAGATATAGAAAGCCTATAAGCTTGTGCTGGAATAAATAAAGAAGTCTCCTTGCTTGCTATCATTAAGTCAACGAGTGAGCGTCGGTAGGCTCTTAACATACAACCTTGATCACTTAAGCGAATTTTAGTCATCTTATAGCGCAACCAATTATTTAGTACCGATGCGTAACGTCGAAAAAAAGTATCTTGGCGGTTTTTTCGTATTCCTCCTACATAATCATGACCTTCTTCCATGACTTTTACCAAATGAGAAATTTCTTCGGGTGGATTTTGTAGATCAGCATCTAAAGTAATAATAATTTCTCCTCTTACTCGTTCTAAACCAGCCATCAATGCCATATGTTGGCCAAAATTACCATTAAAATGAACAATACGAATTTGCTCTGGCCGTCTTTTTTGTAATTCATTAAGCCGATCATAGGAATCATCCTGACTACCATCATTCACTAAAATAATCTCGTAAGATTTACCCAACTTGTCTAAGCTTGCAATTAAACGTTGATACAATTGTTCTAAATTTTCAGATTCGTTGTATACCGGTATGACCACACTGATATAGGGTTTGCTCATTTTGCTTATCCTCTTTTAATCATTAATTCTATTTTTTATTTTATTTTTAGCTATAGGGTGATTGCTTAATAAAACATCTTGCGGCGTCTTTGCAAGCAAATAAATTAGATATTTTTTTTGTTGCTTAATCTGTTGGTAGGTTTCCTTACTCGCTATCATATAAATATACTGTAAGTTATTCCACTTAGGCCAGAAATTAGCATCTTGTAGCATCCAATGGCGAGTGTCTTGGTGTTGCATGCCAAACGTTAACTCCCCATCGACATTGACTGTAAATACTCGTTGATTTAAATAAAAAGGCAAATCCTGATAATAATCATGATAGGCGACTACTTTATCACCGGGATTTAATAAAGGCTTGAGAACACCCACTAAAGGCTTTATAGAGCGTGTATCGAACTGAGGAATACCCAAAGAAACAATTAAAAAGCTGATCACACTTCCTATTGCTAATGTTGCAAATGCCATTTTAGATTTTTTTTGCATAGCAAAGCAACTCGCCACCATGCTATTTAATAGAAAAATACTATAGCCTGTTATCAAAAAAAGCCAGGCTTTCAGAGAGAGAGTAATAGCAGGATCATTGACTACATATAAAATACCTACCCCCCCTAAACTTAGCCATACCAAAGGTAAAGCTATATAACCCCATTTAATATCCCTTCGCTGCCAGTGAGTTGAAAGGTAGTGGCCAGTTAATAAAGCCAACGCAGGAAAAATGGGTAAAATATACGGAATTAATTTGGAATGCGAAAAGGAAAAAAAAATAAAAATTATCCCTACCCAAAGTAAAAGAAAAATATAATTATTTTTTTCTTTAAATTGTTGCCAATTTTTAGGGAAATGACTCACTATAGCTTGAGGGAAAAAACATACCCAAGGTAAAAACCCGGTAATAAAAATTGGAATAAAAAACCAATTAGGTCGATACCGTTGTGCGATTAAAGTGGAATAACGCAAAAATTGTTGGTCAAAAAAATAGAATTGAAAAAATTCAGGATTTCTCGACTGAACTAAAATATGCCAAGGCAAAACTATTAATAAAAATAAAAGAATTCCACTAGGAAGATAACATTGCTTCAACAAATGCCACTGATTAGATAATAACATCCAAAACCCAATGATCATGCTTGGAAATACTATGCCAATCAGCCCTTTTGTGAGCACTGCTAGTCCCGCAAATAGATAAGCACTATAAAATAAAAACCGACGCCCTAAACTCGGTGACAGATTAATTGCCACTAGAAAAGCCAATAAACTTCCAGATAAACAGATCGATAAGGTCATATCGAGTGTTACCATTCGTGCTAAGGCAAAATATAGAAGACTCGAAGCAAGAATAATGGCACTTAATAATCCGGCTCGCCTTTCAAAAAGTATTCGACCCGACGCATAAACTAATAAGCAACCTAATAATGCCACAATAGCGTTAGGTAAACGCACCGTCCATTCACTGATAGGTGCAAAATAATCATTTATTTTAGATTTATTCAATGCAGATTCTGTTTGGATAATCATTGGGTTAAAAACCTTAATCGCGCCGGCTTGTAACCAATAAAATAAAGGTGGTTTTTCAAAATATTTAACCCCATTCAAGTGAGGTGTAACAAAATCATGTAAAACCAACATTTCTCGTGGAATTTCAGCATATCTCCCCTCATCAGGCACACTCAACGGTCTAGTTCCTAAAAATAAACCGAAAACCAAAGCAATACCCACTACCAGTAAGATTAAATCAAAGTACCAGCTTTCTTTATTGGACTTAGCTTGAGTGATCGACATGCTTTATCACTACCTTTTTTGGATAGGGGTTGAGAAAAAGGCATTATTACTATAATAATAGGGCAAATTTATAACGGTTCTAGAGAGGAAAAGCAATGCAAAAACAAAATATCGCAGTAATTTTATCGGGATGTGGCGCCCTAGATGGAAGTGAAATCCATGAATCGGTACTAACTTTATTAGCTTTAGACCGTGCTGAATTAGCCTATCAATGTTTGGCTCCTAATATACCTCAAGCCCGCGTGGTCAATATGGCTGATGGTAAAACCCAGGAGCATGCAACAAGAAATATACTTGAAGAGTCAGCGCGTATTGCACGTGGAAAAATTAAAAACATTGCCTTAGCTAACCCCGATGACTATACCGCTATGATTTTTCCAGGTGGTTTCGGTGCTGCATTAAATTTGTGTAATTTTGGCTTAAATAAAGAAAACTACTCTATACAAGCAGATGTTTTTAAATTTGCAAAGGCCATGGTGGAAGCAAAAAAACCCGCTGGATTTATTTGTATTGCACCCGTTTTAGCGCCAAAGCTTTATCCAACTGGTATCAAAATAACCATAGGAAATGATAAAGCCACTGCAGAAATTTTAGAAAAGCTAGGTGCCCAACATATTCCATGTACTGCCACAGATTGTGTGGTCGACAAAACCCATAAATTAGTCAGTACGCCCGCCTATATGTTAGCTCGTTCAATTGAAGAAGTTTCCAGGGGTATTGAATGTTTAGTAAAAGAATTATCCCTATTGCTGAACGCATAATCGTATTTGCCCATGAATAAATCGCTTAGACCGATACGCAGTTTTGTACATCGTCAAAAAAAATTAAGCAAGAGTCAACAATTAGCCTTTTCGGCTTTATCCAATCAAAGCACCTTATCAACACCTATAGATTTTAAAATCTTATTTGAACGGAAAGCCTATACTATATTAGAAATTGGTTTTGGCATGGGAGATAGTTTGTTGCAACAAGCGTTGCTATATCCAGAAAATAATTATTTAGGCATAGAAGTTCATCGTCCTGGAATCGCATTACTTTTAACACAAATCGAAAAATTTAAACTGAACAATATTAAAGTTATTTATGCCGATGCCACAGAAATTTTAGCTCTTTCCTTTCCTAAACATAGTTTAGATTTAGTACAAATCTTTTTCCCTGATCCTTGGCCGAAAACTCGGCATCATAAACGAAGATTGGTGCAGCCAAAATTCATTGAACTATTACACGAAAAACTTAAATTAAATGGTAAATTACACCTTGCCACAGATTGGCAAGATTACGCTCAACACATGTTAAAAATTATGGAAAATGCGCCTCAATGGAGAAACACCGCTGAGAAAAATCAGTTTACACCCAGACCATCAACACGACCGATGACGAAATTTGAAAAACGCGGTCAACAACTAGGTCATTCTATCTGGGATCTGGTTTTTTTTACGCTTTAATCCTATTAGGAGTTTCTCATTTATAAACATAGCAAGTATGTTATTGTAAAAACGTTTGCCAAATTCTGTTGTTTCCATCGCAAGCGCATCATAAGTGAGTAAACCTAATTGCTGCGCTTTGTGTAGCATAGGCTGAATACTGGAAAAAGATAATCCTGTTCGCTGCTGAAATAATTCCGCTGGGATCTTTTGATAAAGTCTTAATGCATTTAACATAAATTCAAAAGGCAACTCTTCGGCTAAAATATATTTTTCTTCTGCTAAAAAATGATTTTTCTGCGCTAAATAAGCTTTTGGATTCTTTTGCTTCCAAGCACGTCTAATCGTCTTTTTTTTGTTATCAGTTATTTTACTATGCGCGCCTGCCCCGATGCCTATATAATCACCAAACTGCCAATAATTACAATTATGTAAGCAATGGTAATCTTTTTTAGTGAAAGCAGAAATTTCATAGTGCTTATATGTTTTTTGTTTAAGAAGTTCTTCGCCTCGTTCTTGCAATTCAGCCATAGTTTCTTCTAATGGTAGTTGTGGGGATTTTTGGTAAAATACAGTATTTGGCTCAATAGTCAGTTGATACCAAGAAATATGTGTAGGTTCCAATGAAAATGCAATCTGCAAATCCTCCAGTCCTTCTAATACAGTCTGTTTCGGTAAACCATGCATGAGATCGAGATTAATATTTGTGAATCCTGCAGTTTTAGCTGCCGAAACGGCTTTAAAAGCTTCCTCACCATCATGAATACGGCCAAGAATCTTTAGTTTTTCAGTTGAAAAACTTTGAATCCCTAATGAAAGTCGATTAATACCCGCTTCACGATAACCATAAAAACGTTGATATTCTATAGTACCTGGATTCGCTTCTAACGTAATTTCAATGGCATCAGAAAATTTTAAACGTTTGGCTAGCTCTACGAGCAAATACTTAAGCGTCTCGGGTGAAAATAAACTGGGGGTCCCTCCACCCATAAAAATACTGGTAATCGGTCGATCGTGTAGATCACCAAGATCTTGCTCTAAATCTAAAAGTAACGTGTTTACGTAATTTATTTCTGGTAGATCAGTAATTAAAGTATGTGAATTAAAATCACAATAAGGACATTTTCGTATACACCACGGAAAATGAATATAGAGAGACAAGGGTGGCAGTGTTAGCATATCTAGTTTAGACACAGAAATAATATAAATTTGTCTTATATAAAAATTCGACGGGCATATAGAAACCCTCATTGCTTTTTTGGTCAAAATTATACCATGGTCAAGCTTAATTTTTGCTTTAATTTAAAAAAATCTGTCCAAGGATCATATTTGAGCTTAGCTAACCGCTGAGGCAAATTTTTGATTGTAAAAGTATCCGATTTAATTCGTGTACTTAATTCATCCCAATTCAGAGGGGTCGCTACGGCCGCATTCCCTTTAATACGGGTTGAATACGGTGCGATACTGCTGGCCCCGCGTTGATTTCGCAGGTAATCAACAAAAATCTTCCCTTTGCGCTTGGCTTTACTCATATTTGCAACCAAGAGCTGAGGATTCTGCATTACCAAATATTGCGTAAATGTATGGGCAAATACTTTTACTTTGTCCCAACTATAGAGCCGTTTAATGGGAATAACGACATGCAATCCTTTACTACCGGTCGTTTTAACAAAACTCTTCAAGTTAATCTTCTGCAAATTATCTTTGACAAAAAAAGCGGCCTCAATAAGCTTTTTCCATTCGGTATCCAATCCAGGATCAAGATCGAAGGTAATAAAATCAGGCTTTTCTATTTTATCAATTTGACTTGCCCAAGGATGAATTTCTAAAACACCTAGTTGTATCAATCCCATTAAACCAAGTTTATTT
>Ga0209668_10001290_pt1 | contig 10691 bp, 12 predicted proteins | sample FrelakmetPLP11PL_FD_187150 | JGI IMG/M metagenome (GOLD analysis project Ga0209668, IMG submission 187150) | Freshwater lake sediment microbial communities from the University of Notre Dame, USA, for methane emissions studies - PLP11 PL (SPAdes)... | ecosystem: Environmental > Aquatic >... | reverse complement strand
CCGCATCCACAGCCTTGGCGAGAAGCTGCAGCCCATCGGCGATCTCGCCGGCCTCGAGGCGCAGTTGCGCCTGGGCAACCAGCGCGAGCGCGTCAGTGGAGGCCTTCGCCGGGAGCGCGGCGGGCGTCATCGTGGCGCACAACCACCCCAGCGGCGACCCCGAGCCCAGCCCCGAGGACCTCGCCGTCACGCGTCGCCTGCGCGAGGCGGGGGACCTGCTGGGGATCGAACTGCTGGATCACCTCGTCGTGGCCGAGCGGGGCTACGTGTCCCTCAAGGCCCGGGGGGCCGTGTGAAGGGTTGACGCACGCGCGGCATGCCCCGATCATGCCCCGGGACCGGAGACCACCTGATGAGCCTCGAGCCACGACCCTGCCATCACTGCGGAACCAGCATCGGGGACAGTCCGCATCGGATCGTCCTCCAGGGCTGGGCCGACGATCACTACCTGCCGCTGTGCCGCTCGTGCCAGGCGCTGCGCCAGGCGGGGCAGTTGCCGGTCGACCTGCTGGTGCAGCAGTGGGTGTTCGCCCGCTCGGGGCCCGAGGCCGCCGGAGGCGAGGTCGAGCAGGTGCTGGTGCGACTCGAATGCCTGGGCTGCGGCGACATGCTGGCGCGCGCGGACGCGCCGGCCCGCCCGGGCGCGGCCGACGCGCGGCGCCTGCCCGACGGATCGCTGACGACCGAGTGCGCGAACTGCCAGCGCACGAACCTGCTGGCGCGCCGCGGGCCGCAGATGGTCGCCGTGCGGCTGTGGTAGCGATCCGGCCTCGCGGCTAGTTCAGTTCCCCGGGCCCGGCCTTGAGCCGCGGCAGTCCGCGTGCCACGAGCGTGGCGTCCAGTTCCGCCCGCAGCCACCCCTCCGCCATCTCCGCCCGCGCCAGCGGGCCGCTCGCCTCCAGCGCCCGCAGCTTGTGGACGACGGGCACCGCCAGGTTCTGGCAAACCGTGTGGATGACCGTCTCGCGGGCCGCGCTCTCGTCGTCGCCGAAGGTGGCCAGCAGCGTGGTTCCGCCCCGGCCCGCCAGGTGCGCCGCGTACTCGTAGGTGAGGAAGAGGCGCCGCACGCGATCGTCGATGTCGGGTCGATCGTCGGGCAGCGGCACGTCGGGCAGCGCGCGCGCGTGCGCCGAGCGATAGGGGCGGTCGGTGAACTCCTCCTCGAGCGAGACGCGCTCGCGGCCGTGCAGCAGGATGTCGAGCAGTCCGTCCGGCCGGTCGATCACCTGCACCATGTGGCCGACGGTCGCGACCGGGTGGAACGCGGGCGCGCCGCCCGGATCGCGCTCCCAGCCCGGGAGCAGCGTGGCGACGACGAGCAGCCCGTCGCCGGCGCGGGCCTCGCGCACCATCGCCAGGTAGCGCGGCTCGAAGATGTGCAGGGGCAGGAGCGCATCGGGAAAGAACACGAGCTCGGGCAGTGGGAACACGGGCACGACGCCGGAGAAGCCCGAAGCGGCGGAGCGGTCGGACATGGTCCTGATCCTAGACGAGTCCGAGCTCGGCGACCACCGCCGGATCGGTCTCGGCGGCACGGCGGTGGGCCCGCGCCGCGTCGGCTTCGGCGCCGCCGATTCGGGCCAGCGCCCACGCTGCGGCGCCGCGAACCACGGGATCGGGGTCGCCCAGCGCGCCGGCCAGCTCGGGGACGCTCGAGCGTTCGCCCCGATTGCCCAGCGCGATGCACACGTTGCGCACGAACCCGCCCCGCCCGGCGCGCAGGATCGCGCTGCCTGCGAAGGCACGGGCGAATGCCGCCTCGTCGAGCGCGAGCCACGCCACCAGCGGCGTCGCGAGGAGCCCGGGACGGGCGCGCACCTCGTCGCTGCGCGCCACCTGCGCGAACCGATTCCACGGGCACGCGTCCAGGCAATCGTCGCAGCCGTAGATGCGCTCGCCCATCAGCGGGCGCAGTTCGAGCGGGATCGCGGCCTTCGACTCGATCGTGAGGTAGCTGATGCAGCGCCGCGCGTCGACGCGGTAGGGCTCGGGGATCGCGCCCGTGGGACAGGCGTCGATGCAGCGCACGCACGAGCCACAGCGGCGCTCGGCCGGCGCATCGGGCTCGAGCGCGCGATCGAGTAGCAGTTCGCCGAGGACGAACCAGTTGCCCAGGTCGCGGCGCACCAGGTTCGTGTGCTTGCCCACGAAGCCGATCCCGGCGCGCTCGGCCCACGGCCGCTCGAGGATCGGCCCGGTGTCGACGGCGACGCGCACCTCGGCGCCGGGCAGCGCGGCGCGGGCAAAGCGGGCCAGCGCGCGCAGGCGCGAGGTGACGGCGCGATGGTAGTCGCGGCCGCGCGCGTAGCGGGCGATGCCGGCTTCGCTGCCCGCGGGTTCGTCGGGGCGGTGGTAGTTCCAGGCGACGGCGACCAGTGAGCGCGCGCCGGGCCACATGACGCGCGGGTGTGAGCGATCCTCGCGCAGGCGCTCGAACCAGTCGAGCTCTCCGTGGTCGCCGCGCTCGAGCCAGGCGCCGAGGCGGCGCCCGGCCTCGGCGATGGGATCGCCGGGCGTGTCGGGCGGATCGATGCGCGCCACGCCGACGGCGGCGAAGCCGAGGCGGGTCGCCTCGGCCTTGATCGCCGCGGTGACGGCGGACTCGGTCAGGCGCCTGGCCCCCGGTAGCGGAAGACGAGCGCGGTGATGTCGTCGGTCTGCGGGAAGGCGCCGGCGAAGTCGTGCACGCTCTGCACCAGGCGATCCAGTACCTCGCTGGCGGGCATGTCGTGCACCCCCGCGAGGCAGGCCTTGAGGCGCTCTTCCTCGTACTGCTCGTTCTCCGACTTCTCCGCCTCGGTCACACCGTCGCTGTACAGGACGACGAGGTCGCCGGGCTCGAGCTGGATCTCCTCTTCCTCGTACGTCGCGTCGGGGAAGATGCCGACCATCAGCCCGCCCTTGTCCAGCGTCTCGAGCACGCCGTTCTTGCGCAGGACGTATGTCGGGTTGTGCCCCGCGTTGGAGACGCGCAGTCGCCCGTCGGGCTCGGCGATGGCGAAGGCGACGGTGGCGAAGCGCGACTGGATCGAACGCCGCACCAGCGTGTGATTGAGGCGCTCCAGCGTGTCGGAGGGCCCGGGCTCATCCTCGGCGTGCGAGTTGAGGATGCCCTGGATGACGGCGGCCATCAGCGCCGCCGGTGGACCCTTGCCCGAGACGTCGCCCAGCGCGAAGCCCAGGCGGCCGCCCGAGAGCTCGGTGTGCTCGTAGAAGTCGCCGCCGATGGCGCGGCACGGCTCGGTCATCGCGGCGATCTCGAACGGACCCGCGGCGAATCTTGCGGGCGGCAGCAGCGCGCGCTGGATCTCGGCGGCGAGGCGCAGTTCGTTCTCCATCCCCTGCTTGATCTCGGCCTCGCGGTACAGGCGCGCGTTCTCGATCGCCACCGCCGCCTCGGCGGCGAGCTGATCGAACGCGGCGTGCAGCTCGGGCTCCTCGAGCTTGCCCAGGCCGCCGCTGTCGACGTAGAGCACGCCGAGCGGCTGGTTGCCCGAGCCGCGCACCTTGGGCAGCGGGGCGCACAGCACGGAGCGGATGCCGTCGACCATCGTGTTGCGGCCGTCGGGAACTTCGTTCTCGAACACCAGGTGGCCCGACTCGAACACCCGCGACGGCACCGTGTGGCTGCGGCGGACCGACTCGGCCTCGATCGTGCGGCGGCGGCGATCGCGCGCCATGCGGATGACCAGGCCCTGGCTGCCGGCGCCCTCCGGCGAGAGCATGACAAAGCCGCGATCGGCGCTCGACAGGGCGACGGCCTGGTCGACGACGATGGCGAGCACCTCCTCGAGCACACGGCCCTCGGCCATCGCCTTGAGCGCCTGGCCGAGCAGGTTCATCGACCGCCCGCTGACCACGCCGCGCGACTTGGTGTCCTCGGGCAGCGGCTGCATCGTGCCGATCGTGAAGCGGCTGGTGATCTCGTCGGTGACGAGTTGGAACTCGATGGGCGGCCGGTGCGGCGAGCCGAAGTGCACGTGGTCGCCGTGCGCGAGCTTGTGCGGGCCCTCGAGTTTCTTCTCGTTGACGTAGGTGCCGAACTTCGAGCCCTTGTCGGTCAGGACGTAGGCGTTCCCTTCCTGGACGATCTCGGCATGCTCGCGCGAGACGTCGCCCTCGGCGATCACCAGGTGGTTCTCGGGGAGGCGCCCGATCTTGAACGGGAACTGCTCGAGGATGCGGGCGACCTTGCCCTCACCCTCGGGGACCATCAGGCGTGCGACTTCGGCCACGGCGAAAACCTCGGCGGATGGGACAAGGGGGGATCGGGCATGGGCATTCCGGACGCGAACGAGCGGAGCCAGCGGGTATCTTAACCGACATGACTCCCTGGCTCTACTGCCCGCACTGCGGGACCCGGCTCCAGGCCGGCGGCGGCTGCTCGACCTGTGGGGACGGGCGCGTCCATCTGCGCCGCACGGCACCGGCCGTGGCCATGGCCGTGGTCGAGGCCGGGAGCCTGCTCCTCGTGCGCCGCAAGTACGAGCCGATGGTCGATCACTGGGCCCTGCCGGCGGGATTCATCGAGGGCCACGAGGCGCCTGCGGCCACGGCGCGCCGCGAGGCCGCCGAAGAGACGGGCCTGTTCATCCGGCCGGTGGGGCTGCTGGGCGCCTTTCCCGGGGGCGGCCCCGACGCGCGCGTGGTGCTGATCGTCTATCGCGGCGTCGTCGAGGGCGGAACCCTGTGCGCCGGGGACGACGCCAGTGACGCCGGATTCTTTCCCCTGGCCTCGCCGCCCCGTCCGTTCGCCTATGGGCCCCACCGCCAGGTTCTCGCGCTCCTCCGGGCGGAGTGGGAGGCCGGCGCAGATCAGGGGACCAGCTCCGATGACGCGGACGGCTCGTAGAAATAATGATAACACATTGTACAGCATATAGTTAAGCGTATCACACCACGCGAAGGTATCCCTCCGGACCCCCTTGGGCACCTCCCAATTAGTTGTTGCATGACGGAACCGATGGCCCTAGCCTCCTGTTCCAGCGGTTGATCCGCCTCGGCAAATATTTACCGGCACGGATGCGCCAATACCGTATTCTCCATCGCATCGACCCGGTGAATGACTCCTGATGTTCGAGCGTGAACCGCGTCTCTTGTAATGTCCACAGTTCGTGGGCACTGGAGCCTGCTCCGGGGATGGACTTCGGGGGGAGCCACCCCGGACGGCTCCCGGTCTTCGCGCCCAGGCTCGCGCACCGGATGAGTTCCGCGTCATGGTGCGATGAGTCGGGCGACATGGATGGTTGTGGGGTCCGCGAGACGGACCGACAGGACGCCGGTTCGGTCTGACTTCGGGGGGAGCCATTCCGGCCGGCGGCCTCGTTTTTGCCCTGCTGCTCCGCGGCTCCGCTGCATCGCGCGTTCTGCGCGCACGAAAGCCGGCCTTCCGCGTACACTGCCTCCGACCCCACGGAGGCCTTTTTCATGTCCGATGCGACGAGCACCACCGGCAGCACCGCGACCGACGCGCCCGTCCTGCGCGTTGGCCACAGCCCCGATCCCGACGACGCGTTCATGTTCTACGGTCTGGCCCACGGCGCGGTGAAGATCCGCAACTACCGGATCGAGCACGTGCTCGAGGACATCGAATCGCTCAATCGCCGCGCCATGGCGAAGGATCTCGAGGTCACCGCGATCTCGGCCCACGCCTACCCGCGGGTCGCCGACGCGTACCACATCCTCGCCACCGGCGCGTCGATGGGCCGCGGCTACGGCCCCATCCTGGCGTCGAAGACGCCCATGACGATCGCCGACCTGCGCGGCCGGCGCGTCGCGATCCCGGGCCCGTGGACCACCGCCGCGCTCCTGACCGCGATCTACGCCGATGGCTACACCCCGGTCGAGGTCATGTTCGACCAGGTGCCGCAGGCGATCCTCTCGGGCGAGGTGGACGCGGGCGTGATCATCCACGAGGGCCAGCTCACCTACGGCGGGATGGGCCTGCACAAGATCGCCGATTACGGCGAGCTCTGGGCCGCCGAGACCGACGGCCTGCCGCTGCCGCTGGGCCTCGACGTGGTGCGCGCCGACCTGGGACCCGAGCTGTGCCGCGAGATCAACACCGGCCTCAAGGCCTCGATTCTCCATGCCCGGGCAAACCTCGAGCCAGCGATCGACTACGCCCTGACGTTCGGCCGCGGCCTCGACCGCGACCTGGGGAAGAAGTTCGTCGGCATGTACGTGAGCGATGACACGGTCGACATGGGCCAGCCGGGGCGGGCCGCGCTGCGATTGCTCTTCGAGAGGGGTGCGGCGAAGGGGCTGATTCCGGCGGTGCCGGAGTTGGTGGTGATCGACTAGGCGATCCGCGGGGCGGGGTGGAGCGAACCGGGGGAGGGCACGATGCACGACTCGGACATGGCCGTGGTGATGGCGATGATGGCGTTCCTCCCGGTCCTCTTCGTGATCGTGCTCCTGCCCACCATCTTCTACCTGATCACGCTGCAGCGCGCCCTGTCGCGCTGCGCCCTCGAGTCGCGCACCATGTCCCCGGGACTCGTCTGGCTGACGATCATTCCGCTCTTCAGCCTGATCTGGAACTTCTTCGTCGTGAATGCGTTGTCCGAATCCCTGCACCGGGAGTTCACGCGGCGTGGCATCACGGAGGAGCCCCGACCGGGCCGCAGCGTCGGGCTCGCCTTCGCAATCCTGTGCGCGCTCTCGGTGATCCCGATCGTCAACTTCGCGACGGGGATCGGCGCGATCGTGTGCTGGATCCTCTATTGGGTGCGGATCGCGGGCTACTCGGCGCGGATCGCCGAGCCGTTCACTCCCCCAGGATCTTGATCAGCACCCGCTTGTCCCGCATCCCGTCGAACTCGCCGTAGAAGATCTGCTCCCACGTTCCGAAGTCGAGCTTCCCGGCTGTGATGGCGACGACCACCTCGCGCCCCATCACCTGGCGGCGGAGGTGAGCGTCGGCGTTGTCCTCGCCGGTGCGGTGGTGGTGGTACGCCGTGGGGCTGGCGTCGTAGGGCACGAGACGCTCGAGGAACTTCGTGAAGTCGTGGTGCAGGCCCGATTCGTCGTCGTTGATGAACACGCTGGCCGTGATGTGCATCGGGTTGACCAGCACGAGGCCCTCGCGCACGCCGCTCTCGCGGATGGCGGCCTCGACCTCGGGCGTGATGTTGACGAACGCGAGGCGCGTCTTCGTGTGCAGGGTGAGGACCTTGCGGTGGGCCTTCATGGTGGGGCTCCTGGCGAATGGGCAGTCAGGGGTGAGGCCGGTTCCGGCGGCCGCGGATTCGCGGTCCGGCGGGCTTCGACCGGGTGAGCTTGCGCCAGTCCGATCAGCCCAAATCACCTGCGCCAGCGCAGGTCAACTGGGCTGCGGCGCAGTCCGATCAGCCCAATCGACTCGCACCAGTGCGAGTCAACTGGGCTGCGCCGCGCCCGGCCTCCGGCCCGTCCGGCGCCCGACCCGCGCGCCCGGGCCCCGCTAAGCCGTCGCCGCCGGCTCCGGCAGGATCTCGTACAGCGTCGTGCGCTGCGCCGGCTCGAAGCCCGCCTCGCGGATCAGCGTGCGCGTCTCCTCGACCGTGGTCATGTTCACGTGACCGGTGGCCTTGTGGACGTTCTCCTCGAACAGCGTCCCGCCGAAGTCGTCGGCCCCGAACTGCAGCGACACCTGGCCGGTCTTCTTGCCCTCGGAGAACCACGTCGCCTGGATGTGGTCGAAATTGTCGAGGATGAGGCGACTGGCCGCGAGGATGCGCAGGTACTTCGCCGGGCCGGCGTTGCGCGCCACCCACTTGCGCAGCGGCGTGTTGTCGCGCTTGTAGGACCAGGGGACGAACGCGGTGAAGCCGGCGTTGCCCGCGGCGAGGGCCGCATCCTGCAGCGCGCGGATCGACTCGAGGTGCTCGAGCACGTCCTCGGCCGTCTCCACGTGGCCGTACATCATGGTCGCAGTCGAGCGCAGGCCCACTTCGTGGGCGATCCGGTGCACGTCGAGCCACGTCTCGGGGCCGCCCTTCTTGGGCGAGATCTTCTTGCGCACACGCGCGGAGAGGATCTCGGCGCCGCCGCCGGGCAGCGACATCTGGCCCGCGTCACGCAGCGCCGTGAGCACGCCGCGGATGTCCATCCCCGACACCTCGACCATCTGCTGGATCTCGGGCGCCGAGAAAAAGTGCGGCGTGATGTCCGGGTAGCGCTCGCGCACGGTGCGCACGAGGCGCGGGTAGAACTCCCACGGGATGGATGGATTCAGCCCGCCCTGCAGGAGCACCGTGGTGCAGCCGTAGGTGCGCGCCTTCTCGACGTGCTCGAGGACCTGGTCGATCGTCAGCGTGTAGACGTCCTCGCCGACGTGCGACGGCTTGCGGTAGAAGGCGCAGAACGTGCAGTCGACCGTGCACACGTTCGTGTAGTTCGGGTTCGAGTCGATGACATAGGTGACGCGCTTCTCGGGATTCTTGCGGAAGCGCACTTCCTGCGCCCGTTCTCCCAGTTCGAGCAGCGGCATGTCGGTGAGCGCGCGGAGCGCCTCGTCGCGGGTGAGTCGGGGCGCGGCGGCCGCGGGCATTGCGGTCTCAGGCGTCAAGGCGATGCTCCTTCCACAGCGCGCGGAAGCAGGTGAGCCCGGCTTCCTCGTCGGGGCCCAGGCGGTAGCGGAACGCCCGCAGGTAGCGGGTCAGCTCAGGCGCATCGCCGAGCGAGGGATCGGCGGTCGCGGCGGCGGAGGCGATACCATCAAGATCCTGCTCGCCTTCGGCGAGCGATAGCTCGAGGAACGCGGCCAGCCGCGCCTTCTCCTTGGCGGGCAGGCTCGCGCGCACGGCCCACACGGCGTAGACGAACGGCAGGCCGGTCCACGCCAGCCACTCGGCGCCCAGGTCAAGCACGTGGAGCGTTGGATTCGTGGCGGCGGCCGCGCGTGCGCGGAGGGCGGCGTCGCCGATCAGGAGCCACGCATCGCCGGTCGGCGCGGCGTCGGCCTCGACCGCGCGCCGCACGTAGGTGACGTCGCGCGCGCCGAAGCGGTCGGCGAGCAGGATCTTCGTCAGTGCGACCGACGTCTGCGACTCGGTCGTCAGGTCGACGGTGCGCGGCCCGACCCCGGGCACGAAGAGTTCCGCGAACGGCTGGCGCGCGAACAGGAGCACGCTCGAGACCGGGCCGCGACAGGTGATGCCGTAGGGACCGACGATCTCGAATCGCGGGTCGAGCCCGAACCAGTCGGCGGTGGCCATCAGCCCGGCGTCGACGCGGCCCGCGCGGGCCTCCTCGCCCAGGGCGCGCGGCGGCAGGTCGACGGTCGCGCCGGGCGCCTCGGCCCAGCGGACGTAGAACGGCGCGGCATTGAGGAACGGGATGCGGGCCAGCGTCGTGAGCGAGGTGGTCGCGCGTGGCTCGCTCACGCCGGGACCTCGTCGTACACCTTGAGCACGTTGTACAGCGCGTCGCGCTCGACCGGCGTCTTGCCCGCCTCGCGGATGAGCTCGATCAGCCGCTCGCGCGCCAGTCCCAGCGGCGAGGCGGCCAGCGCGGCGTGGGCGATCTTCTCCTCGCCGATCGTGCCGTCGATGTCCGAGGCGCCGAAGTTGAGCCCGATCGACGCGGTCTCCTCGCCCAGCATGACCCAGTACGACTTGATGTGCGGGATGTTGTCGAACACCAGGCGCGACATGGCGAGCGTGCGCAGGTCCTCGAGCGCCGATGCCTGGCGGGGGACAAGGTTGGTGTAGCCAACCTGGAACTCGAGCGGGATGAAGGCGAAGAACCCGGGTGCCTCGTCCTCGAGGTCGCGCAGGCGCAGCACGTGCTGCACGCGCTCCTCGTAGGTCTCGATGTGGCCGAACAGCAGCGTGCAGTTCGAGCGGATCCCCATCTGGTGGGCGACGCGGTGCACCTCGAGCCAGCGATCGGCGCCGATCTTCTGCTTGAACAGGATCTGCTTCACGCGCTCGCTGAACACCTCGGCGCCGCCGCCGGGCATCGAGTTCATGCCTGCATCGACCATGTCCTTCAGCACCTCGGCGATCGACTTGCGCGCCAGGCGGGCGAAGAAGTCGATCTCGACCGCGGTCCACGCCTTGATCTGCAGGTCCGGATACTTCGCGTGCAACTGGCGCACGATGTCGACGTAGTGCTCGTACTTCCACTTCGGGTGCAGGCCGCCGACGAGGTGGATCTCGTTGATACCGCCCTCGCCGTGGGCGAGGATCTGCTCCATGTCCATCTCGTAGCCGTGCGTGTCGCTCGGGCTCTTCGCGTAGTCGCAGAAGATGCAGTCGAGCACGCACTTGTTCGTCGGGTTGAGCTGGCGGTTGAACACGAAGTACGTGCGGTCGCCGTGCAGCGCGGTGCGGTAGGCGTCGGCCATGCGCCCCAGGGCGAGGACGTCCTCGGTCTCGAGCATCGCCACGCCGTCCGCGAGAGTCATGCGCTCGCCGGCCCTGAAGCGATCCCAGATGCCGGCCAGGCGCCGGTCACGGAAGCGGATGTCGACGTCGACGGGATGCGGGTGGGACACTGGGTCCTGCCTTTCGAAGGGTGGGGGCGCCGCGGGTCGCGGCGCCGGCCGGGGGCAGGATATCAGGGATCGCGGGGCCGGCCAAGCCGAGCGCCCGCGCTTCGCGCGGAGAAGACGATGGGACGAGGACACGGAGTCCGAGCCGGAATGGCATGCCTGATCGCGCTCGCGATCGCCTGCGCAGGCGCCGTGGGCGCCCTGCGGGGCG
>Ga0209668_10001289_pt1 | contig 10702 bp, 8 predicted proteins | sample FrelakmetPLP11PL_FD_187150 | JGI IMG/M metagenome (GOLD analysis project Ga0209668, IMG submission 187150) | Freshwater lake sediment microbial communities from the University of Notre Dame, USA, for methane emissions studies - PLP11 PL (SPAdes)... | ecosystem: Environmental > Aquatic >... | reverse complement strand
CGGTGACACTCAGCAGCACAAGGGTGATGCGCAAGGCCCGCGGCATCTTCAGTCCGGCCGATCGCTCGTTGAGGGATTTGGCCAGACGATCGACGGGATCGAGTGAGATCTTGAGTATCCAGCAGAGGAAGTACGCTGCCGCCAGGGCGAACGGTGGCAGGAAGGGGTAGAGGTAGTACTCGAGCTTCGAGGTGCCACGGGAGATGAGAATCAGCGGCACCACGAACCAGACGAGCGCGGCGACGGCCTCGGGCCAGTGCTTGCGTACCGCACTCACCACCAGCAGCACGCCCCCGGCAGCGGCCAGCCAGAACACTCCTGACGCGTTGGTCCGCGCGAAGATCGCCGACACGTAGAAGTTCCACGGCTGCAGGTGTTCTGGCGCGAGCGTGGACGTCATCCGCCGGATTACGTGCTCTGCGATCATGACGTCCCAGAGCCAATGGCCCGCATGCACGGCCTGATAGATGAACCAGGGCCCGATCAACACCAGGGCGAGCGCCGAGGAGGCTGCCCACACCCGCCACTCTCGCCGGACTCGCGCGAAGATGGCGGGAACCAGCAGGCTGGCCCCCGCGAGGATTACCGGCAGGAACAGGGCCGCAACGAACTTGGTCATGAAGCCAAGCACGAAGTAGAGGCCGACGGTCAGCGCATGACGGCGCCCCGCGCGAACCGTGGCGGAGTCCGCCCAGCGGAGAAAGTGGAAGACGCCGCCGCAGTAGGCGAGCACGAGCGACGCTTCCATGACGTTGTCACGCAATCCGTGTTCGAACCACAACGGATGGAACGAGCAGAGCACGAACAGCGCAATCAGGCCGCAGAGCGGCCCGGCCATTCGACGCCCCAGGGCGAACACGTACAGGAAGGCCACGCTTCCAAACAACGCATCCCAGAACCGGAAGCCGAACTCATTGTGCGGAAGCAGCCCGAACTTCATCGGCAGCGCAATGAGCCAGAACTTCAAGGGCGGCTTTTCGAGAAAGACAATGTCGACGTTAGGGCTGCAACGCGGGTTCAGCCAGTCGCCGGTTTCGAGGATGCTCTCCACGGCGTACGCGTAGATGGCTTCGTCGTTGTTCAGATCGCTGCCGCGCAAGCCCACGAATAACGGCGCGCAGAACAGCACCACGACGAGCGCCAGCCACAGCGGCTTTTCCCAGCGATGCAGCTGTGCGATCAGCGCCATAGGCTTCGCCCGTTATCAATCGCGCACGCGCCGAATGGTCCAGGCAGCAGCATCACCTGATCCAGCACCGGGACTGCGGGGATGTTCTTCAGACGATCGCCGACATCGAGAGTCCTGAAACGGGAGGCCGACAGCAGGACCGGGCGAGGCTGCCCGAAGAGCGATGTGTAGACATTTGCGTCAGACGCCGTCTCGAACGACCACCTGCCGAGCCTGCGCAGGTAGAACGCTGCCGGATGACTGGCTCGGCCGTCCTCGGCGTAGATCGGCGACCGGCCCGACGCATCCGCGTGGCCCTCGGCGACCCGCTGTAGGCACTCGCCCAGCGAACGCAGCGGATGGCGTTCGACCGAAAGTGAGGAGACGTTGCGTTGATAGGCGTCGACCGGAAGCACGGGGGCCAGGATCAGCACCGCGGCGACCACGGCCAGCGGGCGCGCGCGCCGGCTGACAAGGACAGCAAGCACCAGGACAGGAAGCACGCGGAACGGTGTCGAGACCCGCAGGACCACGTCGCCCCAGAGCGCGAGTTTGAATGAGCCCATCGCGAGCGCCGGCAAAGCGACCAGGCAACTCGTGACGCCGATGGCCAGCGCCAGCCTTCGCCCCACTCGAGAGTCAAAGGCAGTCCGGGCGGCCCTTGGAATGGACCGACCCACCCAACCACTGAGCCACTCAAGCCCCGACGTGACGGCGCCCACGGCCAGAGATGCCACGTACCCGGCAGCCAGGGCCAATGGAGGCAGAAACGGGTACGCGTAGTGGTAGAGCTTCGACGTTCCCAGGGAGATCAAGCCCACCGGCAGCGCGAACCACAGGAGGATCGTCAACTCATCCGCACGGTTGGTTCTCACGCTGCGCCAGCACAGAAGCACAAGCCCGCCCAGTGTCCACAGCAGCGTCCTCGCAGTTGCGGCCTCGCTCCACATCCTGCTGAGGTAGTAGTGCCAGGGCTGCACGTGCGCGGGATCGAGGTAGCCAGTAAATCGAGCGTAGACCGCAGAACCGAACAAGGCCTCCCATAGAACGGCGCCGTAGCGTACATGCTGATACGCGAACCAGGGCGAGACGATCACGACGGCCAACGCTGCGGCAGCCAGCCACAGCCGCCACGATCGGGCAAGCCGCATGCGGTCGACTCGTCGCGCGAGGAGGACAGCCGCGATAATCACGGGCAGGAAGAGGGCGGCGACGAACTTCGTCATAAACGCCAGCACGAAGTACAGCGCGACGGCGAAGACGTGAAACCGCGATCGGGTATCAGAGGAGGAAGACGTCCACGCGATAAAGTGATAGATGCCGGCGCAGTACGCGAGGACCAGCGTCGCTTCCATGTTGTTGCTGCGCAGGCCGTGTTCGAACACCAGCGATCGCTGCACGAAGAGCATCAGCACGGAGAGCACGCCGCAGATCGATCCACCGATCCGCCTGCCGATCGCAAACACGTACAGAAACGCCGCGCTGCCAAACAACGCGTCCCAGAAGCGGAGTCCGAACTCGTTGTCCGGCAGAAGCCCCAGGCGAATCGGGGCAGCGACGATCCAGATCTTGAGAGGAGGCTTCTCGAGAAACGGTTCGGTCTCCCAGGGGCTGCTCTTCGGCGACAACCAGTTTCCCGATGCCGCCATCACGTCGGCGCCAAACGAGTAGATCGCCTCGTCATTCTGCATGTCCGTCAACCCGAGGCCAACGAACAGCGGCACGCAGAAGAGCAGAGAGACGACGACCCAAGCGACGCGATTCAAGCCCGCAGTCTCCGCCTGAACCTGACGAGTCTCCAGACCATCACCAGAGGATCGCGCCAGAACGACAGCTTCGAGCCGCCCGTCTCACGCCAATCGACTGGAAACTCGTGAATCCGCTCGCCCGCATGCAGCATCGCCAGAAGCAGTTGCGTGTCCCAGACCCACCGGTCATCGGTTGGCGTCTTCAGATGCCGCTGCAGGGTCTCTCGACCGAAGATCTTCAAGCCGCACTGCGTGTCATAGACCGGCTGAGCGAACCAGACCGAGACGAATGTGGCAAACACCCTTCCGAGATAGTGTCGGACAGGGTTTCGCGTCACCGAGCGGCCGAGCATCAGCACGCGCGAACCGATGACGCCCGTGACGCCCGCGGCCCGACGCGCAGCCACCAGATACGCCAGCGCGCGATGCAATTCGCGCACAGGGACGGCGCCATCGGCGTCCATGAAGCCCAGGTAGTCGAACCCTTCAGCAAGCCCGACCTCGAGCCCCGCGCGAATGGCGCCGCCCTTTCCGCGGTTGACGTCGAGGCGCACCAACCTGACCGCGTCGCCGAACGCACGCTCGTCTGCCGCGCGCTTTTCGGCCGCGAACTGGTCGGGGCGGCTGCCGTCGTCAACGATGCAGAACGTCACGTCCAGATCGGCGTGTTGCGAGGCGTCGCGGCGCAGGCACTCCGCCAGTTCCTCAAACAGGCCCGGCAGCCTGGCGGCTTCGTTGTAGGCCGGTATGACGATAAACGCGCTCGTCTTCATCCCAGATGATCTCAGCCGCGCGCGAGGTACTCCCGTGTGAACTGAGCCATCGTGTCGTAGATCTGGCTCAGCTCGTCAGGCGAGGCGAGGAAGACGACGCGGAAGAAGCCCTGGTCGGGCGGGGTGCCGAATCCGGATCCGTGGACGCAGAGCACGCCAGCTTCGCGCAACAACGCCAGCACGTAGTCCTCGTCGGTCCGGCCGGGCGGCAGCGCGACCTGCGGCATCGCGTAGAACGCGCCTTTCGGCGCCACGCACTTCATCCCCGGGATGGCGTTGAGTCGGGCCACGGTGAGATCGGCCCGTTCGCGAAGCGCAGCCCTGAACGAGATCTGGTGCGACCGATCGCCGGTCAGCGCGGCCGTGATGGCGTATTGCATCGGCACCGTGGCGCACAAGCGTCCGTCGGCCAGTTTGCGGATGCCGGCCAGCACGCCTTCGAGGCGCGGGCTCGTGCCCACGGCCATCCAGCCTGCTCGCCATCCCGGCGCCAGATAGGCCTTCGAGAGGCTGCCGAACGAGATCACCGGCGCCTCGGTGTCGAGGCTGGCCATCGGCGGCGCAGGCGCGTCGTATGAAAGGTCCGCATAGACCTCGTCGGCCAGCAGGACGAATCCATGCCGGTCGGCCAGCGCCAGCAGCTCGCGCCGAATGGCATCCGGATAGATGGCGCCTGTTGGATTGTTGGGATCGATGACGACCAGTGCGCGTGTTCGCGGCGTGATCAGCGACTTGATTTGATCGATGTCGGGCAGCCAGTCGCGATTCGGATCGGCGCGGTAGTAGATCGTTCGCGCTGCAATCTTGGCCGTGACGGCCGTGTACAGCGGATACGTCGGCATTGGAATCAGCACTTCGTCTCCGGGGTTGACGAGTGCGTTCAGCGCGATCTCGATGCCCTCGGAGGTACCGGCCGTCAACACGACGCGATCAGGTGTCACGGCAACGCCGCGCGCCGAGAAGTCTGCGGCGACCGCTTCGCGCGCCGGCTGGATGCCGGGCGACGGGCCGTAGCCGTTGTGGCCGTCGTGAAGGGCCTTGATCACCGCTTCGATCAGGTGGGTGGGCGTCTTGAAGCCGAAGGGGATGGGGTCGCCAATGTTCAGGTACTTGACGGTTCGGCCGGTCGCTTCGACCTTCTTGGCCTCGACGACGATGTTGCGGATGGCGTAGGTGAAGCCTTCGACCCGGCTGGCGACCGGGATGGCGGTCTGTTTCGCGGCGTTGATGGTTGGCATGCTGTGTCCCGAATGCCTGATTCCTAAACAACTGGTAAGTATGCCATAGGCAGTTCACGGGTCATCCTCGCGCCCTGCGGCGCCGTGGTGCTTCGCTCGGCGGCCCCGCCCTGAGATGGCCACGCATCCGGAGGGTGCCTGGGCGGTTCGCTCCGCGTCCCCGCTCCGAGAACGGCCACTCTCCGGCTGGGTGCCTCGGCGCTTCGCTCCGCGTCCCCGCTCACACAACCCGGCAAAACATCGCCTTACCGGGACTCGTCGCCGGTCTTACGTTCGCGCTATTCGCGCAGTCCGTTCTGGCCCTCTCGGCGAGTTCTGCGAACTCACGCTGATCGGGTTCGTTCGAGGGGACGCTTCGCGAAGCGCCACGGCACCTGGTCCGCCCTCTGTTGACTACGGCTCCGTATTGGATGCATAATAGATCTATAATGGAGGCATAACAGATGCCGGTCAATCTGTCGATCAAGGACGTGCCGGACGAACTGGCCGAAGCGCTGCGCGATCGGGCCCGCTGGAACCATCGGTCGCTGCAGGGCGAGCTGATGTCGATGGTGGAGACACACACCCGCGCCCGGCCATTCAGAGCGATGGCGCTGTTGGAGGAAGTCCGCAAGCTCGGGCTCCACACAGCCGACGATTCGACGCAGATTGTCCGCGAAGATCGCGACAGCCGAAGCCGATGAGACGCGTCGTTGTCGATACGTCAGTGCTGGCGACAATCACGTTTGATGAGTCGTCGGCTGACGAATGGAGCACGCGGCTTGACGGCGCAACTCTGTACGCGCCGACACTGCTTCAGTACGAGATGGCGAACGTCGCGCGTAAGAAGTGCCGGCTGCACCCCGAGCAGACACGAGAGATTCTGACGGCTCTCGAATTGGCCCTGAATCCCAGAAGAGGGTTGATCTGGATGGATCCAAACCCCACAGATCTGGTCGTCTTGTCGAACGCGACGGGGCTGTCGCCGTACGACGCCAGCTACATGTGGCTGGCGGGGTTTCTCGGCGCAGACCTGGTGACGCGCGACCGCGCCCTGGCCGAGGCAGTCGATCCGTTCACCGGGGTGGAATTGATTGAGTAGGGGCGCGATTCATCGCGCCCGCTAGATTGTCCCCTTCTTCGCTATGTCCTCCACAATCTGCGCAAACGTATCGATCTCGTCGAGCGTCGTGTAGACGTTGGGCGTGACGCGCAGGCCTTTGTAGTCTTCGCGGACGATGGGCACGACGATGATCCGGTACTTGTTCCAGAGGTGTTCGCCGAGTTTGCCGCAATCCACCGCGGGGATGCCCACATTGGCGAGACCGCACGACTGCGCGGGGTCGAACGGCGTGTGGAGCTTCACACCAGGCACCTTCTCCAGCCGCCGCGCCCACCGGTTCTTCAGATAGCGAAGACGTGCGGCTTTGCGCTCGATGCCAATCCCGTGGAGAAAGACGAGCGCCTCGGCGATGGCGTTGTGATTGGCCGCCGGGTGCGTGCCGACTTCCTCGAACTTGCGGATGTCCTTCTCCTGGCCGGCCCAGGCGGGCTGCATCGGCCACAGGCTCTCGATGTTCTCGCGCCGCACGTACAGGAACCCCGTGCCCACCGGAGCCGTGAGCCACTTGTGCAGGCTGGTTCCGTAGAAGTCGCACTCGAGTTCGCGCCCGACATACGGGAAGTGCGCGAAGGCGTGCGCCCCGTCCACGATCGTCTTGATGCCGCGTCCGCGCGCCATGCGGCAGATGTCACGCACCGGGAAGATCTGGCCTGTGAGATTGGTGATGTGGCAGAAGTGCAGCACCTTGGTGCGTGGCGTGATGGCCTTCTCGAACATCTGCAGCAGGAAGTCCATGCTGGGCGGCGGCACAGGAAACGCCACCTTGTTCAGCTTGATCCCATCCCGCTTCACGCGCTGTTCCCACGTCGAGAGCATTCGCGGATAGTCCTGATCGGTGGTCAGCACTTCATCACCGGGTCTGAGATCGAGGCCCAGTTGCGCAATCTGCAGCGCCTCGCTGGCGTTGCGCGTGATGGCCATTTCGTCGGCGCTGCATCCGAACGTCACAGCCAGATTCCGGCGCACGGTCTCGACGTTGGGCTCGAGAATCTGCCACATGTGATAGACGGGCGACTGATTGGTGATGTCGAGATAGCGCTTGAACGCCTCGTGAACGACGCGCGGGCTTGGGGCGACTCCACCGTTGTTGAGATTGATGATGGTGCGGTCCAGCGTGAACGCCTGCTGGATTTCGCGCCAGTAGGTTTCGTCCTGCGCGACGTCCTCGGGCGAGCGCGATGCGACGGCCTGCGATGCCTCGAGGATACGACCCAGGCCATCTGAGGAGAAGGACGCGAGGACGGCCGTGCCGGCCATGGTCCCGGAGAACACGTCAGTCAGGAAGCGGCGGCGGGACGGCATGACATCCTCCTCTGAGTCGGGTTCCGGTGAATCAGCAGAGTATAGCGCCGGGCGGTACAATACGAAGATGGGCGTGTTCCTTGATTCGGTCCCCACCTCTGGCATCATTCGCATCCGCGACCTGATGTACTCGGTCGACAAGCCGTTCCGGCTGGATCAAGGCGATGTCAGCTTCGACGCGCCGGATTCGCTGAAGGCGGCGCTGAAGGCCGCGGTGGATGCCAACCAGACACACTACCTCCAGACCGCCGGCCTGCCGCGGTTGCAGCAGTTGCTCGCGGACAAACTGCGCACGAAGAACCAGATTCCGGTCGCGAGCCCAGACGAGGTGATGATCACCAACGGCGGCGTCCACGCGCTGTATCTGGCGTGTCAGGCGCTTGTGGAGCCGGGTGACGAGGTGGTGGTTCCCGATCCCATCTGGCCGCAGATGTTCAGCGCGCTGGTGGCGGCGCATGCCAGCCCGGTCCGCGTGCCGCTGCGGGAGTCGCTGGGCTGGCGCTTCGACTTCGACGAGCTGGCTTCGCGGGTGACGCCAAAGACGAGAGGCCTCTATATCAACTCGCCGCACAATCCAACCGGCGGCATGCTGACGCGATCCGATCTCGAACGCGTGGCCGAGATCGCGACCGCGCATAACCTCTGGGTGATCGCAGACGAGGCCTACGAAGACGTGGTATTCGAGGGCCGCCCGCACGTCAGTCTCGCGTCACTGCCCGGCATGCACGAGCGCACGATGTCGGTCTTCACCTTCAGCAAGACCTACGCCGTCACGGGTTTGCGGCTCGGCTACGTCGTTGCCACGGACCCGACGATCCAGGACCGCGTCCGTAAACTGCTTGGGCTCACGACAAACAACGTGTCATCGGTTGTGCAGTTCGGCGGCATTGGGGCGCTCGAAGGTTCGCAGGAGGCGGTCGCGCAGTTTCGCGCGGAACTTCAGGCGCGGCGCGACCTGTTCTGTTCGGGGGCAGCAGAGGCTTCGCGGGGCATGCTGTCGGCTCCGCCTCCTCCTGGCGCGTTCTACGCATTTCTCCGCATTGCTGACGACTGGCCCCTGCCGGCGGCGGCCAAGACGACGTCGAGGTCGTGGGCGATGGTGGAGCACCTGATCGCGCGGGGCCGGATTGGCTGCGTGCCCGGTGTTGATTTCGGCCCGGCAGGTGAGGACCACGTCCGCTTCTGTTTCGCGCGCGGTCGCGCCGAACTGAACGGCGCGCTCGACTCTATGCGGAAAGTGTTTGCGGTTCCATAGACGGTGCCGTGGCGCTTCGCTCCGCGGCCCCGCTCACACTCGCCGGCAAAACGCACCTTGCCAGGGCTCGTTACCGGTCTTACGTTTGCGCTATTCGCGCTCCCTGTCTTGGCCTTCACGGCGCGTTTTGCGAACTCACGCTGATCGGCTCGGTTCGAGGGGCCACTTCGCGAAGTGCCACGGCGCCCGCGTCACTCTCGCAGGGACGCAGAGAAAGCTGCCGGCCTGCGCTTTCTATCCCGCGAACTTGTAGCCGAGGCCGTGGATGGTGAGGATGTACTGAGGGTGTTTGGGGTTGGGTTCGATCTTCTGCCGGAGCCAGGCCACGTGCACGTCGACGGTGCGCGTGGATGGCATGGAGTGATATCCCCACACGTCGTTCAATAACCGCTCGCGCGACAGCGTCTCGCCGCGGTGCTCGACGAAGTATTTGAGCAGCAGGAATTCCCGCGCCGGCACATCGATCGCCGCGCCCGCCCTGGTGACCTCGGCCTTTCGGGTGTCGATTGAGATGTCGCCGAAACGGTACTGGTAAAGGCCGGCGGGTGACGCCGCCGTGCGGCGCAGCTGCACCTCGATGCGCGCGAGCAGTTCCATCATGTCGAACGGCTTGGTAAGGTAGTCATCGGCGCCGAGCTTCAGACCGAGCACCCGATCAATGATCTGTCCGCGCGCCGTCAGCATGATGACGGGCGTGGTAACGCCCTTCTGGCGCAGGTCGCGGCACAGATCGAAGCCGCTCATCCCCGGCAGCATGACGTCCAGCAGGATGGCATCCCATGGCTCGCGGCTCGCCCGCTCGAGTCCGCCGGGGCCGTCGGTAGCCGAGGCGACGTCGTAGCCCTCGCTGCGCAGCCTGTCGGTCAACGTCATCACCAGGCCGGGCTCGTCTTCGATCAGCAGGATTCGCTTCAACGACCCATTCCTCCGCCTGAGTACCGGGGCTGAAGCCCCGGCCTCCAGTGCAAAACGCCCAGCCAGGAGAGCCCGGACGAACGACCCGGCCTACATAGATTGCGCCACGGGCAGATACAGCGTAAAGACGGCACCATGGCCAGGCGTGGACTGCACGCTGACGCGCCCACCGTGCGCCGAGGCAATCAGCTTGACCAGGTGGAGGCCCAGCCCGTTGCCGTGGATCTGCTGTTCAATCGCATGCCGGCCGCGATGGAACGGCTCGAACAAGTGCCCCAGATCGGCAGCATCGATGCCGCGGCCGCGATCCGCGACGGCAATCTGCACCTCGCGACCGCGCCGGACCACCGGCGCGCTGACGGTGACGCCAATCCACTTGCCCTCCGCGCCGTGTTTGACGGCGTTGGTCACGAGGTTCTGAAGCGCACGTCTCAGCGCGGACTCGTCGGCCATCACCAGCGGCACGTCGGCGTCCTGCCCCGTGTTCACCTCAACAATGATGCCGGCCGCTTCGCACAGCGCCCCGCACGAGGCCACGACATCGGTCACGAGCGCAGAAACGTCGATCGGCCGGGCACCCTGCAACGGCTTCCCGCTCTCGAGACCGGCAAGCGTCAGCACCTGTTCCACCATGTCGGTCAGGCGGCGGCCTTCGCCGTCTATCAACTCGCCGTAGCGTCTGGCGTGTGCCGGATCAGAGACGACTCCCGCGGAGAGATTCTGCGCAGCCGACCGAATGACGGCGAGTGGGGTCCGCAACTCGTGTGACACAGTGGCGACGAAGTCCATCCGGCGTGCCGCCAACTGCTCGGCCCGCCGCGCATTGACGATCACAAACACCACGCCCGCTGTCAGAACGCCGAGGATCCCAAAGCTCAGCCAGAGATTCCGGCGACGCCCCTCTGACACGGCGGCGTCGAGCGATCCCGACGGATGCTGCAGCACGATGCGCCATGACGGCAGCATGATTCGGAACTGGCTCGTCGCGGGGCCAGCGCCCATCGTTCCCACAGCTGTCACCCCGCCCGTCACGCCCGGTGCGCCTGCGGCACCAGGGGTACCAAGGCCTGCGGGCGACCGCTGTTCGACGAACACCGACACCCGGTCGGCCTGGCCACTCTGAGCTGGTGACGTGTGCGCCATGCCCTCGGCCGTCGGCGACACAAACGATCGCACGATGAGGGTATTGCCTCCAGCCGGA
>Ga0209668_10001288_pt1 | contig 10704 bp, 11 predicted proteins | sample FrelakmetPLP11PL_FD_187150 | JGI IMG/M metagenome (GOLD analysis project Ga0209668, IMG submission 187150) | Freshwater lake sediment microbial communities from the University of Notre Dame, USA, for methane emissions studies - PLP11 PL (SPAdes)... | ecosystem: Environmental > Aquatic >... | reverse complement strand
TATTGTTCAAGAAACTTCAGATATTGAAGATGTTCATGTAGGAGAAAATATTGTTCAAGAAACTTCAGTTATTGAAGATATTCATGTAGAAGAAAATATTGTTCAAGAAACTCCAGTTATTGAAGAGGTTCATGTAGAAGAAAATATTGTTCAAGAAACTCCAGTTATTGAAGAGGTTCATGTAGAAGAAAATATTGTTCAAGAAACTCCAGTTTTTGAAGAGGTTCATGTAGGTGAAAATATTGTTCAAGAAACTCCAGTTGTTGAAGAGGTTCATGTAGAAGAAAATATTGTTCAAGAAACTCCAGTTATTGAAGAGGTTCATGTAGGAGAAAATATTGTTCAAGAAACTCCAGTTATTGAAGAGGTTCATGTAGTAGAAAATATTGTTCAAGAAACTCCAGTTGTTGAAGAGGTTCATGTAGAAGAAAATATTGTTCAAGAAACTCCAGTTATTGAAGAGGTTCATGTAGTAGAAAATATTGTTCAAGAAACTCCAGTTATTGAAGATGTTCATGTAGTAGAAAATATTGTTCAAGAAACTCCAGTTATTGAAGAGGTTCATGTAGAAGAAAATATTGTTCAAGAAACTCCAGTTATTGAAGAGGTTCATGTAGTAGAAAATATTGTTCAAGAAACTCAAGTTATTGAAGAGGTTCATGTAGTAGAAAATAATGTTCAAGAAACTCCAGTTATTGAAGAGGTTCATGTAGGAGAAAATATTGTTCAAGAAGAACATATTGAAGAACAAGTTGTTGAAAAAATTTCTGCTGTTCAAGAAACTCTAGTTAAAGAAGAGGAATAAAATATCTAAATTTAATTAGCATATTTAAAAATAAATCCACCACACGTATTACTTCCGGGTCTGTCCTTTACACAAATATGTCCAATGGAACCTTTATCTAACTTATAATTGACCAACTAATTCACCATCTTTATACATTTGACATTTAAATGTTTGATTACTTGGTTTATAACAAACTTCTTTATCACTTGAAACTTCATTAAAAAATAAGTATTTTCCTGAACCACCTGTATACATAAGGGTAACAATTAATGCAGCTGATGAAGCACCAAGCAATACATTTAAGAATAGATCACCCATTTGAACAACACATTTCTTATAAATTTTTATAAATAAATCAATGAAAAAGTATACAATTAGTGAGATAAATACCCAAAAATTAACTGATTTATTACTAAACATAGGAAATGATAAATACATTATAGTAAACGCAAAAACAAAAGCACTAAATGTAGGGTTTCCATATTTACTATATTGAATAGATGTACAAATTGTTCTATCATTAACCATTGGTGATGCTCCAGCTATCATATAAACGTAACTTCTAACAACACAACAACCAATTAAAAACCCTAAATAAATCAATCCTTTGAAGTTTTGAAACATAAATGACATACTTGCGATTATAGTTGCAAGAATAATTGGAGAGAAAAATGAAAGAAAAACAACTATATTCATTGGCTGAAATAATTGTAAAGGAGCATCTGGAACAATTCCAGTTTTAATATTCGTATTTAGATTACTCATATAATAATAAATAATAATATATTTTTGATTTTATTATTTATTTTAAATCTGTATTTTAAATTTTAAGGTTTAGAGTGATTTCAATCATAAAGAAAAAAAGATATTGGCAAGTGCCTCACCTTTTTAAAAACTTATTAACTTAAATTACAAAAGCAAATATATATCATATTAAATTTATAATAAATAAAATACTTCGGTAAACCATTTTTGGATTCTATCATCTATTTCACGTTGAGCATCTATTTCACGACTATAAGAATCAAAGTCAGCAATATCTTCTTCGCCAGATGTGTGTAAGTTAACAATATCTTTTTCGCCAGATGTGTGAAAGTTAGCAATAATATTTTTAAGCAATTTAGTCTTTTCAAAATCAATCTTAATATTATCACTAGCATTAATCGCTGAATTTTTGTATGGTTTTTTCATTTCAGGGTTAGACACAAGCTTAGCAGGGTATTTATTTATCTCGACAACCCACCAGCAATCATCATTATGAACAATACGGGCTTCTTTTTGTGGATTTTGTAATCTTTTAATGAAATTGTATGCTGATTCAGTATCATGCCAGTATTCAATTTCAATATACGCATGATTATATTTATTATTTTTTTTATTTTTTTTATAGGGTTCAATAACAACCTTACCTACCTGAGCAATATCAGTAACATTGAATACATTAGCAATGTAATCAGCATTAAAGTGCTTCTCCATATGAGGAATGTAAATACTTGCGACGGTGTTCATTTTCAGCTTTCAACTTGATGACTTATTAGAGAGTATAATATAATTTATATTTATAAAAGTATTTCAATTTTTTGTTTTTGTCATGTAAAATATTAAATACTAAAAATTTATAAAATTATAAATACATTTAAAAAATAAATTAATTAAAATTACAAAATACAAAACAACAAAAGTAAAATACATAATTTAACGTAATAACCAACTAATACCATAATCGATTGTTATAATCCCATCGTCACTTTCATCTTCATTGTCAGTTTCATTTTCTTCATATTGTCCAGCGGGTCTATCATACTCCTCCCTATATCTACCATTTTCATAATCCCAATCTGGTTCAATTTGATCCGTATACTCAACTTCAACGTCTATATTCATTTCATCTCGCATAGAAACATATGTCATAATCTCTTCAACATAATCTTCATCACAATTACATATTAGGTTGACAGGAAGTCCATTTCTGTCTTCACGGTTTGCTATATAAAATTGTCCACAACAAATACAATTAACAGCTTGTAATTGTCTCTCATATCTATAAGATAATGCCCAGTGTCCGACATATAATCCCCAGTATCCGTAATTAGCCGGACGATAGTTTAAACCAAGATTAAGCTGGTTGTTTAGACATTTTTTATTATGTCTAGTTTGAACCTCTACCCTATCATAAAATATGTAACTTTTTACTTCTTCATGTAAAACATCCGGTAGCATAAAAGAATTGATAACGAGTTGTTTAAAAATATCAGTCGAGTTAACTAAAGTCATTTTAAGCGCCAATTAATTGAGTTGATATAGAAGACTTAATGTATAATTAATTTAATTATTTATATCAATTTTTTTGTTTTAAAGCTTAAAATTATTAAAACTAAAAATTTATAAATAAATAGTAAATTTAAAAAAAGTGAAAATTAATTAAATTTACTGTTAAAATACACAAAACAAAGGGTTAAAACAAATTCATAAAATTAAATCAAACAAAGGTTCGTGGTCTATGGCAAATTAATACTTGATCTTGAGCTGATCATTTTTCCATTTTTCAGCTAATTTACGGTAATTATCAGGATTATTGAAATTAGCATAAAATGAAGGGCTAAAATCAAATGAGTCAACAATCTTTTTGGCATCTTCGGTTAGGGTTTCAATTTTTTCAGGGCTCAAAAATTCTCCAGTATTCTTATCAACGAATGATACTTCAATGCTAGCTGATGCTCCCATGGTTAATTAAGTTTATTAATTTTAAATTAATTAATAAAATTAAATTCAATTTTTTTATTTTGTTGCTTAAATACCCTTAAACTAAAAATTTATAATTAAATTCATTTTAACCCATTTTAAATAAAATATGATGCTCAATAAATTAATTGGTGAATTTTATAATTTTTAAAGGGTTAAATAAATTACAGTTTAAAGGCACAAAATATGCTAAAAATATAATTGGGTGCGTGGGGTCATAGGGGAGGTGCGCCTCCCCATAAAATATAAATTTTAAGTAAAAGGAAAATATAGTCATGTAAAAAAAAAATTGAAATAGTTGTAAAATATGGTGTAAAAAGCATAAAGTATAAAGTAAATCAAGTTTTAAAATGTCCGTAATGTCATTTAATGCTCAATTATTTGTGTCAGAGCAATTGAGTCGTCAATTGGTAAACGCAAGTCAAGATTTAGCAGAACGATGTGTGTATGTGCTAGCCGAAAAATACAATTTCGATGCTGAAGAAGCAATTCGTATGCTAGGAATAAGTATGATTAAGCTAGAACGAAAAATGCCAGTAAAATCAAAGGTAGTGAAAGCAGCCAAGGTCTCAGTACCAAAAGCAGCGTTCCCTCTACCTTGGTCTGGAGAGTTCAACGACGCATGCTGTTATGCTCTGCGTCAAAACAATGGGTTATACACCCAATGTACCGGTGTCCGCAAAGGTGATAAAGGTTCACCTGACGGTTTAGCTCAATTCTGTAAGGGTTGTGCTAGCCAAATGCAAAAGACTGGTGCTGAAATTCCAGAATATGGCACTATTCAACAACGCATGGCAGTTGGTATCTTCGATTATGCTGATCCCAAGGGACGTAAGCCAGTAGCTTACACCAAGGTGATGAAGAAATATAAAATTACTCAGGAGCAAGCTCTTGAGGAAGCAGGTAAGTTAAATATAAATATAAATACAGAACATTTCAATTCTCCAGAGGAGACCAAGCGTGGTCGTCCTTCTAGAGGAGATAAGCCTCAAAAAGAGAAGGGAGTGAAGGGTCGTCCTAAGAAATTGAAGAAGGTTCTTCAAGTTGAAGAAGACGATGAAGACTTGTTCGCTACTCTTGTTGCTCAGGCAAATGAGGTAGAGAGTGAGGCTTCCCCTAAGAAGAAGGGAAAGAGTGATGAGGAAAAGGAGGCAGAACGTCTTGCTGCTGAGAATGCTAAGGCAGAAAAGGAGGCCAAGCGTCTAGCCGAGAAAGCAGAAAGAGAAGCTAAATTAGCAGCTGAAAAAGCCGCTAAGGAAGCCGCTAAGGAAGCTGAACGTCTAGTTCGTGAAGCCAAGAAAAAGGCCGAAGAGGAGGAAAAGGCAGCTAAGAAGTTGGCTGCTGAGCAAGCAAAGGCTCTTAAGGAAGCTGAAAAAGCCGCTGCTTTGGCTGCTAAGGAAGCTGCCAAGAATACCAAGAAGGCACCGGAAGCCAAGACAAAGGCAGTAGTAGCTCCTGTTGAAGAGGAGGATGAGCCTGATGTTGTCAAGAAAATCGAGCTTGAAGGCAAGAAATACTTGAAGTCGAAGAAGACTGGAATTGTCTACGACTACCAAAAGTATGTCAAGGAAGGCGACCAAGTAGTGATCGGTAAGTGGAATGATGTCACAAACAAGATTGACTTTACCGAAGAGGAAGAACAAGAAGAGGAATATGATTTGTAACCTAAGGTCTTATAGCTGTGTTTGTAAAAAAATATGTTGTGTTTGAATTGTAACTTAATTTAAGAAGTTTTAAAAGTGAGACCACTTGGTCAATATCTTTTTTTTTCCGTAAACCATCTGCGCTTTTGTTCCAGCTGCCTGCTGCTGCTGCCTAGTGCCTTGGTGCTCCTGTGCCCTTATAGTATGGTACTCCTGTGCCCTTATAGTATGGTACTCCTGTGCCCTTATAGTATGGTACTCCTGTGCCCTTATAGTATGGTACTCCGGTGCCCTTATAGTATGGTACTCCGGTGCCCTTATAGTATGGTACTCCGGTGCCCTTATAGTATGGTACTCCGGTGCCCTACTGAAAGGGTCAAAACAAATGAATCATCATTTCCTCTTACAGAAGAGTGAAACTAACTATGATAGGGTTATAAATACACTATCAACTATATTACGGTAACACATGTTGTTGCTGCCTGCTGCTCCTAAGGCCTATAACCATATAGTATATAAAAAAATTTATAAATTTATATACTATCCTAAGGGAGAGATATTTATACCATTTCATATGCTGACTCATTATATTGTTTAACCAGTTCCTTCCTACTAGAGGGAGACTTAGGTATCTGTTTAAACACTACTTTGTCCATATCAAAATCTAAACACCTTTTGTTATCCTTAGTGATTGAAATAGGCAGTACCTCTTTTTTAGAATTTTGAAAATTATTAACAGCAACCCGTATAGAAGCAGTAACTGATAAATTTTGATAAAACATTTAAAATAATTCTATTTTATACTCGATTTTAATAATAAAGATTATAAATGTTTATAGATAATTCAATTTTATATAAAATTGAATGTTTATCAATTTATTCTCTCTAGACCAAATATATATGACTTCTAACAATTCGCGCGAAGCGACTTTGAGCAAGGCCTTGGGTGAAATATTTGGAGAAATTTTAAATGAAACATCAGCGAGAGAACCGACAATTGATTGTCGTGTTGATCGAACTCCTGATAGAGCAGGTAAGAATATAATTATATTCTGTGATTTAGATGGTGTATTAGCAGATTTCGAGCAAGGTGTAATAGATAAATTTAAAAAACCACCAGAACAATTAAAACCAGGTGTTATGTGGGGTGTAATAAATAAATCCAATACATTTTTTGAAAACTTACCATGGATGCCTGAGGGCCGAAAATTATGGGAACAAATAAAACAATATAATCCAATTATATTAACAGGAATTCCAAATAGCGGTTCAGCAGCTGAACAAAAGCGTAGATGGTGTGCTCGTGAATTAGGTGAACATATAAATGTTATTACTTGTGCTACTAAGGACAAACCAAAATATTGTATTAAAAATTCTATTCTTATTGATGATAGAAGTGATAACATGAATGCTTGGAATACAAAAGGAGGTACATTTATTCTATATGATGAAGAGTTTGTGGATGAAATTATAGAGAGAATAAAAACGATATGAAAACCTTGTATCCCTTAAGGGATTTATTCTTTATTCTTTATTCTTTATTCTTGTGGCTCTAGAAATATTTTTAATAATTTTATTTTCTTTTTCTTTATAATTCTCTCCATCCCCTCCAAGAGCTTCAATAACGGTTTTGCTATATTGGTCTGAACGTTTAGAATCTGGATCATTATAATCAGGATATTTTTCCTTATAAGATGTCATCAATTTTTCATTCTTATAAGCGACCTTTTTAATCATTTTTCTTATACGGTTAAAGTCTTCTTCTTCTTTTTCCCATTTATTTTCATCCTTTACATAAAATGTTTCTCTCTTTTGGTCTGTGCAATGAATAGGTCTAATTGTCTCATCAAGGTCATTAAGCTTTTTAACAATGATATTAGAAATGCCCTGTATATAACCCACCTCACCTACCTCCATGAAATCGCTGAGTTGCAGCTTAATGGAGTCAACAAAGTCAGTAATATTCATAGCATTTTTGCAGGTCTCATTTAAGAAGAAATTAAGATTGAATGCCTTATTATGTGAGTTGGTATGAGTTGTGTTATTAGTTGTATTATGAGTGCCATTTTTGACTATTTCTAATACTATTTCTTTTAAGTCAGCTTTATTTTCAGTCATAATATCTTGTTGACATTTAATTAATTCAGCATTTTGTTTAAGTAGCATAATGATAACATCATCTTTATCCATTCCATTAAATTTAGATTGGTCAATATGAATATTATTTTTTGAAACACATATTTTGTTATGTTTCCATAAACCAGAACGATTTTTATATAATTTATTACAATTTTCACATTGATATTGCACCTTTTGCCCTTTTTCAGTTTCCATACAGTTTCCATTTGTTTCCTTTAGATGTTTTGCTGTATGTAGATGTCGTTCCCAACTATATTTTTTGTAGCATATAAAGTCACAATTATTACAATAGTATTCAGTCTGCCCTTTTTCTCCCTTTTTGCCCGTAAATTCGTTTCCTAAAGTTTCCATAGAGTAACCAAAGAAAAAATCTTTAAGTTTTTTTTTAAAAAAATATCGTAATAAAAAATAAAATAATCGTTTAGTTTGACACCATAAAATTTAAAGATGGTAACGGAAAATTTTCTCAGTAAGACTGTTTTTAGAAATTTTTTTTGGACATTTTTTTTGTCCATTTTGAAAAAGTCAAAACACTTTTCCATTTTAAAAATATTTTTTTTCACTCCATGACTTTTTTGAAATTTTCAACTTTACACTACATGGTTGTAGAGAAAACTGGAATTTTTTCTTTAAGTATCTTAAATATATATTATAAAAAACAACTTAAAGCAGACTCTAACGCATTTACCCTTGTTTAAGCAAAAAAAGATATTGACCAAAGGGTCTCACTTTTCATAATTTATTAATAGTTTAAAGTTACAATTTATTCAGCAATAATTTCATTAGCAGTAATACGCTTACCTTCTTGTACATCTCCAACATACTTGTCAATAGTTTTAGTGGAAACTTCATTATCTTCAGGAGTAAATGGGCACATTTCAAATCTCTCAACATAAACAGGCTTAGTTTGTCCAATACGATGACAACGAGCAATGGCTTGGTCTTCAACAGCAGGATTCCAATGAGGTGAAATGAAGAAGATTTCGCTATAATTTTCCTGTAAATTTAACCCTTCACAACCAGTTTGAATTTGTAATATTAGGGCGTCATTTTTTTCGTTAAGTATGTCAAAACGCTTGCCATTACTAGTTCTGCCATCAAAAGTAGCAACCTTAGTCATTCCTCCAGCACGTAATCGGTTAGCAATTTCGTCGATTTCCTCACGAAAATGACAGAATATGAGCTTACCATTTCCATTATCTTTACGCATTAGAATCGAATTGATAACAGCAGTAAGTTTACTACTATGGTCAAAAGCGTTTTTATACGACGAATAGTCTCTAATTAACCCAGAGTTAACAAGCAAGTCAAGTTGTTTAGTCATTAACTTAGGGTAAATACAACTCTGCTTAGCTCTCAACATAAGTGCAAGCACTCCCTTTTGTCTAAATGTAGAGACAATCTGCTTATTTAACCCTTTTTCAGGATCAACACGACTGAATGATAGTGCGGAGTGAAGCTCTTCAGCTAATCGCATTTCATCGTCACTAAGCCAATCAACAATATTTTTATCAATTTGTATATCAGTAATTTCTATGCCAACTTGTTTTTTAGTTCTTTTTAAAATGAAGGAACGAGCTAAGATTTTAAGGTTGTCAGTCTCAGTGTAGAAACTGGCAGGAAGCCGAATCATAGCACATAAGCTGTAGAAGTCTTGTTTCTTATTTTGTACAGGAGTACCAGAAACAAGCCATCTAGACTTGGCGGACAATAGTCGGGCACCAATATAGCGAGTAGTTTTAGAGTTACGCAGATGATGAGCTTCATCGAATATAATCCTAGACCATGCTATCCTATGTAACATAGTAAGGTTTTTATTTTCAATTTGCTTTTTTGTCAATGTAACTGCGCCATATGTCGTGATAACTATAGGGGAGGCCTGTAAATCTTCCTCCGAAATCGTCTTTTTGTCCTCACCATGATAAATGAGTGCCTTATGGCCTGTAGTTTTATAAATTTGTACATACCATTGGTCTAACAAAATAGGTGGCACAACAATTAAAGTATTGGACATGAAATTTGTATATATGAGACCAATCATCATTATTGTTTTACCAAGACCCATCTCGTCAGCAATGAAACCGCCACGCACCCCACAAGGAGGGTCATCCCTAAGTTCATTGTTGAGACACCAACGGACACCATCATACTGGTATTGTTTATGTTCCATTTTTGTGCGGTCAAGGTACTTCTTAAATAGCTCCATACGAGAGTCAAGGTCAGTCATTTTCTTGTTGAAAAGTTGATGTTAATCTAGCAATCTACCAATCAACAAAATGAAAATTATTTTAATCAATTTTTTCATTTATAAGCCAATTAAGCTAAATACTAAAAATTTATAATACTTAACTATAAAATTTTAAAAGGCAAAAAGGGTTAAATATTATAAATTTTTAGTAAATACAATATATACCCATATAAAAAAAAATTGAAATACTTATTTTAAGTATAATAAATAGCATAACTAGTCAATCAAGTTAAGCCAAAGCTATTATATTAAGATGTCACGCAACGCTAAGATTTCCCCTACTGTCAATAAGAAGCCTTACTGCAAGGTTTGTTTTGATGCCGGTAAACCAGAGAGCGAATACACTAGTCATTGGGTTAGAACCTTACCTGACCGTAATGGTAATAGCTCAGTAACGTGTCCAACTCTTCTTGGTACTGAATGTCGTTACTGTTTTAAGTTTGGTCATACGGCCAAGTTTTGCCCAGTTATCGAGAAAAACAGGAAGGAAAAAGAGAGAGCCGATAGAATCGCAAGTCATAAAGAATTGCCAAGTGTCGACAAAAAGATGAATGGGTCAAAAAAAATGGTATCGGTATTTGATGCCTTGCGTCAGGATACGGATTCAGAAGAAGAAGTCGAGGTAAGTAGACAAGCAGAACCTGTTATAGAAAATTTTCCAGCTTTAGGTAGTACTGTGAAGAAAGTTGAAGTTACTTTGCCTCAAGTAAAAAGTGAAGTGAAGACGGGATGGGCCGCAATAGTGTCTAAGCCAAAGGAAGACACCGAGTTTCGCTGGAAGAAGGATCTTGAGGAACGTTCGCTGATGAAATCGTTGCCTCAGTCAGCGCTCAAACCACAAGAAGTGAAGAAAGAAGTTAATCAATTGCCTTATGTGAAAGATTATTCCAAGCCAATTTACACCAAGAGTTGGGCAGACTGGACAGACAGTGATACAGATGAAGACGAAGAGGAACCAATGCCTCAGCAAAATCCAATTCTAAAGAGAGAAACAAGCATGGCTCCCGGATGGTCTACTAATTTTGTGATGGATGAAGACTGGTAAATTTATGTTTTGTCACACAATTATATGTAATTTAAAAAATTTAAAGGTGAGGCCACTTGGCTAATATTCCTTTTTTTCTCTCTTTCTATACATAATATAG
>Ga0209668_10001287_pt1 | contig 10706 bp, 11 predicted proteins | sample FrelakmetPLP11PL_FD_187150 | JGI IMG/M metagenome (GOLD analysis project Ga0209668, IMG submission 187150) | Freshwater lake sediment microbial communities from the University of Notre Dame, USA, for methane emissions studies - PLP11 PL (SPAdes)... | ecosystem: Environmental > Aquatic >... | reverse complement strand
ATGGGCAACGTTTTTCCGGATCAATTCAAACGCCCGGGCATCACGGTCATTGATAGTGACGGTAACCCCGCATTCCTGCGCAATTCGGAGTCCTCTGACACCGGTTGCACCCATGGTATCGATATAATTATCAGGGTGTACCACCTGGAGCAGGAGTACTGTGGCATCGCGGTTGAGTTCCATACGCCGGTTATAAAACACAGGCACAGTGCCGGGAGGGAATGCGGAATCTTCGTCCTGACCATGGATAAAAAAGCGTGTCCTCCCCTCAACGGCCTCTAATAATTCCATAATCCCTAATATCATGAGTTTCGTTAACCTTATACCTATCCCTTGTCAATTCATATAGGCGAGGGCGTGTGGCTTAGCCCGGACATAGCGTCAGCCTCCTAAGCTGAATGCCGGGGGTTCAAATCCCCCCACGCCCGTTTTTCCCTGGAAATTACTTCACCACCTTAATACAGCAGTCAGGAGAAGATCCACATCATGACAATCAAGGGTTACTGGAGGATTATCCGGCCGGTTAATTCCATAGTTGCAGGTTTCGCCGCAGCGCTTGCCTTCCTGATCGCAACCGGCACTCTCATCCCGTCAGTAATCTTTCTCGTTGTCATTGTAATCCTGATCACCGGGGCCGGAAATACGATTAACGATTATTTTGACTTGTCCATCGACAGGGTCAACCGGCCGGAAAGACCCCTCCCATCCGGGACAGTTTCCATGACCGGAGCCCTCCTGTTTGCTGGTATCCTGTTCACCGCGGGCATCCTGGTCAGTTTTTTCACGAATCCCTACTGTGCTTTTTTTGCAGTCTTTAATTCACTCTTACTTATCGCATATGCAAAATCGTTAAAAAGTACACCCCTGTATGGAAACCTCTCGGTTGCGTACCTTTCGGGAAGTATTTTTCTTTTTGGCGGGGCTTTCGCGGGTTTATCCGGTCTTGTTAATAATATTGTTATTGCATTGATTACGATCTTTGCAATGCTTGCGAGGGAACTCCTGAAGGATGCGGAAGATGTGCCCGGAGATATCGCAGTGGGTGCAAAAACCTTCCCTGTCCTGTACGGAGTACGCCTTGCTGTGATAATCTCTATTATTTTTACGGGTATCGCGGTTGTGGTAAGTTTCTATCCGTATTACAGGTGGGGTGCCTTGTACCTGGCAGGCATTATTCCCGTGGATTTCATCATCCTGTATAGTGCATGGCGGGCATCGGGTTGCGGGAGTCCGAAATGCATAAAAGAAAGTCGGGTAACGAGTTACCTGAAATACGGTATGTTTGCCTCGCTAATCGTGTTTACTCTCGCTGCACTTTTCCTCCAGTGACAGGAATAACGTTACGAGATGATGACGGGATTGAAATGGAGGACCGACCTCCGCCAGTACCGGGTCATTTTCATACACATTTTCTGTTAAAACTATCGTTTGGGTTATGATAGAGGGGTTACCTGGATCCGTTAACCCCTGGATATTCTCTGATCATACCAATGATTATGAACGATAATATGGTCCGATATCCGGCACACGGAAATAACCCGGTAATCGAAGAAAAAATCAGAAATGTTCGAGGGTATGGAACCAGGTGGATGCCTTTACTTCATCAGGGACCAATGCAGGGTCAATACCAATAAGCGCAACACCAAAGACATCATCCCAGTTTACCGAAGTCTCAACACATCCTTCCCGCTCTGTTACCACCCCGAGGGCAACGAGGCCAAGCTTATCGGACATATCCAGGCCTTCTTTCACCTCAGAGAGGCATCCAACGCCGATAATTGCCTTCGGGTGATACTTCTTCACCATACGCTTGATAAATGAGGACCCCGGGACAATAAAAAGCCTATAACCCAGTAATTCCAGCATACGGGTCGCATCAGTAACAGTACATTGCCCGCAGTTGATACACTTCAGTCCCTCTGGTGAGAGATTTGCAGGGCATTTTGCAGACCTAAGGCATTGTGGAAAGAATATTGCCCTATCCCCGACAGGGATAACCTCAAAGGATTTCCTGCTCATCGTGTTATGGACCCGGATAAAAAAAGTCATCATCTCCTTATCTTCAAGACCAAAAAGGCTGAACAATGCCTTCGAGAACCCTTCGACCAGTACCATTCCTGCTTTTAAAAACCCAGGGAAGAAAAGCCTGCCTTTCCTGATTGAATAAAACGTGAGGCCAACAAGAAAGAGCGCCAGACAAAACAGCCCGATGAGGACAATAACCGTAATTTCTCCGATTAAAAAAATTACGCTTGAAAGGAGCGAGTAGTCAATAGTTTCAGGGATAAAAGATTGAAATCTGATCACCTTTGCGATTTATATTCCACCGTTTCAATTACCTGACTGATATCATAGGGTGAGGAAAGGATACCCCTTTCGGTAATGATCGCACTTACCAGTCCCAGTGGTGTTGCATCAAATCCAGGGTTTTTCACTGGTACTCCCTCTGGAATTGTCATCCTGCCAGAAAAGGATGCAACTTCTTCTCTTCCACGTTCTTCGATGAGGATATCCGGTTCCATTCCTATGAAGTCAAACGTTGAAACAGGTGCTGCGACGTAGAACGGAATATCATGGTGTTTTGCACACACTGCATGCATATACGTCCCGATTTTATTGAATACCGCATCACGCGTTATCCGGTCCGCACCCACAATAACGCAATTGATCTCTCCGTTGCGCATCAGTGAGGCGGCCATTGAGTCGGTAATCACGGTTACATCAATGTGATCCCGGGCCAGTTCCCATGCAGTAAGACGTGCTCCCTGCAGGAGAGGCCTGGTCTCGCAGGCAATCACCCTGACATCTTTGCCGGCCTCAACTGCTGACCGGACTACCCCAAGGGCCGTGCCCCACTCGCTGCAGGCAAGGGCACCTGCATTGCAATGCGTGAGGACAGTACACTGATCTGGTAATAATGATGCACCATGTTCTCCGACTTTGCGGCAGATGATTGCATCTTCACGTGCAACCGCGAGTGCTTCGGAGAGTACTGCCTCCTTTGCATCGTGGACTGTACCTGAGGTCCTGGCGCTGTTCAGTACCCGCTGAATACCCCAGGAGAGGTTCACCGCGGTCGGCCGCGTGGATGAAAGCCATTCGGCATCTGTTTGCAGTTGGTTATAAAACTGCTTATACCCGGTCTCTTTCGATGTCCTTGCCGCTAATGCGACCCCGAATGCGCCGGCTACACCCAAAGCAGGGGCCCCACGTATCGCGAGGGTTTTTATTGCAGTCCCAAGTTCAGCAATGGATGTACATCTGGCGATAATATATGATACCGGGAGTAAGGTCTCATCAACAAAGGCAATGCTATCAGTATCCTCTTCGTACCACAGTGTCTTTAATGGTTCCATTGTCAGCTAGTCCCGGATTGACCCGATAAAGGAACGCATTGCAGCGGCCCCTGCAACAGCTACACAGTCCGGGATATCTTTCGGTGCGGCAGCAGTCCCGGCGATATAGATACCCGGCCGGTTGGTCTCCACGATCGCCATTTTATCATCAAGAGACTTAAAGAAACCCGATGTGTCCCGTGATATCCCAAGGTTTTCTGCGATTTCGCCAGCTTTGGAAGATGGATTGATCCCAGCTGCGAGGACAACCAGCTCCGGTTTTAAATCTTTCAATTCCTCTGTCTCGCTGTCTTCCACAATTAGTGACATGTTTCCTTTATCGCCACCAACCTCGCCCGGTATACCGCGAAGGAACTTTATCCCTGCCACCTCTGCCCTTTCACGAAATTCCTCGTAACCTTTGCCGTATGCCCTGATATCCATGTAGCAAATAGTAACATCAGTTTCCGGGGATTTTTCTTTTATAAGGAGTGCATTCTTGATCGATGCCATGCAGCAGACGCACGAACACCATGGCCGGTTAATTGACATATCACGTGATCCGACACATTGAATGAACACCACACTTTTTGGTTTTTTTCCATTGGAGAGACGCTTGACCTGACCACCGGTCGGGCCGCTTGCATTCATCATCCGCTCGAGTTCCAGGGTTGTGATAACATCCGGAAATTCCAGGTAGCGGAGTTGTTTTTTTACGCCCGGGTCAAAAACCGAATACCCCGTGGCAACAATAATGCTCCCTGCATGGACCTCGACTGATACCGGGTCATCTTTTTTCTTCACGGCGTCAAGCAGGCACGCATCATAACAGAGACCACATTCCACGCAATGAAACGGGTCTTTCACGACGATATCTGGTACTGACTGTGGATTTGGTTTATAAATCGCCTTCCGTGTCCCGATCCCTGCATCAAACTCATTGTATACTTCTACCGGGCAGACCTGGATGCAGTCACCGCAACCATTACAGAGGTCTTCATGAATATAACGGGGATTTTTCCTGATTATCACCTTGAAATCCCCTTCCTCTCCTTCGACACGTTCAACCTCTGAACAGGTGTAGACCCTGATATTAGGGTGCCTGATTACGTCAACCATTTTAGGGGAGAGTATGCACATCGAGCAGTCATTCGTTGGAAACGTCTTGTCTAACTGGGACATGTGACCGCCGATTGATGGTTGACTCTCTATAAGATGAACGGTAATACCGTGATCCGCGAGGTCAAGGGAAGCCTGGATCCCGGTCACCCCGCCCCCGATAACGACCACTTCATGCATTCCTGTACCTCTGTGCAAGTTCCATGTAACTTTCTGCATTATGCACAATACTCTTTTTTTGTTCAGGGGTTGTCGGCTTGATCACTTTTCCAGGCACCCCAAGCACGAGAGAGCCAGGTGGGATATCCGCTCCTTCAGTTACCACCGTTCCAGCACCAAGAATTGAATCTTCGCCAACAACAGCACCATTCAGGACTATGACCCCCATTCCGACAAGGACACGATCCCGGATCCTGCACCCGTGAAGTATCGCACCGTGACCGATAGAGACCTGGTTACCAATATGTACAGGAAATCCCTTGCTTGTATGAATAACTGCATTATCCTGGACGTTTGAATATTCTCCAATATAAATATCATCTTTGTCAGCCCTGACAACGGCACCGAACCAGATGCTTACTTTTTCCTTGATGGTTACAGAACCGAGGACCGTTGCATTTGGCGCAATAAAACCAGAAGTACCGGGGCATTTATCCATACTCATAATACTATAGCAGTTTAACGATTCAAGCGAATGAAGGTTATGGTAGGGGGCACATTTGATCCGCTGCATGATGGGCACAAACAACTCCTCGCCCGTTCATTTGACCTTGCAACTTCGAATGGCATCGTAATAATCGGACTGACCACTGATTCATTCGCAAGCGCAAAAAGCCATCCGGTACGCCCGTACATGGAGAGAGAAAAAAACCTAAAAACATTCATTGAAAACCAGGGATATATTACATACTGGCACATAGAACCATTATCGGACCGGTATGGCTCAGCGCTTGATGCCGATTTTGATGCCATCGTTGTCTCAGAGGAGACGCTTCCGGCAGCAACTGAGATTAACAGTCTCCGCCATGCAGCTGGACGGCACAAGGTCGATATTCACCAGATCACCTGCGTACTCGCGGAAGACCGGCGCTGGATTAGCAGTACACGTATATACCGAGGGGAAATAGACGAGCATGGACGCCTGACCTGTCCAAAATCCGACGGAACCAGTATATGAAATTAACGGGAAAGACCATGAAATTTATGAAAGAGGTATTAATAGTAGAAAATGATGAAATAATCGCACACCTGCTCGAGGGGATGTTATTAGGTAAAGATTATGTTATCACCGGCAAGGTATCGACCGGTGAAGAAGCGATTGCATTAGTTGCCGAGCACAACCCCGATCTTGTCATCATGAATGTTTCACTTCCTGGCAAAATGGATGCCATCAGAACGGCATTTTACGTGAACCATGTTTTTAATACCCCTGTGATTTTCATCTCTGAAAAAAGAGATGATGAGCTCATCAACCGGGCATTGTCTGCTGGACCTTTTGGATTTGTCACTATTCCCTTCAATAATACGACTATTATTACAAATTGTGAGATTGCCATTGCTAACCATGCAATGATGCGGCGGCTCACCGGATTTGAGGAACGGTTCACACAAAATGTCATGTCATTACTTGATGCGATCATTATTACTGATATTAACGGGCGAATCCTCCTGATGAATCCCTATGCCGAGAGGTTGATTGAGGTCAAAAGGACGCAGGCGACAATGGTCCCGTTAAACCGGCTGCTAACGCTTGTCGATACGCGAACCGGAGAAAGAATTGATGACCCTGTCAGGGATATCATCCGCGAGAGTATGGTGATCGGTATCGAGAATTATATCGCCATTATTTCAATGAAGGGAAAGAGGAGAGAGGTTGCACTTAAAGCGCAGCCAATTACCGATAACAGTGACAAGGTGATTGGGGTATTCGTGCGTATCCATGAAAAATCGCACAACGAGAAAAAAATGCAACGGCAATTATAATCCCTTCATGCGGAACCCACCCGATACAGGATCCCCTTTTTTTTAATGAGAAACGAAGTTTTCGCTATTATATCATGTGTCCCGTGATGTCGTTGGTAATCAGCCAGTCACAATACATGCAATGCAGACCATTTGGCAGGACTTCAAACCTGCTGCTGACAGGTTCATGCGCGTTTGTTATACAACCGGGGTTTGGACACCTGACAACGCCAAGGAGAAATTTAGGCCGTTCTACACCGCCTTTTGCATATACCTTGAAATCACGGATGATATTGATCGATACACGGGGAGCGATAAGTGCAATACGGTCCATCTCCTCTTTACGGAGCTCCCTATTCTCAATTTTCACAATATCTTTCTTTCCGATTTTCCCGCTCGACACATTTGTGGCAACACTCACTGATTCGGCCGTTGTTCCGGTAATTCCGATTATTTTCAGCACGTTCAGGGCTTCGCCTGATGTTATATGGTCAATAACCGTACCATTTTTAATCGGGTTAATCAGGAGCCCCTCAACCGGAGGCACTGGCTTCATCATTTTAATACCTCCTGGAGCATTGCCATCCTCACCGGGACACCATTTCTTGACTGTTCGAAATAGCGGGCATAGGGGAGGTCATCCACCTCTGGTTCAATTTCATCCACGCGGGGGAGGGGGTGTAATACAATAAGATGTCTCCTGACACCTTCGAGAAGTTCGGTAGTAATCTTGTAGCTTGAAGAGACATCGAAATATGATGCTGAATCAGGGAAACGCTCCCTCTGGATACGGGTAACGTAAAGGACATCCAGTTCTTTTATGATGTCCTCAACATACTCGTGTTCGATTACTTCGGTACCGCGGTCACGGAGCTCCCCGATAAGCGCAGGTGGAAGTTCCAGTCCTTTTGGTGATATTACATGGATCCGGCTCCGGTACAGGGAGAGAGCATACGCAAGGGAATGTGCAGTACGCCCGTACCTGAGGTCACCGATCATACCCACATCGATCCCGTCGAGTGGCAGGGACTGCTGTATTGTGTAAAGGTCGAGCAGGGTCTGTGACGGGTGCTGCCCGGCACCATCCCCTGCATTAATGACCGGGACAGAGGCAAATTCACTGGCAAGTCTTGCCGCACCTTCTTTTGGATGCCTAAGAACAATTGCATCGGCGTACCCGCTTACCACCCGGATGGTATCGGCAAGGGTCTCTCCTTTGGCCATCGAGCTCGCTTCGATACTTCCGACTGATATCGAAGTCCCCCCGAGACGGGCCATAGCTGCCTCGAATGACATACGGGTCCTGGTGCTGGGTTCAAAAAAGAGAAGTGCGAGGATTTTATCACTTAGTGAATTCGCATTGAAATGCTGTGATGCAATGTGATTGGCGTGGTTAATCAGTTCATCGATAAACGGGCGATCAAGGTCTCGTATCGATATAATATGCTTCATTTAAAGTCCCCATTCTCGTAATGGTCCACGGAATATCGCGCTCCCCACGTCACATGACAGAGAATCCCTACATGGTATCCCACGGGCGATTTCCGTTGTAACGCAGATTTACAATGATGCTATTATCCCGCCGTGATTATGAAGATATGGAATCATGCCCTGGAATGAGTCACTGGAGTCATGGCATGGTCCGTACCAATCGATTCTGATCAATAACCTGAAAAAACCGGACAATTTTGCCTTAGATCATCGGAGTAAGATATACAGAGCGGGTATAAGTCTCCACCTGTGAGGCCATTTCATCAAGTTCGCGTTTATCGGCAGCAATCTGGTCCCGGTACATACTCGGGTATTCAGAAATCTCCTGTTCATTTATGATATCGAGTGCGTCCATTATCTGGAATTTTGCCTTCCTTAGTTCGGCTTTCACTTTCACCGGGTCCCCGATGGAAACATACTGCATAGCATGCATTACCGTGGAAAGTCCCTCATATTTCAGAATGGTGTAATTTGTGATCTCGATGAGTGCTTTTGTATCATTCTTTTCCTCACCATTCACCGGGTTTATAAGGGACAGGTCAGATCGCACCAATTCGAGTCTCTGGACCGTTTCAGGGACCAGCTGGTATCGAAGGTAATTGACATCATCACTCTTGGATAAATCCAGTTTCAGGTACTGCTCATTGATGTCAGTGTTAATGACCCGGAGTGTTTTCCATGATTTTTCAAGCTTTTCATTATTATTTTTTTCATTGTTCCAGCGATTCGATGGTTCTATCTCAACCTGATTTCCAAAAGGTGTGGTATTCGGGAGCAAAGTTACCGTGGCAGGGTCCATGACTGCAGGTTTACTGGAACTATTACCCATAAGTGCCAGATCTGTGCCTATGCATCCGCAGAGAAGGGTGAAGATTAGGAGAATCAGAGCGAAGCAATTTATAATGAAGTATTTTTTATCTCTCTGCAAGGGCATGCAAGTTAATTTTCTTCCTGTTTGTCAATAAACATTCTGGCTAAACAATTAACTGTAAAATATCATTTTTTTAATATGGCGTAAGAATAACCTGATTATAAAAAATCTCCGATATATGCTCTTTATTATTTTCTTTTGCTATTGGGATCATTTTTGGTAGCAAGGCAGTAAAATAATACAGAAATTTCCTGGGAAGGGTTGTAACTAAAACTTTAGCACAATACATGTCACCTGCAAACAATCCTGGGATTCATTCCCCGGTTATCTCCTTGCAGGTCTGCAACCCGGTGGCAAGATCCTGGTCGCCCTCGTTATCAGGAGATTGTACGAGTCATGATGCGGGTTATACCTGACTAATACACCTGAAATATCAACCTGTTCAGCATAACCGGTTTTCATGATATATTCATTTTCAGATGAAAGATGGTAGGACGGCATCACTGCATACACGGGTTTTTGTGGTGTCCCATCGCAGAGTTTCCAGAGATGAGTCTTGCTGCTACCTAGATCCCCTGACATTACTGCCGCACAAACATTGATCCTTCGGTCGACATGGCGTGACAGGGTCGATAATGCTGCCGTCTTTTTCCTGATTCCAGTGGATGAACCCGGTATTTTGCGAGAAAGACTTTTACTCAGGACGGCATATGAATACTTGATATCAGTATTGAGGAAACGATAGGACTCTTTGCACGAGGAGACCATCTCCATCAGACGGGTAGGGCGTAGTGGTGGTTTTTCAACGAAACTCCAGCACTGTTGGGGATTACAGGTTTTTGTCCATCCAGGCGGACAGGGTGCAATGACAACGAGTCCGGACATGACAAGCTCCTGGACTGTCTGTCTCATAGCTATTGAATTTACCATGTCTGCAGGTTCGGTGATCACAATTACCCCGTCCTGTGACAATACTTCTGACAAGACCTTTACCCTTGCGGCTCTGTCCTTGATCGTCAGTCCTGTCAGTTCATTCAGGACATTCTGGAAAACGAGCAGGTCAACTTTACGCGGGAGGGCCCCGATAGGAACTGTAATGAGATCTTCAGGCAGGGGATCTTTTATGGTGATTCCCGCGATGCCATCTGAAAACCTACTGGTAAGGAAAGTAAATGCCTCTCGCTGCTCCCCTGCGAGCTCAACAGCATGGAGTGTTGCATTACCATGCCCGGTCCGCGAGAGGAAATCTATCGTCGCCAGTGCTGCCACACCCGGGCCGCTCCCAATATCAAGTATTGTCATGTCCTCTTTCAGGAGTCCGGAAGTGGCAAGCATTCCGAGGATATGTTCAAACTGGATAAAATATACCGGGAACTGGTAGGTAAGATATGCAAAAATTCGATACCCCTGCTCATACTGGACCTTTTTTTTCTGTCCTTCACGCCAGTAATCTCCTTTCTGGGCGATAACTGCCTGGCGTATCCTTTCAAGAATGACAGGGTCATCCCAGTGTTTCCCGGTTTTTTTTGATATATACTCCCTGATTAGTTCTTCGAGTGGCCGTGGTACTTTGGGCTCCTCAAAAAATCTTGAAAATCGCTTCTGATCATCGGATGTAAGTATAAGTTTCTCTTTTGCCTGTTCCGTTGAATGGGTTGAGATTTCATAATCATTCCCGACTTTTTTTATTGAAAGGCCCAGACCCGGGAGTTCGTTTTGAATTTTTTCCATAATCTCCAAGGTATAGCTGCCATATTTTGGACCGTTTAAATCCGGAATGATCTCGGAAAGCATAAAAGTCGTTTTCTCTTTCGATATAGTGGTAATTTTTGAGAAAACGTCCTGGTCCAACATCAGCAGTATATGCACGAGCTAAGTGGATAAGGATAATGGTTATCCGCCAGGCTCCCAGGAGCCGGCACGGGCTG
>Ga0209668_10001286_pt1 | contig 10706 bp, 11 predicted proteins | sample FrelakmetPLP11PL_FD_187150 | JGI IMG/M metagenome (GOLD analysis project Ga0209668, IMG submission 187150) | Freshwater lake sediment microbial communities from the University of Notre Dame, USA, for methane emissions studies - PLP11 PL (SPAdes)... | ecosystem: Environmental > Aquatic >... | reverse complement strand
CAGTAAATGGTGAATTGACGAGCTGGTTGGAAGTCAAAGCCACTACTTCACTACTTCACAAGTTCACCAGTTATTTCCGCAAAGGTAAGAAAAACCCCAAATTTTGCCGGATACACTATGATTACCGGAAAATAATTATTACCGGCAGCCGGAATTTTTCATATTTTAGCATACTAATCAATTTTGCCAGTATCGTAGAGTGACAAAGAAGAAATGCCTTCATCTCCTCTTGGGAAAAAAACATAACCTATCGGAAAAACCATGAAAAAATCAAGACAGTCCGGCAAACCGGGAAAAAGATCCTGGATGCGTATCATTTTGAAAATCATTATTATACTAGTAATTGTAATATGCCTCCTCTTCGGTGCAGCATCCATTTACATTTATTACAAGGGAAATGACAAACTGAAAGAATACCTCGTGAATTCGATCCAAAAATCCACGAAGGGCTTATATCATCTTGAATTACAAAAGCTCAATATTAACCTGTTGACAGGCAGGATTAACCTTGCAGGGTTCCACCTTATTCCCGATACGGTACTATACAATCAAAGATCCCTGACCGATACATTGTCTCCCATGATGGTCGATGCCAGGATTGATGTATTCCAGGTCAGGGGTTTCGATATCATGGATATCCTCCGGAACAAAAAAATCGACATCAGCAAAATCCTTATCAATGCCCCGGAATTGACTATTATTCTGAAGAGGACCACCCCAAAAGCGGAGAAACAGGCTTCTTCAAATCCAAAGATGCTCTCCATTCCTTTACCAAAAGGCCTGGAATCATTGCACATAGGTTTGATAAACCTGGAGAACGGGAAACTGACAGTTGATGATCAAACCAAACAACCTGCAGAGAAATTCATAGTACCATCGATATCTATTTCATTTAAGAATCTCCTAATAGATTCGACTCATACGGGAATGCACAGGATCCTGAATACCGATGATATACTGATTTCGGTGAAAGGCCTTCAGATAAAAACTAAAAACGGGATGTACACGATCAGTCCGGGGGAAATCAGTTTATCGACAGGAAAATCAACGTTATCCGTAAGTAATTTAAGAGTCACTCCCAACTACTCAAGGCAGGACTTCAGCAGGAAACTCGGGTACCAGATGGACAGGATGGACATTTCAATTGGTAAAATCCTGCTTCAGGACCTGGATCTGAGACAACTCATGATCAGCAGGAAATTCATTGCCGGCAATGTGCTGGTCGATAGCCTGGTTCTTGATGATTACCGTGACAAACGGGTAGCCATGCGGCCTGATTTTAAACCTCCGTTGCTTCACCGGTCACTCCTGAACTCCAAAGGGTATATAAAAATTGACAGGGTAAATCTGACCAATGGCAAAGTGACCTATTCTGAACAGACCGGAGATGAACCGGGATCAATATTCTTCGATAAAATGGAGGGTACTTTGCTGAATGTTACAAATGATTCCGACCTGGTCAGTAAAAAGACGGTAATGATGGTGGATGCATCAATGTATATTTACGGGAAAGGATTACTGAAAGCAAAAATGGAAATTCCATTGGGTGAGGAAAAGGATGCATTCACTTTTTCCGCAGAACTTTCAAATATGGATCTCAGGCCTTTAAACCAAATGGTTTCACTTCTTGCTCCTGCTGAAATTATTTCCGGTACACTTACAAAGATGACTGTTCCACCAGTGCATGCCAACGATGATGTCGCCATAGGGAAAATGGATATGTATTACAAAGACCTCCAGATAAAAGTAAGTTCAAAAGATGAAAAAACATGGAGCAAGATCAAATCCGGAACCATAAGCTGGGCTGCCAACGTTTATGTAAAAAATGAAAATCCCAAGAACGGCAAACTCACCGAAGGGATCATCTATTTTGAACGCGACAAGCACAAAAGCATTTTCAATTTTCTCTGGAAAAGCACCTTCAGTGGGATCAAATCCACGATCGGCATTAACAAGAAAGAACAGAAAGAGTTGAAAAAAGAAGATAAGGAATCGAAAAAAGCGAAGAAGAAGAAATAAATCGGAAATTTTCTGCTAATTTCGCCCGACCTGATTTTCTATGGCAAGACACGGACAAAAATATTATAACCGCAGGATCCATACCTCTTATATTACAACGGTGATCAGTATCACATTGGTCCTTTTTATGCTTGGGTTGCTTGGAATGCTTGTTCTGCATGCCAAAAAACTATCCGATTATGTAAAGGAGAACATCGGGTTTTCAATCATGATCAAAGAAGGGGTGAAAGAAACCGGGATCATGATGTTGCAGAAAAAACTGGATGCGGCAGAATATGTAAAATCCACCGAATATATTCCTAAAGAAAAGGCAGCGGTTGATCTGAAGAAAGAATTGGGTGAAGACTTCATTGGTTTTCTTGGATATAACCCTCTTTTGCCGAGTATTGATCTGCGGTTGAAGGCAGATTATGCGACCCCTTTGCATATAGCAAGAATCGAGAAGATGCTGCTTTCCAACCCGGAAGTAAAGGAGGTTTTTTACCAGAAATCGTTGGTTGATTTAGTTAACCAGAACATTGAAAGGATCAGCCTGATTATACTTGGATTCAGCTTGCTCCTGTTACTGATTTCAATCGCATTGATCAATAATACGATCCGGCTTTCGGTCTATTCGAAACGGTTTATTATCCGCACCATGCTGCTTGTCGGCGCTACACATAGCTTCATCTGCCGGCCTTTTATCTGGAAAAGCCTTTTCAGTGGGTTCATCAGTGCCATTGTTGCAATTGGTCTTTTAATGCTGGTTCTCTATTTTGCCTTGCAGGAAATCCCGGAATTACTGCAATTGCAGGATCTGCAGATGTATTTGATCCTGATCGTGTTTGTAATTTTACTCGGTATCCTGATCTCATGGCTCTCCACCTGGTTTGCTGTCAGAAAATACCTGAGAATGAAGACAGACAACTTATACACTTGACTTTCAGAAAAAATAAGTACTTTTGCCCAACATTGAATTGCAAAAATGGAAAAGAATAAAAAATATTCCGGCCCCGTAAAAGGACCTTCTCCAGTAGCAAAAAGCACTACAACATCAGTCCCAAAGCAATCGCCAGTAGTAAAAAAAACAGCTGATTTTGCATTTTCAAAAGAAAATTACCGTTTAATGCTGATTGGATTGGCGTTTATTGTTATTGGCTTTATCCTGATGATCGGCGGGGGGGCGAAAGATCCGAATGAATTCAGCCCGGCGATCTTTGATTTTCAGCGGCTTACCCTTGCTCCAATCCTGATCCTCACAGGATATGTCATTGAGATCTTTGCCATCATGAAGAAGCCGAAGGATTGAGATGACCTATTTCCAGGCAATCATCATCGCAATTGTTGAAGGTCTTACTGAATTTCTGCCGGTCTCCTCAACTGGTCACATGGCTTTGACTTCTGCCATTTTAGGCATTGAAAAAAGCGCATTCACAAAACTTTTTATTGAGAATATCCAGTTTGGGACAATCATTTCAGTGATCCTTCTTTACTGGCGTAAATTCCTTGATTTTAAGCACTTGAATTTTTATCTTAAGCTTTTTATTGCTTTCCTTCCGGCAGCCATCGTCGGGATTCTTCTGAAAAAGCACATCGACCGGGTACTGGAAAGCCCTTTGTTCATTTCGGTTGTAATGTTATTGGGAGGTGTGATTCTTTTATTCGTAGATAATTGGTTCAATAAACCGGTCATTGAAGAAGATAAGGACATTACTTACAAAAACTCATTGATGATTGGTATATTCCAGTTGCTTTCAATAGCATTTCCGGGATTTAGCAGAAGCGCCGCGACTATCGTTGGTGGCATGCAGCAAAAACTGACACGAAAGCTTGCTGCAGAATTTTCTTTTTTCCTCGCCGTACCTACATTGGCAGGCGCATTTGCCAAGAGCCTTTGGGATAGCTGGAATGAAACCCCGGAGATACTCACAACACAGAATATTCAGTTGCTTGTGCTGGGTAATGCAATCGGGTTCCTCGTGGCAATAATGGCCATTAAAGCATTTATCACCTATCTTACAAAACACGGATTTAAAGTTTTTGGTTACTATCGGATCATCATCGGAATTATACTTGTCATTTTCCTGTTAACGGGTCATAGTTTAAGCATCCTTTAATGACTTTCCAGTTTGAAGAAGGAGAAATCCTCCTTGTCAATAAACCTTACCGCTGGACCTCTTTTGATGTGGTCAACTCCATCCGTACCTTTATGAAAATGGGGTTAGGAATAAAAAAGATCAAGATCGGTCATGCCGGGACACTTGATCCGTTGGCCACGGGACTGCTTATATTATGTACCGGAAAAATGACTAAACGCATCGAGGAGTTCAAAGAGTTTGATAAAGAATATACCGGTACTTTTACCATAGGAGCAACGACCCCATCCTTTGATCTTGAGACAGAAATTGACCAGACATTTGCCCATGATCATGTCACTGTTGAAATGATCAGTGAGTCTGCAAAAAGACTATCAGGAACTTTTTACCAGGTGCCTCCACAGTTTTCTGCTGTAAAAATTGCCGGTAAGCGGGCGTATGAATATGCCCGCAAAGACAAGGAGATCCTGTTGCAACCCAAAAAAGTCACGATACCTGAATTTGAAATTACCCATATTGACCTGCCGGTAATTGAATTCCGCATTGTGTGTAGCAAAGGCACATACATTCGGGCCATTGCAAGAGATTTTGGCAACATGCTGAAATGCGGGGCACATCTGACATCCTTATGCAGGACACGGATCGGGCCTTATTCCCTGAAGGATGGCATGGAACCTGAGGAGTTGAAGAAAATCATGCAACTGAAATAGACAGAAAAATGGCTATATTTGCTTGATCATAAACAGTTTCTATGAAAAACATATTTACCCTGAAGAACAGTTTTATCGCAGTTGCTCTTTTACTTGGTTTACTAATTTCAGGACTCCTCATAAAAAAGGATAACACCAAACTGAAGGCAATCAAAAAATTTGAATCTTTCCTTGTTGGTGAATACCGGAAAGTGCCGCATTTTGACCCGGGGAAAAACAATGAAATGGCTGCAGACCAACCGGAAATGGCCGCCCTTCAGGATTATTTCATGACGCTGGATCCCGCTACAGGGACCATTCCCCGGGAAAGACTTGCCAAAGCTTACAGGCAGACATTGGATCTGCAATCCTTAAAATCCGGTGAAACAACAATCCAGTGGCAGGGCTATGCTTCTGATATGGGAGGGCGCACCCGTACCATCATGTACGATCCGAATGATCCGCTTCATAAGAAAGTATGGGCCGGCGGGGTGACAGGTGGTTTATGGTACAACAATAACATTGAAGATGAATTTTCATCCTGGATCCCCGTGAATGATTTCTGGCCCTGCTTGTCGATACGGTGCATCACCTTTGATCCGAACAATCCGATGATCTTCTATATCGGTACAGGAGAAGCTGAAACAGCCAGGCAAACCTACCGTGAATCCTCCGGTGTCGGCGACGGGATCTGGAAATCCATGGATGGAGGACAGACCTGGAACCAGCTCTTGTCAACCACCCAATTTGCTTATGTTTCAGATATTGCAATCCGCAATGAAGCAGGGTCAAGTGTTATTTATGCCGGTGTCGCTTCCGGTCTTTATCATGGAACACAGCATCAGAGCCAGCCTTCCGATGGGTTGTTCCGTTCGGTGGATGGCGGGAATGCCTGGGAGCAGGTACTGCCTGACATAAGTGGTACGACCGTTCCCTATGCTGTATCTGAAATAGTTCTCAGTTCTGATGCGACACGCATATTTGTAGGCACGAGACCCAATCTTAACGGTGAAGGCGGAGCTACAATTCTTTACTCCGATTTAGGTACTGTGAATTCGTGGGTGTCAAACGAATACTGGAAGATAGAAATCGAAAATGAACCACTCTACAACATTCCGGGCCGTGTCGTACTGGCGACCGCACCCTCCGACCCCAATGTGGTCTATGCCTTGTTTGCCTCGGGTTTTGTGAATCCCGACCGGAGTAATTTTGAGGATTATTACTGCCGTTATATGATTCAATCTGTCGATAAAGGTGAAAACTGGACCAGGGTGGATCCCCCTCATCTCTGGAATATATATGGTGCAGATACAAATTTTGCCACTCTTGCCTGGCATGCGTTAGATATAGCCATTGATCCCAATAATGAAAACACGATCTACATTGGCGGGCTGGATGTCTATAGGACCACGGATGCATGTGTCAACTGGTCACATTTGAGTGATTGGTCATTGATGTACTGGGGTGGCGGGACACAGTATATTCATGGCGACCAGCACGTAATCCTTTACAAACCAGGTTCATCGAATGAGATACTCTTTGGAAGCGATGGAGGAGTTTTTTACACTTCCAATGGAAATGCGGCCCAGCCGAATTTTGAAGAACGGAACCACAATTTTAATACTCTCCAGTTCTATACCTGTGCCATCAAACCAACAGCAGGATCAAATAACTTCCTGGGAGGATTGCAGGACAATGGCAGTTTACGCTATACCGGAACCCCGCTCTCCATCAATGACATGGTCAGTGGCGGCGATGGGGCGTATGCCTTTTACGATAAAAATGAACCCTCAATATCCATCTCAACTGTCTATTATAACTCGTTCTATATCTTTAATTACGACAACTTTATTAAATATATCGGGGATTGGTATCCAAGCGGGGTATTCATCAACCCTATGGATTATGATTATCGCACCAACACCATCTATGCCAATGCATGTAGCTTTACGGGAATCAATGCAGACAACTTATTGAAAATCGGTGGTATTACCGGGAGTTACAGCGGAACATTTCTTCCTTTAAATACAGGAACCCAGGTATACTTTTCGGCAGTCAAATATTCTCAGTATTCTCCAAATGGAAAAACAACGCTGTTCTTGGGTACACAGGCAGGTCAGCTGTTTAAGATCCTGGATGCAGAATCAAATCCTGCAGCAACAGAAATAACTGGCAGCAGTTTTCCCACTGCAAATATCTCAAGTATTTCCATCGGGGGATCTGAAGATACACTCCTGGTCACTTTTTCCAATTACGGGATCATATCCGTTTGGCAGACATACAATGGCGGACAAACCTGGCAAAGCAAAGAAGGCAATCTCCCGGATATGCCCATCCGCTGGGCCATCTATCATCCCCAGGATCACCACTATGCCATGCTGGCAACTGAGACCGGTGTCTGGACGACCAGCAACATTGATAATACGGACCCAGTGTGGGAACCTGTAAATGATGGGATGGCAAACGTGCGGGTGGACATGCTGGACATGAGGGAATCCGACAATACAGTCCTTGCAGCAACACATGGACGGGGATTTTTTACGACGACCTGGGATGTGGTGACGGGATTAAATAATATTCAGCATTCAGCAATCAGATGTTTTCCGAATCCTACCAACGGGCAAATAAATGTAGCAGGTAGTTCGCAAGGTACTGAACCTATTGAGGTGAAAATATATGATCTGGGAGGAACACTTTTATTTCAAGGCCAGGAATCAGCACTTTCCGGGACTTTTTCTGAAAAAATCGATATAAGCAACAGAACTGCAGGAATCTATTTCCTGAAAGTCACCGAAGGCGGGAAAACAATTAAAACAGAAAAAATCATTAAATATTGATTAATGCCACCGTGTTATTGACATATAAAAATGACAAAATCCTCGCTTTATTCCCCTTATTCCCATGAGTATTTCATGAACGAGGCTTTGAAAGAAGCAAATTACGCCCTGCAGAAAGATGAAGTTCCCATAGGTGCAGTGGTGGTTTGTGAAAACCGGATCATAGCAAGAGCTCATAATCTTATCGAAACTCTTCATGATGTAACTGCCCATGCCGAAATGCAGGCATTCACGGCTGCATCAGATCATCTTGGCGGGAAATACCTTGATGATTGCATCCTTTACGTGACGGTCGAACCTTGTGTCATGTGTGCCGGAGCTGCTTTCTGGATCCGGATAGGAAAAGTGGTCTATGGAGCAAAGGATGATAAAAGAGGTTACACTTTAATCCGTAAAAATCTACTTCATCCCAGAACTGAAGTTATTTCCGGAATTTTAGATGAGGAATGTGCAAGTTTGATAAAAGAATTTTTTAAAAAAAAACGGAAATAAACGGATATTGAAATACACTGGCATGGCAAAAGACTTTTTATCAGATCCTGATATCAGGACGATCATCGATGAGATCTCAGAAGTTGCTGGCTATCTTTGGGATAAAGGATGGGCAGAAAGAAATGCCGGGAATATATCCGTAAATATCCCGGTTCCCGGTTCCCGGTTCCTGGAACACGGTTTAAACAACACACAGGAAATTCTTCTTGAAAAAATGTACCCTGCACTATCCGATCAATTCTTTGTTCTGACGGGAACCGGTACAAGAATGCGCGATGTAGCGAAGGAACCGTTACAAAATCTGTGTTTCATAAAAATTAATGAATCGGGCTCAGCATACTACCATGTCTGTCAACAACAAAAAACAGGTACCGGTTACCGGGAGCAGGGGACCGGGAGGCCCACTTCAGAACTCCCGACACACCTTGCTATCCATGAAATGTTGTTAAAAAAGGATTCTGCAAGAAAGGCCGTTGTTCATACCCATGCCAATGAACTGATCTCTTTGACCCAGATACCGGATTTTAAATCCACCGAAAAAATCAATGACCTGCTATGGAGAATGCACCCTGAAACGATCATTTTTGTTCCTCAGGGGATCGGATTTATCCCTTTTACCTTACCCGGAACCATTACAATTGCGGAGGAAACGGCAGAAGCCCTCAAAGATCATCCTGCCGTCATCTGGGAGAAACATGGTGTAATCTCGACAGGTTCCTCAGTTTTGGAAGCCTTTGATACCATTGATATTCTGACAAAATCAACCAGGATCTTCTTTAACGTCCGGAATGCCGGGTATCAGCCCGAAGGTTTATCTGAAGACCAATTGAACCAGATCCGGTATAATTACAATCTTTGATGTTTATTATCGACATCCACTCGTTTTTCGCTTGTCACAACTATCAACAAGAAGCGAACCACGAAATTTTCATTGCTATGTTTTTTATAAGCTATTTTGTATATTTGCTTCTTCAACCCTAATTTAATGAACACTGCAAAAATAATAATCATCGAAGATCAATTAATTCCTGCCTTTGATATGAGGCGTCAATTAAACGATCTCGGGTACAATGTAACAGGGGTCTTCACAAAAGCAGAAGAAGCGCTCCGTTTCCTCGGGGAAAATCTTGCCACGGAACTTTTCCCTGAAGTGATCATAACAGATATTTCCCTGGCCGGGAAAATGAACGGCCTGGAAGCAAGCCATCAGATCAATGCAAAATACGATTGTGCAGTCATTTTCTCAACGGGATTGTTCAATATGAAACTGATCGAAGAAGCACTAAGTGCCCGTCCTGCTTTTTTTATACTCAAACCATTTGACATAATTTACACCCACATATGCATCCAAATGGCAATTTACCAGCGACGACTGGAAAAAGAAAACAAATTCTTAAAAGAAGAAATGGAAAGATTGACATCAATGAAATAATTTTTCCAAATCATCTCTCTGAATAATTTTTAATACTGCTTTTTTCCCTGCCCTGTTTCTCTTTTCCTGACCTGAATATAATTTCTTGCCGCATAAAACAATCCAAAAAGAATAAGTACTTCGGAACCATTTCCTAAAGGAGCTCCTGATACAGGGACATTTCCGTTGTACCCGTGCTGAACCGGAGGTGGCGGAGGATCAGGCTGGCTTTGTCCCCGTTTCGCTGCCATTGTCAAAATAGAGATGAATATGAGTATGATTGTAAAGCGGATAATATTTTTCATTGTTTTGATTATTTAAGGTTTGAAAAACTAAAAAACAGACAGTTTTTTGATATAGACTTTCCCGTCAGCAATGACTTTCAAAAGGCACACTCCCGGAATGGATCTTAACGGAATGGTAAGGGTTTGCCTTTCACTCATCCGGTCATGAAAAAGTTCCTCTCCGTACAGATTATATAAAAACAACCTTCCGTCTGAAAATTCTCCATCGGTTGATACGGTTATCAATTTATTGGAATAACAGATGTGGATTTTTAATTTATCCGGAGGACTCTCAATGCCATTAAATAAAGAAAAACGAAGCAAAAAACGGATTGGATCATCTGCAGAAGATGATGTGAATTCATATACAGGATTGAATGATAAATTCCGGGTTTCTCCGGTTTTCAGATCCTTCAGGATGATCCTTGTTCCTTTGTAAAAATCAGAGATTCCATCTGCGGTCATTTCATAAGTACCGTTTTCTCCAGGTCTGAATCCGATCGGTATTTCCATGTTGTCCTCAATTCCCGGAAATGAATTTACAGCAAGTTTTGTCTGATCCTGTGTAAGTGAATATATCTGGGGAACCAACGGATTCAAACCAAACAATTTGTATGCATCAAAGGTTCCGTCAAAATCAAAAGTTGCTTCATCAATCAGTGAAAAGTAAGCTTCATCGGAAAATTTTTCATTTTCAACTTTCAATTTTAAAATTTTACCCCTGGAGGAGGAATTTTTATAATTCATGTTCAATCCCTCATGAACCCTGGCACTGTTGTCGAAGTTCAGTTCGACCGACGCGCGGCCCACGGGCTTGCGCTCGCCCGCGCCGTTGAAGATGACGTCCTGCATCGACTCGCCGCGCAGCGCCGAGGCTTTCGACTCGCCGAGTACCCAGC